>Ga0164241_10000040_pt1 | contig 337050 bp, 260 predicted proteins | sample OricomyardsoilBY_FD_108780 | JGI IMG/M metagenome (GOLD analysis project Ga0164241, IMG submission 108780) | Backyard soil microbial communities from Emeryville, California, USA - Original compost - Back yard soil (BY) | ecosystem: Environmental > Terrestrial > Soil > Unclassified | place... | reverse complement strand
CTTCGAGCCTGAATTCGATAGGGTGTTTTTTGTTCGGTTTAGGGGTTGTCTTCTTGGTCATGGGTCACCTCTCGGGTTATTTTAACCGTTTTTAGGGTGTCCACTTTTAGTGGTAGGGATCACTCGCTCTTCCCAGAGCGCTGGTCCGATAATTTTTTGGTGCTCCTATTCATACGATACTCTCGAAATCAGGCAAGCATTTATAGTGTCTCATTTTCTTCGCAATCCACCTTGAGGTTTAAACGAGTTTCGTGTCTAGGCCGTAAAAGTATGGCGCTTTCTGGGGTGTAATAATTTTCGAAACTGGATGATTAAAATGTGCAATTTCTTGCTGCTAGATGTCTGAAGGCGTTTGTGGATTTGCCGAGCTGCGTTAAAAACATCAATCCGGGTTACGCCGTGCATGTTATTTTTTTCTGTACTTCCTGCCTAGCAAATCCAATTCATTACTCTCATAAAGGTCTAGGCATTTTTTAGTGTTAAAAGTCCCAGGCCGAATCCCCGTGTAGGTTTTTGCTAAATAAGATTTAATTAATTGAGTAGCCTGCTCGTAGGCTTCGATGGGCTGGTTGCCTTGTTCTAAATAGGCACCAGCCGTATTGAGCGCGTCCTGTTTGGCGGGGCCTGGTTCTAGTGCGCTGGCAAGGCAATAACTGAGCGTCCAGTTTTTAAATGCCTTTTCCTCTGGGCTAAATTGAGCGTCCGCTTTTTTTCCTTGTGGTGCGCAGGATAGGGTCGCCACCAATGAGGCTGTGAGCAGTAGCCAAAAAGACATTTTTATTTGAGTAGCCATATAGATGCCTTATCGGGTGTAAAGGTGCCGTTGAGAGGGTCCCCAGTGAGGTGGCAGGCGTCTGAGCATAGCTTGCCATCGAACAGTGTCACATGGCCTACCACGTCGCTCCAGCCAGAACCGCGCACCAGTAGTATGCCTTTTTTATTAGCGAAATCCGCAATTTTGGGCTTTTCCTTGCCAAAATCCGGATCGCCAAATGTGGCCGCAAGAAAGGACATCATTTCGGGGACTCTATACATATACTATTTGGCATCTGCGCCGCTTACCACATTGTATTTCCCGCCTGGTTTAGGGATTGGTGTGCCAGAATAATTTAAGACGTAACTCATGCGTATTGGGCACGCATTGGCGAAAATACCGCTGTCAATATTAAACTTTACTTTGCCACCAATTTTGTCGCCAACCGTCTTTACATCAAAATTCACTTCTGAAAATAGGCTCCAAGCTTTGCTGAATAGTGGTCGTGCCATGAGTTTCTCCTGTTTATGTGTAGTAGGTAGAGGTAATGCATTATATTCGTGTGTAGGTCGGAAAAGCGCAGCGCCTTCCGACGTGAATAATTTTCCGAAACCGCGATGTGATACCGTGCAATTTGCTCGCGGATAGATGTCGGAAGGCGCCTGAGGCTTTTCCAACTTACGTTGAAACAAAAATCAATCCGGGTTACGAGTTGTATTGGTGCCTGCCCTCTTGATCGCTGGCTTGATGGGTGGGCTTTGAATTGCTTGTTTCGGGAATTAATTAGCTCTAGCCTGTCTCCGCTAGCATTTTGTGCGGCTGTCGCTAGAAAAATCAATCGCAGACACATAACCTGGGCTTTATCAGGTTCGTCACGCATTTAATCCGATTGCTTAACCTCAGGGAATCCTAATGGTATCTATTCTTTTAAGAGCAGTTTTTGTCGGAGTAGCCCTAAATCTACTGGGCTGTGTTGGCAACAACCCAATGGCAGGCTCGTCAAGCTCTTCGAGCAGTTCGGGCGTTGCATTAGTTTGCCCTCTTGGCCAAATTGAGCGGCCCTCTATTCCATCGGGCACTACAGTCTGCAAAAAACCTGAGGATGGTTATTTAACCTGTAAAAATGTGTATGCCGGTGATTTAAATGCCGCTTACACACAAGGCTCTACGGTGGATTACATATACGATCCAGCCTGTGGCCCTAGGCGATCACTTAGTTCCAGCTCCTCTTCCAGCTCCTCTTCCTCCAGTTCCTCGTCTTCCAGCAGTTCTTCCTCTAGTTCATCAAGCTCGGGATTTTCACTCGTCATCCAAGAAGATCAAGCAGGGTTTTGCGGTCATTCGGGTAGCATTTCCTCTGAACACCAAGGTTTTACGGGCAGTGGTTATTTAGAACCGGTACTAGAAATTAAATGGGCGGCAACCTGGGCCGTCAATACCACTACCGGTGGGACTTACTCTGTCACATTGAGATATGCCAGCGGGATTGATACAGGCTTTCAAAATGCGCTGCTAAAGCAAGGCGATCCTTCCTCCTTCGCCTCGTCTACGGATTCCGGAAGCCAATTTTATTTGTTTCCCACCCGATATTGGGACAACTGGACCACCGAGACCCAAAGCATTTATTTGAAGCCAGGTAATAACATTCTCAGCTTGTATGCCAACGGTGGAGTAGTGGTGCCCAATATCGACTCAATCTCCATTTATGGGCTCAACCATTCGGTTGGTACCTGTCCTGCGGCGGCAGTTAAAGCCAACTGAATACCTACCCTTGCAGTTGGAGTATTCTGCAGGGGCTTGGAATTCTGGTAAAAACATTGAAGCGATTAAATAAGCGGTTTGCCAAAAATCGGCGCTATTGTTCGGCAGTGCCAAAAATGGCATCGAATGGCCGAGAGTATTTTGAGCGCAAGCGCCTAACATTGGCGGGGTAGGCCTTTCAGTTACGTGCCATGTGTTGACAGACGTCATAAAGCCCTAAAATGAAAAAGGCGCGCGAAATTAACCTTCGCGCGCCTTTATTGTTTGTCATTTGTCGTCCGAAAAAACCTCATCAATTCGGATAAAGCCCGCCGCATTGGGCAAAGATTAATTTCGCAAATAGCGTGATTTGAATTCCTGGCAGATTGATGCCTTGATTTTACTGGCCTCATAGGGTGGGTGGCTTTGTATTAGCTGAAATAGGTGTTCCAAGCAAATACAATGTGTCTTTACTAAAATCCTGCTCGTGTGGCCATTCAACGGCACCAAACGCTACGCGAACCTGTTTGAAATAACTTTCATTCTTCAATTCTGTAAAAATACCTTTATCAAGATAGGGGAATACGTCAAAAATTTTAAGTTCGCCATTCTCGAATTTAACTTGAAGGAGGTAATTCCCAATTGCCGAAACGTCTGTTACTGAAGGGTTCATGAGGCACCTATCTAAGGGGATCAATTTTAAATACTTACTCTCCAGCTAATGCAAGTTGCCAGTCTGCCATGAGATCCTCTTGGTGAATTTCTATCCAAGCTGCGGCTAGTTTCTATTTAGCCTGAGGTAGGCTCCCCTCAAGCAATTCGCCTGTGGGGATCTCGATCACTGCCTCACTGTTCTGGTAAACAACATGAATGTGAGGGGTGTTGTGTTGTTGGTTGTCGAAGTAATACATTCGCACAATTATTCCATAAAACATTGAAATTGTTGGCATTTTTAGTGTCTCCTTCGGTGAGCGGCTAAAGAGTATACAACACGGAGTGGCTCTGGCCAATGAACCTTTAAATTGCTGCCAAGGCGGGAAGCTTTGTGTCTCAGGTCCCGATTTTACTGGCCTGATAGGGTGGGTGGCTCTGCATCTTCTTTGGAAGGCACCTACGGCCTTTTCGACCTGCGTAGTCCCCAAAAATTAATCCGGGTCGTGTGTGTTTGTTCAAGTCAAAGCGCAATTCATTTTTCGTTTAGCGCTTTTTGCATAAAATCTAAATCTGCATTGATGATAAAAATTAATTTTTCCCTTGGAACCTCTAAATATCGACAAGATTTATGCTTTTTGGTTTTGGTGGTTGATTTGTTGCCTTGTTTTAAAAACCACTCTTCGTACAGGAAGACCTCTCGTGTATTGCAGGCTTCGAATGTGATGAATGGCGAGTCTTTTTTGGTCTTTGCGAAGCTAATATGATTTCTGGAATCTATATAGGTTGGGTTTTTAGGCGTATTTTGGATTTCATTTGTGGCGCATCCGCTAGGGCTGTATTCATTATTATGCTGTGTGATGGCAACAAATATGGTATCTCCAATGGTTATTTTGCTTGGGTTTACTGTTAAGTATACGCTTACTTCGTTGTGTTTCTGGAAGCGCCCTTTAATTGACGAAGTGACCTTTACTTTAACAAGGTGAGACCGGCATGAGTTGTTTTTGAGAGGTTGTGTTAGTTCAATTACCCGCCCGTCAATTATGTCGTCCGTAGCGCTGATGTATGGGGCATCAATGTGCGCAAGTCTTATTGCTGTTAAAGCATTTGCGAATTTTGGGTATATGCATAAAAAAATGAATAGAAATGCAATTTTTTTAAGAGTATTCATTTTTGCCTCCGCGAGTTAAATTTTTGATAGAGGTGGTCATCGCGATGAAAAGTAGGTCGGAAAAGCCAAGCACCTTCCGACATGAAAGTCTCCAAGAAACCGAAGTGTTAAACCGTGCAATGTGCTCGCGGATAGATGTCGGAGGATACCTTTGGCTTTTCCGACCTGCGCAATCCCAAAAATCAATCCGGTTCACGAGTTTGATTCGAGTTTTTTCAGGGGCTCTGACCCCTTGATTACGCGAAAATTAATTTTGGCGCACCTTTTTTATTTGTCGCCTGAAAAATACAACGCAAATCCGAATATGCCACGTCGCAATGGGAAAAATCACCCTCGCAAATATCGTGATTTGGACTCCTGGCAGATTGAGGACTTGATTTTACTGAGCTGAAAGGGTGGGTGGCTTTGTATCTTTCTTGCCGCCGTTGATTAACCCTGCATCAAATGCCGCTAGGCTAATATTGGTTTGCGGTGGTTACTCTAGCTTCTCCCAATATATTTCCTTTAGCTGCCATACTGCATTGCCTTAGATTCTTATGATTGATAGGTAAACACATGGGCCTGACAGGTGCCTGCGGGTATGGCGCTGCCATCAGAAATCGAGCTCCAGCTCTGCACCCATTTTTGAAATTGGCCGAATGTAAAAGTCATTCCGTTACCTTTACAGACTTCGACCATTTTGTCGTAAACAACCGTAAAACGCAGTGATTCGGAAATTAGAAATACCATCAGAGCCAAGGGAATTTTAAGACTATTGTCGCGACCACCATTATAAGCCGCCAAATCTCTTACGGCCTGATCAATGCTGTGCTTTGAACGCGCCACTTTTTTAATATCATTATTGGAATCATCATCAGCAAATATGCCAATACTATTAGTCCCTATATAACTGCATGAAAACGACAATTGAGTGCCGGTGATACTGTTTTCATTTCTGAAGCGATAAGTACCATGGGTATTTCTAAAGCCTTTAATATACAACCCGCCTTCTTGCAACAGTAACGTCACTCGACTGACACCCGAGACTACAATGATCTCGTGCATTACCGTAGAACTCGTACGCTGTGTTCGACGCCCAGCGGTAGAGACGTTCACGTCGGTAATCTGGGTCACAAGCGCTTTGATGTTCTGAGCATAAGTATCGATATTAATAGTGTACATTTTTTGGAACTCCGGAACGGCTGGTATGATTTTGAATGATAGGGTGGGTGGCTATGTATCTTAGCTAAAATATTTCTTGATTTGAACCGTAGGCAGGTTGAAGCCTTGATTTTGCTTGGCTGATAGGGTGGGTAGCTATGTATCCTTTTGCTCGCGGTTAGATGTTGGAAGGCGCCTTCGGCTTTTCCGACCTACGCAATCCCACAAATCAATCCAGGTTAAGAGTTTACGAGCCCATTTCCTCGTTAGATATGCGTTGCCAAATGGCCTCATAACCACTTGAGCGCATTAGTTTGGAAATTTCATAACTCAAATCCGGCAGCATTTCTGCGTTGTCATTGCTGCCCAATACAAGGGTGCCATTCTCTTCATCACTATTGACCAGTTCAGCTATTTTCCAGGTAAACCGACAAAACTCTTCTGCGTCTTGGGGTGCGGAGATTCCGTTTCTCAGAATATCTAAAATATCACCCCGCCTCTCTTGGTTGGCATAGTGCACAAATAAATCGTGGATATGGCGGTGGCGTTCAAATTTAATCACAGTAATGAACTTTTAGTTCCAGTAATATTAATCCGGTAGACAGCACACTGGCGGTTTCCGGCAAGGATTGCAAAGAAATTAGTGTTGGTGGCTTATGGTCTTTATGTGCGATAAAAATTCTTTAATATCCTGCTCAATCCGTTGCTCTTGTTTGTTAACCATTTCCTGGCCGAAAACTGATATTGTGGGTCTAAATAAAAACGTCAAATAGCCTGATTGATCAATTGGTAAAATGTAGTAGATAAATCGATTATTTTTAAAGCCATCAAATTCGCGATCAGTTTCCCATGTAATAAACTGAGCACCTCCTAGTGTGACTTCTTTAAAGCTATTGGGAGGAATTATTGCGTCCTCGGCATATTCGTCTACGGGCACTGGTTTACCCATGTCATCAAACTGATATTTTTTATTGAGCCCATTGGTTCCATTTAAGTACTCTTCGTAAGACCGCCTAATGTGGTCAATAAGATTAACCTCTTTGGGTAATAAACTATAACCAATACCGATTCGTAAGCTACCCAACTGGCCGCCTGGGCCTTGGGATTTTTTGCCCAAGTAATCCCATGCTCCCATATCAATGGATTCAAACTCACGCCAAGTCAGAGTTTTTTTCTCGGCCAGCTTATTGGGATCGACTTGAAAGCTTTTTGCAGTATCACGTTTATAAATTTTATCGAAATTTAACTCCTTGGATAAGTTGCCCGGTATTAGGTAAAAAACACTGGCTCGATGACCTATATGGATAACCTTCTCCATGGGCTGAGCAAAATCCGGTCCTGATATAGTGGCTGCTTGTGCGCAACCGAAAAGTTGGCTGATTATAGAAAACATAAGTAGTATCTTTTTGGGTAGGTAATACATGGTATGCATGAGTCTTGGATTAGATGGTCATTGTCACTTGCGCGTGTGCTTTTGCATATACCTATCCACATGCTTGGCTGATTTAAAATCACCCGCAAGGACAAGAAAGTGGTGATAAGCTTCGAGGCTTAAAAAAGGTAAGGTGTGAGGGCTTTCTGCAATACTGGTATTTTCTCCAGCTACTTTCTTACTAAAACGCAAGCTGCGGCAAACTGCAGCCGGACTCAGATGATTAAACCCCGCAAGATTGGGCACCATATCAAATGGATTGTCACGATCCGGCGCTTCGCGCCGAATACCCACTTTATCCAATAATTTATTCGTTATTCTTTTATTATTGCCACCTGAGTGAAATACTACCGAGTTGAGGTTTAAGCTTTGCCCGGAGTAGTGCTTAAGATGGTACGCAATAGCCTGCTTAAAGATAATCCCACCTTGACTGTGTACAATCCATTTCACTGGTTGCCCGTCTTGCTGTACCTGGCGCAAGATGGCAGATAACTGCTTGGCATTTTCCGTTGTCGCGCCTAGGTTATCCCGCACGGACTCGTAAAAATCGAGTTTTGCTGTCTGGCTTGGGTTGTGAAAAAGCGTGAAGGAATTAAATTCATCCTTGTTGAATGCAACATCTGCATGCACACCCATCAACCAACCTGCTTTTCTGAAGTCATTAAGCATCCCATTTACAGCAGCATGGCGGGTTACTACTTTTCTCACGGCGCCTTTGGCTCGCCAACTCTCGTCTTTTAAGCTTTCTATTTCGCTAAGGGTGGATGCACTGGTAAATTTGGTTTTGCCGATGCGTTCAATTTCATATAGGGCTGCGCGCTCCATTGATGAATCTTTTTGAGAGCCCAGAATATCTTTATTTAGTTTTATAGAATTGATGCTGATGGCAGAAGATGAGATGCCATACTTGATTAGGTAGTTGAAAATAGATGCATTAGCCAACTTTGCCTTTAAAAAGTCCGGTCGTAGGGTGCTGGCCATGCCGTCTTGGGGGGATGGGGTGCTCGCGAGCGCCTCAATTCCTTTACAAACTTGCACTTGATCATATCCGTTAAGGTCAAGGAGAAATTCCTGGGCTGCGGGTTCTATGTAAATAGTGCGACCATGTTTCCCATTCGATTTTGAATTTAGAATAGGATTATTAAACCGAATAGCGGTACCCAAAATATCACTGTTATGTTCAGTTTGCATGATTTATGGCTCCTTAGACGTGGGTGTACAAAGTAGGTCGGAAAAGCGCAGCGCCTTCCGACGTGAATAATTTTCCGAAACCGAAGTGTTAAGCCGTGCAATGTACTCGCGGTTAGATGTCGGAAGGCGCCTTCGGCTTTTCCGACCTACGCAATCCCAAAAATCAAACCGGGTTACGAGTTGCGCAGGCCCAAAATTAAGTCGGGGTTACGCATTAGATAAATGGCGGAAAGCTTTCAATTTGCTGTATAAAATCATCGTATGCAATTGGCTCGTCATCATCGCTGATGGCTTGTTTGTATAGTGACTCAAGTTTTTTTGCTAGTTTTTCGGTTTGTACGATTATTTCACCGGCGTTGTTACGTATTTCATCGTCTTCACTTTCGAGATCTATTTTTATTTGGTGCAGTTCGATATGGGTGAGGCGGATTAGTTGTAGTAGGTCGGTTGCGTCTAACATGATTAACCTCTCTCAAGATCTTTCGCTAACTCATCGAGCAGGCGGCAATATTTAGTGGCGGGCATATCCCAGTTTGGCCGAATTGTATAGTGGGTTGCCTCTAAAGACTCTTTGTATTCATCTTTTGTAATAACGAGACCGTGGGGGATTTTAGTTTGGGCTTTGAGTAGATAATACTCCCAACTTTTGACTGGCACCCCTTTGCGGTCAAATAAGGAAATGCCGCCAGTTTTACACTTTACCCAGAGTTCGCCATTACGCTTAAAGGTTTTAATATCCTCCTTGCGAAGCTTGCCGTTTGAAAGGAGATACGCCTTTAATATGGGGTAAAATATCGAATGATTATTATGGGGGTTGTCACCACGCCATAGGTTTATCTGAAGGTCAAACGCCGAATCAAAAAGCTCCCCCAGCTCACGTTTTTTAATAAAATATTCATCTTCTTTTTCTTGTTTTTCGTCGTGCATTAAATGCTCCTTATTGGTTTGGCGGCAAGGTAGGTCGGAAAAGCGCAGCGCCTTCCGACGTGAATAACATTCCGAAACCGCGATGTAAAACCGTGCAATGTGCTCGCGGATAGATGTCGGAAGGCGCCTCCGGATTTTCCGACCTACGCAATCCCAAAAATCAATCCGGGTTACGAGTTACGCAATCCCAAAAATCAATCCGGGTTACGAGTTAAAACTCTATTAGAGGCGCAGCATTTGTGCAGCGAAGATTAAACAAGTCCACCCACATAAACTACCTGCAAACAATCAATTTGAACAACTGGAATAATCAAAATCTATAAATTATAACCTTGTAATACAGGATATAACCCGCGCATTACGCCACCAGACAAGCACAGGCCAAAAAAATCGTAATAAAAATCCATTCATTTTAAGAATTCATCGCGAACCTTCCGCGCGGGTTGCAACCCGTCCAGCGCGCCTACACCATCAATACCGAGTCTCGCCGACTTCTCTGTTCGGCTCAATGTTTGATTACTTATGCTTGAGAACCTAGCAATGCACCGACGCATCGGTCAATATGCTTTCTTCAGGAATGGTTTCAAAAAGAAATTCCAAATTAACATCTTTTAGTTGCTCACCATTCATGATGACTTCAGAATATCTAAAAACACTATTTAGACCGAAGCTACCTGCATATGTCTCCTTGTCCAATCTAAACCTATCTATTGTTACATGAGTCTCATCAAGGCTTGAGGACCAGAAAACTTCTTGCTGCAATTTTGATGTATTAAATGACTTAGACTGAAAAGGATCGGTTTTCATTGCATGTCGTATTGCTTTAACGGCCTCTTGATCGCACCACTCTTCACACGCTGCAGCGTAGTTTTCGCTGCTATATTTTTCGCTATGATATTTTCCCCAGATTAAATCAAAGGGGATCCAGGGTTGCGATCCGCAAGCGCTAGCTACGTAGTCCCACCGCTCCTCTGCTGCGACACGAATAGCCAAACGCATCGCATCAAAGTCAATATCACGCAATGCAGCCGAACTAGTGAACGTAAAATCATCTGCATCAATTTCTAAAGGCTCTCGTTCCCAAGGAAATCCAGACTTAGTACGGATGAGATATTCCCGATGCAAACGAGCGCTCTCGCGGGCAGCGGCTATCGCTTCACTCCGATCTTTCTTTAATGGAAAGACATTTGCAGAACCAAGAAAGTAGTCAAACATATTCTCGGGCATACCTCGATAAATCAGTTCTAGGATTTCGCCGTTTCCATTCCGTCGAATCCAACCATTGCAATGCTTGCTAACCAAATCGGGCTCTTGATGTTCTTCAAGTATCCCAATACCGAACGACTTACTTACCCAATCAACAAAGTTCTCATTGCGATATACATCGTTAGGTAGTCTATCTTCATAGGATTTCCTGAAGGTCACTAGCACATCGCACATTACCCAATGTCGATTTTCAGGGCGAGCATGCTCACTTCTCTGAAATTTATCGAGTTGATCTTCATAGTCGTCACCAATGACCAATATGCCCATGGACCCCACAGTACTCTCCTACTAATTATTGACAAAAATTGCAGCAATCGAATTCGATTGCTCGGATTGCATAACATTTAAATCGTCTATTAGGCCGATTTGCCCGAGACGATTATTGGTTTGATTTACGGCTGAAAAACTGCCGCAAAAGCCGAATCTAAAGTGCGTAGGTCGGAAAAGCGCAGCGCCTTCCGACATGAAAGTCTCCCCGAAACCGAAGTGTTAAACCGTGCAATGTGCTCGCGGATAGATGTCGGAAGGCGCCTTCGGCTTTTCCGACCTGCCAACCCCAAAAATCAATCCGGGTCACGCGTTATTCGCTAGCTATTTGTTTGGCGTATTCTAAAGATTTCCCAAATATAACGCCGTTATCAATGGTCAAATAATAATTTATCAGATTTTTATGAATCTCGCACATGGCGACGTATTCGGTTTCAGATAGCTGGCTTGTTACAAGGGATTTGTCTAAATACATGGGGTTGGAAAATAATTGTAATCTCTTTGCCGCACTTATGAATTTTTTGTCGAAGAATGATTCTTCCGGGTTATTATGTCCATAGTAGAGTAGCAACCCAAATACTAGGTCTTGAATCGGATAGAGTTCATTTATTAATATTTCTAGGTAGTCTCTGAGGGGGATAGAGAAACTGATATCTGTATTAATAAGCGTTCTTATTGCTTTTGCTGTTTGTATCACAAGCTCTTTGTGCGTTGGGCTTGAATTTGATGCCGTTAGTGCTTGATGCCCGCTAATAGAGTTGTTGTGCATCTTATTTAGGCATTCTTTGTTTAGTAAAATTAATTTATCAGCGCTATCTTTCCTGATTAGTTTTTCAATAATGGTTAACCTTTTTATAAATGATTTTTGGAAAAAATCTTCTCTTGCTTTTGATTTTTGGGTTGCCAGCTCTTGTCGAGTTGTTTTAAGGGTAAGATATATAAATATTAGAGATAGCATGGTTAATATGATGGACAATAGAGAAAGCAAGGGATTTATTAATCCACCCCAAAAATCACCCAGCTGACCCAGTCGTGCATCTGTATCTTTGCAGATAAGCTGGTTATTTTCTGACATTGCTTGAGACTGCAAGGAAAAGACAAATTTCGTATAAAAATAAATAATTTCTTTGGAGTAGAAAAAAAGTAGAGCAATTACTATCGGTATGATTGCCCATAAATAATTGGATTTTATATTTTGAATGGTCATGTCTTGTTCTATTTCCAAAAAATAAAGATATTTGAAAGCGTAAGTCGGCTAAAAATGGCGTTCTCTTTTGGGGTGTAATTTTTACGTGGTGGCAAGCAGGTTGGGCGGTGATGCCCAATATTTGTGGTCATTAACAAAACCCGCTGTAATTTTTTTCTAAAATAAAAATTGTTGCTGGTTTTTAGTTGTGATATTGGGTATTTCTGCCCGCCTCCCCACGGATCACTGTACGCTATCAGAATAAAGGCCCGTAAGCTTCCAGCTACCATTTATCTTTTCAAACTCCAAGTCTTCTACCCGCATATGTGTGTCGTCACTGTACAAGTCTTTCGGATTTTCTATGCTTTTTATTTTTTCGTAGACCGAAGTGGTCACCAATTTCCCATTTTTTAGTTCGTCAGAAGGCTCCTGCATGATGTGAGTGAGTTTTTCGTTGAAGTTCTTGGTGGTGATTTTTTGAGGTTTCATACCATCCATCACCCCTTTTACCGTAATGGGAAGCCGACATAAACTCTGCATTTGGGTAAAATCCTTTTCCACCCAAGCCTTGTGAAATTGTTGCCAGTAGACTCCAAATTCGACCTGTGCAGCCTCTTTAGGTTGTGCACAGCTTAAAGAGCAGCTAAAGGCCAATACGAGCGACACTATAAAATTAATTGATCTCATAAATATTCCTATGCATTTGTGGGCCATCGACAGGCTCTAAGTTGCCATGATGATTTTGGGTAGTGGGATATTTTCACTCTGTTATTCTGGTTGCCCCCGAGCAGAATAAAACTAGTTGGGGTATCACTTACGAGAAAGCCAACGTGATTCCCTGAGGAAGAAAGTGATGAATTCGCTGCAGATGCATTGCGGATGACAGTAATTGCGCCAGTTCGTGGAGCGGTGCCTACACCCCAATAAATCCAGCTTGCAGCGGCTGCGCTTAAAGTGCCTTGTACACCCGCTTGTCTTAACGCCCAATTTACAAAGGCCGAGCACCAAGGCGTTTCATCCGATTGTGTGTTATATGTTGTAGTTTGAAAGTATTCTAAAATTCTTGGCGTAGCTTGTGCACCAGGTGTTTCTGCGACCCCGTGCTGACGTTCGTCGTCCGCTACCAAGTACCAAGGGGGCGCTTGTGTATTGCCAGCAGTTAATACAGGCACAGGCGGTGGCGGCTGTATCGGACTGCCGCCAAGTTTTGCATTGAGCGCGGAAAGCGTCTTTTTGCCCGCAATTCCATCAATGCCCAAATTGAATTGTGCCTGAAATGCCTGCACAGCTCGCTCGGTTTTTAAACCAAATTTGCCATCGGTATTTAAGGGTGGGTTGAGTTTTAAAATAGAATTGAGCTGTGCTTGTAGACGTTTTACGTCATCGCCTGAAGAGCCATTTTTTAATGCAATTGCCATAAATTTCTCCATGATTGTATAGATAAAAAATCAGGCGGCATTTATGGGCCGCCTGATGGTAAAACACTATTCGACTAAATAACTAAACACCCCCTCCTCATTAACCCCCACATGCACCTTATTAATCTCCTCCCCCAGTGCCATCTTACCCAAACACTCAGTAGCCAAAGCAGGCAACAGCGTTCGAGTCAGAATATTCTCAATATTCCGAGCCCCCGTATCCACTTCCTGCGAGCGAGCCACAATATGCAACAACACATCTTCATCGTAACTAAACGCCGCGTTGTAATGGCTTTTAATGCGTTTCTCAATGCGGCGCATATTAATTTTGCAGATTTTTAATAGGTCTTCATCGCCCAGTGGGTAATAAGGAATAACCGTGGTGCGGCCTAAAAAGGCGGGTTTGAAGTAACGTAATAATTGTGGGCGGAAGTTATCCAGTAATACTTCTGGGTCTGGCCGCTCTTCGCTGGCGTTTAATATAGCGCGCAGGTGTTCTTCTGCGGCGTTGCTGGTCATGATGATTAGGGTATTTCTAAAATCTATATCGCGGCCTTCGCCGTCTTTAATGGTGCCTTTATCGAATAAATTATAAAAAACATCCTGCACGCCGGGGTGGGCTTTTTCCATTTCGTCCAATAACACCACTGAGTAGGGTTTGCGGCGCACGGCTTCAGTTAATACACCGCCTTCGCCGTAACCTACATAACCCGGAGGTGAGCCGAGCAGCATGGAGACTTTATGTTCTTCTTTAAATTCCGACATATTAATGGTGGTAATGTTTTGGTCGCCACCGTAGAGAATATCCGCCAGGGCCAGGGCGGTTTCGGTTTTACCTACGCCCGATGAGCCCACCATAAAAAATACCCCAATGGGTTTGCGTGCATCGGTAAGGCCTGCGCGGCTGGTGCGGATGGCTTGGGCGATGGCTTCTAGGGCGTGGGGTTGGCCGATGACGCGCTCGCCTAGTACTTCGGCTAAATTTAATACTTGTTGAATTTCGTTGGAGACCATTTTACCCACGGGAATGCCCGTCCAATTGGCGACAACTTCGGCTATGGCTTGGCTGCCTACATTTACTTGGATTAATGGGTTCTCGCCTTGGACGGCTTCTAGTTCTTTAAATAAGACTTGTAATTGGGCTTTGGCTTCTAGGCGGTCACCTTCGCTCATGCGGCCTTCGGCATCAGCCCCAGATTTTTTCGCCAGTTTAAAATCCGCGTCGATTTTATTTTGAATAGCGTGAATTTTGGCTACCAGCTCTTTTTCGGTGTTCCACTGCGCTTCGGCGGTGGCGAGGGAGGCTTGTTGCTCGGTTAATTCACTATTTAATTTAGCGATTTGTTCGTCGCAATTACCGGTGGTGGCGTTTTCCCGCTCTAAGGATGCAATATTGGTATCAATTTGCTGGATGCGGCGGCGGATATCTTCAATGCTGGCCGGTGTGGTGCTTTGGCTTAGGCCTACACGGGCGCAGGCGGTATCTAACAGGCTGACGGATTTATCCGGCAGTTGGCGGGCGGTGATGTAACGGGCGGAGAGGCGCACGGAGTCCACAATGGCTTCATCTAAAATGCGCACTTTGTGGTGGTTTTGCAGCATACCGGCGATGGCGCGCATCATGTCGATGGCTTTATCTTCGCTGGGTTCTTCCACTTTTACTACTTGGAAGCGGCGGGTTAAGGCTGGGTCCCGTTCAAAATATTTTTTATATTCCGCCCAGGTGGTGGCGGCTATGGTGCGTAATTCGCCGCGTGCTAGTGCGGGCTTTAATAGGTTGGCGGCATCGCCTTGGCCTTCTTTACCGCCGGCGCCAATGAGGGTATGGGCTTCGTCGATAAACATAATAATCGGCTCGGCACTGGCTTTTACTTCGGCAATTACCGATTTTAAGCGGTTTTCAAATTCACCTTTTACACTGGCACCGGCTTGTAATAAGCCTAAATCCAATGAACGCACGGTGACATTTTTTAAGGGGTCCGGTACATCGCCAGTGGCGATGCGCAATGCAAAACCTTCTACTACGGCGGTTTTACCTACACCGGCTTCACCGGTAAGAATCGGGTTGTTTTGGCGGCGGCGGGTGAGTATATCGATAATTTGGCGGATTTCTTCATCGCGGCCTAATACCGCATCTATTTTGCCGTTTTTGGCGGCTTCAGTAAGGTTAACGGTGAATTTATCCAGGGCGGGGGTTTTGCTGGGGGCGCCGGTGTTGGGTGTGCCGTCATCGCTGCTGCTGGTATCGCCTTGCAGATTTTGTTTGGATTCACCGGTGGTGCCAATAATCGAGCGGGCAAAGGTGCGGATGGATTCAGGCGCGATTTTTTTAAATTCGGCCGATACACCTTCAGCCGTGCGGCGCAGGCCTTCGTCTAATAATAATGCGGCTAATAAATGCCCGGAGGTGGCAATGCCGTGGCCGTATTCTACCGAGGCGAGCATCCAGGCGTTTTTGGCTAGGTCTACAATGGTGGGGGAGAGGGCGGGGGCGCGGGTGTTGCCGGATTTAATGCGGTCCAATTCTTGGTTTAAATCCCGCGCCAGTTTACCTAGGTTCACTTCGTATTTAATTAAAATGGCTTGAATGTCGCTGTCGGTCATTTCAATTAATTTTAATAACCAGTGTTCTACCTCCACGTTGTAGTGGGTGCGGTTTAAACACAGGCCTGCGGCGCCTTCAAGGGCCTGGCGGCTGGGCTCATTGAGTTTGCCCACGAGGGCTTTTAGGTCGATGTTGATCATAGGAGTGATCCTTAGGTTACAGTTAAATAAATAGGTGAAATCGCGGCTGAGTATGCACCCCTGCGGCGGCAAAATAAACTGGCGTGAGCCTATTGTGCGTGGCTCCCGTGGGTGTCCTTATCCGGCCTGCGCTCCTCTTTTAAATGGATTAAATTGTGTTAATTAGTCGAGCCTGCCAGCGGAAATGGCAATGTTGAGGGTTTCGCCGTGCCGATAACTGGCTAAGGGTTTGGTGGCAAGCCAGGTATCCCAGCCGATAATCGGCGGTTCTTTTTGGTTTAATTGAATTTGGTAGGGCAGGTGCTTGCGCGCGACGCTAATCACGTATTCAAAATCCTGCTCCATACCGGCGTAGAGTTTGACCATTTCGTGCAGGTTGGCTAAAGCTTTGGTGCCGGGGGCGAATTGGTAAAATTCTTGTTTGTTCAGCGGCCCTAACACAATGCGCACCTTGCCCTGGGCAAACCATGCTTTGGAGCCAATTAATGCGGAGCGGCCCAAGCAGGCATTTTGGCCTTTGCGGTTGCTGATATCCGGCAGGCGCGAGCGCACGTCGTCGATTAAATCCTGCCACTGGCCGACAAATTCTTCTACTTGTACGGGTACACCAAAATAAGCGGCAATCATATTTTTCAGGCCCACCGCTGTGCGCACGCGCTGGGTGAAAAAACCGGCGTAGCGCAAAAATAACAAACTATTTAAGCGGGTGTTTTTTTCCAGATGGGGTGTGCTTAAGCCCACCAGCGAGAGCAAACAATGGGTGATGCTGTCGTGCTCTTGTTTGCGAGCGGGAATTAAATGCTGGCGCTCGTAGGCAATCGGCAGGCGGTATTTAATGCTGGCTTGGAAAAATAACGAGGCTATGCGGTGGTTAAAAATATCGAAGAATTGTTTGAGGGTGTTATCGCGCAGTTTTAAACGCTCAAAAATGAGCTCGCTGTAGTGAAAAGGCAATACACCTATGGCGCCGGTAAGGCCTAAAAAATTAATAATCACCAACCAGCGCACTTGATTGCCGGAGAGTTTTTCAATCTCCAGGCGGAATATATCCCCGCAGGGAATGGCCAGGCTTTGATGGCTGGCCAGGCGGGCAAATTCACGTACCGGTGGGCTAAAACGGCCAATGGGTAAATTGGCAAAGCTGGTTTTGCTTTGCAGGGGCATAAGGGAGGCCCGCTCCAATAAACGCAGCGCCTGGGTAAAACCAAAATCGCTCGGCTGCGCTTGCAGCCAGGCAATTACAGCAGTATTTTTTCGCCGGATCGGGGTGGACATTTTTTCAGATAACCTTCTTTATTTTTAATTTTCACCAATGTGCGGGTGAATGAATTGAGCGGACAATAGACCGCAAAAAAATGTTCTAACACTGTGGCGTAGAGATAACTGCTGCTGCCGCTGAGTAATTGGGCATCTAAGGTCACTTCTATTTCCACCCCTCGGCACAGGGTGGTGAGGCCATCAATGGCTAGGGGCGCGCTAATGGGACGCGCTTTGACTTGTAAGACCGAATCAATCAGTGCTCGGGTGACGGAGGTTTCGCGGAAATCGTACAGGCGCAAAATTTCTTTAAAGGCCTCGGTGCTATCACTGCTGCCGGTGAGGGATAAATGATTTAAATTTAAATGGGAAATTAACCGCCAGCGGGCTTTATTCCCCAGTGGTGGGCGCACCGCTGGGGTGGGTTGTAATAGACAGCGAATGCGCGTGCAGGGCGGCGCGGCATTGACGCATTGCAGGGCCGGTTGCTCGGAATTAAACGGTAATTTGCTGGGTTGATCGCGATTACTGGCCAGGCTTTCAATGGATAAAATGCGGTTATCCGGTGCGTTGGGGTTAAAGTTTAAATCCACCAGGCTTAAATACAGATCAGTGCCGTCGTCGCGGTCTAAATTACCGAGTTTAGCGTGGCGGCGGGAGGCAAACCAAAAGGTTTGCATGGTCTGGCCTTCGTGGCGGTGGTTGAGGCCGTAAAAGGGCAAAAATTCGCTGGCTTCGCCGTCGGTATTAATGGCAGTGACCGACTGAATGGCATACAACTCATACCCCATGGGCCTGCGCGCATCGGGAATAACCGGGTATTCCATCTGGGTGTGGTCAAGTTTAATTGGGTCACATTTGTGCGGGAATAGATTAATAATCGGCGTACAGTTGAGCGCAAACATATCGGCATTGAGCTGATGCTCAAGCTCTAAATCCGCTTGTTTGAAATAAATATACAGCTCTAGGTTTTGGCCATAGTAGGGGCTGATTTTTTCGCCCAGTTCTATATCCACAAACATGAATTTTTCGGCGTAGGTGAAAAATTCGGTGAGCAGGCGATAGCCGATAAAGGAATTTTCTGGGTAGGGGAAGAGGCCATCTTCTTGGTCAAAACCCACCGGTTTTAATACATCCGGGCTTAAATAAATGGGCTGGGTATCCTGGGCGGAGGTGGTCATTACCACCTGTAGGCATTCGCCCAATAATAATTGATACAAAGGGTGGGTATATTGCGCTTGGCCTTTTAAATACAGGCGAATACGCGGCGGCGCTAGCACACCAAAATTTACATCCGGCGTAAACCCTTGCAGGCAGAGTTTTAACACGCTGGAGGCGCCGCGCGCTGAAGCGGCGCCGGGGGTAGTAAAGGGCCGCCCCATGAGGCTGGCGTGGTTAACACTAATGGGCAGTAGGGTGGTGTCGTACACAGTGCGAAAGCGGCAGGTTTCGCCGTTGAATTGTGGGGTTTCCAGCAGCGTGTGGCGCGGAATTAAAAAGGGCGCGTCCAGTTTAGCTTTATCCGGTTCACATTGCACTATGGATAGCGCCGGTATAGGCCGCTGGTAGTGGGGGTAAATACAATTGATCAGCGCGTCGGTAAGCTCGGGGAATTCATCATCTAATTTATGTTGAATGCGGGCATTTAAATAGGCAAAACTTTCAATTAAACGCGAGGCGTGGGGGTCTTCAATGGTTTCGTTATTGATGCCCAATCGGCCAGCAATTTTGGGGTTTTCTTTGGCGAATTCATTGCCGAGCTGGCGAATAAACGCCAGTTCTTTTTCGTAATAGGGTAATAGTTCATCAGCCATGTAGGGAATCTTCCACGGATACGGTGCGTAATACGGGTTCTAAAATGGAGTCGAATATGACTTCTTCGGCCGCTGGGTCTGCGTACATGAGCGCGTCGATGCGAAAGCGCAGGGTGCGGTCGGTTTTATCTTCGTTGTCGATAAATTGTACTCGCACATTTTTAAAACGCGGCTCAAAGGTGCGGATAATAAATTCGATGTTTTTAATAAATTCTTTTTTCTTGCGGCCGTCGATCATGTTGACGGTGGCCAAATCCGGCAGGCCGTAATTGATAAAACTCTCGTTGACTAATTCTAAGTGTTCAGCCGGGGCCACCACGCGATAACGGGTGTTGAGGAGATTTTCTAAATCCCGCCGCACGGCGGCGCGTAGCTCTTTTAATTTACTGTGGCGGGCTGGGTCGGTTTCTATTTGGTTGTCTGGGTCGTTGTCGATTAAGCGGTCTAAAATCGACGGGCGCAGTTTTTTATCTTTATCCACACCACTACTCATCAGGCGGCTCCCTGGACTAATTCAGTGACTAATTCAAGTTCCGATACCATTTGATCGGCCTGATAACAGGGCACCAAATGAATCACACAGGCGTAGGTGCCGGGTTTGCCGGGGTGCTCGCGCACTTGCACGCGGGCTTCTTGAATGGGGTAGCGGGCCTGCTCTTCCCATTCCATATCTTTGCGGCCGGTGGTGTATTGGTGTAACCAGCGGCGTAAAAAATCTTCGCACTGTTCAGCGGTAATAAAACTGCCGATTTTGTCGCGCACCATGACTTTGATGTAATGGGCCACGCGGGAGGCGCATAACACGTGTTGCAGCATGGTGGATAATTTAGCGTTGACCTGGGCATCCCGTGTGGCCATGCGTTTGGATAATTGAATCGATTGGTTGGAGTAAAAAGCAAAATAAGGGGTGGCAAAACACTGGCAGAGGGGAATAAAACCTAAATTGCTAATATCCCGCTCGATATTATCGGTGATGACTACATCGGTGGCCGGTTTGGTAATAATGTCGTGAGGGTCGGTTTTAAAACTGTCGTAGGGTAAATTAGTGACTAAGCCGCCGCCGATGTTATTGCGCGGTACGCCGCGAATATGGCCAAACCAACCGACGCTGCCAAATTCGCGCAATAAAATCCCGCCAAAGGCGTAGGCGGCATTGCCCCATAAATAATCCTCCGGCGAGCGGATATATTCACAAAAATATAAACCGCGATAATTGCCGGGGGTGGTGCGATAGGGTTTGCGCATCAAAATACGCGGCAGCGTGAGCCCTACAAAACGCGCTTCGTTTTTCATGCGCAGGGCGCGCCACTGGATATATTCCTCTTGGGCAAAAAGGGAGGTTAAATTCAGCGGTAAACGCAAGGTAGAAAAATCATCCATGCCGAGCAATGCGCTGGATACTCCAGCAATAAACGGCGAAAACGCGGCGGCGGCAATTTGTGCGATGGAATCAAGCGCAGAAATATCGTCGTAGGGATGCGCGCGGCTTTGTTTGTGGCTGATGGCGTAATCGCCAATGAGTGTGCCATAGGGTTCGCCGCCGGGCGTGCCGTATTCTTCAGCATAAATTTTGTTGTATAGGCTGCTTTGGTCAAATTCCAAGGCGCGGCTTAAGTCTTTGGTGACTTCCTGCCAGCTGGCGTCGAGCATTTTTATTTTGGCCAGTTTAATGCCCTCGGCCTGCAGGGTTAAATAATACAGGCCGCGCCAGGAGGATTCTAAGCGCTGAAATTTCGGGTGGTGAATAATGGCGTTGAGCTGTTGATTAATTAATTGGTCTATATGGCTGATGGCTAGCTCAAGCTGATTCAGAATATCTTGGCTGGTTTTAACGGCGCCCTCTGGCGTGTGGTGTTTTAGCCAATATTTAAGGGCTAACGGCCAGTGTGGCTCGCGCAGGAAATCGTCCAGGCGCACAGCGCTGGCCTGCTGTTTTAATATTTCGTCAAAATTAAATGCTGGGCTGGCCGATGACACTGGGTGAATTCCAAGCTAGATAAACAATAAATCGAAAATGTACGGGCGGCTGAATGCCGACTGGCTTTAATAAATTAAATAAATAACTTTATGCGTGTTACAGGTTGATGGCTTGGCGGCGCACCATTGTGCGACACGCTGTGTTGTTAACACACTGTTTAAACGGGGGTTAAAAACACAAGGGAGCCGAAGCTCCCTTGTGGTACACGCACAGGTACAGCTTGGGCTTAACCTGCTTTGGGCATTTTTGCTACTAGGCGCAAGGAGGTAGTTAATTCCTCCATTTGCAGCCAAGGGCGCATCCAGGCGACTGCGTTGTACACGCCAGGTTGGCCGGGTACTTCTTTTACTTCTACGCGCGCTTCGGCCAAGGGGTACTTAGCTTTTGTCTCGGCAGCAGCCAGTGGGTTGCCGTTAACATATTGTTTGATCCACTGATTCAGCATGCGCTCGGCTTCGTCCGCTTCCATAAAGGAGCCGATTTTGTCGCGCGCCATAACTTTTAAGAAGTGGGCGATACGGCTGGTGGCCATGATGTAGGGCAAACGGGCAGAAATAGCCGCGTTAGCAGTAGCATCCGGCGATTGGAACTGCGCGGGTTTTTGTGTGGTTTGCGCGCCGAAAAATACCGCGTAATCGGTATTTTTGTAGTGGCACAGGGGCAAAAAGCCGAGTTTGGAGAGTTCTGCTTCGCGGCGTTCGGTGATGCCAATTTCGGTGGGACACTTTTGATCCACAGCGCCGTCATCGGATACAAACACGTGGCTGGGCAGGCCTTCCACTTTACCGCCGCCTTCAGCACCGCGAATAGCGGTACACCAGCCGTATTCGGCAAAGGCGCGGGTGAGGGTGGCGCCCATGGTGTAGGAGGCGTTCATCCAGCAGTAGTTATCGTGTTCAACGCCCAGGTGTTTACCCTGCTCGTTGGTTTCTGCCTCTTCAAAATTAAAGGCTTCGATGGGCTTGGTGGAGCTGCCGTAGGGCAGGCGCGCCAATACACGCGGCATTACTAGGCTGACAAAACGTGAGTCGTCGCTATCGCGGAAGCTGCGCCAGGAAATATATTCAGAAGACTCGAAAATTTTCTCCAGATCACGCGGCTTAGACAGTTCTTGGTAGCTGTCAAAGCCAAACATACTTGGAGCCGCTGCAGCGATAAATGGGCAGAAGCCCGCTGCGGCCACACCAGAAATGTTTTGCAGGGTGGAGATGTCGTCAGGATGGGCGGAGAATTCGTAGTCGCCAATGAGGGCGCTAAAAGGCTCGCCACCAGCCATGCCGAATTCACTTTCGTATACTTTTTTGAATAGTGCGCTTTGGTCAAATTCCACCGCGCGCTCTAAGTCTTTGCTGATTTCTTTTTTGCTGGCGTTTAACACGCGAATTTTTAACTGTGAGCTGGTTTCTGAGTTGGAGACCAGGTAGTTCAGGCCGCGCCAGGAGCCTTCCAGCTTGGTGAACTTTTGGTGCTGCATGATGGCCGTCAGCTGTTTTGACATAGCCTTATCAATGGCGGCGATAGCGGAGTTAATGGTAACGGTAAGGTTTTTATTCCACTTAACGGTACCGGCCATCACTTCACGAGTGAGGTTTTTCAGCAGGTCTTCGGCGTCTTCGCGGCTGGTTTGACGGGTGGCGTCTAGCGCCATGCTCAGGTAGCTCAGCTCCTGGGCGTCGGCACTGCCGGCGCCTTGCGATTCTAATTCTGTATCGGCCATTATTTGGTCTCCTCATTAATGCCCAAGTCGCCTTTGAGGCTGTTGAGCGCGTCTGTGTTGCTTAAGATATCTTCAAGTACTTTTTCCAGCTCTTCTGAGCGGTCGGCCTTGCTCAATAAATCGCGCAATTTATTGCGGGCTTCTAAAAGTTTACGCAGCGGCTCAACCTGTTCAACCACGCGGTGGGGTTCAAAGTCTTCTATGTGGTTGAGGCTTAAATTCACCGACATTTCGGTGCCATCGCCTTGCAGGGTGTTTTCAACTTTCATGTTCAACTGGGGGTTAATGTTGCTCATGATTTCGTTGATGTTGTCGCGGTCTACTTGTAGGAAGTTGCGATCTTTAAAGGCTTTTTGGTTGGTGTTGTCACCGGAGTAGTCACCCATAACGCCCATGACAAACGGCAATTCGCGCTTGACGCTCTCGCCATTGGACTCTAAGTCGTAGGTGATGTGGACGCGCGGCTTGCGCACGCGATTGAGTTTGTCATGGATGCTGGCCATAGTCCTAACCTCGTGATGAAAATTCTAGTGTTATGAAATTAAAGGAATATACATGCGGTTAGCACTGTAGATTCCCGGGTTATTTGCCCGCACAGGGCGGATATCTTGTTGTTGATAGTGAGCAACAATAGTACGTTATAAAGCACTGCGCCTGGTAATTAAACCGACCAAACTCATCTGGCGGACTAGGCCTAAGCCTCCTGCAACAGGGCGACATACTAGAAGCCTCTAGTTAGCGGCTATCTTCAGTAAGGCACAGTGGATTGCGCTGCCTGCCCAGAACGGCTCTGAAAACACAAATTAACCAAAGCTGCTTTTAAAAGGTCGCGCTCGATTCCATCGCGGCCTCGTTTGTTATTCTGTATACAGACTTTAGACGGTCGCTGCGCCACAACCGCCAAGTGTGTATCGTTTGTTTCTTGCTTACCTGTCTAACTTTCTTAAGTATTTTTAAAACTACACCATCGGGTGATGGTTACATGCCCGCCGGTTTTAATTGCCTTAAATGGGGTTGTTTGATCCAGCCTGCACCTGCATACCCCTTAGTCTTTTTTCTCCTGTACACCGGTCAGCTCACTGAAGCGATTGCGTGTTGCATCGTCGTTAATTAGCTCTTGCATTAATTCAAATAAAGGCATGTTACCCCAGCGAATTGCCTTCTCGATGAGGAAAGAGATGGGTGAGTGTGGTTCGGTTTTACGGAAAAAAGCCGCTATATCTTCGAGCTGTTTAAACGCCTGCTCGCGACTGGCGAGCGCGCAGGATTCCATTTGGGTAGGTACTGCAGCGGCAGATTCCAACACGTATGACAGCTGCGAATGCGGCTCTGTGGTGCGAAAGAATTTGGCCAGCGATTTAATCATCTTGACCGCTTGGTCGCGATTGGCAAGCTCACCGGAAAAGGTTTGCGCGCCCGCTGCAGCACCTGCTGCTGGCGAGCGCTCGTCGAATTGCTCGCCGCCGGGGAGAGGTTCTGCGTCGGCAGGGGCGGGGGCTTCTTCGACGATTTTATCGCCGCCCAGAAATGAAATAGCGGTAATGCAGTCTTTGAGCAGGTTGGTAATGGCGCTCGATGGTGGCGCCTCGCTGGCACCGCACAATTGATAGAGCTTCTCGTTAAAACGACTAAAGCTGGCGAGCGCTGCGACTAAGTCGTGGTGCAGAGCGGATAAAAAATCGCTGCTGGAGTCGCGCACGGCAGTTTCGATATTTTGCAGGGTGTAACCCTTGCGGGCGTATTCTTTTTCGCGGTTTTTATCATCGAGAATACGTGACGTTTCGGCAGCGGATTGGTATTCCCAGAAACTATAGGCGCGGTGTTGGCCGCTGTTGGTGATGATGCTGTTGCGGATGGGCGCCATCAGTGCGCCGTCGGAGCCACCTTCGCCATTGAGGCCCTTAAGGGAGCCCACGCGTGTTTCCAGGCCGTATTCGTCGGGCATGGGGAAGAGGTCTGGCCAGAAGTTGTCAATCAGGCCTTCGATCAGTTCAAAGCCATCTCTAAGGCCTGCGATACCGTCTCGGCGCACCAGCGCTTCTAAGTACCAGCAGGCGACTTCGAGGTCTTTGGATTCTGATTTTAAAATCTTGGGGGCGAGTTCAATGATTTTGCGCCAGGATTCGTCGATCTTGCGGCGCGCGTCGTCGGCGGCTTGGCCGTCTTCGCTGTAGACATTGCTGCGTTCGGCGCTGCGGGCTGTGGAGCGCGCGAGCTTGACCATTTGAAAGTTGGAGGTGGGCGAGCTGCCATCGCGCAGATCGCGACCACAGGGGGCATCCTCGCTGATCGGGTTTAAAAACGCGGCTATATCAATTGAGCGGGACGACATAAATTCCTAAATCCTGACCAAGGCCAAAAAACGCACAAGTGAATGGAGGCAAAGGCCCTATTCATAGCGGTGTCCGCAATCACTCAACACACTTCCTGGCGCAACAATCCCGCCTGATGCGGGGCGGTGATTTAAACCATATTGCAGGCCAACTTGCAAGCCGTAGGCGTTAATTAATCCACTTTATCAAGGCGCCAATGGGCATCGAGTTAAGTGTGAATTTCTAAATGCGGGCTAATTCCTAAGCATGGCTTTTAACCCGTCTCATACCCGGCATATACTGCCCGCGCAAATAAATACAGCAGCTGAGCCGTGCCGACCCGGCCGGGCATATCAGCGGCGAGTACCTGGGCGGTAGTGGTGGAACCTTAAGTTATGAAAATTACCTTTTCTCTGTTAAAGGCACCCGCCAAAGCGGCCTTGCAGCAGGGGCAAAAATCCTTTGACGAGCAGGGCGGTAGCATCGGGCGCGGCGACGGCAATACCTGGGTACTGCCTGACCCCGATAAGTTTCTGTCCTCCAAACACTGTGTGGTGAGTTTTGAGCAAGGGCAGTTTTACATTACCGATACCAGCACCAACGGTCTGTTTTTAAATGGCGCCAGTTTGCCTGTGGGGCGCAACAACCGAGTCAGCGTTAGTGAAGGCGATACCCTAGACCTGGGCGAATACCGCCTGCGGGTTGGACTGGAAAAAACCGCTGCGAAAATTTCCCCCTTTGCTGAAGTGGCCCCCCTGGAGCCGGCCCCAATTGCCAGCGCCGGTGGTCAATGGGGCGCATTAGAGCCCACGCCTCAAGCCACTGACGGCGCCGATCTTTTCCCCGTGAGCGGCGGAGCCGGTGGTGATCCTTTTTACGATCCGAGCATGGATCCGTTTGCAGCCAAAGACCCCTTTGGCTTGGGCGGAGCTAAACCTGCCGACCCGTTTGCAAACCCAGCTGACCCCTTCGCGAAAATGCCGGGTGCTCAGCAGGATAATCCGTTTGCCGCCGACCCGTTTGGCGCCAGTGATATGTTTGGCGGGCCCGATCCTTTTTCACCCGCTAAGCCCCAAGTGGTGCCAGGCTTTACCCAGCAGGAGGGGCATAACCCTCTGCATGATGCCATCTCCCTACCCAAAATCGCCGCCACTCCACCTGGCCCGGCGGCCATTCCCGATGACTTCTGGAATTCTCTGGGCGGCGCTGCGGCGGCGGATGAGTTGGGTATGCCTGCCTTTAAACCCGTCGATCCTTTTGCCAGCAGTGATCCTTTAGCGCCACCCGCTGCGGCCGACCCCTTTGCGCCGCCACCCACACCGCCGCCACCGCCTACACCACCGCCGCCACCTCCATTTGCCGAGCAGCCCCCCGTGATTCCGCCGCCAATGCCGGATGCCCTGGGCGATAATCCTTTCGCGCATTTGGGGCAAACGGGCGGAGCAACCCCATTACCCCTGGATGCTAGCGAGGGGCAGGTGTACCCCATTGGCAGTGCCTTCTCCACCCATGTGCCGGCCAGTACGCCGGGTAAGGTGCCGCTGTCGGACCGGCTCAAGGCGATGCAGGGCAATGAGACCCATGACACCTGGGCGGCACCAGCCGAACCCGAGGTGCCGCCCCAGGCGCCGCCGGTTTCGTCGGCTGTGCCGCCGGTTGCAGCTGCGGCCGTGCCGCCTAGCGCGCCGGTTGCCAGGCCTGCACCTATTCACGACACAGGTGCACAGAACCTTATTGCCGCGCTTGGGCTGAGCGGCCAGTTAAGCCCCGAGCAAGAGCAGGTGTTACCCCAGTTGATTGGCGAGATGACCCGCGAGTCACTCAATGGTCTGTTACAGATCCTGCGGGCGCGCAATTCAATTAAAAATGAATTCCGCATTGCCGTGACCACCATTCAACCGCGAGAAAATAACCCTATTAAGTTCGCCACCGATGTGGACGATGCCTTGGAGTTATTATTTGTGCGCTCATCCAAGGGCTACAAACCGCCAGTGGAATCAGTGCAGGACAGTTTTGAATCCATCATGGATCACCAAGTGGCGATTTTGGCCGGTATACGCGCAGCTTTTAAATCGCTGTTATCGCGTTTTGACCCGCTGCAATTAGAGCAACAGTTTGAGCGCCTGGGCAAAACGGGCGGCCTGTTGCCAGGTATGAAAGGCGCCAAATGTTGGTCGGCCTATGATGATTTTTATCAGGATTTAATCGGCAATTTCGAAAACTCGTTTCAAAACTTATTCGGTGACGAATTTGTGCAGGCCTATGAAGAACAGCTGCGCAAATTGGCTATCGCCCGCAAACGTGAACACTCTCAACGATAGGAGCCCTTATGCACACCCGCACGCCGTCTGTTTGGAACACCCTCGGACAATTAATTTTGCTGCTGAGTCTCGGGCTGAGTTTGGCCAGCTGTACCAAAGTTAATGGCACAGGTAAAACCATCGGCCTGGATACTGATTTAAGGCTCACTATTCAAGCGGATATGGATATTAACCCCGATGCGAATAACCGCCCCTCGCCGGTGTTTGTGCGCATGTATGAACTGAAATCGCCGATGATTTTCCATCAAGCTGATTTTATGACGCTGTATAGTAAAGACAAGGCTGTGTTGGATGCGGACTTTGTTAACCGACAAGATTTAAAAATATTCGTGCCTGGCGACAAGCGTGAATCTAATTTGGTATTAAACCCCGCAACCCGCTTTGTCGCCCTATACGCGGAATTTTTACAGTACCAAAACGCCAACTACAAAGTTATTTTCCCGGTTACGCCCGGCAATATTGTCGGCAACCGTATTTCAGTGAAAATTACGGGTAATCACATAGTATTGATTGAGAAAAAATAGCGCGCCTGGTGATGTCACCGGGTTTAATTTTCTGCTCCATGTCTTCAAGATGCACGGATAGTTTATGTCGTTAGAAAGCAAAGTTATTTGGTCGGAGGGGATGTTTTTAAACCCTCAGCACTTCCAACAGCAAGAGCGTTATTTTGAGCGCTATGTAGATGGGCGTATCAGCACTGCAGGCGCTTATTTATGGGGGTTTTTCGATTGCGAAATTGACCAGCAACTATTAAAGCTGGGCAAAATTTCCCTAAGCCATGGGCGCGGTGTATTTCCCGATGGCACGCCGTTTAATTTCCCCGATATAGACGAGCCGCCGCCGGTGATTGATTTGCCGGAAAATATTCACAACAGCCTGTTGTATTTGGCCTTACCCGTGCGCCGTTTAGGCGCGGTGGATGTGTTGCCGCAAGAAGGTGCCCAGGGTTTGGCTCGTTATTATCCTAAAGAACACAAGGTGCGGGATAATTCCATCGACAGCGGCGATGATCACGCCGTGCAGATTGGCAAATTACGCCTGCGGGTATTGTTGGAAACCGACGATTTAAGCGGTTATACCTGTATCGGCATTGCCCGCATTGCTGAGACGCGCCAGGACAAAAATATTCTGCTCGATGATAAATATATTCCCACGGTTTTAGACTGCCAGGCGGCGCCGCGTTTGAACGGTTTTATTGTCGAGTTGGCTGGCATGTTGCGCCACCGTGCTGAGGCTATCGCCGGGCGCCTGGCGGACACTCGGCGCGGCGGCACCGCAGAAGTGACCGATTATATGTTGCTGCAAACCCTCAACCGTTTAGAGCCGATTATGGTGCACTTGGCAAAAGTGCAGGGCTTGCACCCGGTGGAATTATTTAAAGAATGTATGGGTGCTATAGGTGAGTTAGCCACTTTTAATACTAAAAATCACCGCCCGCCGGAATTGCCGGTTTATTTGCACGATAATTTACAGGCGGGGTTTGAAATTGTTTTTGCCCACCTGCGCCAATTGCTCGCCACGATTTACGAGCAAACCGCTATTTCCATTGGGTTGGAAGATAAGGGCTACGGCATTCGTGTGGCCGACAAGTACGATAAGTCATTAATTAATAGCGCTACCTTTATTCTGGTCGTGCGGGCGGACATTGCCGAAGAAGCTCTGCGCAGCCGTCTGCCACAACAAATGAAAATCGGCCCGGTAGAAAACATCCGTCAGCTGATTAACTCGGCATTAAACGGTATTTTAATTAAGGCCCTGCCGGTTGCCCCCCGGCAAATTCCCTTCCGCGCCGGTCACGTGTATTTTGAATTAGAGCAACGTGGTGAAATTTGGCGCTATATGAGTACCTCCGGTGGATTTGCCATGCACGTCGGTGGTGATTTCCCCGGTTTAGAAATGGAATTTTGGGCCATTCGCCGCTAACGCAACTTACTTGTGTGAGACATTACTATGGATGAAAAGGATAAAACCCTCTTCAAACAACCCGGCGCTGGTGACAGCACGGTTTTAAAACCCACTCCTGGCCGCAAAGGTGGCATGGATATGCGTCCGCCACCGGTCACGCCCAGCTATACGTCGGAGCCTGTAACGCCGAGTGCCGCACCGCAGGGGCGGGTAGATTTAAGTGCGTTTGGCCCAGGGCTTAACCCCATTGTGCAGGCGGCCAGCACCTTATTAATGGTGTTTGATAAAACCCGTGGCACGCTGCGCCATGCCAATGTGGCGGGTTTGCATAATTCTTTAGTGAATGAAATAAAACAATTTGAAAACCGTCTGCGGGATTTAAATTTAAAACCCGAGCAGGCCTGGGCGTCGCGTTATTTGATGTGTACGGCTTTGGATGAAGCTGTCATGTATACCCCCTGGGGCGGTGAGAGCGCCTGGGGGCAGCGCACTTTATTAAGTATTTTCCATCGCGATACGGGCGGTGGTGAAAAATCCTTTCAAATGCTCGATCAATTGCGACAAAACCCCGGTGATAACCGCGCGGTGTTGGAATTATTTTATTTGGTGTTAAGCCTCGGGTTTGAAGGTAAATACCGTCTGATGCCCAGAGGCAGTGAGGCGCTGGAAGCCTTGCGGGATGATCTGTACGCCTCAATTCGCGCCCAGCGCGGTGATTATGAGCGCAGCCTAGCGAGCGCCTGGCAGGGCCTAGGGCGCACGCGCCGCACTTTGTCCCATTATTTGCCTACTTGGGTGGCAGCAAGCGTGGTGGCGGCGCTGGTCTTTTTCGGTTACGTAGGTTTTAAACTTTGGTTAAACGCAAGCTCTGAACCTACGCTGGAATCCCTAAGCCGAGTTGCACCTATTAGCGCAGCGCCATCGGGGCCCAGTGCAAGCAATCAAGAACAAAAACCCTAGCGTCTATTGAAAAACTTTAATAACACTGCTGCGCAGTTGTTTTAGCGCGTATTAAAGGTCTGCCTATTCGTTGCGGATCGACAACAGGTATCCATTGGTATGAAGAAATTTTTGGCGTTTGTATTACACCCGATATTTGTCTCGTTTATTGGGCTTACCGCTTTGGCGTTATTAATCTGGTTTGCCGGCCCCTTAATAAAATTTGGCGCCAACAACAGCGCGCCTCTAGCGGAAGTAACCCCTCGTGTCATGATGATCCTTGGTTTGTTGGTAATCATGATTATTGCCATTTTAATTGGCCAGTTGCGCAAAGCGAAAAATAATCAAAATCTTGTGCAGGGTTTATCAACCCCTAAAGAAGATCCCGCGCAGTTGGCGGCTAAAGAACAATCCACAGAAGAATTATTGCAAATTGGCGAGCGTTTTACCCAGGCGCTCGATACGCTAAAAAACTTTAAATTTAAAGGCCTCACTGGCAGCAAAGCTCTTTATGAATTGCCTTGGTACATTATTGTTGGGCCGCCCGGTTCTGGTAAAACTACGGCCTTAATTAACTCCGGTTTAGAGTTTCCCTTAGCTGATCATTTAGGTCGTGGCGCAGTGGCGGGTGTGGGCGGTACGCGCAATTGTGATTGGTGGTTTACTAACGAAGCGGTGTTAATTGATACCGCCGGGCGTTATACCACACAGGATTCCCACCGCGTGGTGGATGCCGCCGCCTGGGAAGGCTTTTTAGACCTATTAAAACGCCACCGCCGTCGCCGGCCTATTAATGGCGCCATAGTGGCGATTAGTTTGCAGGATTTATTGATGCAGACTGAAGATGAGCGTGCTCTGCAGGCGCGAACCATCCGTTCGCGTTTAGATGAATTAATGGATCGCTTAGAAATTCGCTTCCCTATTTATTTAATGCTCACCAAATCCGATATGGTGCCGGGTTTTAGTGATTTCTTTGCAGAAATTAATCGCGATGATCGCGAGCAGGTGTGGGGTGTATCACTGCCGGATGCCACCAATCCCAATCAGGGGCCGAATTTTGATTTTCTGCACCAAGAATTGCAAAAAATTACTCGCCGTTTGTACGACCGCGTGTTGTCGCGTATGCACGCCGAGCGGGATATTAAGCGGCGCGGTGTGATTAGTGCATTCCCGCAGCAGATGGAGAATGTCAAAGTGCTGGTGGAGAATTTTGTTCGCCAGGCATTTATGACCAATCGTTTTAAATTCCAGCCCTATTTGCGCGGTGTTTATTTTACCTCCGGCACCCAAGACGGCACCGCTATTGACCGTTTAATGGCTCAGGTGGCGTCCAATTTTGGTTTTGCGCGGGAAGTCTCCAGCGGGCTTAATCAGCAGGGTAAAAGTTATTTTCTTACCCGTCTTTTTAAAGAGGTTATTTTCCCGGAATCGGAGATTGTCGGCGCCAATACTGGCTATGAGTCCTCTATGCGCTGGGTGCAGCGAGCCGCTTATATCGGTATGGCCGCTTTAATTGTTGTGTTGGGCTTGGTGTGGTCTGGCGCCTTGGTGAAACATAAATTAAACGTGCGCGAAGTAGAGAGCCATTTAACACAATTTAAAGCCGAAGCGGCGAAACCTGCCTACCAACAATTGGATATGCGCGGCACTTTGCCCGCGCTCAATGAATTACAAGCCGCTGCGGCTGTAATGGATCAGCAATCATTGCCTTGGCTGGCTAACCTAGGCCTTTATGATGGCCGCGTGGATGATGAGGCCAATCAGGCTTATGACCGAGAGTTGTTGCGGCACTTCTTAGCGCAGATGATGACAACACTGGAAAAAACTCTGCAGGTGGGTGACGAAGGCAGCGATTTGTACAATACCTTTCGTGTTTATTTAATGTTTAATAAACTCGATACACTCAATAAAGAAGAAGTGCAAAATTGGTTTAAAAAATTCTGGGAAACCACCATTAAAACTGATGAGCCCAAGCGCGTTGAACTGGAAGCGCATTTGGCCCACCTGCTTACCTTGGAATTAACGCCGGTGGAGTTGAACCAGGCGGTGGTGAATCATGTGCGGGATATTTTATTAAAAGAACCTATTGCTAAACGCGTTTATAGCCGTATCCGCCATACGCCTGCGTTTGCGCGCAAGGTTGATATGCTCGACGACATGGGGGATAAAGCGCGGCAATATTTTGTTATTAACCCGCAGGTGCGTGAAGCCTTGCAAATGCCGGTGTTATATACCAAGGCCGGTTATGACAAAGTAGATTTATCCGCTGACTCTGAGGTGATTAAAGCTGTTATTGAAGAGCGCTCCATATTGGCCCAGGCCGAGGCAGGTAAGGACGTATTAAATTACACGCCGGAAGAACCCGCCAAAGTCAGCGAGCAGGTTAAAGAACTGTATTTTTCTGACTATATACGAACCTGGAATGGTTTTTATCAATCCCTCAAACTCATCGGCCTTGGTGATGTGCGTCAAGCCGAGCAAATGTTGGCGGCATTAATTGACCCTGTGTATTCACCCATGGTGACGGCCTTACAAGTAGGTGCAGAAAATACCACACTGACCTCGTCGCTTATCAGTGATTTAGCGGAGAGCAAAATTAAGGGCAAAAAAGGTGAGGTGGCCGGTGATGTGGTCGATAAGGTAATTGAAGAAACCCCAGTGGATAAATATTTCAAAGATATTAATTTCCTCACTAAAGCGCCGAAATTAGGCCAACCGCCGATTGGCAGCGCGCTAGAAAAAGTGCGTGATTTACACACTTTTGTGGCAGAGATTGCCCTGGCACCCGATCCGACACAAAAAGCCTATGAGGTATCCAAGGCCCGCGCACAAAATGGCGGCAGCAACCCCACCACCGCACTGCGCGCTTATGCCTCTGGCACCCAGGAGCCACTGCGCGGCTGGTTGGAGAGTTTAGCCATTGGTAACTCCAATGTTATTTCCTCCGGCGGTAAGGGTTTTGTGGGTTCAGAGTGGCGGGCTGCCGTCTATAAACCCTATGCACAATTAATTATGGGCAAGTATCCGTTAAATCCTAAAGCTCAGGAGGAAACGGCTGTACTGGACTTCACCAATTTCTTTAAAACAGGCGGCGTTTTGGATGCATTTTATGTGGCAAACGTGGCGCCTTTTGTGGATGCCCGCGACCCAACGCGGGTTAAATCTGTCGATGGCGGCGGGGCGACCTTCTCCGGTGATTTTTTGCGGCAGATGCAAAATGCTCAATTAATTCGCGGTATGTTTTTTCAGGATGGGCCAGATGCACTCTCGCTCGGCTTTGACTTTAAACCCTTTGAATTCAGCGAAAAAGAAGCTCGTTTTAGTTTGGAATTTGGCAGCGAGCGCTTGACCTATAACCACGGGCCGAAATTTTCCTCCACCGTAAAATGGTCGGCGGCGGACGATATCAAACAGTTGCGGATTAATTTTGAAGACGTCAATGGGAAGCAACATGAAAAAATATACACCGGCCCCTGGGCACTGTTGCGTTTGTTTGATGCGTCAAGAATTGAAAAACAAGCCAGTGGCAGTTACATAGTGCGTTTTTCGGTGCCGGATACTTTGGTGCAGGGCTTAACGCACGATATCGCCTATGAGGTGCGGCCCAAAAGTGCCAACAACGTATTTCGGCGGGATGTGTTATCTGGCTTTAGGTTGCCAGAAACGCCTTAAGCTTCGGGCCATTTAAACGCTGGTATTATTTATGTCGCTTTCTATAGGTCTATACGGGAAATTACCCGGCCACGGTGATTTTGTTGCACGCAATCTACCGAATAATTTAGTGCAGATTTGGGACGGCTGGCTGCAAGCGTTTATTGGTTCCTCTCAAGAGCGGCTCGGCCAAGACTGGTTAAATGTGTATTTGACCAGTCCCATTTGGCGTTTTGGCTTTTCCTCTGGAGTATTAGATGAACAGCAGTGGCTGGGCATTTTGCTGCCCAGTGTGGATAAGGTGGGCCGTTATTTTCCTTTTAGTGTATTAGTGCCTGTACCGGGTGATTTATCGCTGCTGGATATTTTGTGTGAGCAGGCTGACTGGTTAAATCCGGTGGAGGAAGCGGCCTTACATGCGTTAGATGAAGGCCTTTTAGTCGATGAATTATTGGCGCGTATCGGTGCGTTAAGTTTGCCCACCTATTTGCGCCGCCAGTGGTTTAATCAGGGCTATCAAGCAGGCCCCATCCAAGTGCCCTGCGCCGATGTGCAGATGAACAGCGCGGTAACGGGTTTATTGGAGGGAATGCTGGCGACCAGTTATTCCAGCCACAGTATTTGGACCACCCAAGGCTCTGATCGCATAGATGCCTGTATTGCAATTGCGCCAGGCCTGCCTGCGGTGAGCAGCGGTACAGCGCTGCTCGATGGCAATTGGAAACATTGGCAGTGGATGATTCGCATGGGGCTTAATATCAATCTTGCTTAGTAATTCTTCGATATGGTGTTTTGCCTGCAGCGTCGCTGCCACAGCTATATCAACAGGCTGCAAACGATTGTCGCACGACTACTAACCCGCAGACACGCAGATCCCCTTGTTTTGGCGGTGCTCCTGCAGCCGCTTTTACCTATGCAATGGCTTCTATCTATGCAGTGGCTTTTACTTATGCAATGGCTTGCTGCCGCTATTATTAATTTTGCATTTAAACCTGCCGGGTTAATAAATTGGGGTGTTTTTTATTGCATATCGCTAACCCATTTTCAGCTACACCTGAGCATGCCGCTGTCGTGTTGCATCGCTTAAGGCTTGTGTTTTTTTGAGATATATTTTTATGTCGGAGTATGTATTTTTTTTAGGTGGTTACACGGATGCAGCCACACAGGGTATTTATCGAATCCGCTATAACGCCACCCAGGAAATATTTTCAGCCGCTGAATTAGTATCGGCCAGTCATAACCCCTCCATAGGTTTAAAAAATGACAGGCTTTGGTATTGGGTGGAGGAGGCCCAGCCGGGCAAAATTCATGTGTTTGATGCGGCGAATAATTGGCAGCGTTTATCTAGCCTTGAGTGCGGCGGCGCCTCGCCCTGCCATTTGGCACTGAGTAAGGATGCGGGTTATTTGGCGGTGGCTAATTATATGGGGGGCAGCATCAGTATTTTTGCGCTGGATGCGCAGGGCTTGCCGCAACCAGGGCCATATATTATTCAGCACCATGGCCGTAGTTTAACTGCGCGACAGGAGGCGCCCCATGCGCATTACGTTGCGTTTGCCCAGAATAATGCCGGGCAAATGGGAATTTATGCGGTGGATTTAGGTTTAGATCAGGTGATTTGGTATCCGCACCTGCAGGCGAATCAGTGGGGCGCAGGTACGGTAGTGCTGCAGGCGCAACCCGGTGATGGCCCTCGCCATTTTGCGGCTCATCCTGCGAACGGCAAAATTTATCTGCTCAATGAATTAAGCAGTACTTTATCGGTAATTAATATAGGCTCTGATGGGCAATGGAATGTACAGCAGCGGATTAGCACTTTACCGCAGGATTATGTCGGCGACACTATAGCTGCGCATATCAGTATTAGTCACGACGGCCGATTTATTTATATTTCCAATCGCGGTCATCAGAGTATTGCGGTGTTTCACATTCAGCCGGACGGTGGGCTGAAGTGTATTCAAATTGAGCCTTGTGGCGGCGCCTGGCCGCGTTATTTTACCCTTGTACCCGACGCTGCACGTTTAATTGTGGCCCACGAACACTCTAATTCTTTAGCGGCATTTGTGATTGGCAGCGATGGCCGCTTGCAGCCTACCCAGGCGCAGGGCTCGGTATTAAAACCGACATTTGTGGGGCTTGCTTAGTTTTAGCTGTTGCATAGCGCGCTTTTCCAGTACTTGCCAATTATTAATCCTGCGAGACACTAGCTCGCTCTGATCTAGTGTGTGTTCGCCTCGCTAAAACGAGTGCAGATACACGGATCTGCTTGTTTTAGCGGGACTCGCGGCGGTTTACACAAGCGTCGCAGCGTCCATGCCGCATTTATTAACCCGGCACTAAAGCCCGCTGGGCGGATAACACATTATGTGTGCCCGACCACGGAAAATATCCATTGAGTTTGTGATCATGCAGGCACCTGCTCAGTGCAGGTCGTTACGCTTTTTTGGGTTAATAGTGTGAGACACGGGCAGTAGATGGCACTTCATTCAGTCCCTTTTTCTGCTGTGCGTTTACTGGCGGGGCTTTTGACCTGTGCGGCCATATTTTTACAGCATTTAATTCCCCCCAAAGTTTTAACTCTGCGCCCAAATGCCGCCTTAGCGAGTAGTTTGTACGGCCATCAAAACTCAGCTGGCCAACCCTCGGCTTATTGGGTTGATGAAACTCAGCAACATTTTCATTGCGATTATAGCCCTACCGACCCTTATTCCTGTGGATACACCATCGCTTTGGGCGCTGATCCCACCTTGGGTATTGACCTTGCCGGTTATGAAGCCTTACAGCTAAAAATACGTTATCAAGGCGATGCGCCGCGCATCCGTATTTTTATGCGCAATTATAATCCACAATTTGACCGCAGCCCGGACCCGGGCATTTCCAGTAAATTTATGTCGGTGTCTATTCGTGCAGCGGATTTACAAAAGCCCGTGTTAGTAAAAATGAATGAGTTTAGCGTGGGGGAGTGGTGGATTCGGGATTTTGATGTGCCGCGTATTCATTCCGCGCCAGAATTTACCAACGTCACCTCATTGGGAATTGATTTTATTTTTCATGGCAGTAATGACGTGAGGGTTGAATCTGTTGCGCTGGTAGGTGCGCGGATAAAAACAGAAACATTTTACCTGGCGATTATTGTTGTGTGGATTATGTTGGTGGCCTGGGAGGGGTTTTGCAAAATTTACCAAATGTATGCGGCTTCCCAATTGGCATCCTTGCGCATTGATCGGTTGCTGCATGATTATAAAAACCTTGAGCTTGAAAAGCAGGAATTTGTTGCCCTATCTACGACGGATATATTAACGGGAATTCTGAATCGAGCCGGTGTGCAGCAGTTTTCGGCAAAATTATTCAGTGCCGAATCAGCTATTTCGCCTGTGGGTGTATTGTTGTTGGATGTGGATCATTTTAAATCCGTCAATGATACCTATGGGCATGATGCTGGCGATCATGTATTAACGGCTGTGGCCAAATTAATCGCCAGTAACACCCGTCAGAGCGATATTTTAGGCCGTTGGGGCGGTGAAGAATTTATTCTTATTTGCCCACAATTGCCCGCCGAGCATCTGCTGAGTTTTGCGGAGGACATCCGCAGCCGAGTGCGTGAGCATATATTTGAATCACCCAATGCACCCTTGCATTTATCAATTAGTATTGGGGCAACCCTGGTGCAGGCGAATGAATCATTTGATAGCGTTCTAAAACGTGCCGACCTTGCTCTGTACGAGGCTAAGTATGCAGGGCGTGATCGTGTGGTATTTAAATAGGCTGTGTGGTTTATTTGCTTACCCACCGCTAATGTTCTTTCAGTCCAGTACACCTGCGCAAATCCTGAGGCTTTTGGTAGATGGTATGACCAATACCGGCTTTTTAATTGCCAGGTAAATTATCTATAAAAATGGGGGTGCGCCGTCATACCGAGCACTCTGTATCCTCTGCATTGCTGTGAGTGCACAATTTTTACGCCAGATGAGCGCAATCACTGTTTGTGGTGAGCCTACTTTTTTCTTGGTGTGCATCTCTTCCGTGTGTGTGCTCTTCGTGGCGGCCTGCCTATCCACCCTTTATGCTGAGTTTAAGCCCGTTCTTGCTGGCTTTTTTCCGTTTGTGGTAAGCCTGTAGAACCACAAAACGCGGCTAATCTAGCCTTCAACTGTAGCGCAGCGTCATCAATTCAAGGCTAATTAAGCAGTATTGTTGGAGCGAATTTGGATTATGGAGCGAGAAAATTCGTGCGCGACCGCTAAGGTATTTTGTGAAGTGACGTATGGGGGCTTTCAATGGTAATTTAGTCAGGCAATTAAACAAAAAGAAAATAAAATTTTGTTTAGTGTGAAATCATCTATATGGAATAAATTGAATTTCGGTTTTGTAACAACGCTGGAATTAAATTAGCTGATGCCATCACACTGTGATAATAATTTGTGAATTTCACCTGTGACTTGCTTGCTTTGGATAGGCAACCTTATATATTGGGTCGGATAAATCAGATTCATTATCCTCTGCAAAAGGTCAATGTATGCATAAGAATAAAAATTTAGCTGAATTAAAACACGCTTGGCTTGCGGTGTTGGTGGTGGGCACGCTTAGCGCGTGTTCGGGTATTCCTACCCCTTCTTCATCTAGCTCAAGTTCCAGTAGTTCAAGCTCGAGCAGTTCTAGTTCGAGTAGCTCAAGTGGCCGCGCCTCAAGTTCTAGCAGTTCAAGCTCGAGCAGTTCCAGTTCCAGTTCCAGTTCCAGTTCCAGTTCAGGTAGCGGTAAATCCTTGGCAAAGGTGCGCGAAGGTTTTGTTGAGTTGCCTGATGGTCGCGGCGGTGTGAATTATGAGCCGGTGGCTTATACCGACGATATGGGCTTTGATAAAGACGTATCTCAGGCGGCATTTGAAAAAACACTCTATCCGATATTGCGCAAAAATTGCAGCGGTTGTCACAGTACGGCGAATAAATCGGGATCGGGTGCGCAGGCGCCATTGCATGCCGATGTGGATGTAGCCCTTGCCCATGAATATGCACTGACGCGCACTAATTTCCGCGATATACCCAATTCAAAATTTGTCACGCGAATGGCGATTGATCGTCACAATTGTTTTGCTGCTACCTGTAAGGCCTCGGGTGTTGAAATGGAAAATGCCATCAAAGCCTGGCTTAGCAGTATTCAAGGCATGATTTTAGAGGTGCCCCGCTTGGTGGACGCCAGTGTAAAAATCACGGATGCTGAGGTGCAGGCTTGGATTGATGCTGATAAAGCAAAAATACCAGCGGCAGATAAAGAGTTTATTCAATATGCCTCCTTCCATGTATTACACAACCAGGGTGTTAGCGCACAAAATATGAATAATGCCCGTGTGGGTTTATCCAAGGCGCTCAATACAGCGGCGCGCTGGGCACCTGAAATTGTTAACCCGCAGGATGTGAACGGGAAGGGAATTGTCTACCGGTTTGATATTCGCGATTATTGGGGTTATACCCTGATTGATACCTCGGCGAGTAATTTCACGTTATTTTATGGCGGGTCAGATGACGATTTGGCGTTTGCGGCCAAGGTGGATTTAAATGGTAAAAGTGTTAGCTACAATGATCTGGCTAATATGAAAAACAAATTAAAACCCGCCGTTACTAAGGATGAAAAATTTGCGCGCTTGGTATGGGCGCGAATTCTTAAGGGCAATGCTGAAGGTGCGGATGGTTCCAAATCACTGCCGCCACAAATTGATGGCTTCGTCGGCACGCGCAGTAAAGGCGGTAATAACCAAGATTATATTAAGCCTGCCGATTTTAAATACGCTGAAGCCGCTCAGCTCACCTATACGCTCACTCGCCCAGATGTGTACAACGCCATTATGGCCTTGCCCGGTTATTCGCATTATTTGGAGGAAGAGCTGGGCGTTGATAAATCCAAAGGCGTGGATTCGTTTGATTTAGTGCTCACCCAAGAGGCGATTACGATTGAGTCGCGCATGTATTGGCGCGCTAAACAAAAAACCGGGCGCGGCAATTATTATTGGAAAACCTGGGATATTTTTGCCGCTGGCAATATAAATGTGGATGATCAAGTGGCTAAGGGCGACGTGCGTTTTCCCTTCTGGGCCAACCCTATTCCTAAGTTTATTTCTACCCAACAAGGCGGCACCACACCGGATAAATACGCCATGATTGCTACCGTAGGTTTATTTGACGGCAATGGCGATAATGGCGGCGGTTATTATTCGGGTAAGGATGGCGGCCAGCAATCGGCTGAAGAGGTGATTTGGAGCCTGCCCAACGGTATGCAGGGGTACGCATTATTTGGCGGATTTAATCAGCGCCGTGTGGATGCCTTCGTGCATATTGTGCGCGATCCGCGTATTCAATTGGATGTGGCCGATGATATTTTAGATAATTATGCGGGTAAGGCTTTAGACAAGGGTGTTAAGGATGTGCGTTTAAATAACGCCAGTTCGTGTATCGGTTGCCACGCCGATGGGATGAATCGCGGCAATAATGATTTGCGCGATTGGTTGGATGAAAATCCGGACGCTTTGCCCAAGGGTAAATATGGTGTAGACGGTTGGATTAAAAACCCAACGACGGTTGCGCGGGTGAAGGAGTTATATAAACCCAGCAAACAAATACGTGCTTCTATGGAAGAGGATCGCAAAATATTCCTCGAAGCCCAGGGCAAGATTAAGGCAGGCATGATCATTGGGCCGGATAAAAACGTCTATCAGGAACCGACCATTTGGACCATTGAATGGGCGCGTAAATTTTATAAATTCCCTGTAACCCGTTCGAGCTAGTAGGCGCAGCTAGTACGAACTCGGCGCTAAACTCGCCGGGTTCGTACTAGCGAGAGCGAAATACTGTGTTTCATTACTCCTTTGCTAAGTGGCAACTAAAAAAAACCCGGTTTAAACTGGGTTTTTTGTTTTCTGAAGAAAAGAATAATACCCGCCCGTAAAATCCCCAGCCCTGGCTAACAAGCGCTTAGCGGGGTTCTTTATTGCCCTTCCAGCCCAGTAATACATCGCCTTCTTTATTAGGCATTTGAAAACTCGTGTAACCCGCCACCTGCCGCACCGTGTCGAGCACATCGGTGTGGTTGATGCTGCGGTCATTGACGTTCTGATCGCCTTGTACTTTAGCGGTGGCGGCGCGGGCGCTGCGCCAATCTAAGGAGCGGCCGGTGACTAAACCCACATTATTATTTTTGCCGCTGGCTAAGAACATGGGGATGCGGTAGTGGTTGTGGTAGTTGCCGTGGGCGAGATCGGAGACGGCCACCAAAATGGTGTTATCGAGCAAAGAGCCTGTGCCCTCGGGGGTATTGGCGAGTTTTTGGATAAATTTAGCCACTTGCCCCATCCACCAGACTTTTGATTGGGTGTGGGTGGCGGCGTTGGAGTGGGAGGCGTCGTGGTCGCCGAGCTGAGAGCCGGGCACTTTCACCGGGCAGACGGACACGCCGTAGCTAAAGGCGATGGTGCGGGTAATGCCGCAGGCTAGGGCGGCCACGGCTATATCCTGCTGCAGGCTGGAGGCTATATCCAGCACCTCGGTTTGTGAGAGGGCTTCGTCGGTATCGAGGCCGGAGGCTTGGGGCGCTGAGCTGATATCGGGTTTGGTGCAGCTGTTGAGGGCGGTGTTATTAGTGCTGCGAAAGCGCGCCTCCAGCACCGAGAGGGCCTCGGTGTGCTGATCCATGCGGGCTTTTTCTAAGCTACCTAAGTTGCTGCGCAGGCGGTTGAGATCGTTTTTGGCGATGCTGAGCATCTGGCTTTCCACCCCAGTGGCCGCTGCTCCGGCGCCAAATAGACGCGGGTATATGATGCGCGGGTCGCAGACGGAATCGAGAGTGGTGCCGTTATCGTGGCTGATGCGTTTGGTGTCGTCGTTACCCCAGAAAGTGGCGACGCCCATCTGTACCGAGGGCACGCTGATGCCGTTACTGGCCCGGTTGGCCCAGTCCTCTTTGCCCATTAATACGTCGATGGAGGAGTATTTGTCATCGCGGGTCATGCGGCCGGTCAGGCATTTAAAGGCGCCGCCTTCATGGGTGTAATCCGGCCCGGCGTAGCCTATGCCGTCGATAAACACTAGGTTGTCATAGACGCTTTGCAAGGGCGCCGTCATTGCGGGCAGGGTGCGGCTGCCGGCCTTGGGGAAAAATATATCCGGTACACAGCCGTTGGGGTGGAAGAGAAAAATCGTCCGGATCGGTGCCGTATTGCCTGCGGCCAGGGCATTGCGGGCGAGCAGACAGGCCAGCGGTGTAGCGGCGGTGAGTGAGCCTGCCGCAACAGTCTTAAGCAGTGAGCGTCTTTTCATGGCAAATTTCCTAGGCTACTGGCGCTGGGTGAAGGATTGTGAGGCGACGATTTCAATCCACAGGTCTCGCAGGGAGCGGGCGCTGGGGTTCCAACGGCGGACGGTGTTGGCAAGGGTGCAGCTATCTGGCTCGTTAACCCCCTGGGCTAGGCGGGTGAACTGCTCGGCGGCGCAGGCGGAGAGGGTAGTAAAGCCCTCGGTGGCCAGTATGCGAGCAAGCTCGGGCAGGTTGTTAAAGGCGTGGCTGTCGCTATCACCTAAATGATTCAGCCCCGTGATACGGCCGGAGGCGTCCACCGGCGCGCCGTTGGCTTCGGTTGCCCGGTACTGTCCCACCGCCGTGTAGTTTTCAAAGGCGAAGCCAATTTCATCTATGTACTGATGACAGGAGGCGCAGCTGGCGTTGGCCGTATGGCGGGCGAAGCGCTCGCGGGTGGGCAGGTTGGGGTTAAAGGAGGCTACTAGGCCCACGTTGGGCGGCGGTGTGCCCAACTGGTGGCACAGCAGGCGGTTGCGCACAAACAGGCCGCGCTGAATGGGGTGGGTCTCAAAAAATTTGGCATTGCGGGTGAGTAGGGCGCCATTAAACAGTATGCCGCCGGGCCGCTTGGTCAGGCTGACCTTATGAAAATCGCTGCCGGAGCTTGCGGGCAGGCCGTAGTAGGTTTCTAAGGTTGGGTTTACATAGGTGAAATTAGTGGAGACAAAATCCGCCATGCTGTAACCGGCCTGCAGCAGCACCTCCTGCAGGAAGAGGTTTAGCTCGGTGTCCATGTAGGTGGCAATTTCCCAATTAAAATCAGGGAAGAGGGCGGCGTCGCGGGCGACGCTGGTGACGGATTCCACCCGCAACCACTGCCGGCCAAAGTGGGCAAATTGCTGCTGGGCCTTAGTGCTTTTTAACATGCCATCAACGATTTGTTTGAGTTGATCCGGGCTTGTCAGCTGATTATTGGCGGCCTTATCCAGCAGGCTGTCATCGGGAGTGGAACCCCAGAAGGTGTAGGCGAGCAGGCTGGCGATCTCGTACTGAGTTAACTGGCCGTTCTGACCTAGCTCGGTGCGGTAGAGAAAATTGGCCGACACCAACATGGTTTGCACCACATAACGAGCACCGGCATCCCGGCTTGCCCCCTGGTTAAACAGGCTGATGTAATCGGCTTTTTCCTCCGCGCTTAAAGGGCGGCGAAAGGCGCGGCGGCCAAAATTCTCCACAAAACAACTGGCCGCGCCAGTGCTGGGGCAACTGCTTAAATAACGCGAGAGGGAAACGGTTTTGGCCACATTCTCCGCCGCGCTCCAAAAACCATCCATACGGCCGAGGGTAATAGTGTTGGCCGAAACATTATTATCAAAACCGTGCACCTCGGTATCCGAACCTACATTACCGGCGAAGTAAGCAGCGTCGGTGCGGGCGAATAAATCGTTAATGGTGTTGATGTACTCAAACTTCGTGAGCAGGCGCAGGCGCCTAGGCAATACCGCCTCAGAGTTACAGGCGTTTTGAGCCGGTTTTAACGACCACAGATAAGCGCCCACCGCCTCGGCGCAACTACCGTTACAGGTGCCCGGCGCAGTGGCAGGCATGGAGGCGGCGATTTTGCTGATTAAACTGGCCTGGGAGTAATTGTTAAACGCTATGGGCTGGCTGGGTTTTAAGCCGTCCGCGCCGTGGCAGCCGCTGCAGCCTTTAGATTCATAAAGTGCGGCGCCATTGAGGGCACCCCCTGAGGAGCTGCTGCTGGATGAACTTGAAGAACTTGAACTTGAGGAGCTTGAACTCGAGGAGCTTGTACTGGACGAGCTTGAACTGCTGCTCGAACTTTGCGTGCCCGGATTATTGGGCGCGGAGCCGCCGCAGGCCGCTAAACTCAGGCTTAGAACGAGCGTAAATAGCCCAGGTACTAGCGCGTGGCGGCGGGGGCTGGCGGGCAAGGGCGCGCGCGAATGAGAGGTCGTCATGATCGTATGGCCTTAGCGAGTAAAGCGGTCAATGTTAGGTGCTGCGCAGATGGGTATCGCACTTGGAGTGGCGTGTTAGCACCTGTTGTGAAAAGGTGAGCTGACAAAAACAAAAGACTAATCCAGTTTAAGTGGTTTTGGGCTGGCCGCCGGAGGTCAATTTGAATATTTGCTGACTCGATCAGCATTTATGCAATGGGATACCCAAACCCGAGGTTAAATTAGCCTACGTACTAGTGATGTACCGAAATAGGGCGGGTTAAGTGTGCAAGGATGTTAGCAACGCTATTCACTCTAATTCGATGCTGGCTATTTCTAATGCTAAAAAATCGCGGCAATGATTACAGATTCTTTTAGACATGTAGTGATCTATATTTGCCTTCGCTGCACTGACACTTGCGAACATACGCGGATTTTTTGTTTTAGTGCAGCTCGCGGCGGTTCGCACCTTTGGCGCGGCATCCATGCCGCCATTATTAACCCGGCACTAAATGCCGGGTTAATAAATAAATTTGAGCGGTTTCGGACAATAAGTGCACTGCAGTTATTTTAAAGTGCAGTGATCGCTAAGTATCTTCGCGCGAAAAGAGGGGGGATAAGCCGACATCAATAAATCAGGCTCATCGCAATAAGATGTGTCAATTGCAGCAGGTCCAATTAAATGCCTTGCTTGAATAAAAGCAATTGCCCGCATGGTCCCCGCTGCACGAGGATCATAAATAACTATAAAAAATGCGGCTGAGCGGTTTGGATTAATTCTCAGGTTGGGAATGTGTAAATGGAGTTGCAAGCCTAACTTACAGAGGGGTATCCATACCTGCGCAAAATAGACACACTGCCGACTTAATCAGAACTGCGTAGTGAGAAAATAATATCTAGCCTCGGTGAAGTAAAAATTAACAGGCAAAAAAAAGCCGCCTAACAAGGCGGCTTTTTCACACACTCAACTATTAACGAGCGCTGCGTGAACGACGCTTAAAGCCGACCAAACCAGCCAACAATAACAACACAGATGACGCATCTAAAGCACCGGCTAATTGATCACCATCACCGCCACTTGAGCTGCTAGAGCTAGAGGAAGACGAGCTGGAAGATGATGAAGAGCTAGATGAAGATGAGCTGGAGCTGCTTGAAGACGAGCTAGAACTGGAAGTACGGCCGCTGCTAGATGAAGACGAGCTAGAGCTGGAAGAACGACCGCTGCTTGAACTAGAAGATGATGAGCTTGAACTGGAAGAAGAACCGCTAACGCCTTCGCTTACAGTGATATCGGATTTACCCTGGCTTTGGTAACCCTCAGAAGCCATGATTTGATAGTAGTGGTTGCCCAGGTTCAAACCTTTGCTTTTCCATGCGTTGGCGTGATTAGCAAATGTGATAGTGCCGCTAACTTGGCCAAAACCTTTCTTGGGGTTACGTACGCTGAAGTACTGGTCAAACGTTCTGGTGCCGTCAATCGATGGCTGGTTGGTACGCACACATTTGCGCATATCGTAGGTGGCACCGTCACTTTGGTAGCTGCCGTAGCTAGTACCGCCAGAACAGGTTGAAGGGTTGTAAGAACCCCAGCTTTCAATTACGTAATATTCAACTAATGGGTTGCGAGTCCAACCGTATAGAGCTAAATAGGAGTTTTGGCCGCTAAAACCGCTGTCGCCGTAGGTGCCTTTATAGCTGATAACACGGTTGCTATTACCTGGATTCCAGCCTTTACCGCCCACCACGTTATTGGTTGAACGATCCCAAGTCAAAATATAGCGGCCGCCCTCAAGTAATTGCCAGCTGGCATTACCGTTGTCTTTCCACATCGAATAGAAGAAGCCATTGTGAGTACCCTCTTCCGCTTGCGCGCCAAACGTAAAGCACAGTGCCAAGGCACCGAGGGCTAATTTGCCCGTTTTAAGTATATTTTTAATTGTCATAGTAATCTCCGGCCTTTTTTAATAAGAGTTAACGATTTGGAGAACAGCGAGGACGTTATGTTTTTTTGAAATTCCATCCCGCTGGTTAAAGTTATTATTCTCCGCAAGTCAAACGGTTTTTTCGCCTTCGCAGATGATGTGGCAAATGAAGTTTAAGAATTTGCCTCATATGGTCTAAATAACTACGTAAGGCGTTAGCCCATACCTATTTGATTCGCAGCCAGCTTAACGTAGGGGGTGCGTACCCGCTGTGAATTGGTTCCGGAATAACCATGCATTTTATGTAATACGTCTCTAATTAGAATTAAAGACTTCGCTGCAGTATGAGGAAAAGTGACTATTACCCAATGGCAAGACATATTTAGAACTCTTCAACGGCCAAAGAGCCAGTTGCTCACCTGTGCTACTGTACTTTTTCTGCCTACGGGCAGTCATCCCTAAAACACTGAAATTACCTCTTAGAAGAGCCTTTGGGGCTGTTGGAAACAGCGCTAGTGGCACAGCTCCAAATGGTCATTGGCTTTTTTACCTTATGGCTTGTGAAACCTGAGCGTTTTATTTGTGTAGGCCTCGCCGTTAAATTGTGCCACCTACTTAAGCGTCTAAATCTCCGCTATACGCATCTGAATACTATGGGCGAGTGCGCCTGGGCGTTTAAGGGTGTAGTTATTATACTTGCCAATAAGACAGATATAATCTGACCGCTGGGCGAATTAATTTTTTGCAATAACCTCGTTGAACTTGCCGATATTTTTCGTACGCATTTCATGGGTTGTGTTTTTATCAGTCTGCCTGCTTTGCCTCTCAGGATCAGAGAATATTAATAGCGCTATTCTAATTTGATTGTTTTCTTGGATTTTCCTGTTGGGCAATCCCTGATTAAGTCTATTAGCGGAAATCCTGCGTAGGTGTCGCAGCCAGGTTGGTGTTAGGTTAAGGAAACTCTGATAAATTCATCAAAATTTGGCAAAATAACAAGGTGCTAATCATAGGTGAGCCATATGAGCCAATTAACCTTTGCCGAAGCAGAATACGCCATCAAAAAGCACACTGGATAGTGCGTAGCTTCCGCCTTGATAAAAGCGAATTTTATTTCATTTCTTTCGCGAAGAAGGCGCTCGCCTTTTTTTAAAATTGCTTTCTCCATGCGCAGCTCTTGGACTTCTTTGCGCAGGCGTTTTAACTCGTCGCGCTCATCTTCAATCAGCACTTTCCCCTGGATGCGCTGCTCGTAAAGCTCTTTCCACTTGTAGAGCATATTCGCACCTAGCCTGAGGATTTCGCGGCGTCCGGAACCGAATAGCCTTGTTCCAGTACCAGGGCTACCGCCTCGTCTTTGAACTCTTTGGAGTACTGTTTGTAACTGCGTTTCTGGCTCATGTGGCACCTCAATGGTTGACAGTTTACTGTCTCTTATTAAAGTGTCCGGGGGTATTAGACCACTACATTTTCCTTATAGGCAGCCTTGTTGTGCGCATCTCTGCGGTGGCGTGTGCGTGAGGAGTAGAGGCAAACCCACCAGAGTGCGAGCAAACTTCTAGAGTCTGAAGGTTTTTTCCAACCTGCCTTTTGGGGTAGCCAGAGTGATGATGTGTGCAAAGCAGCATGAAGTAGCCCCGCATTTGAGCGAAATAAAATGCGCACGAGACTTGAAGTTAGGCCTGTGGTTTTTATATTGCGTTGATTAGGGAACCTCTGAAAAATGTAGGCGGCGAAGCGCTGGCTAGGCGAATTTGGCAAAAAAAGCGGAGTTTACACGTAGTAAATGAGCATTTTTTTGCCAAATTCAACGACGCCAGAGCGAGTAAGGTAATTTTTCAGAGGTTCCTTAGCTTTTTAAGGAGGCGGGCAACCCACCTGCCAGTGCTACCACTGGCATTCGCTAGGATTATCGAAATAAAATAACTCAGGCAATTGAGCCAAAATACAAAAAGCCTTTTCACCTACACGTATCGACATTTTAACAATTGAGCAGAATGATGAAAATAAAACAATCTTTTTTAATAGCCCTAATATCGGTTGCCGTATCAAGCTGCAGCAACGAGAAGCTCACCTTTGAAATGCCTGTTGAAGAAGTTACGGAATTAAAAGGGTTTGTTTTAAAAGGTCTTTCCCTAGCCGGTACGGTAAAGTCCGGTTGTGTTACCAATGAAAATCAGATCAGTATTAGGCGTGCAGGAAAGGTTGTTTACTCAGAAAGGATGCGTTTATTAGAGGTTCTGGATCTCAAAGAGAGCCAGACCTTTAATGGTGAAGCCTACACGGGGGAGCGCATTATTCTTTATATCCCGGACGGTAAAGAAGGCGACATTGTACCTGGAGATGTGGTCATTAGTACTGTTTCGGTCTGTGCAGGTGGCCCGGTTAGAAAATAATTTCACATTTTTTGTGGGCTTTGCAGGTATTTAAAATGCAGATAATCATCCTTCTGCAACCGGTTTCACCCTGGGGAATTTTACGCTCGTTTATGCCTGCACACTTTTATTTAGTGAGTAATAGTCAAATTTTCAGGTTTGCCGTTTAATTTTTCGCTCTATATAGAGACCTACTACAAAAATTAAATTGTCAGACCGGAACCAATTCACAGCGAGTATTAAGTGCTCTGCGTTAAGCTGATTGGGAGTTATAAAGATAAGAATAGATGCTTCAATTGGTTGTTAAGACTATATGAAGTGGGTTTTCTTAAGCTTTGGCTGGGAAGTTATCCGCGTGGATGAAAAACCGTTTCAGCTGCGGCGAATAATAATTTTAAGTGGCGAGTAAAATTTCAGTAAAAAATCTTTTGGTTCGTCAGAGTCTTGACTGTAGGGTTTAGGCAAGGTGGCGACACAGCAAGCTTTAATTTTAGTACTCGTAATTTAAAACCGGCAAAATTGACCAATCTATATAAAACAGGGGTTCCTATGAATATTTACAGCCTAAGAAAAATGTTTACGAAGGGGAGAGGCCTTGCGGCTCTGGTGGGAGCAGCTTCTTTACTGAGCTTTTCCGCTGCGAACGCCTGTACAGGTGTTCTCAACAACTCTAACAACGCAGTCGGTACGTACAACGGCTTCTATTATTCGTTTTGGAAGCAGGAAAATGGCAATAGGGTAAGTGTTACCTGTGGAGATGCAGGCTACTACAAGGTCGACTGGAGCAACGTATTCAACTGGGTTGGTGGCATGGGCTGGAAGCCAGGTTCGGCGCGAATTGTTAATTACCGTGGTACATTCAACAGTGGCCGCAACCGCAGTTCGAACAACTCTTATCTTGCGCTGTACGGCTGGACTCGTCCTCCTGTAGAAGTTGAGTATTACGTCGTTGAGAGTTACGGTTCCTACAACCCTGCAAGTTGCGGCGGTAGCGGCGGTGTTGCGGGTGGTGGCGGTAGTGGCGATGGCCAAAAAGGCTCCGTTACCATTGGTGGCGTGCGTTACAACCTGACGCAGTGCACACGTACGAATCAGCCATCTATTTCCGGAACCTCCACATTTAAGCAGTTCTTCAGCGTACGCCAAGACCCACTGCCCTGGGGCGCGGTGCAAGGCTCCATTGACGTGGCTGCTCACTTCAAGGCTTGGGCTGATGCCGGCATGAAACTAGGCACCGATTTCGACTACATGGTGCTTGCCACTGAGGGTTACGATGGTAACCGACAGTCCGCCGGTAACGCCGAGTTGTGGATCACTACTGGTACTGCAACAAGTTCATCCAGTTCAAGCAGTTCCTCTGGCGGTAACAGCTGTGGCACCGTGGGTGGTGTACCCGTGTGCTGTAACATCAGCGCCGATCCAGATGGCGATGGCATGGGTATGGAAAACAACAAGGTATGTACCGTCACTGATAAAACAGTTGGCTACACTCCTCCAAACCCAGCTGACGTTCTGGCCGCTGTTAACGTAGGTGGTACTGGCGCTGCGGTGCAGGTGGGCGATATTTACTATGCACCTAATCGCTACATGACCGGCGGCACCGCGAATTCCACCACAGCAGCTATTACCGGTGGCAATGATTTGTTCAAAACCGAACTGTACGGCGATTCCTCGGCTTCTATTCCCGCTAGCAATGGCCGCTACTCTGTTGAGTTAGGCTTCGTAGAGATGTACCACACCTCATCCAATGCGCGTTCATTCAACGTGGCTATTGAAGGCCAGCGCGTGCTGACCAATGTGGATATTTTCGCTGAGGTTGGTGCCAACACTGCATTGAAAAAGACATTTGAAGCTAACGTAACCGATGGAAAACTGGATATCGCGCTGACCACTAACACTGATAACGCCACTCTGAGCTCTATCTTGGTACGTAAATCCACTAGCAGCTCCTCGTCCAGTTCTAGCTCCAGCTCTTCAAGCTCTTCTTCTAGCAGTTCAAGCTCAAGTTCCAGCTCAAGCTCTTCTTCTAGCAGCTCCAGCTCTTCATCTTCTAGCTCCAGCAGCTCAGGTGGTGACGAGGGTGGTCAGGTAGCCGGTGCTTTGGACGCTTCTACTCTGTTGTTGATGCTGGCAGGCTTGGTTGGATTCAAGCGCCGCTCACGCGTTGCTTGCTAATCCTTTAGCACCTTAAAAAGCCGCCTTTTTAGGCGGCTTTTTTTTGCCTGTTAATTGTTTAAATTCTGCTGTGCGTGAGTGATGTTCCCGATCGGCTGCAATTATAAAAAAGAGGGCGCAGCATTATTTAGCTGTGGCTATTTTGAAAATTGCTCGTTTTAATGAGCCGCTTATTATTAAAAAGGGTATTTTGATTTGCCTGTGTAAGGATGTTCGCTCAACCCCAAGCGGGTGAATCTGGTCTTGATTCCGGCGCACTGGCTCGCCTTGATTTCTTGGAACCTCTGAAAAATCTAGGCGGCGAAGCGCGGGCTAGGCGCATTTGCCAAAAAAGCGGACGACTGCAGGGATACGGGAGGTAGAGCAATACAGCAGCAATTGCCGAGCCTACACCTAGTAAATGAGTTTTTTGGCAAATGCAACGACGCCAGAGCGAGTAAGGTAATTTTGTAGAGGTTCCCTTGGCCACTGCCTAAGCGCAAGGCCAGGTTGTGTAAAACCAAAGCCTTGCACCTATATGTTTATCATCGGCATTTCATTCAACTTAAAAAATCGCAGTTAAACCATATGCACGGCCTCGAGGGGTTTTTAAATCCCCGCGCTCACGCTTTGGTGAATGCTGAATTGGGCTGTGCCTGTGCGAGGGCGTCTGGCCTAAATTTATCCAGCCAGTGCTTCACCACCTAGATTGTTCAACCTAAAACCTTATTTGAGCCAGTAGTGAGTACACCTAAGGCGCTTACAGTAGGACTTATTAACCCAGCGATTTATCGTCGCCCCACTAAAACCAGCGCAGATACCTGGATCTGCGTGTTTTAGCGGCGGCTTAAGCCGCAGGTGCGGCAACCATGCCGCAGTTATTAACCCGACACTAAATGCCGCCGGGATAATAACGGAGGTTTTTAGGTTGACAGGTTTCCTATCTATTTCAGCCCCTGCTGCGCTCTTTGTGGGTTTAACTGAAATTTTTATGCGTAATAAATCGATACGGCAGCCATAAAAAAACCCGCATATTTCTATGCGGGTTTTTTGCTTAGGCTTAACTATTAAGTCGCCAATTAAATTCCTTTTAGCGCTTCCTGCACACCCAAAAACGCAGGCTTAGCTTTTAATTCGCCGTTAAACAACAAAGGCCAATCGGGTAAAGAGCCATTGGCATAAAACCAGCTGTCTGGGTCGGCAATGCCCCAAAGGGTAATACCGCCGCGTTGCGCCGGTGGTACTACGTCCATATAGGCTTGCACCACGGCTTTATAACGGGCTTTTTGTGCGTCTAAGCCTGGGCAATTGCCAGAACAATCGTCGCGGTTGACATAATCGTTAGCGGAGTTGCCGTCGTAGGGATTGTTGATACGCACATCCAACTCAGAAATACGGATTTTTAAATTAGGGCTGAGGGCAACAATTTTCGCCATAGACGCGCGAATATTATCAATAGAGGGCCAGTCATTTAATACATGCATTTGGAAGCCAACGCCGCCGATGGGTACGTTGTTATCCAACAGGCGTTGTACCAAATTCACCAGCGCCGTTGTTTTGTCGCCATTGGCTTCGGTATTAAAGTCGTTGTAATACAAAACGGCGGTAGGGTCGGCGGCGTGGGCGCGTTTAAAGGCTTCATCAATATAAGATGGGCCTTCATAGGCTTGATAAAACACGGATTGGCGATAGCCGTTGGCTGAGCCAAGGCCCGCGTCATCAGCTGAATCGAAGAGCGCTTCGTTGACCACATCCCAGCTCACCACTTTACCGGCAAAATGCGCGGCCACAGTGTCGATATGGCGATTAAAATCGTCTTTAAATGTGGCGTTATCAATTTTCGCCCAGCCGGGTAATTGATAGCTGGGGTGCCATACCAGAGCGTGGCCGTGTACTTTTAAGCCTGCAGTGCTGACCCAATTAATCAGGGTGTCGGCATTGCCAAAGGAAAATTCGCTACCGGAATACATGTAGCTCATTTTCATAATGTTTTCGGCCACAATTTCATTGAAGTTGGCCTTCACAATATCCTGGCGCGCAACGCTGGTAAGAATATTGGCATTGCCACTGGCGGCTACCGCTACACCTATAGGAAATTGTGCATTGGCCGCCAGGCCGTTGCCTGTGTCGATTACCGGTGCGGGCGGAGGTGCTACTACGCCGACAACTGCAACATTATCAATATAAAAACTCACCGCAGCGGCGGCCTCGTCGCTTTCAAACAAAAAGGCTTCAAATGGTGTAGTGCCATCGGGCGTGTAGGAGCCTGTTAATTGCACCCACTCATCGGCAGTGACCGTGGCGCTGGCCACTTGGCTGTATTCCAAATAGGTGCTGCTGTCTTCGTCGTCTTGGCGCTTGCCGGTAATGATCAATTTGGCGGGCGCTTCACCGGCGGCGAGTTTTATCCAGGCAGACACCTGGTAGGTATTGCCTGCCGTTAATTCGCCGACGCTAAAGCTTGTGCCCTGCCAGGATGCGGTGCGGCCTGATACCAACAGGCTCGCCTCGCCCGCGTATTGGGCATCGGTGCTGCGGGCGATGGTGGCGCCGCGCGGGCTCCAGTTGTTGGTGGCTGTTTCTACATCACCATTGACGGCAACGTTTTTGGCTGTGCCGCCGGAGCTGGAGCTGGACGAGCCGCCAGAGGATGAAGCCTCACCCAGCACCACAAAATCATCCACATAGAAGCTGACATTTACGCCGCCCTGGTTGGATTCAAAAATAAAGGCTTCAAACGGTGTGGTGCCATCGGGTGTATAGGTGCCTTCAATTAGGGTCCATTCGTCGGCAGACACCAGTGCGCTACCGACGGTGGCGTACTCAAGGTAGGTTGCACTGTCTGCATCGTCTTTGCGTTTGCCGGTGATTTTCACTGTTTCAGCGGCTTGATCGGGTGCGAGTTTAATCCAGGCCGATACTTGATAGGTTTTGCCGGTAATCATGTTGTTGAGTGGATAGGTGGCGCCCTGCCAGAAATCGCCGCGATTGGAGACTAAAAGGCTGGCCTCACCGCCGTGTTTATCAGCAGTCGAGCGCTCAATGCTAGCACCACGCGCGGCCCAGCCGGTGGTGTCGGTTTCAACGGCGCCGTTGCTGGCGAGGTTAATAATCCCGCCCGATGAGCTCGTAGAGGAGCTGCTGGAGCTGGACGAGCCACCGCTGACTTCACCGGCGACCGAAAAGTTATCCACCATAAAACTTACCGTGGCATTGGCCGCCCCAGACTCGGTTTCTAACAGGAAGGCTTCAAACGGCGTGGTGCCATCAGGTGTATAGGTGCCTTTAATGAGGGTCCAGCCGTCTGCGGTTACCAGCGCGCTGGCGACGGGGGTGTATTCAAGGTAGGTGGAGGAGTCTTCGTCATCCGCGCGCTTGCCGGTGATCTTGATGGTTTCGGCGGCCTGGCCGGGGGCCAGTTTTACCCAAGCGGCAACTTCATAGCTGTTGCCTGCGGTGAGTGCGCCCACACTAAAGGTGGCGCCCTGCCAAAAGTCGCTGCGGTTAGAGACTAACAGGCTGGCGCTACCGGCGTAAAAATCGGAGGTGATGCGCTCAATGCTGGCGCCGCGTGCTGCCCAGTTAGTGGTGCCATTTTCCACATCGCCATTTACGGCAAAATTATTGGCGGGCACTACGTAACCGCTGGAGCTGCTTGAACTGGAAGAGCTGCTAGAGCTAGATGAACTGCTAGAGCTTGAAGAGCTGCTGGAACTGGATGAAGAACTGCTGGGTTTGTATACGTTGAATTTATCGGGTGGAAATAAATTCTCGCCGGTGCAGGCCGCTAAACTGGAGGTGATTACCAGTGCGGCACTTAGCCTGCTTAGCGCAAGTGAGGTGCTAGGTGTGTTTGGGGGCAACATTGTCTACTCCTATTTATTATTTAAGCGTCAAAACGAGCGAAATATCAGGCTGGCATCATATACCACAAGGCGCAAACCGCCCTAGCCGCAAATAGAAGAATTGCGGCCTAGACGTTAATAATAATTTGCCCGAAAACCCGGATTAAATGGCTCTAAAGCGCTGCGAATAATTATAAAAAAGACAATTGTTTGATTTATACCTTGCTGTCGAAATTACCATTAGCTGGTAGTGGTTGGGGAAATTCCACAGCCGACAGATGTATTCGGCTGCGGTGTTTTCTGTCCTTTACTTGGTCTAGCGGCCGCTAATGTAACAGCGGGGTAGGTGTCTATTCTTTGAGGTATTAATTTCTTAATTAATAACCCGGCGTAAAAACCCGCCGGGCTATTAACACACATCATTCGTGATGCCGCTTGTTACTCGCTCACTCTAAAGTAATCAAAATCAACGTAACCGCCCGCTGTTTTGCTGGCAAAATTAAATAACGCAAAACGGTAGCCCATAAAATGTGTTAATTCATAGCTCATTTGTAAGGTGTCGCCAATTTGCCGCCAGTTAGTGCCATCCAAACTGTAATAGAAGGTGGCATCATCCGCTTGGTTTCTAAAATTACCGTTAATGCGTAAATAAACGCGGTTGCCATTCAGTGCGACCCGTTCCACTTCGCGGGCGGTACCGGAGGAGGCGTTCACCATAATTAAGGCTTTAGCATTGCCCGTTTGGCTCACGCCGACAAAACCATATTTGGATTGCAAAGCGCCAAGGCCTGCCACATCGCCATCCTTCATCGCCGTTAAATCAAGCGCGATGGTGCCGGTGCTGGTGGGGCCAAACATACGCTGGGTAAGGCTATTGCGCGCATCAACAAAACTCGCCGCAGTGCGTGTAGTGGTTAAACGCATAAAACCCGGCCGCGCGGACAGCGACCAGCCAGCGGCATCTGGGTTGTGGTTCCACTGCCAGGCTAGGTCTAAATTAGCGGTAGAAAATTCATCGGAGCGAATAATGCCGCGCAGGCGTTTATCGTCCACATTAAAACCAAGTGTTTGCGGTGCTTTGCCATTCACGCCGATTACCGGCCAATCATTTTGCCACTGCACGGGCACTAACCAGGGAATACGCCCCACTGCGCCGCTATCGCGGAAGGCGTATAAATACCATTTGCCGTCGGGGGTGCTGATGTATTCTCCCTGCGCAATGCCTTGATCTTGAAATACTACGCGGCCTTCATAGGGGCCGGTGATGGAGCGCGACCGATGCAGTATTTGTGTGCGGCTTTTACCGGATGGCCAGCAAATATTGGAGATGTAATACCAGCCGTTTATTTTTTGAATTAAGGTTCCTTCGGCTTTTAAAATAAAACTGCTGCCCGCTACGGATGATGCGCTGGCAATTATTTGTTGGTTAACACCGCCGCTTTTAACGCCGGATAAATCGGCATTTAATTCAACTATACGAATACTGTCCTGGCCATAGGCTAAATAGGCGCGGCCGTCGTCATCTAATAATAACGAGGCATCGTGGTATAAGTTGGGCAGAGTGGTCTGCGTCCAGCTGCCGCCTTCAATATTATTGGTGCGCCAAATATAGGTTTTATTGGTGGTGTAGGAAAATGACGTCACATAAAAAGTGCCATTTTTATAATTGATGCTGCTGGCCCAAGTGCCTTTACCATAAGCGTTGGCGCCGTTCATATTTAAAGCGTTGTTATTTGCATCCAACGCCTTGTGGGCATAGTTGATAATGTCCCAATTAATTAAATCGGTGGATTTCATAATCGGCACACCAGGATTCATATGCATGGTGGTGCTGCTCATGTAATAGGTTTCACCTACGCGCACCACGGACATATCCGGCACGTCCGCCCAAATATTGGGGTTGCGCGCTTCAATTAGCGGGTAGCCGCTGCTGGAGGATGAACTACTGGTTGAAGAGCTGCTGCTGGATGAACTGCTACTCGATGACGAGCTGCTTGATGACGAGCTGCTCGATGAGGAGCTACTGGATGAGCTTTTACCCGACGAGCTGCTAGATGATGAACTCGACGAGCTGCTGGAGGAGCTGGCCGGGGTTTGTCCATCACAGGCGCTAAGGCTTAGCAGGCTAACTAAACCGAGGGCCGTAAGATATTCACGAAATATACAATTCATAAGAGGGCTCTTTGCGTGGCTTTAAATGTGTAAGGCGGGGTGAAATAGCCCTGCTTAAGGGGTTTACCCTTAGGCGGCCTTCAAATTCCTTGAGACGTTTTTATTGTTATGGTTTGGGGTAGGGCTGTCACAGAGCCCTTAACCCGGCGCGATCAAACTCATGGGATTATCCCAGGCTGGGTTGATGGCCAGGCATAAGGTCAGTGTATATATAAGGGGGCGGCGTGTATGTGATTACAATCGCAGTCTTGATGTGTTTTGTAAAACAATAAGATAAATGAGCGTGGCGGCTAGGCCACAGGAGAAAAAAGCCTGCATGGGTCAAAGCCTGTATAGGTCAAAGCCTGCGTAGGTCACAGCCACTCAATTTCTGCTCGCGTCATAGGGCCAATAAGTACTTGCTGGCTATCTTCTTGGCCACCTGAAGCTGGGGCCTATATCACCGGGTTAAAACAGGCCGCACGACTATTCTCACCGACGGAAACATGCAGTGTCCGCGCGGGTATTTACCGGGAAGTTTCTTTAGAAAATGGCGAGAGCTGCAAAATCAAATTGCGTAATCGGTCGCAATTATATGACTTAAATCTCAGCTGATTAGTCCCCTCACAGGTTCCTCACAATTTCGCTCTATAGTCCGGCTTTACATTCTGGAAGAGTTAAATAAGCCTGCCGGTGCGGGTTAACAGGGAGCTTTAGCGCTCAGTAATTAGGTGTTGAACTCACAATAATTCAGACTATAACAGGTGCCTTTTATGGTATTTACATCAAAACTATGCGTTCCTAAAAGCCTCGTGCTGGGCACGGCTTCATTGTTGCTCGCGTCAATTATCAGCGGTTGTGGCGGCGGTGACACGAGTTCATCCTCCTCAAGCTCCAGCAGCTCATCCAGTTCCAGCTCTAGCTCCTCCTCAGGTAGCTCAAGTTCATCGTCTAGCTCAAGCTCGTCTTCCAGTAGCTCAAGTTCGTCGTCCAGCAGCTCAAGCTCCTCTTCTAGTAGCTCAAGCTCTTCATCCAGCAGTTCATCGGGCGATTTAATTACCACTCGTCCTACCTCAGGGCAAAAAACAGTATCGGTAAAAGGCATGAGCCGCAGTTATAACCTGTACGTGCCCAGCTCTTACCCCACCAATAAGCGCGTGCCTTTAATTGTTCGCTTCCACGGCCTCGGCGGCAGTGGCAGTTCAGAAGTGACCTCCACAGGGTATAAAGGCATAGCCGATCAAGAAGGCCTTATTCTGGTAGCGGCTACAGGCGCATCCGGGCCTTCCGGTAATGCCTGGAATGTCGGCCCTTGCTGTACTAGCGATAAAAATGTTGACGATGTGGCGTTTGCTAAAGCCATAGTGGAAGAAGTGAAAAAAGTCGCCAATATTGATACTGCGCGCGTGTACGCTACAGGCTTTTCTATGGGCGGCGGTATGACCCATTATTTAGCCTGTCACGCATCGGATGTATTTGCCGCCTTTGCACCTGAAGCGTTTGATTTATTAAAAGAAAACGTTAACCAATGTAATCCCGGCCGAGCTGTGCCCATTCTCGCTCAGCGTGCCTCCAACGACAGCCTAGTTAAATATGCTGGCGGCCAAGATTGTTTAACCGGCACATGTATTAATTTCTTAGGTGCAGTGGCCACTAATGATGTATGGAAACAAAAGAATGGTTGCACCAACACAACTAAAACCGATGGCCAATGTGTGATTAACACTCAGTGCACCAATGGTGTGGAAACCGGCTTGTGTACTAACACAATCGGCCACGCACCAGCCAGCGCCACCATAGGTTGGAATTTCTTGAAGAAATTTACCCTACCCTAAGTAAAAATGTAGGAAGCGCCCGTACGTAACCTCGGGCTCATTCCTACGCATTCCGAGCTGGAAATAGAGGGCTATTTGGGGCGATTATCCTTGGATAATCGCCCCTTTTTTATGGGCCTAGCCAAATCTAAAAACCGCATTTGTTTTCTAGGCACTCGGCAATTGTTCCTCGGCTAGATTCCCAGGTCGCCCTGCCTTGATTGTATGCCCGGTGAAATTTTATCTCTCCCGTCCGTGGCAATGTCATTAAGGTAAGAATTTGTACCTCCTGGTGTAGCCCGCATGAAGCGAAACGCAATCCGGGTTTTATTTAACACAGCCCGGATTAGGCTGCGCTCCATCCGGGCTACGGCGTCAATTTAATCAATGTAGAGACAGCGAAATTCTTAACTTAATGACAGTGCCCTTGGAAGAGGGCTAGGGTGAGGAAGCTGCGCTTAATTTCATGACATTGCCCTCCATGGGGCGTCGATTTCACTCCCGATGAAATTCTACCTGCTCCGCCTGTGGGGGCGTCCCGCATCCCTGCACTTATCTGGTTTTTGCTGGCTCGCTGAGCGGAAATTCGCCGAGCCAGCGCTTTGTTACAGATTCCCTTGGTATTTTAAAACTCAATTTTTAAACTAGACGCGTATCGGCTGGGTAGCTGCGAAGGAATCTGCACCACCAGCGCATCCTCTTCTTGCTGCCACTTCAAGGCCTTTTTATGCCCCAACATACGCACTGATTTTACTGGCTGGTTAATTAAAGGGCTGTTTTTCCCCAGAGATGTGATGCGAATGGGTTGGGTGGGTGCGCGTAGGGTTATGGCGTAGAGTGTTGTGCCTTTGCTGGTAAAACGTATATCGGCCTCGGTAAATAAATCACTTTCTTTAAAATGCCCAGCTTCCGCTTGGGTGGGGCCTTCGCCGTATATTTTCCACGGCCGCGTTGCGTAAATAGCTTCACTATTCACCGCCATCCAGGCGGCCATTTCAGTTAAAAATTGTTGCGGCTCTGGCGGTAAACTGCCGTCGGCATACAACACCACATTTAATAACAAGTTGCCGTTTTTACTCACCACATCGGCCAGGGTATGCACAATTTGGTCGGTAGTTTTATAGGCAAACCCCTCGCTATAAAACCAATCGCCAATAGAGGTATCGGTTTGCCAGGGGGTGGGATTAATACCGCTCATACCGCCGCGCTCTACGTCTTGCACGCCAGCGTCGCCAATAAATTCCCCCGAGCCCATATCTTTATGGGTAAAAACGGCTTGGTTGCTGCCCTTATGTTGGGCGGCGCTAATATTGTATAAATTCGCTACCAGTTGTCGGCCTACATCACCAAAAGGTATGCCACCGTCGGTGTAGAGTAGATCGGGTTTATATCGGCTCACTAAATCATTAATGCGGTTAAACCAATGCTGTTGGGATTCGGGTTTGGTGGTATACCAAGTGCTGGCATTTTTATAAGGTGTATCCGTACCGCTGTGGTATAAATCATTAAATGCTGGATTGGCACCGTCGTAATCTACACCCATTTTGGGCCAAAACTGATCGTAGGCATGGCTGGGCATATACCAACCAAAACTCGCACCTAAATGCTCCGATACGCCAAAAGGTACATTGTATTTGCGCGCCGCTTTTTGCCACTCACCGACTATATCGCGTTTGGGCCCCATTTTTACTGCATTCCAACGCTGGTAGCGCGAATCCCATAAATCAAAATTATCGTGATGCACGGCCATAGAGACAAAATAACGCGCGCCCGCTTGTACATAGAGTTTCATCAATGCATCGGGATTAAATTTTTCCGCTTTCCACAGCGGGATAATATCTTTAAACCCTGTCTCAGACGGATGACCGTAGTGTTTTAAATGGTGCTCATATTGGCGTGTGCCGGGGATATACATATTGCGCGCATACCAATCGCCCGCTGCAGGCACAGCCTGCGGCCCCCAATGCGCCCAAATACCGAATTTGGCATCGGCGAACCATGGGGGTGTTTTAAAGGTTTTAAGCGAGGACACCGAGCGCGAAAATGGCCCGGCAACGGCGGGCAGGTTATAAACAAACGCTGGTGGTGAATGACTGCGCGATGCTAAGCCATCCTCAGCATCTGCAGAAACATGCACACTACAACCTAAGATAAGTGTAAATAACGGTGCTCGATACTGCTGCATAATAAAAATACTCCGATATTTTTTAAAAGACGACCAGTTATAATCTGCTTAGCGGCACATGACTGGCCTTGATGATTAATCACAGGTTCTGTTTTGTGCGCTTGGTCTCAATGCTGACCGCCGAATAATCAAGGTTGAATCCTAACACTCTTTCCTGTGTAAATGTCTGCAGGCCTAGTGATCTAACTAGCGGTACGGAAGTAAAGAATACACAGCATTTCAGAGCGTCAAAAAGAGAGACCTTTTTGCTGAGCCTACTGAGGCTGAATTCACGGCGTGTCTGAAATGCTGCGTATTCTTTACTTTCAGTTGGGTAGTAGGAGCGAGTGCTCGTTTACCAGGGAACCTCAAAACTCACACCTGATGGTGTTGAATTTAAATTGGATTAATCGCTAATTAGGGTGTATGTATGCAGTTGGAACTTTACCTAAAAAGAAGTATGGCGCTATGGAGGAAAAAACTAGGCATTCAGCCTAGCCTTAAACGGCTAGTTTTTTCGGTAGCGCAATTTTATGAAGCGACTGATACTTTGGTTAAACAGCGCGTGGCTCACGCGCGGGTTAAATTTGCCTGCCGCAAAGGTTGTAGCCATTGCTGTCATTTGCGGGTGGAGCTACTGCCGCCGGAAGTCTTTTATATAGCCGAGCATATTAAAACGCTGCCAGAGCCGCAGCAGGCTGCTATAAAAAATAATTTAGCGCTGCACAACGCCTATGCGCACAATAAAACCTTTGTGGAGTATTCAAAAGCCTGCCCATTTTTAACGGCGCAAGGCGGTTGTGCACTTTATGCTGTGCGCCCACACAAATGCCGGGCAATGGTTTCAAAACGTGTGGAAACCTGTATTACCACTGGCGATGCAGATGAAGATCAGCCACTGTCTGCAGCTTTTCAACACCTCGTCATGCAAACAATAGAGCTTTATAAACAACAGGGCTGTGTGATGCATCCAGTGGAACTGGGGCAGGGCCTGTTGGCTGCTTTGCAAAATGAACAATTGGCGCAGCGCTGGCATATGGGGGAGCAGGTATTTGATTTATTGCCGGAAAAAATAGTTTTTAATTAAGGAAGCGCCCAATGATGGGGGTTTTCAGTGCGCACCCGTACATCCGTGTGGCCCCAGAGCGGGTTCCAAAAAAATTAATTGGGGCTTTCTTAATCTGTAACCTAGCGACATAAAACCTTGGCAGGCTGCGGGTGTTATTTAATTCACCTGTTGCCTGCCAATAAGTATTTTTACTAAAAAATTATTCTAAGTCAGCGCAAGCGATTTTAATGCCTGAGCCGGGTTCGTGAATCACAATGCTGCGCGCATCAGGCCGCACCAAATGATTGGCGGACAATTGGTAACGCACGCGGCCATTGCCATCAGTGGTAAATACCGGGAACATGCCATTGACGGCGTTATCGCTGCCGTGAATTTCATGTAAATAATGATCGCCACCGGCATTGGCGCAGAGGCCGTTGTGGACATGATTAGAATAGGTGGTATTGGGTTTTAAGCCACTCATAATTACCGTTGCGGTGGTGACACCTTCTTTGCTGGTTTCCAAAATACCTCGCCCTGCAAGGGTGCCGTACAGTGACACGCCTGCGTCGGTGGGTTTAAAGCTACCGCTGCGGAACATTAGAATACGGGTTTCTAAGCTAATGCAGGTATCGCCTCTATATTCTTGGGATGGGGACACAATATCAATGCCCTTAATATCGCTCAGGCGCACTTTAAAGGGGGCCAGCGCCCAGCCCGTGCCCTTGGAAAAATCAGACGTAAACTGCAATCGATTGGATGCGGTATCTAAGTTATTGGTGTTGTGTAGATAAGGGACGGATGTATTACTGTTGCAGCCAAAATCTTTACTGGCAAAAGCAGTTACTGACTCAGGTACTTCGTCCCAAGCAGGCGGAACCACTTCAATTGAGGATTGACCTTTGTCGTTTGCACTGATGTAACCGACATAATTTTGGAAAAATGATTTTCCATAATGATTAAGCCCCTTATAACCCTGGCTAGAATTTAAATCCACGCAACCAATTTGCACATTCGCTGTGGTTTCAATAGCCAAGCTCAAACTCGTTTCCCGTACTGCATAGGGTATAATGACCTGCGCCATGCTCATGCCGTAGACATCGGCCGCAATTGTTGGTTGTACACCCTCATCGCCTTTGTTGTCGCGGTAAAGATAGCCATTTGGTTCAGCACAGGTGCCTTCATTGAGGAGGGCTTTATATTCAGCATCCGAAGTAAGCCCCCATAGATGTATTTCTAGTTCTGAATCAGATTGGCTAATCACTAAATTAGCATGGCCTTTTAATTGCGGATTTAAACTGCTGCCTTGCGCAGAGGGCGCAATAAATCCGCCTTTGACATTAATATAGCTTTGCGGCGTTCCGCTGCTTGAACTAGAGCTGCTAGAGCTAGAACTGCTTGAACTACTTCTGCCGCTTGAACTGCTACTGGAGCTGCTGCTCGATGAGGTTTCCGTAGGGGGCGTGCAACCGCTGATAAATGCAGTGGTAATAGCCAGTGAAAGTAGCGTTATTGTATAGCGCATGGAGTGATCCTATTTCGATGAATGAAAAATGCGCTCAATACAACCAGCGCAATCCTGAGGTTAAGTGCCTGGGAAATCTGAAAGAGTAAAAATGCAGAGCAGGAATTTTTCTGTCATTATTTTTTATATTTTAAGTCTTATCCGAAATGCATTCATGCACGCGGGGCGCGACACAGTTTTACTGTCCGCCTGTGATTTTTCAGAAAACACCTATTAATTAATCAATAGCCCCGCAAATAATATTCGCCAATTAACACTACAGATCCCCAATAAATGCGTCCTGGGTTAAAGGTCGCACCAGGTGGGGGCTTGGCGTTAAATGGCAAAACTACCAATTCACATTTCCCAGGTATCATCCAGACACAACCGAAAAGACAGGCCTCCAGGCCCTGGTAGGTTATTGTCGATATGAAGGCTTAAATTGTGTTGCGGCACACACTTTTGTCTGCCCCTGCAGTGAGGGCAAAGTGGAATTGAGTGACGATTAAGTGCGTGATGGTAGGGGCGGTTGTTTTTCGACCTCCCTTGGGGGGATGAACTTTGGTGGGCGCAGCTAACGACCCAATACATAGCTCAAAGTAGGTTGCGGATTTTTGAACGATAAGGGGGAATGCGGAGTATTTTTATAAAGTAATTAATTTTGTCTATTTTATTTCTCAGTCTTGTTACCTGAGGCAATACATGGCGGCCTGCGGTGGTTTTTCTCGCACAACCGTGTGTGTTCTTCTTTTAAGCTACTTTCATTTCTCCTTGATAACACTATTAGCACAGTATTTTGCGCAAACTGTCATAGGGTTTTGTCCTGCACTAATGACTCCCACGTCAGCATCGCCTGTTTTCTCACTAAACCCCAACGATACCCGCCTAAAGCGCCGCTTTGTTGAATCACTCGGTGGCAAGGGATAATCACTGCTATCGGGTTGGCGCCCACCGCTGTGCCTACGGCTCGCGCTGCGCTGGGTTTACCCAAGTGCGCAGCTAAATCACCATAGGAAATAGCGCGGCCAAGGGGAATGCGCAGCAGTGCCCGCCACACGGCTAATTGAAAATTGGTGCCCTGCACATGCAGGTTTATCGGCGCAGGGTTAGGTTTTTTAAGATCGAATATGTGCTGGGCAAAATCTTTAGCAACTGCGGCGGAATTTATTAGCTGCGCGGCGGGCCATTGTTGGCGCAAATTGGCAATTTCGGCCGTCGGGTTGGCATCTTCAATAAATACGGCACGGCAAATACCGCGTGGGGTTTGCGCTACAAATAGTGGCCCAAATAAGGTATCGGCTAAACCGTAACGAATAATGAGTGCGCTATTTTTGGCTTTAAATTCACCGGGCGTAATACCTTCTATTTGCACAAAATGATCGTGCAGGCGGGCGGGGCTGCTTAGGCCTAAGTGCGCGGCGGTATCTAAAATAGAATAATTTTGGCTCAACAGATGTTTGCCCAGCTCCAGGGTTAATACCTGTAAAAATCGCTTGGGCGTAGTGCCTGCCCAGCGGGTAAATAAACGCTGAAAATGGTAAGGGCTTAGATGCACCTGGCGGGCAATATCGGCAAGGTCCGGCTGGGCGTTAATGTTGGCTTGGATGTAGGCAATAGCGCTGGCGATGCGTGCGTAGTCGGATGAGCTCATAAATAATTGCCGTTAATCAGCGCCGGTTAGATTGCAAAAGTGTGCCCGAAACAAATGCCGCCTGCCACCCGAATCTTGCGGTTTTGCTGCCAGGCTAAGCCTAATGAATACACAGTATTTCAGACGCGCGGTGAATACATCCCTGTAGGCTTGTTAAAAAAGGTGTCTCTTTTAAAGGGGCTGCAATACTGTGTGTTCATTACTTCTGTCCCGCTAATATTTATGACCCCCATTGCGGCTAAGCGTTTAGCTGCGCCACGTAAAGCTCACCCGGCAGTTGGGCATTATCCGGGTCGCTTACCAACCACAGCTTAAGTGCCGAGGCTTCTTCATCTAGGGCTATGCCCTCTAATTTCACTGGTTTATCCACCCGCGTGATACTGATTAATTCGTAGGTATTACTGATTAATCCAATAGCCGAACCCAAACAGGCGCCATCACGGTAGGCATCTTCGGTATCTTCCGCTGCCGCTGTGAATATTAAGCGGCCATCGCTTAGGGCGGTGGCATCGGTAAAACATAGGGGTACTGCGTCTATTGCACCTAAATCAAGGGGGTGAATGCTGTAATTAAGGCTGGGTTTTTTCTCGCCCAGGGCGGCGGCTAAAAAGTCCTTGCAGTTAAATTCTATAATGGCATTGCAATTATTTTTATTGCCGCGCTGAAACAGCACAATATGTTTGCCCTGAATAATTGCCCCTTCAATATTGGTTTTGCCCGGTTCATCTTTTAGTGCATCGTAAATCGGGTCTAAATCCAACAACTGTGTTTCCCCAAGCGTAGGTGTTTGCGTATCCATAACGGCGGATAAAAACGGCACCAGTACGCCTTGCTCGCGCTGTTTTTTCGAGCCCGAGCCGAGAATTAATAAACCGCCCTGGGGGCATTGTTTATTGCTGGGCAACAGCGTAATCGCTTCAAAATCGTGTTTATGTTTTTTGCGCGCTTCGCTATCCTGCGGCAAATCCCCGTGCATAATTCTGTGGGCAATACCTGCTGAATTATCCGTGCTATCAAACACCACTAGATGTTTTTCATCGTCGGCCACAATAAACAGCCATTTGCCTATTTTCACTAAACCGCTGGCGGCACTTAGGTGGGCTTGAGAGTTGTGGCCCAGAGGCTTTTGTAGGCGTAGGCTTTTAATCTGAGTGAGTTTAAACATAACGGCCCCTGCAATAGGTGAGTTAAACGTGTTGCTAGGGGCAATCATAAACCAATCCGTCGAGCTTGTTTGATGCGCAATAGGATTGCGCGCCAAGGGCTAGGTTAGCGGTTTGAGTTAACGATGGGCAAAATCCATTCCCATGCTCAGGCCATTTTCTAGCTGGCCTATGGTGGCGTTAATTTCCTGCTGTAGGGTTTCATTTTTTGCATTTAACGCGAGGGTGCGCAATTGCGGGATTAAGCTTGTATCGCGGCTATTTTTGACAATGTTTAAAGCCGCCAAGCTCAAGTTGGCGTTGTCCTTATTTAATACGCTAAGGGCGGTATTGAGTGCGCCGAAATGCTGTTGGCCGTTTAAACGCTCAAGGGCCGCTATTTTGACGGCTTCAGCCTCATTGGATGCAATAATTTTTTGCAAAAAAATGAAATCCTCCCCTTGGGGGGCTAGCTGTTCTATGGTGGCAATTTTTTGTGACTGGTCGTCAAAGCTAAATGTTTCTTTGCTGAACTCTTGGTCGGCCACTAAATCTTCGCTCGCGCGCATGGGCAGGTTAGCCTCTAATTCTTGCGGCCTTGGGGCTGATACTGGCGCTGGAGTTTTTGCGGCAATGGGCGCGGTTTTTTCACTTGGGTTAGTAATTTTTACAGGCGCTATTTTGGTTGCCTGCTGGGTGTTTATGATGGTGGTTGTGGCAATTTCCTGGGATGCACTTTCTTTAGTTGTAATATCGTGGGCGTGCGCCGTAATTGATTGCTTTGTTTCGCTGGCGTAATACCAGGCTATATTGTTCATGAGCACCAATAGGCAAATGCCAAATAGTTTTGTGTTGGCTCTCATAATTTCACCTTTTTATATTTACTTGGCTGCAGGTTTAAAAATCAGCACCTAAATGGGTGGAATAAAACTGGGCCGAGGATAATCGGCCCAGTTTTATGTGGCTGTTATAGGCGTTGCATCCAGGCTCTAAAGCGATAATCGGCCCGCGCTGGGTCAACAAAATCCGTATCCACCACTAAATCCAGCCAATTAATACCGCCCGACCACACCTGGCCCCACACGGTGCGTTTGGCAAAGCCGTGGTCGTAATAAAAGCGCAACCAATTACCCGAAGTATAAACACCATCCACCTTGCCCCAATAACAATCGCTGGGGTGGCATTTGCCCCACAGCTCCGAGGTGTACACCAGTTTTACTGCCGAGGTTGTGCTGCAAATATTGCCGTTGCACACAGTGGTGGAGGCATCCCGGCACTCCTCTTTAAAAATAGCCTTGGTAATGCCGGAGGTATTGGCATCCGGGTTAACCCAAGTACCCACCTCTTTAACCTGGCCCACAAGGCACAGGCCCGCAAAGGATGACAGACTAATTCCCGATAAAATAATTAAAGTAAATAAGCGTATGAATAACATAGACTTGCTCCTAATATTAGTTGAGGAAACCTCAGCCTAAAACCGCTGCCAGAGGAGTTGCCATGCTAGGCAGTGGGGGAGGGGGTATCTGTTAATTAATGGCGCGGGGAGCGTGAACAAATACCCGCGTAGGGAGGCGTTGGTAAAATTTAATGAGGGATTATTGGTGTTTTATTGACGGTGGTGTTGAACTGAAATTTAGAGTGTGAGAAGTGTGGAGTCGCTTGATTGGCAGCGAGGTGGTTGTATTTATTTGGGTGGACAACAAGCTGCCCACCCAACCCCCTTCATATGATCACGTGTTGGTTGCGCTACCTTAAATATCCAATTTTATTTAAGGCTACCAAAAAAGCGCTCAACAACTGCATTATCCCACGACTGCCTGGATGCAGAGCAACGCAGGAGCAGTTGCCGAACAAGCACCGACATCACCCGTAGATGAGCGAATGCCATAACCTTCCAACATATTCCTAAAGCACTGACTGGTGTACTGCGAACCGCGATCACTATGAAAAACCAGCCCTTTAGGTGGCTGGCGCAGGTTCACTGCCTTACGCATCGCCTGCCTAACCAAATCGGTTGTCATGCGCTTATCGATATGCCAGCCCACTATCCGACGCGAAAATAAATCCATCACAATCGCTAAATACATCCAGCCTTCAGCGGTTTTAAGATAGGTAATATCACCCGCCCACACCTCGTTTGGCGCACTAGGATTAAAATTTTGATTCAGTAAATTATGAGCAACCGCATCACCGTGCTTGCGCTGGGTTGTGACCTTGTAAGCAATTCGCTGCTTTACCAACAAATTGTGCCTTTTCATCAATCGGCGTGTGCGTTCCCGACTAATTTTAATGCCTTCTTTGCGTAAATTTTTCGCCAGCTCCCGGCTACCCAAACTGTCTCGGCTATCGTCAAATAACTTTTTCATGCGGCAATGTATGTGAAGGTCAACTGCGGTAATCAGGGTGGGTGGCCGCACCTGCCAAGCATAGAACGACGACTTGCTGATCCGCATGACTTTGCACAAGAGGCGCACTGGGTGCTGTGTAGCTTCCGTCTTGATAAAAGTGAACTTTACTTCATTTCTTTTGCGAAGAAGGCACTCGCCTTTTTTAAAATTTCTTTCTCCATGCGCAGCTCTTTGACTTCTTTGCTCAGGCGTTTTAACTCGTCGCGCTCATCTTCAACCAGCACTTTCCCCTGGATACGCTGCTTGTAAAGCTCTCTCCACTTGTAGAGCATTCTCATTCGTCCTGTTACCCCGGTGTCATCCTGCGCTAAGTCGCAGGATTCAAGGTATTTAAAACGCAGTTTTTTGCGCTTGTTTCCACGCGCTGCGGGGGATCGCCTTCCGTAATCGGTTGGATGTGTGTATTTGGTTATGAATATGCATTCCCACGCAGAGCGTGGGAACGAGAAATGCTGGCTTTTTTGTGGGGCGTCTAGTCAGAGCTTCGCCGTCCACATTTTTCAGCGGTTTCCTAAATAATTTTATTTAAAATGGTAGTTAAGCCCGAGCATTAGGGTGGCGATTTTGGTGTTGTCAAATGTTTCGGCGTAACGGGTGTATTCCACGTGAATATCGATATTTTCGCTTTGCGCATAGTTTATGCCAATGCCACCCACCAATCGATTGGTGTTGAGGCTGTAGCTTCTTGAATGATCGTAGGTTTCTGTTTTTACCGTGGCTTCAATTCGCCCATACCCTAAACGTCCATAAAGATCCAGATTTTCGCCCAGTGCAACTTTTCCTATGCCGGATAACTGAAGGGCAGTTAGATCTAAGTGTTGTCCGCCTACACCAATATCGTAGGCCTTGAAGGTATTCCCTAAGTCCCGATAGGCCAACTCTAGAGAAAAATTATCATTAATCACATAGCCCGCGCCAAGGTCAAATGCAGATTGCTTGCTGTCATTGAAATCTTCGATTGAGAAGTCAAACGAACTTGATCCAAAGTCGGCAAAACCATAAAAATTACCAGCGTGTGAAAGGGAGCTTGTTCCGATTAATGTTGTAATGAATAAAGCTACAGATAGTTTGTTTATTTGAAATCCAAATATTGAGTAACAGTTAAGTTGGGAAAATAATTAAGTTGATTAACGAAGGGTAAAATTACACGGGAATGGCTAAATGGCGCCAGTGCGACTACGGAAATTTTTAGCAAACTAATTGTGTGCTTAGCAATGCTTTTTTTGCTGTTGACGTGATCGCGAGCGGATCGAGGGAATAAATAGGTATTGAAACGGCTGAGCAATTATTTGCTCAGCCTAAGCCTAAAATCGAGTTATTTCCCTTGGCTGTCGACAAACCGCTTCACCAACCAAGCCGTCGATCCATCCCAGTCACCAGGCACAGCACCCGATTGAAGAGCCGCATCAATCTGTGTGCCGAGCAATTTGCCCAGCTCCACACCCCACTGATCAAACGAGTTGATATTCAACAAAATACCCAGGGTAAACACCTTGTGTTCATAGGCCGCAATCAAAGCGCCTAGGGCGGCAGGGGTGAGTTGTTCCATCACCAGGGTATTGCTCGGACGGTTGCCGGGGTGCACCTTGTGGCTGGCCAGCAGCGCTTGGTTTTCCGCCGGGATATTTTGTTTTTTTACATCTTCCGAAGTGGCGTCCAGCTGGCGGCCGGTGAGCAGGGCCTGGCTTTGGGCTATGCAGTTGGCGACTAACAGGCGGTTTTGGTGCTGCAGGGGCGAGTGGGTTTGCAGGCAGGTGATGAAATCCACCGGAATGAAGCTGGTGCCCTGGTGCAATAACTGGTGGAAGGAGTGCTGGCCGTTGGTGCCTTCGGTACCCCACACAATGGCGCCGGTGGGGTAGGCAAGGCTTACGCCCTCTTTGCTGACACACTTGCCGTTGCTTTCCATTTCCAGCTGCTGCAGGTAGTTGGGCAGCAGTTGTAAGTGATAGGCGTAGGGCAAAACCGCTTGGGTGGAGGCGTTAAAAAACTGGCTGTACCAGAACATCAAGAGGCCCATGATGACCGGCAGGTTTTGCTCTAAGGGCGCGCTGGCAAAGTGTTGGTCCATGGCGTAGGCGCCGCTGCGCAGGGCGTTGAAGTTATCCATGCCGATGGCGAAGGCAATCGGCAGGCCGATGGCGCTCCACAGGCTGTAGCGGCCGCCCACCCAATCCCAGATGGGGTAGACGTTTTCGGCGGCTATGCCAAAAGCAACGGCTTTGTCTACGCGGGAGGAAATGGCCACAAAGTGTTTATGCAATTCGCTCTCGGGGCAGCCTTTGGCCAGCATCCAGGCGCGGGCGCTTAAGGAGTTTTCTAAGGTTTCCTGGGTGGAGAAGGATTTGGAGGCGACTATAAATAGGCTGCGCTCGGGGTCGATCAGCTTGCACAGGTCGGTAAGTTCCGCGCCGTCGATATTGGCCACAAAGTGCACCTGCACCTGGCCGCTGTGGTAGGGGGTGAGCGCTTTGGTGACCATGCGCGGGCCTAAGTCTGAGCCGCCTATGCCTATGTTCACTACGTGTTGAATACTCTTGCCGGTATAGCCTTGCCATTCGCCGCTGTGCACCTGTTTAACCAACACCTCCATGCGCGCCAGGGTAGCGGCCACTTCCGCGTGTTCGGCTGTGGTGGCAGGCCCCATATGGCGCAGGGCGCTGTGCAGGGCGGGGCGGTCTTCGGTGTTGTTAACATGCTCGCCCGCCAACAGGCTGTGAATGGCGTTGGGCAGGCCCGCCTGGCGGGCGGTGTCTATGAGCAAGTCGAGGGTGGTTTGATCGATAAAGTTTTTGCTGAAGTCCAAATCTAACCCGGCGGCGCTCACCCGCAAGGTTGCGGCGCGCTGCTTATCCTGCGCGAAGTGGGCGGCGATGGATTGGCCTTGCCAGTAGTCCCGTTGGGCGGTAAGGGCAGTCCAGGTGGTGTAACGGGCGTTGAGCGTTTGGCGATTCATGGGCGATGCCTCGTGTAATGGCGAGCAGTGATTAATAGGCGCGGGTAACGGAAAAACGGCTGAGGTCAGCCAGAGCCTGGGCGTAGGGGTTGCTGGGCAGCTGGTCTAAATACTGTTGGGCGGTAGTGGCGTGGTGCTGGGCGCGCTCTTGGGTGTAGGTGAGGGCGCCGGTGCGTTGGATGATGGCGAGTATCTCCTGCAGCTGCTCGCCGCTACCGGCTTCAATAGCGCTGCGGATAAGCCTGCGCTCGGCCTCGGTACCGGTGCGCATGGCGTGGATGAGCGGCAGAGTCGGTTTGCCTTCGGCTAAATCATCGCCGAGGTTTTTGCCCAGGGCTTCGGCATCGCCGGAGTAGTCCAGAGCGTCATCCACCAACTGAAAGGCCATGCCCAAATGCTGGCCGAATAAAAAAGCGGCCTTGCGGCGAGTTGCATCGGCCCCGGCTAACACGGCCGCAGCCTCACAGGCCGCTTCAAACAGGGCGGCGGTTTTTTTATGGATTACTCGCTGGTAATTCTCTTCGGTTACGTCCGGGTTTTTGGCGTTCACCAGTTGTTGCACTTCCCCTTCTGAGATGATGTTGGTGGTGTTGGATAGGATCGCCATGATCTCCATGCTGCCCAGCTCCACCAGCATTTGAAAGGCGCGCGAGTATAAGAAGTCCCCCACCAATACCGCTGGCGCATTGCCCCACTGAGCATTGGCGGTAAGCCTGCCCCGGCGCAGGCTGGAGACATCCACCACGTCGTCGTGCAAGAGGGTGGCGGTGTGGATAAATTCGATAATGGCGGCCAGGTCGATATGGCGGCTGCCTTCATAACCCAGGGTTTTGGCGATGAGCAACACCAACAAAGGCCGCAGGCGCTTGCCGCCCGCTTCTATTAAGTAGTGGCCTATGTTCTCCACCAGCCCCACCTCAGAATACAGTTGGCGAATGATGCAGGCATTGACGAGTTCGAAGTCGCTGGCGACGGCGTTATGGAAAGGCAACATGGGGGGCTGGGCCGAAAAAAGGGAGGGCTGGATGCTAGGCCGCAGGGTTGGGAGTGTCAAGCCATTCGACAGCCCGCCGGCTATTTCACCCGCTCGCTCAGGCAAGAAGTGCCAAGGCTGTCTAGACTCGATGGAGTTAGCCAACGATTTATAAACCGGAGTACGGGTGCATGGGCTGGAATTCAATTCAGGGTAAGTTGATAGGGCTGGTGGTGGCAGGTTGCTTGGTGCTAGCCCTCGTCGGGATTTGGGGTGGGGTGGAGCAGGAGGGGATTATTCAAAAGTTTGAATACGTGTTGGTGCACAAAGAGGCTGTCAACGAAGATGTCGATCACCTAAATGTGACGTTCAAAGCACAGGTGCAGGAGTGGAAGAACGTTCTCTTAAGGGGTAGCAACCCCAGCGACGCGCAAAAATACTGGCAGGCTTTTAACGATCAGCACAAAAAATTTGAGGATACGCTAGAGGCTGCCGTTAAGTTGCTGGGGGACGACCCTTTGGCTAAAGACCTACGCAACCTCAGCGCGCTGCATAAGGCCTTGCTACCCAGATATGAGGAAGGCCGCCGCGCCTTTGAGCAGGCGGGGTTTGATCCTAAGGCGGGGGATAACGTCGTGAAGGGCATAGACCGCGAGCTGTCGCAGCGAATAGAAGCACTGGCGGCCACCCTGAACGAATCCATGCAGAAGGATACCCAGGCCTTAAGCAGCGCTGCCAGCACCATCTACGGCAGAACCTTGATTGTGGAATTGCTCCTCACGGCTTTGGTGGTGGTTGCTGTTGTTGTGAGCGTGAAATCCCAGGTGTTAAATCCGCTCGCCCAGGTGATTGAGCATATTCGCCGCTTGGCGGAGGGTGATTACTCCCGCAGCTTGGCGGTGGTGCGCGACGATGAGTTGGGTGCGCTCTATGCCAATGTGGAAAAACTGCGCGGCGCTCTGTGCAGCATGATCGGCAGTGTGCGCAGCACCGCTATGGTATTGGCTCAAGTAAATGAACAGCTCAGCCAGTCCGCCATAGGTTTGGATCGCGATACGGAAAAAACCGAAGGCTACGCCGGGCAAATCGCCACGGCCATCACCGAGATGGTCTCTACCGTCAGCGAAGTGGCTAAAAACGCCTCTCAAGCCGCCGACGCCACCGTGCGGGCGGAGACCAGCTTGCAGGAGGGCAACCAGATTATGTCCGGTGCCATCAGCGCCATTACGCGCGTGGCCGATGAGGTAGCGCAAACCTCCGAGCAGATGAACCAGCTAAAAGAAGAATCCACCAGCGTGGGGGCGGTGCTGGATGTCATTAAAGGTATCGCCGAGCAGACCAACCTGCTGGCCCTCAATGCCGCCATCGAAGCGGCGCGCGCCGGCGAACAGGGGCGCGGCTTTGCGGTGGTGGCCGATGAGGTGCGGGCGCTGGCCAAACGCACCCAGGAATCCACCGAAGAAATTCAGCAGATCATTAAAGCCCTCCAAGATGGCGCCTCGGCGGCGGCCCAGGCCATGTTGCAAAGCACCAGCAAAACCCGCGATTCAGTGGCCCAGGCACAACACGCAGGCCGCACCATGAGCGATATCTCCGGCGCCATAGGCCTGATTCGCGATATGACCCATCAAATCGCCGCAGCGGCTCAGGAGCAGAGCCACGCCGCTGATGAGATTAATCGCAACGTAGTGAATATGGCCTCACTGGCGGAAAATGCGCATGTCCACGCCCGCAAAACGGGCACGGTCACCCAGGGGCTGGATCAAACCGCTAAAGATTTGCAGTCTATGGTGGCGGGCTTCCGGCTTTAACTTAAACACCTCCGTGCATGCTTAGCGAGCGCGTTTGGCGCAACGGAGGTTTTAGTTTTTCGGTTTGACCTAAGTCTCAGCTTGGCTGGCAAGGTTATTAACTCAGCGCTCAAACCCGCCGGGTTAATAACAGCCAGCTTGCGCCACCGAGCGTGATTGAGTAGAATCCGCGACCCTTTGGTTCGGCTTGCGCCTTGAGTGCAGCGGGCCAAGCTTCTTAAAACGGCGCAAGCTCTGTGATTCACCCAGTGGTTGGGTGGGTTTAAAACTCCTTCGAGTGCTTCGCGACGTCCACATGCTCTGGAGCATAAAATATGTACGCAGTTATTGTATCCGGCGGTAAACAACACCGCGTGGTAGAAGGCGAAGTCCTTCGTTTAGAGAAATTAGAAGCCGAAACCGGCGCCAGCATTAACTTCGACCAAGTGTTGATGGTAGTGAATGGCAGCGACGTGAAAATCGGCGCCCCTGTAGTAGCTGGCGCAACCGTTAAAGCTGAAGTCATCAGCCACGGCCGTGCCGATAAAGTGACCATCATCAAGTTCCGCCGTCGTAAGCACTCGATGAAGCGTCAGGGCCACCGTCAGTGGTACACCGAAGTTAAAATTACTGGCATTAACGGCTAATTGAGGATTTGAATCATGGCCCACAAGAAAGCAGGCGGTAGTACCCGCAACGGTCGCGACTCGGAAAGTAAACGCTTAGGCGTCAAAGCCTTCGGCAGCCAACTGATCAGCGCCGGCAGCATCATCATTCGTCAACGCGGCACCCAGTACCACCCCGGTGAGAACGTTGGCATAGGCAAAGACCACACTATCTTCGCCACCAAAACTGGCTACGTCAGCTTTGCGGTGAAAGGCGCTAAAAACCGCCGTATAGTGAGCATCATTGAGGCTACTGCCTAATAAACTTCACCAAGCAATTGGTGCGAAGCCCTGTCTCCTTGGCGACGGGGCTTTTTTGTTTCTGGCGCGGGCTTTTGCCGCGCCGCCAAGGTGAATCAATTGAAATACCGCCTCCAATGGCGGCAAGGTAGTTAGTATGAAATTCGTCGATGAAGCACCGATACACGTTAAAGCGGGACGAGGTGGCAAAGGTTGTTTATCGTTCCTGCGGGAAAAATTCATCACCAAAGGCGGCCCCAATGGCGGCGACGGCGGCGATGGCGGCTCGGTGTTTCTGGAGGCAGATGAAGGCCTAAATACCCTTATCGACTATCGTTTCTCGCGCACCTTTCAAGCCGAAGACGGCGAGGCGGGGCGGGGCACCAACTGCACCGGCAAAAAAGGCGACGACCTTGTTTTAAAAGTGCCGGTAGGCACCTCGGTCATCGACGAGGATACCGGCGAGGTCATCGGCGATTTAACCGAAGTGGGCGAGCGCCTCTTGGTGGCCCAGGGCGGCTGGCACGGCCTGGGTAATACGCGCTTTCGCTCCAGCGTTAACCGCACACCGCGCCAAACCACCCCCGGCAGCCCCGGCGAAGAGCGCAACCTGCGTTTGGAATTAAAAGTATTGGCCGATGTAGGCATGTTGGGGCTGCCCAATGCGGGCAAATCCACCTTTATCCGCGCGGTTTCCTCCGCTCAACCCAAAGTGGCCGACTACCCCTTTACCACCCTGGTGCCAAGCCTTGGTGTGGTTAAAGTAAACCGCCACCGCAGTTTTGTGATTGCGGACATACCCGGTTTGATCGAAGGCGCCTCCGAAGGGGCGGGCCTGGGTATTCGTTTTTTAAAGCACCTAACCCGTTGCCGCATTTTGCTGCACCTGGTGGATATGTACCCCATCGACGGCACCGACCCGCTGGAAAACGCCCGCGCCATCATCAACGAATTAGAAAAATTCAGCCCTACGCTGGCCGAGCGGGAGCGCTGGCTGGTGTTAAACAAAGCCGACTTGGTGGATGCCGAAGAAGCCGAAGCCATCAAAGACACAGTGGTAGCAGGCCTTAACTGGCAAGGGCCTGTTTATGTGGTCTCCGCTGCCAATCGCCTAGGCACCGAGGTGCTCTGCGAACACCTGCTCACCCATTTAGAAGAGCAGTGGGAAGCCGAGCGCGAGAGTGCTGAGCTTGCCGAGGCGGAGAAACAGCGGCAAATCGTCATGCAACAAGAAGCTCGTGAGCATATTAAAGAGCTGCGCGAGCGTCACTTTGAAAAACGCCGCGCCCTCAAAGGCAAGGGCGGCGATGACCTAAGCGACGACCTGGATGACGATGATTGGAACGAAGACGACTACGACGTTGAGTTTGAATACGCCCCCTAACAACGAACATAGGTAAACAGAGGCCTGTTATGACATCACCCACCAACGCCCAAAACCGCCGCGCCCTCATCGGCCAGAGCCCGCGTTTGGTGGTGAAAATCGGCAGCGCCCTGCTCACCAATGAGGGCCGTGGCCTGGATAAAACCGCCATCGCCGCTTGGGTGGCGCAGATGGCCGCCATAGTGCACGCGGGCCATGAGCTGGTGTTGGTCTCCTCCGGCGCCGTAGCAGCAGGCATGACGCGCTTAGGCTGGAAAGAGCGCCCCAGCAGCATCCACGAACTGCAAGCCGCAGCGGCAGTGGGGCAGATGGGTTTAATTCAAACCTACGAAGAAGCCTTCGGCGCCTTCGGCATAGCCACCGCGCAAATCCTCCTCGACCACGACGACCTCTCCAGCCGCGAACGCTATCTAAACGCCCGCTCCACCCTGCGCACCCTCACCGGCCTTAAAGTGGTGCCGGTGGTGAATGAAAACGACACGGTCGTCACCGATGAAATCCGCTTCGGCGACAACGACACCTTGGGCGCCCTGGTGGCCAACCTGATTGAAGCCGACACCCTGATTTTGCTCACCGACCAGCTCGGTATGTACAACGCTGACCCCCGCAAACACCAGGATGCTGTGATCCTCAGTGAGCGCGCCGCATCCGACAGTCAACTCGACGCCATGGCCGGCGGTGGCGGCGTGCTGGGGCGCGGCGGCATGGCCACCAAACTGCGCGCCGCCCGCTTAGCCGCTCGCTCGGGGGCCAATACAGTGATTGTGGGCGGGCGTATACCCGATGTGCTGAACCGCCTAATGCAGGGCGAAGACCTAGGCACACTGCTCTACGCCCAGGATGCGCCTATGGCGGCCCGCAAACAGTGGCTGGCCGGGCAATTACAGGTGCGCGGCACGCTAGTGCTGGATGATGGCGCCGTGCAGGTGCTCACCACCAGTGGCAAAAGCCTGTTACCCGTGGGGGTGCGGCAGGTGCAAGGGCAGTTCACACGCGGCGATCTCGTCAGCTGCCGCGCCTTGGATGGCCGCGAAATCGCCCGTGGCCTGGTGAACTACCACGCCGATGAAGCGCGCAAAATCGCCGGTAAACCCAGCGCCCAAATCCACGATCTACTCGGCTACAAGGATTACGACGAGCTGATCCACCGCGATAATTTAATTCTGGTGTAGCCCTGCCGCGCCGAGCCCAGCCGAGGAGTAGCCCGTGGAAAGCATGTATTTTTTAATTCCCATCTCCTTTTTATTCGTAGCCCTGGCGATTGGCTTGTATGTTTGGGCGGTGCATAGCGGCCAGTACGATGACTTGGATGTAGAAGGCCAGCGTATTTTGTTTGAGCAAGACGACCCACCCAAAGAACCCCCGCAACCGCCCCCTGCGAGCGCAGAGCCCAGTCAGACCCAAAACGAGGAACCCTAAGCGTGCTGGCATTTTTACTGGCCAGCCTTGGCATGGGGCTGTTGGGGTCTTTGCATTGTTTGGGCATGTGCGGCGGCCTCACCGCCGCTATAAGTTTCGGCATTCCCGCCCAAGCCGCCCGCACCCGTTTAATCCTGCTCACCAGCCTCGGCCGGGTAGCCTCCTATGGCTTCATGGGGCTAGTCCTCGGCGCCCTGGTGCAGTCCCTTAGCCTCGGCCCCTGGCCGCGCCTGCTCGCTGCTGTTTTATTGGTGTTAACCGGTTTATATGTGGCCGGTTGGTGGAACCTGCTCACTCGCTTAGAGCGCCTCGGCAGCCACCTCTGGCGCAGGCTTGAACCGGCCCGCACGCGCTGCCTGCCCATAGACACCAGCATCAAGGCCCTAAGCTTCGGCCTGCTTTGGGGCGCCTTACCCTGTGGCCTCGTGTACTCAGCGCTCACCTACACCGCCACCGCATCAGCGGCTTTATCACCCCTGCCGCATCCCATCAGCGCTGCACTCGGCATGCTCGCCTTTGGCCTGGGCACCAGCCCCGCTGTAGTGATTGGCGGCTTGATGGCGAGCCAGCTGAAAACCTGGCTGCAAAACCCCCTTCTCAAACCCCTCTTGGGAATAATGTACATAGCCTTCGGCCTCTGGACCGCCTACGCCGCCTTCAGCCATCAACACCACAACCACTCGCAACATAACCACTCGCAACATGGCCAAGAACAGGCACCCGCTATGCAACAGGGCGAGCATGACCATGGCGAACATATACAGCACGGCGACCACATGCAGCATGCCGACCCTAGCGAGCCTATGGGGCACGAGCACCACCACTAAACACCCAAGCCCTTCCCACCCTATTCGCCGTTAGTTCTCTGCACCTACATTAACTGCGACGAGAATTCACACGGCTTTGCCCGAACAGTAGCCCGGATGCAGCGCAAGCGAAATCCGGGTTTATCTGCACTCACGCCACGAGCCGATAGCAAAATCAATGGGCGTACAGCAAAACTCAACCCCCAGATTTTTAAACGCTTACCTGGTTTTCCTCGTTGCCGCGTCACCGCATTCTCGTTTCCACGTTTCCACGTTTCCACGTTTCCACGTTCTCGTTCCCACGCTGCGCGTGGGAATGCATAGCTTTGCCTCTAACCAAATACTAAGTGCAAAGCGCTGCGCTCAAAACACCCAGTGCAGATTACATAGCTATTTAAACGCCTTTTCTCGCGTTAGCTCCCTCCGGGCTCTTGTTCTCAGCTTGCACGAGGGAGCGCACATGGCAGTATAAAAACCATTGCTGCAAATATATCCCGCCAGTTTTTTAGAGTTGGCTGCAATTAAAGTTTTGATTTTTGGATGCGGCCTATTTCACGAATTGTCATTGAGTCAGCGCGACCATTAAACCAAGCTTCAAATAAAGCGCATGTTTTTCCTGAGATCTTGTCACGCATTTGCAACTGGCTTGCCTTACTATAAACACGCTAAATAATGGCTTTGCATAAAATGGCGCGAATGTTCGCTGAGAGCCGCTTATATGGAACAAAAAGCGCATGGCTAGGGTTTGCAGTCGGGGCTGGTAGAGATTGTGCTGGCGTAGGTTTTTTAAATTTTCGTGAGTAAGTAATTATGACTACAAAGCTTGAAGTATTGATTCAGGGCGTAAAAAATGCCCTTCGGGTGCGCAGTTGGTGGTTGATCACCGTGTTTTTGATTGCTGTAAATGGTTGGGCATTGGATGCGCCGGTCAACCTAAAAGCCTACGCAGGCGGCGGCAGTGTAATTTTGGTATGGCCGCGTTCAGTGCCGCCGGAAAACAAAACAATTTATTATAAAATTTACCGTAACGATGTCGTTATATCTTGGTACGTAAAAAATGTCGGCCAAGAGGCACCCGTAGTTACTTTCGTGGATGCCACTCCACCTGCCAGTGGCACAGTTAATTATAGTGTTTCAATTAAAACCACCCAAACCAATGAGGAGTCGCCCAAGAGTGCAAACGCTACCGTGACAATGCCAGCGGTGGATGTACCAATTCCAGACGTAATGTTGGATGTTGCAGGTGCGCCTTCGGCGTATGAATACCTCACAAAATTAAAAGCGGCATTACAGCTGTGGTATCCGAAAATTGCCGTATTGATAGCAGCGCCTAACTACATGCCACCCCAAAAAATTGGCCTGCGCGTCGATCCTGGCAATTGCACATACACTATGGCGGTGGGCGATGATTTTTGGATAGATGTGTGTTCAACACACGCTACGAAGCGCGGAAATAATTTTAATCATGATGATATTAATGTGATAGTGCACGAAGGCGCCCACCTGATGCAGTCGTATTTTTCAGGTGTGCCGAGTGTTGATGAAGGTATAGCCACCTGGGCGGGGGATTTAACCGAGCAAAAATTCAGGGCCATTCCCGGCGGTGAAATGAGTTTTTTAAATGGCTATGAATATTCAGCAGCATTTTTCAGTTGGATTATGAATCGTTATCCCAATTCTAACCTAGTGCGTAACCTCAATATTCAAGCCCATGACCAAATTATGGACTACGGCTGGTTTGCAGATGCAACGGGTAAGAAGGTAAATCAGCTTTGGCAAGAAATGACCAACGTAGAAATGAGCCCACCGCAACCCTTGCTGCATGGCACGGGTTTATGCGCCCAAGTGCTAGGGGAGGGTGATCCTTCAATTCAATACGGCCTTGCCAGTCGCTGCGCCAATGTGAATAGCCAAACCTTTGTTTATGAGCTAGTTGCACAGCGCTTACGTGTTGAGGCGGGTTGTTTGAGCGTAGGTGCCCAGTCGCGTATTCGAGTTGTGGGTTGTAGTGATACATCTGTGGGCCGCTGGAGTTTTGAATCTGTTCCGCAATACGCAGGTAAACAATGGGGGCAGTGGCGCCTTGGCGGTAGCAATAAATGTTTACAGCTAGAATCTATCCCCGAATCTATCGACAAAACTTCGCCAAGGCTTATAGCTGACGAATGTGATTCACAAAAATGGTCACAGGTTTGGAGGCCGTTTAGCGCTTAATAGGGGTATGCCCACCGCAATTATTTATTATTCCTGTAGCCTGGATGTAGTGCAGCCGATTCGGTTTGTTTGCCAGAATCAAAAACCCCGGATTGCGCTACGCTACATCCGGGCTACTGCTAGGCAGTGGGTGAGGGGGTATCTGTTAATTAATGGCGCGGGGAGCGTGAACAAATACCCGCATAGGGAGGCGTTGGTAAAATTAAATGAGGGATTTTTGGTGTTTTATTGACGGTGGTGTTGGGTTGAAATTTGGTGTGTGATAGGTGGAGTGATAGGTGTAGGGTGTGCAAGCTTGCTTGCCCGCCATTTAGCGCATATTTATTTCGGTGGGCAACAAGTTGCACACCCTTGTATCTCTCCAGCAAGGCGGGATACCCTCCCGCAAGATCAAAGCTGGGATGAGCGTGAGCCCACCCTCAAGCAGAAAGCTTGTTTTGTAGATTACGCCCCCAGCTTTTCTTTCAATATAAATTGGATGGTATCTTAGCGCCGGGCCCGTCCGTGATGCTGCATAGACAAGGGTAATTATTGAATGAACTGTATCATTGGTATTGATGTAAGCAAAGATAAAATCGACGTCGCATACCTGCGTGATATTCAAACACTAAAAGTGAAAACAAAAGTGTTTAAAAACACCTCAAAGGGGTTTGCAGAGCTGTGTTCATGGCTAAGTGAAAACACCAAGCAGCCTTTAAATCAATGCCATTGCACTCTGGAGGCCACAGGGATTTACCATGAACCCTTGGCGCTCTGGCTGTTTGACCAAGGTGTCAACGTTTCGGTCTGCAACCCGGCACAGGTGAAAGGCTTCGCAAAAAGCCTAGGTGCGCAGCATAAAACCGATAAAATTGACAGCATCATATTGGCTCGCTATGGGGCTCTAATGAGGCCAGCACTATGGCAGCCAGAGCCGAAAGAAGTGCGCGAATTAAAGGCTTTAATTGCACGTCTCGACGCATTAGAAACCGATCTTATACGCGAACAAAATCGCTTGGAAAAAGCTGAATTCTCAACAGCCTCCGAGCTGGTTATTGAATCGCTTAGCAATATGATTCAGCACTTGGAGACTGAGCGAAAACGACTCGACAAGGAAATTGACGATCATATTGATCGACATCCGGGCTTGAAGAAGGACCAAGAACTGCTGCGAAGTATTCCCTCGGTTGGACGTGTGGTTTCGCGCTTAATGCTAGCGTTAATTCGAGGAAAAGACTTTAAAAGGGCTGGGGATTGTGCAGCTTTTATAGGCGTAATTCCCAAAATACAGGAGTCAGGCATTTTTAAAGGGCGAGCCTCGTTGAGCAAAAAAGGCAATTCAAATATCCGTGCGAAATTGTATATGCCAGCAGTAACCGCGATGAGATTTAACCCAACCATTGAGCAACATATCAAACGCATGCTTGAAAATGGCAAGAACAAAATGCAGGCAGTTGGCGCTGCAATGAGAAAATTGGTGCATATTTGTTTTGGCGTATTAAAAAATCAACGGCCTTATGAGTTCAAGGCCGTGACTTAGAGAATGTTAGTTTTCAGCTTTAATATCTAAGTTTTTAATTAAGGCTGTCAAGGGTGGCGCAGCCAGCGCGCAACGCCTTGCCCTTGATAGGCTTAATTGAAAACGAACGCTGTTGTGGGGGTTGGGACATCAACCCCCGAGCCCTTCCGGCGGCGAGGAATGGGGTTTGGGGCAAAGCCCCAAAGCAAGTTGGTAGCGGGCAGGAATTTTGAAAGCTGCACGTACAATAAAAATACATGCTGCAAGCAACTAGTTTTAATGCTTGCAGCGGTATGGGGAGAGATGGTATCTACAAAGCATTAAACCTCGTCGCACACTCGCTCCCACTCGGCTTCATATCCGCTTCTCTTTAGATATCCACCAATAATATTGAGCAGCCGTTCAACCCAAGGCTGAGTGTTGCGCTCCCCGGCGACTAACACACCGTATTCGCGATCCCGTGCAGCGGCGTCAACCACTTGCCAAAAGAAATGCGCTAAGGCTATGGCATCTTCTTTGTTTCTCACCGTGTTTCTTTGATTAATTAAGTCTATTAAAAATGAGTCGTTGAACTCTTGGGCATAGTGAAGTGCCACTTGTTGAGCTTTTTGGTCGTTGCCTGAAAAGTCGAGCATAATTTACCTCGCCATGTTGTCGCGTAGTGTGTGCATTCTGTATGCGATCAAAGTCAATTTGCCTGCCAATTGCCTAATGTGCATTCGCTGAACGGCAGCTAAAAAATAATGAGCGTTATCTTTCGGGTCTGGCACAAATTCGAGCCCTTCGGGTACTGCAAAGTCTCCTAGAATCCACCATGCTACGTTAGCCGGGCCAGGTTTTTGGTATCCTTTTGCGTGCCTGGACAACATTTTTTGTGTGGCTTTTAAATGTGAATAAGGAGTAGGGTGGGCAAGCTTGCTTGCCCACTATTTGGCCTGCAAAGCTAAGTATTGCACTCTTTGATGTGTTGATAAATCCTCTCGCAAATAGCCTTTAGATCTTCTGTTAGTTGCCATTCATTGTCGGCTTCCATGATCTTAATGGCTGCTTTACAAAAATTTACTTTGTCTTTAATAGTGCCTGAAACTTCGGAGAATAACTTATCCGGTGGGCAGATTTTTAGTTGTGTGTCTATGAGTTTCCCTATTCCATGTTTGCTTCTCTGATAACTATCATTGAGTGAATCGATTAGTGAAATATCCGTCTTATTTTTGGTTTCGGTGCGTTGCTTGTTATTGAATATTTTTCGAACCGTTTTTTGGAGTATAGTCAGGGGGATCAAGTTGTCTATTTCCTTTCCTGGGGTAAATATAATCCTGTTTCCGAGTTGAGTCCTTAGCCATTTCTCTCTTTCTGCCTTGTCCTTCACATCGCCATCTGCTATCACAATGCCGTGTGCAGCTATTTTTATAGCATGAAGCTTGGGGTCTTCTTGGTCAATTTGGTCGCTCTCAAAATTCCAATGCACCAAATTGCCGCCTTGGTATTCGATAAATGCATAGTGAAGGTTTTCTCTAAAAGTTTGATATAGCTCTTTATTCGGCTCGGTATCGCTTAATTCATCCGTATATTTTTTAAGATACGCCCGAAGATACAGTCTATCGGTTATGCCCTCTACCCATATTGTGGAGTTGGCCATATATACTGACGAAGGTTTTACCCCTAATTCAGCCAGCAGCGTCCTGTCTGTTGTGGTGCAGGGTGTTAATTCAAATTTTGGGGTTTGCTCAGATTTCTTTCTGACCTTAAAAATATTTACATCGTCTCGCGTATCTGCCAGATCTAAAAAATGATTGGAGTGGGTGGAGATGTAATACTGGTGCTCCGTTTGAGTGAGTAGAAATTCCAGAAGCCTGCGTTGCAATCCAGGGTGGAGGTTGATCTCGGGTTCTTCGATAAATATCTGCGCGGGTTCATCCTGCATGAACGCTGCAAAGGTGATAATGATAATCTGTTGGATGCCATCGCCGAGGTTGAAAATTGGCAATTGTTCTTCGTCGCCTATCATCACCGATATGACGTCGTTTTCATGTTCGGGGATAAGCGTGACTTCTTTGCCATCAAAGAACTCCTTTGAAAGCAGTTTTTGATAGTCGGCAATGCGTTTTCGCTTTGTCGGGTTGCCTAGGAGGTGTTCTCGCAATTGCTTAAAATAGTCTAATCCTGAAATAATTATGTAATTGGTTGTATCGCTTTCTATTAAATTGCCTAAATCTCCTTTGAAATAGTCTGATATTGTTCTGATTCTGTAAAAATCATCACTGGACCTCGGGATGGGTCGCAAACCTCGTAGCATCGGAATATATATTCTTTTTAGTTGGTAGTTGTTGAAGCTTTCAATGCTTTTCTCAGTTGAGTTGAACTCTTCCTTTAATGTTTCAGGTGTTAGCACCTTTAGAAAATTAACTCGTTGAACTCTTGCGGCATCGCTGGCCTTCAAAGCCTCAGCGTCTTCTTGTAAGGCATTTAATGTATTGTGTAAATCTTCAAAAATCGATTTGATCTCAGAGTGGGAAATTGGATCTTCTGTGTTTAGGAGTCGTAGTAATCGACTGCTTTTTACAGTCGGTGGGTTGAATAATGATTCTAGGTGCTTTGACGGTGCGATGATGTCAAGATCTGGGTTGCTGTTAATGTAGTCAAAAAAATTTGGCGCTAAGGTTTGAGCGAGAAATGGAATGTCTCGCGCGAGTTCGCCATCCTTTTTGCTGAACAGTAGTCTCAGAAGTTGGCTCTTTCCTGAGTTATTTGTTCCAATAAATATGTTTGCACGCGATAATTCTAAGTGAAGCGAGTTTTCTATCTGGTAGTCTTTCAGCTCGCTACTCGCTATGCATTTTATAAATCTATTCATATGCTCCTCTAAGATTGGTGCGGATGAAATCGTAGGTTGGGCAGCAATGTCCAACAACTTAACGGCTCATTTGTTAAATGCAAATATTTTTCGACATGGGACAACAAACTTTTTGTCAGCTCCAGCATGTTGGGCATTACTGCCCAACCTACCCAAACCCCTTCGAATTCTCCACATTCCGAAACACCAAAGGCGCCTCATCCGTAGCTATCACCTGCGCCTGGTCCACCGCATCACGAATCTTAGCGTGGTAGGGGCTTTTGTCGCAAACGGGATCAGCCGCATTGGCATTGCCGGTTAAATAAAATGCCTGGCACCTGCAGCCCCCGTAATCTTTTTCTTTTTCCGGGCAGCTGCGGCAGGGTTCGCGCATCCAGTCGTCGCCGCGATAGGTGTTAAACCCATCTGAGTTGTACCAAATTTCTTTGATGTCTAAATCCCGCACATTGGGAAATTGAATGGGTAAGTCGCGGGCGCTGTGGCAGGGGAGGGCGGTGCCGTCGGGGGTGATGGTTAAGAATAATTTGCCCCAGCCGTTCATGCAGGCCTTCGGGCGGGTTTCGTAATAATCTGGTACAACAAAAATAATTTTCATTTTATCACCCACTTTTTGCCGGAATGTTTGGGTGGTGGCTTCGGCTTTTTTTAGTTGCTCTATGGATGGCAATAATTGTGCGCGGTTGTGCAGGGCCCAGCCGTAATATTGGGTGTTGGCTAATTCCACATAATCTGCGCCTAGTTCCAAGGATAATTCGAGGATTTGTTCTACTTGGTTGATATTCTGGCGGTGTAATACAAAGTTGAGCACCATGGGGTAGCCTTGGCGTTTTACTTCCGCTGCCATTGCTTTTTTATGGGCGAAGGCTTTGGGGCTGCCTGCAAAATAATTATTAAGTTCTTCTGAGCTGGCTTGAAAGCTAATTTGAATATGATCCAGGCCTGCGCGTTTAAATTCTTCTACGCGTTCGCCATCCATGCCGATACCGGAGGTAATTAAATTGGTGTAATAACCCAGCGTGCGGGCCTCTTTAATTAATTGGCTTAAATCCTGGCGCACAAGCGGCTCGCCGCCGGAAAAGCCTAATTGTGCGGCGCCTAGTTTGCGCGCCTGGCGCAGTACTTTTATCCAGGTGTCGGTATCGAGCTCGTTTTTTATGTTGGCGAAATTAGTGGGGTTAGAGCAATAGGGGCATTGCAGGGGGCAGCGGTAGGTGAGTTCGGCGAGTAACCAGAGCGGTGGGGATTGGGTGGGCATAGGTGTCACCGTGATTTAATTAAATGGTTTTGGGTGGGAATATTTTATTTACAAACCCCACCCCAGCCCTCCCCTTGTGAAGGGGAGGGGGCGGTTGGTGCTTGGTTTTAGTGGCGTGCTGTGTGATTTGGGTGTTGAGGTTAGAACCCTGGATGGCGCTTTGCTTATCCGGGCTACTAAGACGTGCTGGGAATTTAGCATAATTTTATTACCTGGCGTTTATTGCTCCTCCCCCTTTTTAAGGGGGAGGTTGGGTGGGGGTTTTGGGGTAAATTAAATTTATGGGAATTATTTTACTAAAAACGTGCGGCAAATTTTGGGCTGTAAAAAGCTTGTGGCTGCCGATAAACCCCACCCCAGCCCTCCCCTTGTAAAGGGGAGGGAGCGCCTGGTGCTAAGGCCCAGATACGGCTCAGATGCGCAGGCTTAATGCTGCAGCCAGCGCTTGGCAAATGCATCCTGGAAAAAATCCAGCACGTCTTTTTCTAAGCCTTCAATGCCGGGGAATTTTTCATTTAATCGCTCGATTATTGCTTTAATACTGCGGGCGCCATCTACTTGGGCAAGTATTTCTCCTGCGCTGCCGTTAAATTTAATCATGCCTTCGGGATAGAGCAATACATAACAATTTTGCGCGTCTTCCCACTGAAAACGGTAGTGTGGATTTAGGTGCGGAATTTGATTTAATACATCACTCATGGGCGGCTCTTAAATGGGTTCGCAGTTGTGGTAGGGCGGGGTGTTGTGTACATAGGCCATGCTGATAGCATCCATAATGCTCCAGAGCACGTCTAATTTAAATTGCAGAATATCCAAGGCGCGCTCTTGTTGTTCGCGGGTAACAAAATAATCCAATGTAATAGCAAGGCCATGTTCTACATCGCGGCGTGCTTCTTTTAAACGGGTGCGAAAATACTGGTAACCGGTGGGTTCAATCCAGGGGTAATGGCTGGGCCAATTATCTAAACGGTTTTGGTGAATTGTGGGGGCGAATAATTCGGTGAGGGATGAGCAGGCCGCTTCTTGCCAGCTGGCTTTTTTGGCAAAATTTAAATAGGCGTCTACCGCAAAACGCACGCCCGGTAATAGGTGGCGCTGGTCAATAATTTCGGCCCGCGTTAAACCGCAGGCTTCGCCTAGGCGCAACCAGGCTTCTATGCCGCCTTCGGTGTATTCACCCTGTGCATTTAATTGCCCATCGTGATCCAAAATGCGTTGCACCCATAAGCGGCGCACGTCGCGGTCGGGGCAGTTGGCTAATATGGCGGCGTCTTTAATGGGGATGGTGGTTTGATAATAAAACCGATTGGCCACCCAGCCACGAATTTGTTCGGGGTTGCAAAAGCCTGAATTCATTGCCTGATTGAGCGGGTGGTAAATATGGTAGCGCTTGCCTTTGGCGCGCAGGCGCGCTTCGAATTCTTCTTTGTTCCAAGGGGTTGTTGGCATTTCGTGTTTCTCGCACTTTTTTTAGCTGTGTTTACTGAGCACTTGTGTTGTCTTCGTGTGCGGGCTTTAACCCCTCCCCGGCCCAATGTCATTAAGTTAAGGTTTTGGGCCTGTTTCCCGCTCCCTGTCTTACCCTCACCCCAACCCTCTCCCGGAGGGAGAGGGAGCTAAAAGCAAGCTCTCGAGGGTTAGTGCACACCGTCCCCTCTCCCTTTGGGAGAGGGCTAGGGTGAGGGAGCTGGGCTTAACTTAATGACATTGCTCCCCGGCCCTCCCGTACATAAACCACCTCCCTGTGGTTTACCCTCCGGGCAGCGTCGCTGTGCAAATCGCTTCAGCAATTTGTAGGAAGGGGAGGGCGCTTAATAATTAGATTTTCGTGGTGTTGGCTTTTTGAACTCAATTTTTAGGAACCAACCAAAATTATCAAGGCGTAGATTAAGTAGGTACATCTATAACGTTATTTCCATGCCATCAAAAGCTACTTCAATTCCCTCATCATTTAATACCTGCCGCTGCCAGGATTCTTCATCCAAAATAGGGTTGGTGTTATTGATATGGATTAAAATTTTGCGCGCTTGGGGAAATTGTTTGAGCGCTCGGATCATGCCGTCATCACCGCTTTGTGGCAGGTGTCCCATTGTGCGGGCGAGTTTAGTGCCCACGCCGGTAAGCGCCATTTCATCTTCACTCCAAAAAGTGCCGTCCACTAATAAACAATGCGCTTTTTGCATAAACGGAATTAAATGCGGCTCTATAGCACCAAGGCCTGGCGCGTAGAATAGATGTTGGCCGGTACTTTGATTGCTGAGCAAAACCCCTATGTTATCGCCCGGCTGCGGATTATTGCGGTGCGGTGAATAGGGCGGCGCTTTGCTTGTGAGAAATATAGGGGTAATTAATAAGTTGTGAATGGCGGGTATGCTAAAGGGCTCGCCAGTGTAAATAGGGTGACGATTAATACCGCCGTTCCAGGCTTTGAGCATGGTGAAAATCGGAAAACCGCTGCTGAGGTCTTCATACACACAATCGGTGCAATAAATCTCGTGGGGGCAGCCCTCGCGTAACATTAATAAACCCGTGGTGTGGTCTATTTGGCTGTCCATAAATACTATGGCCGCGATGCCGGTATCCCGCAGGCCTTGTTTGGGCTGGATGGCGGGGAAGGCCTCTAGTTGTGCGCGAATATCCGGCGAGGTATTAAACACCACCCAGTGGCGCTCATCGGTGGAGACGGCGATGGAGGATTGGCTGCGCGGCTGGGCTTTGAGCGTGCCGGCGCGCAGGCCCGCGCAATTGCGGCAATTACAATTCCACTGGGGGAAGCCACCGCCAGCGGCGGAGCCTAAAATGCGGATTTTCATAAGGTGGATCGCGGGGGGAAAGCCTGCAGCCGGTGGCTTCTGTGTTAGAACACGCAAGCAGGCGCGTATTCTGTGTACACTTTAAAATGAGGGCCGGTACAGGCTGCAGGGAGGGGAAAAATTAGCGGAATGAAAAGTACATGGTGACTTCAAAGCCGATGCGTAGATCTTCGTAAGCGGGTTTGGTCCACATAGGGCGTTCCTCAAATGGGGTGAAAGTTGGTTGGGTGTGTGTTATCACACAACGCTTCAAGGCTCGCTCATATTGCCGGTGCTGTCAATGCTGGCTAATTATTTTTAGATGAATTTATGCACCCTTCTACTCAAGCAGAATTAAATGTAACGAACCCATCACAAACAACCGCGCATCATCCTGCACCCTGGTCGCCGATTATTGCGCGCGTGGTGGGGTGTGCATTTTTTATGGTGTTGCTGGATGCGTCGGTAATTGCCAATGCGTTGCCGACTATGGCAAAAAGTTTTCAAGTCAGTGCGGTGCATTTAAGCCAGGGAATGAGTGTGTATTGGCTGGCCTTAGCTTTATTTGCGCCGCTATCTGGCTGGGTGGCGGATCGCTTCGGTGCGCGCAGAGTTTTTGCTGTGTCATTATGTTTTTTTATTTTGGCCTCTATGCTGTGCGGCTGGGTTAATAATGTCGAACAATTTATTGCCGCGCGGCTTTTGCAGGGTGCCGCTGGGGCTTTTATGGTGCCGGTGGGCAGGCTTTTGGTGTTGCAGACCACACCCAAACAGCAATTAGTGCTGGCGATGGCAACTATTGCACAACCGGCGTTAATTGCGCCGGTGATTGGGCCTTTATTAGGGGGTATTTTTGTCACCTATTTTAGCTGGCCGTGGATTTTTTATTTAAACCTGCCTTTAGGTATTATTGTTTTACTTTTTGCGCTGAAATTTATTCCGCTCACGCCTAAGCGCGTAGCTGAACCCTTGGATAAGCGCGGTTTTATTTTTACGGCGCTAGCGTTAATTGGCTTGTTGTACGGTTTAGATTCATTCGCCCACGCAAGCCTGCCACATTATATAAGCGCGCTCTTGTGTGGCTTGGGTGCGCTGATGGCTTGGGTTGCTGCGCGTCATTTTAAGCGCGTGCCACAACCGCTATTCAATATTCAGATAGCCCAGGTGCATACCTACGCGCTGAGTAATTTGTCGGTGGGCACCTTGGTGCGCACGGGTATTAATGCTACGCCCTTTTTATTGCCTTTATATTTTCAGCAGGCTATGGGTAAAACGGCGCTGGCAGCAGGCGGTTATATGCTGGCGTATTTTTTGGGTAATTTCGGTATGAAATCCGCCTGTGTGGCGCTGATTAAACGCTTTGGCTTCCGCACTATTTTAGTGGTCAATGGTGTGATGGCGGGGGTGGCGATTATGTTATTGGGCACCTTAAGTATGATCGCCTCTGATGTGTTAATTGCGTTGATTTTATTTTTGGCGGGGTTATGCCGCTCGTTGCAATATTCATCACTCAATTCCCTCGCGTTTGCCGATGTACCAGACGCACAGCGCTCGGCAGGCACTACCATAAGTTATATGACACAACAAATATCTCTAATGCTGGGTGTGGCCCTGAGCGTTTTAATTTTAAATTCGGTGCCTGGTGGCATGCAGGCATCGGCTACACCGTTTGAATGGGCGTTTGGTGCGATGGGTTTGTTGGTGGTAATCGCGTCTTGTGGCTTTTTACGCCTGCACACGAGTGCCGGGGCGGAAGTCTCTGGGTTTGTGACGCGCTCTTAGTGTATCTAAATACATTAACTTGGCTGGATTACCGGCCCCCTTCGACTGGCTCAGGGTGAACGGAAGTTGACTGAAATATTATTCTTCGTGGTGAGCCTGCCGCGAGCCATAGGCGACACAAAATCATAGTGCGCAGACTGAAAAATTCACTGCATTTGATAATCCTCGGCAATTTTTCCCCTTCAATTAACCGCAAAAAAACCAGCCTAACTATTAACTCGGCGACACAATAGATCGTCCTGATCTATTGTGTCTTCGCCCCGCTAAAACTGGCACAGATGCGTGGATCTGCTTGTTTTAGCCGGGCTCGCGGTGGCCTAAGCCGCCGATGCGGCATTCATGCCGCACTTATTAACCCGACACTAAATGCCGCCGGTTTAATAAATAGGCTGGCGCGCAGGGGATAAGAATTATTTAAAAAATAGGCAAGCCGCTGGCCGTGCTAGCGGGAACGGCGCGGCGGGCATCCCAATGCTCATTAATCTTGTTTGAAAACAGGTGGTAAAAATCGTAAAACGCATAGGGTTTGCCGTCGAGTGTGCCTTCGGCTAAGACAAATACGGTATTTTCTTTGCTGTCGGCAATCGTGTGGTGAATTTTTGTGTAGCGAATTTTGCTCGTGTTAAGAAGCCTTGAAAAGGCTGAATAACTCGATTCGCCACTGCGGTATATGCGCGCCCTGGCATCGAAATAAGTATTAATAATGTCGCTGGAATTCGTGAATAAACCCAGTGTGTACAGTTCATTTATTAGCTCTAATTTGAGCGGGCCATTTTGGTCTCCGCTACTGTTAATGCTAGTAAAATCAGGGGCCGCTTGATTTGAGTCGGAATCCCAGTGTTCAATTATTTTATTTTCCTTCACTCGGAACATGTCAACGATCACACCGGTTTGGCTGTATTTGCCCACCACAGCGACTAAATCACACTCTGCAAATGCGCCTAGAATTTCATAATTAAAACTCGCCGACGCAACTAGCGATGTCATGATGGAGGAAAACGCTGTTACGCCGCTTTTGGCAATGGGGTTGTGCTGTAAATAGGGTTCAGCCCAGTATTTATTAATGGCGGCGGGTTTTTTCTGAATAAATAATTCGCTGAGGGCTGCTTTTACCGTGGCTTTATTCTGCTCTGCCAGTGACTCGCTACAACGGGCGACGGCCTGGCCTGAACTGGATGAACTTGACGAGCTAGAACTGGATGAGCTTGAGCTGGAGGATGAAGAGCTGCTGGAGCTGGTGGCAATGCGGCCGGAGCTGGAGCTGCTGGATGCAGGCTTGCCAGAGCTTGAGCTTGAACTGCTGGATGAGGTGCCCACTGGGCCGCTACAGGCCAGTAAGAAACTGCTAAAACCAATGAATAGCATTGAACGCATCATGACGATCTCCTGAGGTTTAATTAAACGACTCTCTTTGCACATTATGTAAGACCATATTTGCTGTATCCGTATTGATACCCAAATGCAGCCGAGTGTCGGGCGATCATCGCACAATAGGCCAATGCTTATGTGATGGGGCTGGCAGATTTAATACGGCCTAAGCCCTGTACTGCCGATGTGTGAAATTTTCAGCATATTGATGAGAGGGAGGAAGGCAATGTCATTAACTTGAGGGAAACTGCAGAGGCTAACCTTGTGGCCGCCCAATTTTGGCTCTCAAAAAATATCAGTGCCAGCATGGGTTTGGGCACCCACAAGGGGCGCCCCTGCGGGAGATTTCTATTCTGAACAGTGTTGAGTTAATAATTAGTTTGGTCATAAAACAATTATCGGGCTTGGGTTTACTAACCGCTTACCCATACATTTAACGCTTTGCAGCACATATAAAAAAACCCGAAGGTGTCTTCGGGTTTTTTATTGTACCGCTAGAAAGTGAGCTTCAATTATTGCTCGACGAACGCGCGCTCCACTACATAGTGGCCCGGGTCGCTGCCGCGCACTTCTTTAAAACCACCTTCATTTAAAATCGCGCAGAAGTCTTTAAGCATGCTGGGGCTGCCGCAAATCATAAAGCGGTCGTTTTCCAGGCTAATGGGCGGTAGGCCTAAATCGGCGGTTAACTTGCCGGTTTTTAATAAATCCGTCAGGCGGCCTTGGTTGCGGTAGGCTTCGCGGGTCACGGTGGGGTAATACAATAATTTTTCGCGCACTTCTTCACCGAAGAATTCGTTGTGGGGCAATTCTTCAGTGATGAATTGTTCATAGGCTAATTCGCTGCAGATGCGCACACCGTGAGTCAAAATTACCTTGTCAAATTGCGCATAAACTTCTGGGTCTTTGATGATGCTCATAAAAGGCGCAAGGCCCGTGCCGGTGGCTAATAACCAAAGATTTTTGCCGGGCATTAAAAAATCGGTGGTGAGGGTGCCGGTGGTTTTGGGGTTGATGAGAATTTCATCGCCGGGTTGGATTTTTTGCAATTGAGAGGTGAGCGGGCCGTCTTGCACTTTGATGCTAAAAAATTCCAAATTTTCTTCGTAATTAGCGCTGGCAATTGAGTAGGCGCGCATCAAGGGTTTGCCGCTGGGTTGCTCAAGGCCGATCATACAAAAATGGCCGTTGCGAAAGCGCAAGCCCGGATCGCGGGTGGTGGTGAAGCTAAATAGGGTGTCGTTCCAGTGGTGTACGCTGAGTACACGGGCTTTTAGTAAGTTGCTCATGGGGATACCTAGGTCAATCAGATGCAGATACAGCGGAAGATGCGCTCGTTTGCATAAATAATACCTGTTTACTAGCATAGCGGTAAATCAACTTATACCTATAACCTTAATCGGAAATACAGATATGCGCTTTACCCTGCGGCAAATTGAGGTATTTCTGGCTATCGCGCAGTGGGAGAATGTCTCGCGGGCGGCGGATTCTCTAGCCATGTCTCAGTCGGCCTGTTCGGGGGCCTTAAAAGATTTGGAGCGAGCCTATGCCGCGCCACTGTTTGACCGCCTGGGCAAACGCCTACAGCTGAATGATCGCGGGCGCCTGTTGCGGCCAAAAGCCCAGGCCCTGTTGGAGCAGGCGAAAAGTTTTGAAGGCGATTTGCAGGGGCAACAGGATGTAGGCCAGCTCAAGCTCGGAGCCACCCTGACCATAGGTAATTACCTGGCGGTGCCCATGATGAACGATTTTATGGCGCAGGCTCCTGCCGCCAGAGTGAGTTTGCATGTGGCCAATACACAGGCGGTGGTGCAGGGGCTGCTTAATTACGATTATGACGTTGGGTTAATTGAAGGCGATATTAACCACCGGGATTTAATTTTATTACCCTGGCGCAGCGATGAATTAGTCTGTTTTGCTGCGCATGGCCACCCTCTAACCCTGCAGCCGAAGGCCTTGGATCAGGATTTAATTAACGCTGCGTGGATTTTGCGCGAGCAGGGTTCCGGCACGCGCCAAGCCTTCGAGCGCGCTATGCAGGGATTATTGCCGCATTTAAATATAATCTTAGAGTTGGAGCACACCGAGGCCATTAAACGCGCGGTTGAAGCTGGGATGGGGATTGCGTGTTTATCGCGTATTTCCTTGGCGGACGCTTTTGCCCGTGGCACCCTCGCGCCTATTGCTGTCCCTCAGCGGGATTTTTCCCGTAGGTTTTATGTGGCGCTGCATAAACATAAATACACCAGCCCCAGTGTTTTGCAGTGGTTGCAGTTGTGTGGATTGTCGATTTAACCTAAAAATCTCAGAACACTGCTTAAAACGAGTGTTTTGAGAGGAATCATCCGTATGATTCCGGCTGCTGATTTTTAACTCTATTCAATCATTAAAAATCAACAGCCATGCGGTAAAGTAAACAGAGCGGCCTAAAAAACACAGCGTTGATTAGGCCGGGGCAGGGGTTATGAGTGGGTAAGTTCCAACTGAGCGGCACAGCTTGAATCAACCCAGCAGGGCTTTTTTGGCGGTTGTTTGTAGACAAAATTGCGCCGCGCCTCGTGATAATAACTATTGGGGTTATCAAAAATAGCGCGCATTTTGCCTAATTCTTCCTGCCGATAATCCTCTAGCGGTTTTTTGGCTTCGTCTTTTTGCCGGTTGTCTATTTTGTGGCGCAGTAGCGCTGCGTGTATCTGCGGCGCGGCTAGGCTCTGGGCAAAACGCTCTAGTTGGTTGTGAAAGCTGTGCCAATCTTCTTGAAATAACTCATCCACCAAATGCATATCCAGCGCCTCCGCCATTAACATGGGCTGGCATTGCAGGGTGATTGAGGCCGCTAATTCAGTGCCTACTCGTTTAGGCAATAAATAGGTCCAGTATTCAGAGCCAAACAGCCCCATATTTTGATAATGCGGGTTCAGTACTACGCCCTCGCGGCCAATAATTTTATCGCAGGCGAGGGCTACAATCGCACCGCCAGCGCCAGCGTTGTTGCGTAGAGCGGCTAAAAATATTTGGTTAGGGCTGTGGATAATTTCTTTTACTACATCGTCGATGGCGTTGATATTAAGCCAGGATTCCAATGCAGGGTCGGCGGCCGCTTCAATAGTATTTAAATGAATGCCATTGCTGAAAAAATTCTCGCCGCCCATTAACACCACTACTTTACTGGGGCCTGCTTTAACTTCTTTTAAGCAGCTCACCAGGCGTTGGCATTGTTCTGTATTGGCGGCACCGTTGTAGAAATCAAAATACACATAGGCAACATCACCCTGGGTGTCCACCCATATATCGTTAAACACCCCCTGGGCGCCGGCAGTATTTAAAGCGCTGATTTTGTGGCTGCTAAAAATATGCCTGGCGATATATTCAGCAGGCAGTTTAATGGGCGCAAGCGCGGCGATTGCTTTGGTTTTTGCTTGGCGAATCCATACGGCACCATCGCGGGTAGCTTTGCACAGGGCGCCGTGTTTAATGGCAATTATCTCTCCGGGGGCGCCGGTTAAATTAGGCTCCAGTTGGGCGCCATATATATGAGCGGGCACTCCTTCTAAATCGTCCAACACGCCGGGGGTGGTGTCGGCGGCATTTATTTTGGCGACTATGTCGGCGGCGCTGTCCTGCTGCCAATTAATAGCCCGATCTGTTTGTTTCATGCTGGGCATTAAGCGGCCGCGCACGGCGGGGTTGTTGTAATCCAGAGGGCGCGGTTGAAAGCTTGGGTCGTTAAAATCGCTGATGGCTTTTTTAATCATGTTAACCGCCGCCGAGCTGACTTCACGCTTGTATACAGAGGTTTTGCTGGCGCTGCGCAGCGGGAAATTGCTGGTGCCCCAAATGGCGCCTGCGTCCATTTCGGCATCGGCCTGCAATAGTGTTACGCCCCATTCGTCGCTGCGGGTTTGAATGACCCAGTCCAGCGAGCTTGAGCCACGGTCGCCTTCAATGCCTGGGTGCACAATTAAGCAGCGGTGGCTCTGCCAAATGTCATCGGGGATGCGGTGAGTTAAGAAGGGGCAGACAATTAATTCCGGCTGAAATAAAGCCAGTTGTTGGCGCAGAACAGGTTCATTCATGCCGTAGTGTTGGTCAACCTGATGGCCCATTAAGACTAATTCACGCAGAACGCGCTGACATAATCCGCTGAATGCAGAACCGAGTATGAGTATTTTCATGGAGGTTTCCTTAACTTCATCGATGGGAGAAATGCCGGGTAACTAGGCTGTAGGAGCCGTGTTACATTTTTATTATTTTGCAAATTAGGCGCCAGGTCATATTTTTATTGTGATGAAAGTCCGTTTTGATGATCCTGGGCACTAAAGATTGGCCTAGTGAATTTAGATTAATTTCTAGATTGGTTGCAAGCTTTATTCGTTATTTAGTATTAAATAATGAGTTAAAAAATGGGAATAAAGTGCATTTTTGCTTGGCGAGTTGGCAACCATTTTGCGTAATGGGTGAATTATCAGAATTATTTTTATCCTGAAAACCTCAATTGAATTCCTAGCGAGAGCACTTAAGGTGGTCGCAGCAGGCTCTATTAACCCGAAGACACAACAGGTGGTCCCGCTAAAGCGGGCGAAGGTAGGTGAATCTCCGTGTTTTACTGGACTCGCAGTGGCTTAGGCCTCTGTTGTGGCATGCATCCATGCAGCCGTTATTAACCTGACACTAAAACTCGCCGGGTTAATAACTGCGTTTTTTAGGTTTATCCGCTTATCTAGTCGAGGATTTTTTGGGAGCGCATAGACCGCCCGCTGTGCAATCAAATGCAGTGCTGTTTGCTTAACTTGCAGGCGGGATAAATGACAGGCCCCTGGTTGCGCGGCGGGGCGCTGGTGCGACAGCAATTTAAGCTGGTCTGGGGGGCAGTGCGGACTAACCCTGTAGAGCTTGCTGTTAGCTCCCTCTCCCCTCGGGAGAGGGTTGGGGTGAGGGTAAGAAAAGGAGTGGGAAGCAGGCTAAAAACCTCAACTTAATGACATTGGCCTGGGGGGGCAATTTCATTAAATTAAGGGAAATCGTAGGGGCGACCCTTGTGGTCGCCCAATACTGGCCCTCGAAAAATATCAATATCCGCAGGGGTTTGGGCGCCCACAAGAGGTGCCCCTAAAGGCCACTAATCGGGAGTTTCATTGCCTGGTGTAGGGAAGAAATAATCACCTGAGCCTGTAGTCTGGAGCGTGAGGTTAGCGTGTTGGCACTACTTCATCATCCTCCGCTTCCAGCGCTTCATACATTTTGCGGTTTAATTGGCTGAGGGCGGCGATAAGGCTCAGCACCAATAACAGCATGCTAAAACAGAAAATCATCAAGCCCATTTGCATGGGTTTGATGCCCTCTAACTGGGCCAGAGTGTCTGGGTCGTGGGTCATAATCATGCCGTACATACCCGTGTAATGCATGCCGCATACGGCTATGCCCATAACTACGCTGGCACCGATTAACTGCAGTTGGCCGTCGAGGTTAAAGGCCAGCCAGAGGGCGGCAGTGGCGGCGACTAGAGCAATTACAATCGACAAGCTAAACCAAAAAGGCTGATAACTCATTTTGCTCATACCGTTCATGGCCGCCATGCCGGTGTAGTGCATGCTGGCCACTCCTAAACCCGTTAATACACCGGCAATAATTAGGCGTGCGGTGGATTTATCCGCTGAGCCCACCACCCATATCCCCAGCCCAACCACTACTACGGCAATAGCCAAAGAGGCTAGGGTAAGCGGGCCATTGTAGGAAACAGGAATGCCCATGTCGTAGGCGAGCATGCCGATAAAGTGCATAGTCCAGATGGCGCCACCGCCGAGGGCAAAGGCGGCGGCAATAATCCAGGGCAGTTTGCCGGAGGAGTCGCTGGTGCGCACCGCCCGAATAAGCGTGAGCGCCACAAATGAGCCGAAGACGGAGACGAGAAAAGACAAGGCCACGAGGAACAAATTATAGGAAGGTTCGCTGTGCATAGGGACGCCTGGAGAGAAGTGAACATGGACGGGGTTATTAACAAATCAACCAAATAGTAGCACGCACATACTCCAGCTCGACCAATTCCCTGTGATGGCTTAACACCTTATGCTTTACCCGGTAGTGGGGTGAAGCCAATTTTCAAAGTGTGCGCTAAACGGCTACCGCGTTAAAGAAACAAAATACTCGGCGCCGGGGATCGAAGGCTAATAGGCTTTGGTGCGCGCTAATCTATGTGCGCTGCGGTAAGCGAATGCCTACTCAACTGATGTGCGTGGTCTCGGTGGAGGGGAATGGTGCAGTGATTCGCGCTGAACTTCAATAACTGTTTGAATGGTAAATAAATATTCGCGACGCGCCTATTATCTTGTAGACTTTGCCCGGCAAAAATTGCCAGCCTCGACTAGGGTAAGGTGGTTAAGTAATTAACCCAGCGGGTTTTAGTGGCAGGTTAATAATATAGGCGTGATATAGGTGTGGATGCCGCGTGGATCCCGCAATGGCGGCTTAAGCCGTCGCGAGTCCCGCTAAAACCAGAAGATCCACATTGCTTCGCCCGTTTTGGCTGGGCCAAGGCAAATCAGGACGATCTATTGTGTTGTCAGGTTGATAAATAAACGGGATGTGTGGTGTCGCCCGCTTGATCTTTGTCTGGTTAAGTGTCCGCCCCAGTATGTTAAGGGTTTGTTGAGTTGTAGTCTGCCATGCAGGAGGTGTGGTTTTTCTGGCACAGGGTTTTGAGTGCTTCACTACCACGAAAATTTTGGTTAATCATGTCAAATCCCGTAAAACGCAGAGTTTCCAATCCGCGCACTTTTCGCGTTGGCATAGTGGGTGCCTCGGTAGAGGCCATGAATGCTTTTGCGCGCATTTTTAGCGTCACCAATTTTCGCAACCGCATTTACGAAGCCGTTCCCTTGATGACGAACAGTCGCCGTCTGCCGGAGGATGTGGACTTTGTTATTCTGTGCACCCTCAACCCCACGGTGTTAGCCGCCTGGGATCGCGGCCTGATAGAGGGGCCTGCGGCCAGCCGGCCTCAGGTGCGCTTGAGTCGTCGCGGCAGCACAGCCGAAGAACAAAGCCCTACCGGCTATTATTTAGAGTCCCCTATTAATCCCAGCCGCTTAATTAAGTTATTAGACACCTACACCATCAAAGAACTGAATTATTTGCCGGAATTTGAAATCGGCGGCGATAGCACGCGCTTGTGCGAAGACGCAGTGGCCGGGCTTAAATTATTAAACCGGCCGGAGGCCATAGCCGCCGCTCGCCGCGAGGGCTTAAACAAAGCCTTGGTAGTAGATGACAGCCTTGCGGTGCGGCGCCAATTAGAAATCGAGTTTGGCCTTTTGGGCGTTGAAGTCACCTCAGTGGATACCGCCGAAGCGGCCTTGGGTGCTGCCCTTGGCTGTAAGTTTGATATGATTTTTTTAGATGTGGTTCTACCCAGTATGGACGGTTACGCAGCTTGCCGTCGCATCAAAAAAATTCAGGCGAATAAAAATACCCCAATTATTTTGCTCACCAGTAAATCTTCCTCATTTGACCGCATTAAAGGCGCTTTAGCCGGGTGTGATACCTACCTGGTTAAACCCATTAATCACTCCGATTTTGAGCGGATTATTAACGATCAATTTCCACAGCCGAAGGAATAAATCTATGTCAGCCAGTAAAATCATGGTGGTAGACGACTCAGTCGTAGATTTGCAGTATTTAAAATTAATTATTGAAGGTGCCGGGTACCAAGTGGTAACCGCCTCCAGTGGGCGCGAAGCGGTCGAAAAAGCGCGCGCTACGCGGCCTGATTTAATTTTGATGGATGTGGTAATGGAGGGCGGCGATGGTTATGAAGCCTGCCGCGCTATAACCTCTGACCGCGAAACCGGCAAAATCCCGGTGATTTTTGTCACCAGCAAAAGCCAAAAAGCTGACCGCGTATGGGCGGAATTGCAAGGCGGGCGCGGGCTTATTTCTAAACCCTATTCGGCGGAAGAAATTATCCGCACGATTGCCGCTATTTAAGTTGTTTTATGGCCTTAGGTGTACCCAACTCCACTAGCCCCCAGGATGCAACACTGAGTGCTCGCGCCTATGGGTTTTTGGTGGGCGGGCAGGGTTATATGGTGTCGCCGGGTGTTTACAGCGAATTAATAAAAAACCCCAGTTGGTCTGCCCTGCCGAATGTACAACACCATTTTGCCGGGCTGTTAAATGTGCGCGGCACTATTGTGCCGGTGTTTCATTTGGACTGTTTTATCAATGGCAATACCCCGGCCGCTGCAGCGCCCTATGTATTAGTAATTGGCGCTTTGGCGCAGGCGGCTGCATTGGTATTAAATGAAAAACCCCAGGCAATTGATTTAAACCGCAGTGTGCAAACGGATGATTATTTGTATGCGCCCAAAGCCATTGCCCATTGTATAAAGCACAGTTACCGCTGCGATAACCAAGTGTGGCTTGAATTAAGCCACGAAGTATTATTTTCCACCTTGGCTGGTTGACGGCCCTGTTCTGCCAGACTATCGGTGCTGGCTGAATTGAATTTTGCCTACAGCGGCAGGCAGCAGGAGCTAAGCGTTGTGCGCACAGGCGTTGCACTCAGGTTATTTTGGGGTGGCGCTGTGTGTTTTAAGTTGCATTACATAAATAAAAAGTGCTGAACAGTAACTTAAGGTTAGATCCTATGAATGTGTTCTCAAGCTTGCGTGTATCGCAGAAAATTCTGCTCTTAGTGGCCTGGTTAGCTTTTGGTTTCGCCGCGCTAGGGGTTGCGTATTATTGGCAGGTAGACCAAGAGGCCAAGGTGCGGGAAACCGCGCAAAATTACAATTTATTTGAGAAATTTTTGCAGCAGGGGCGCGGGCACTTGCAAGATTTTATCGCCAATTCATACATGGGCGCCGCCAGTGATGAGCTTAAAAGCAGCCAGGAAGCATTTATTAGCACCTTTAACCACGCCCAATTATTGGCGAAAAAAGAACCCAGCCTGCCCAACCCGCAGAAAATAGTCAGCGCCTTTGAGTCGGTGCAAGCTGCTTCGACTCAAGGCGCGCCATCTGTGCCAACCCAGCAGCAGTACCCCGAAGAAAAAATCCGCACGCAATTTAAAATATTAGAAGCGATTATAAAACAGCGCGCCAAACCACAAGAGCTTGCCGCCTGGGTAGAGCTGCAACGGTTGCACGAGGGGTTTATGGCAGATCGCCAAGAGAGTGTGCTTAATAATCTACAGGGATTTGTGCGCGATTTTATGACTACGCAGAAAAGTGTCCTGCGGCCCGATGCAGGTTTAATGCAATTAATGGCTGCCTTAGAGGATTATGCCGCGAGTTTTAGCATGGAGGCGGTGCCGGTGCAGCAAACGGGTTTTGATGGGCAAAAATATCAAGCAGTATTGCAGCAAGTAACCCAGTTACAACAGGGCTTGGAGAGCCAGCTGATTAAATTTACCGCCACTATGGACGAACAAGTTCAGTTGGTGCGGGCCATTTTTATCGCGCTGATTTTTGTCGTGGTTATGGGCGCGGCAGTGGGTATTTATTTTATTTACAAAAGTATCGTTTTCCCGCTGGTGCATATGCAAAATGTTATGCAGCGTATCAACAAGGGTAATTCTAAGGCGCGGGTAAAGATGCTCGAGCAGGATGAACTCGGCGACTTGGGGCGCGCCTTTAATCAGCTGTTAGACGATCGCTTTCAGTTTTTGCAGGATCAATTTTTAGAAAATGAAATTCTTAACAACTCCATTATCTCCCTGATTAAAGCGGTGGGCTTAATTGCCCGTAAAGACTTAACCATCCACGTACCGGTTTCGGCGGATATTACTGGTACCATTTCAGATGCGATTAACCTGTTGACATCGGAAACGGCTAAAACCCTTTGGCAGGTAAAAGATATTTCTGCCCAGGTAAATGAGCTGGCGGATGCCCTGCAAAAACAATCGCGTTTGGTTGTGCAGGTGGCCGAGGATGAGCGTAAGCAGGTAATCGCCACGGGTAAAGCCATGGAAATATCGGCCAAAACCATGGGTGATATCGCCGCCAAAGCGCAAAATGCCGATAAATTTGCCGTAATGGCCATCGATAATACGCAGTCGGCACGGGACACAGTAAGCCGTTCAGTCAGTGGTATTTTGAATATTCGTGAAACCATTTCGGAAACGGAAAAACGTATTAAACGCTTAGGGGATCGCTCGCAGGAAATCTCCGGTATCGTAAATTTGATTAATACCATCGCCGAGCGCACCCATATTTTGGCTTTAAATGCCAGTATGCACGCCGCGTCCGCTGGGGAGGCGGGCAAAGGGTTTGCGGTGGTAGCGGATGAGGTACAGCGCTTGGCGGAAAACGCCCGTGAGGCAACGGCGGAAATTTCTTCGATGGTAAATAATATTCGCATTGAAACCGCTGACGCGGTGAATACTATGAATAAACTGATTACTCAGGTGGCAGAAGGAACGCGCCTGGCAGAGTCAGCCGGTGCCAAAATGGAGGATACAGTGGCGGTGACTAAGCGCCTGGTGGAACAGGTGCAGCTGATTGCACACAGTTCAACTCAGCAGGCGGAATTGTCCAACCGGGTGCGCGATCGGGCGACTATTATTCGCAGCTTTACGGAAAAAACCGGCCTGCAGCTTACGCAACAAAAGCAGCACACCGATTCGTTAAAAGCATTTTGTGAAACCCTGGTGGAGCGGGTAAACAGCTTTACACTGCCCGAGCACGAAAAAGAACATTCGTCTGTATAAATCCGCTTCGCGGTCGGTGGTGCGCAGTGTTGTGTGCACTGTGCGCAAACGTCGCAAGGTTTTATTGCGCAACTGGAGCATGCATCTATGACGACTTCGCAGCCTACGGCTGAACAGCAAGAGTTGATTGGGCTTTTGCATTCTGAGCTGTCTGATTTAGCTTCCTATGATTTATCCCCCCTGCACAGCGGCGATGAAGACGCCAAAAATAGCCTACTTGATGAATTATTTAGCCATTTGGATAATTTAGGCCACGCAGCGCGTTTGGTGGGGCTGGTGGGCATGGAGCGCGTATGTGAGCATTTAAAAGCCAATTTTTTAATCTGGCAAAACCGGCCTTGGTTGGATGAGTATTCAGTATTAATGGCAGGCTGGTGCCCGCTGCTGATTCACTATCTCATCGCAATTGGCAGTGACCAAGAACATACCGCTGTGAGCCAATTATTAGAATATGTCATGGATAGCCGCTGGCCGCAGGCGGAACAGTATGAGCAATTGCAGCAGGCATTTTCCAGCTCCGAAATTATTGCCGATGACGACAGCCCTATTAATCAACTGCCGAGTTTTGTTGATGAAGATATGGTGAGTTTGGCGATTGACACTGATGTGAATCGCGATTTATTAAATGGTTTATTACAAGAATTGCCTGAACATTCCGCCAGTTTTAGCCGTGCGGTTGCACGCCTGGTACAGGAGCAGGACACTGCAGCACTTGCAATTGCCCTGCGCGCGGCGCACACGGTAAAAGGTGCGGCTAATTTAGTGGGGATTCGCGGGCTGGCGAATTTAATGCATTACACGGAAGATCTTTTGGAGTTAATTGTCAAACAATCCGCTGGTGTGGCCCAGTCATTGGTGGATTTATTGGAAGATACCGCCGATGCTTTGGCGAGTATTTCCGAATATTTAATTGGTTTGGGGCCCAAGCCTGCGCAACTGATCGAGCTTTTAAGCCGCCTGTTAACCCAGCTGCGGCAGGCCTACAGCGGTCAATGGGAGCACAACACACAGGCTCAGCCGCCGAGCTTGAGCAGCGTGCCGGAAAACGCTCCTGCCTTAGTGGATGAGCCGGGTGAAGAAACTCACCAGCATCATTTAACGGTTAGTGAGACTATGGCGCAGGAGTTATTGCGCATAGCCGGTGAAAACCAAATTGGCACCAACCAAGTATTAACTCGTATCGGCCAATTGGTGGCGGGAGTTAAATCGGCAGAATCCTACCATCAAAAAATTCGCCAGTTGGCATCCAGTTTTGATCATTTAGTGCAATTGCACGGTATTAAAAATACCACCAATAGTGAGCGCGGCGACGATTTTGACCCGCTGGAAATGGAACGTTTTAGTGAATTACATAGTTTTACCAGCCAGTTGCAAGAGGTCACTACAGACTCACAAGAAGCGATTTACCATATTGAGGCGCAATTAAAAGAGCTGACTAACCTAGTTATTGAGCAGCGCCACCGCAGTAGCGATGCACAAAATTTATTGCTGCATATTCGCATGTTGCCCGTTTCTTTAATTGCCCCGCGCCTAGCGCGCTGCGTGCGTCAAGCGGCGCGCCTGACGCAAAAAAATGTACGCTTTGAGTTGCTCGGTGAAGGGGTATTGGTGGATAGCCGCGTGCTCAACACTGTGGTTGACCCCTTAATGCACTTGCTGCGCAATGCCGTAGATCACGGTATTGAAACGGCCCAGCGCCGAGCCGAATTAGGTAAAGACCATGAAGGCTTAATTCGCGTTACGTTTAACCGCCGAGGCGAAAACCTAAGCATTTTAGTGGAAGACGACGGTGCGGGTTTGGATTATGGCCGCATCGAGGGACTTGCGCGCGAGCGCGGTATTTTAGAGCTCTATGAAAATCCTACCCGTGCGGAATTACATAAAATACTGCTTACGCCGGGGTTTTCCACGCGCAGCCTTGTCAGTCAAACCTCTGGTCGCGGCATAGGCTTGGATGTGGTGGCCACGCAATTGCGCACGTTAAAAGGCAATATGAGTATCCAATCGCAGCTTAATTCTGGCACCAGTTTCGCGCTTGAAATGCCTATGAGTATTTTATCGGCCCATACACTAGTGATTAAAATGGGCAGCCATAAATGCTCCTTGGTAAGCCGTGGTGTTGAGCAGTTAATTTATATTTTGCCAACGGATATTCATTGGGCGGACGAAAAACCTCAATACACCTATAACGGTGAAGTATTGGATGTGCTGCGTATTGACGATTTGGCCATGATGCCCGGCCAAAATCAAGTGGCGCGATACAGCGCTTTATTGATTACCAAACGCGGCGAACACGGCCGTGTGGCTATAGCAGTGGAAAGTATTCTCGCCAGTGAAGACCACATTATTAAACCCTTAAATAAATATTCCTGTAAGCCTGCCGGTGTAGTGGGCGCGGCGATTTTGGGGGATGGCTCGGTAAGCCCCGTATTGGATTTACATGAATTCCCAACCCTGCAAATGAATGATCAAGAATACCAGCGCTGGCTGCGGGTAAAAGATGAATACCAGGCGCGTTTTGTACCCAACACACCCAAGTTAACGGCCCTAGTGGTAGACGATTCGCTCAGTGCGCGGCGTGCTTTGGCGCAATTTATGACGGATTTAGGTTTAGATGTGCAAACAGCCAAAGACGGTTTTGAAGCCATTGCGGTGATGGAAAAAATAAAACCCGACATAGTGCTGGTTGACTTGGAAATGCCGCGCATGAACGGGTTGGAATTAACCAATCATATCCGCGCAGGCGAAATAAACGAACATATGCCCATTGTTATGGTGACCTCGCGGGTTACCGATAAACACCGGCAAATGGCGGCGCAAGTGGGGGTGGATGCTTATTTAAATAAACCCTGGACGGAAGAAGATTTAATGCGTTTGGTGCAGGAGCAATTACCTGAAATGGCCTAGTAGCTGTGCAATTGGCTGGGTTAGCGTGTTTATGGTGTACGCATAAACTGATTAAAATAGGCGGGGTGTGCTTGCCTTGTGCAGAGGGCTAACCGGGTTGGGAAAATAATTTTGCACGTCAGCTGCACATAAAAAGCCCTAGTGCGGAAGAGATTAAAATCCGCACTAGGGCTTTTGCGCATATTAACCTGCGCGTTTGCTGCGTGTGGTTGTCGAGGTGGTGGTTCCCTCTTGCGTATTTAGCTGCAATTGCGCTGCATCAATGACGGGCGTAATCGGTGTAGGCGCCGGTGTAATACCTGGGATTACTTTGATAGGCAGGTCGATTCTTGCGGTATTAGCGCTTAAAAATGCCGCCAAATCATTGCGGCGCGCAGGTAAAAATACCTGTGTTAAGGCCTGTGACAGTGGGAATACACCGCTGGCCGCAAATTCGTTGACGTGTACAAAACCGGCTGACTCCGGCCAGCTTTGGCCCGGCCCTACGGCGCCTAAGGAGCTAATGCCAAAGGTGCTGGGTTGGTGACAGCCGCCACAGGTCATGGCTGTGGCGCGGTTGAGGACTTGGTCGACGCTTAAATTGCTGCCGGTTTGGGTTATTTTGGCTGCAATAGCCGCTTCAAATGAGCTATCGCGACTCACCGCAAAATGATTAATATAATCATTGCCACCGGGAATTTGTGAGTGGCTTTCACCGTTGTTGTGAGCATCGTTAGTGATCGAGATAAAAAAGGTCGCTAAATTAGGATCTAACAGGCTCGGCAAATTCTGCACAAAATCGCTGCGAAAGCTCACCGCTCTGGCGTCGGAATTGGTCACTTCGAATAATCTGCCCACGGGGTTACTTTTTACGCTAACCACTTGAATGGTATTTTTAGCGTTTTGAATACCCACTTTGTATTCTTTGAGTAACCATGGGCCAGTCATAAATTGGTTGGTGCGAATTTGCCCGCTATTTTGTGCATAATTGCGACTATCAATGACAGCACGCACGTTGCTGCTGGGCAGACCATTAAAATAAAAATCCTCCAAAATTGCGCCGCGCGAGGTGGCCGAACCATTCGCACTTAAACCTGCCCACATAGTTTGAATAGGCAAACAGCCGCTGGCGATGCCCGGTGTTGGGTTGGGAACTTGCGCTTCAAAAATAATAAAATTGCGCGAGCTGATGGGGTTGGCAAAAATTACTCGGTATTCACCACAGTCGGCAAACGTCGCTTGATCGCGCAAATCAAAACGGTTGACCAGTGCGATAGGAATATATTGATTCATGAAGGTGAGTGGGTCGCGCGACTGGCCGCCTTCTATAGGACGGCAATCGACGGGCCAATTATTTACCTGTCCATTGCACTGATTAACACCCGTTGCCGGTTGTGTGCCGATGGGGTTTTGTGCGTCCCAGAGGCGAGCAAATAATGTTGTTGCATTGATTGGGTCGCTGGGATTGGCGGCGCTCAGTTGGTTGGCCAAGCGATCCATAACGCGATTGAGTGTGATATTGCTGGCGTTTAAGGTGGCCTGGTCGTGCACAAATAAAGAGCGATCAATATTAATGACAACACCTCCAGAGCTAGAAGATGAGCTGCTTGAACTTGAGCTGCTGCTGGAGCTGGACGATGAGCTTGAGGATGAGCTGGATGAGGAACTCGATGGCGGATAAGGCGTGCAGCTGGGGGGCACAAAATAACCGTTGTGGTAACCGGCCAGAGTAAACTCGGTGGCTTGGCCGGGTTTTAATGTGCCGTTGCTCGCGGTATTGCTGGCGGTTACGGTTGGGCTGCCGGTTACTTTGGCATTGGCGACTTTAATGATGCGCGGCGCCTGGGCAAATGGCAGTTGTACTTGCCAGCTCAGCAGGGTGTTTTTGCCTGTGTTGGCGACTTTATAACTTATTTCGTAGGTGCTCGTGGTGGTGCTTTGGGCGGATAGGCTGCAGCTTAGTGTGCCGGTGCCAATTTTTATCGGCACCGGCAAGGGATCTATAACAATCGGTTCTACCGATTTTTCTGGAGTTGTTGCGCTAACATCGGTGCTCACTACTTCAGTCGCTAAACTTTGTGCATTTAAGGCACTGCTAAAAAGACTGGCAGCCAGGGCTAGACTGATCGCCTTAGGGGGGAATCCAAACATACAAAATCCTCTTTGTGTTAGTGGGGTGTGCGCCTATGTTAGCGCGTTAAATAAAATAACATAAAGATTTATTGCTAATGTAAAAAACTGTGTTGAGGCGTTGGGTATTATTGCCTTGGTAAAAAAAAAATAGCTGCGCTACAATTGCACCCATTTGTTTTTTGGAAATAGTTAATATGGCGGTAGGGGTTGAGGTTGGTGTTGTGCATTTTGTTACCGGTGGCTTTTCCGGCGCCACTATGGTGGCGCGGCAATTAGTTGCACAAGCCAATCGCAGCGGCGGCGAGCGGCACCTGTTGGTATTGCGCCGCAAGCGGCAAACGCGCCAGGCGCAGTTGGATGAATTAGCTCAGCAGCATATCCCTTATTGGGTGGTGCCCGGTTGGAGCCATGTGGCGACTATTGTGGCGCTGGTGCAATTGTTTCAGCAGCTTAAACCGCGCGTTGTGGTGGCCCATGGTTTTAGTGAACATTTATGGGGCCGGTTAGCGGCGATAATTGCCCGTGTACCGATAATTATTCATGTGGAGCATAATTCAAAAGAGCGTTACACGCCGTTTCGCTTGTGGCTGGCAAAACAATTAACCAAACGTACACGCTGGCTGGTGGGTGTATCTGAGGGCGTTAGAAATAGTTTGCTTAATCTGGGGTTTGCGCCGGAGAAATGTGTTTTTGTTAACAATGGTATTGATGCTGAGCGCTATGCTCAATTGGCTTTGCCGGAATTTTCCGAGCGTAAAAAAGCCGTTATTATGTGCGCACGATTTGCTCGCCAAAAAGATCATGCAACGCTCATTCATGCGGCCGCCTTATTAAAAACCCAGGGGTTAATACTTGAGGTTGCACTCTTAGGTGGCGGCAAGGTGTCGGTAAAAAAGCGCCTGCAAGCCTTGGCGGCAAAATTAGGCGTGAGCAGCCATATTAATTTTTTAGGCCACTCAAATCAGGTGCCAGAATTATTGGCTCAGTATCAAATAGCGGCATTAATTACCCATTATGAAGGCATGCCCTTGGCATTAGTGGAGGCCATGGCGGCAGGCTGTGCGGTGGTGGCCAGTAATGTGGTGGGCGTAAAAGAAATATTGGCGCTGGGCATTGGTGTGGCAGTAGAGCCCAATAATCCTGAGTCTCTTGCCCAGGCTCTAGCTGAATTGCTGAATAATCCTGCTCAGGCTGCATCCATAGGGCAAGAGGCGCGCGCTTATGTGCTGGAGCATTTTACGCAAGAGAATATGCTGGCCGGTTACACGGCCTTGATTGAATAAAAGTAGCGGGATGTAATCCAGAATTACTTACTTAACCCGGCGACACCATAAATCCGCTTCATTTATTTGGTTTTGCTAAAACTGTATAAATGCCAGGACTATATTGTTTTGGCAAGATTCGCACGGTTTAATACGATATACCCGCTCATTTGCTCGCCAAGTGACATGTGTGTTTTCCTCCTTGTACTTTTCTGCCGTCATCCTGCGCGCAGTCGCAGTATCTATAGTGGCCGCACTAAGGCGAAGGGTGAGCTAAGCAGTATTGCAATAAGCTGATAGTAAAAACACTCTAGCGCAGATGATATAACAGGCGAGCTAGGCGTAAACACCAGCCGCGTTTTAGATACTGCACAACCAGCCACTTCAAATCACATTGACTGTTGTCAAAAAACTGTTGGCGGTGCCAGGTGAGTTCATTTAATTGATTATTGCGGCGTAACTCTCTGGATATGCCAATAAACATCTTGGCCCGTGTATAAGCAAAGGTAAAGCGGCTTTGCGCGGTTAATTCCGGGTGTTTGTGCAGCCACTCTTTTAATACATCTTTGGCAGAAATGGACGAATCTATAAGCCTTTGTAGATTCGGCGTGGATAAAATACTGCCGGGGCGCTGCCGATAACCCACCCAGACCTGCGGGCAATAATAATAGCTGTTGGCGCGTAGAAAGAGGCGCGGGGTGAGGGTTTGATCTTCCATTAATTGCCCGGTGGGAAAGCGCAAATCCTGCCATAGGCTGCGTTTGGCAATTTTGCTCCAAATATGCAGTTGGGCGGTTTTGTATAAATTATAAAAAAGGGCGTTTTTATCTGTGCAGAGTTGATTTTCACGGCCGCCAAACGATTTGCGATGCAGCTCGCCGCGCAGCTTGTGTTTAAGCTTAATGTTCTCCCTCAGCATATAAAAATCACACATCACAAGATCGGGTTGGTGCGTGCGGATAATGTTTTTTAACTCGGCAAGGGCGCCGGGGCAAATAATATCGTCGGAATCTAAAAACCAAATATAGTCTCCCTGAGCCGCACCGAGCATGGTATTGCGCGCCGCGCTTAGGCCTTGGTTTGTAGCGTGTTGAATGATACGGATTGGATGGGGGCTGGTATTTTTGATCTGCTCAAGGAGGGCGAGGGACTGATCGGTGGAGACATCGTTGAGGGCAATAATTTCTACCCCTGTATCCGCTTGTGATAACACGGATGCTAAACACGCCTGCAGATAATCCTGCACGTTGTAGACGGGAATTAAAATGCTCAGCCAAGGCGGCTGCGTGTTAGTGGTGGTCATCAAACTATCCAGTGTACAAGGGCGCGGTTTTGAGATTTTAGTTAGGCCCGCTAATTATTAGCGGGTTAAAACCTATTCAAGGGCTGAGGCTGTGAAGCAAGGCCTGTACCGGATGCAGCGGTTTAACTCCCAACTGTCGCAGGCTTTGGCTGCGGCAGGAGTAGCCGGTGACTAGGGCTTTGTCGCCGTGTTGTGTGAGGGGGGCTTCCCAACTCATGGCGAAGAGCGTTTTGGAGGCGGCAAGGTTGGCGCTTTCGTGGCCGAAGGTGCCGGACATGCCGCAGCAGCCGGTGGCCACCACATCCAGCTCCAAACCGAGGGCTTTGAATACCTGTTGCCATTGGCCGCTTGAACTGGGTGCGTTGGTTTTTTCGGTGCAGTGGGGGAAGAGTTTAAAACGCTCCTGGCTCGCCGTCTGAGTGGTCAATTCGCTGCGGCGAGCGTGCAAAAACTCCTGTATCAAAAGCACTTGGGGCAGGGTGCCATCCAGGTGTTTGCGGTATTCGCTGCGAAAACACAGGCTCATGGCCGGGTCTATGCCTACCAGCGGCAGCTCGGCCTGCGCGAGGGCATTGAGCGCCTGGGTGTGCTGCGCGGCGACTTTTTTAAATGCGCGCAAAAAGCCGTGTACATGCAGGGGTTTGCCGTTAGCTTGATAGGGCGCCAGCAGCGGATAAAAGCCTAATTTTTGCAGCAGCCGGGCGCTATCAATCACCACTTGAGTTTCAAAGTAACTGGTGAAGGCATCCTGCACCAGCACAAGGGCGCGGCTTTTCTGCTCAGCGCCAAGGGCGGCAAGGCTCTGGGGCGTGGCAAGTGGTATGCCCTGGGCGCTTAGGGCCTGCTGCAGATTGATGCCGGTGAGCAATGGGCCGTCTTCAAACCCCACCACTTTACTGAGCAGGGTTTTGATGGGGCCAAAGCCCATCAGACCGTTGTAAAGCCTGGGCACCTTCGCGGCCCAGGGCAGCACAAATTCCAGGCTCGCCACCAGATAGTCTTTGAGCGGGCGCGGGTAGCGCAGGTGGTAGAGGGCGAGGAATTTACTGCGAAACTCCGGCACGTCTACCTTGATGGGGCACTGGCCGACGCAGGATTTACAGGCTAAGCAGGTGTTCATACTGGCCTTGACCTCATGGGAGAAGTCGCCTGTGTCCTGGCGGCGGTTGCGCAGGCGCAGGGGGAGCTCGAGTACTTCTCTTAGCCAGTGGCGGGGTTTGTTCAGCAGTGCCATGGGGTCGGCGCCTTCGGCGGCCATTTGGCGCAGCCACTCGCGAATTAAGGATGCGCGGCCTTTGGGCGATTGCACTCGGTCGCGGCTGACTTTCCAGCTGGGGCACATGGGGTCGTTGGCGGCCCAGTTGTAACAGGCACCGTTGCCGTTGCAGTAGACCGCTTCGCTAAAGCCCTGCCAGTTGTTCACCGCTATCTGCCGGTCGAACTCGCCGCGCATGCTGACTTCATCAATTTTGAGCAGGGCGCTGTGGGCGCTGGGGGTGGCGATTTTGCCGGGGTTGAGCTGGTTGTTCGGGTCGAAGGCGGCTTTGATGCGCTGCAACTGGGGGTAGAGTTCACCGAAGAACTGCGGCGCGTATTCGCTGCGCACGCCCTTGCCGTGTTCGCCCCAGAGCAGGCCGCCGTACTTGTAGGTGAGGGCGGCTACTTCATCACTGATGGCGCGAATCTGTTTAGCCTGCACCGGGTCTTTTAAATCCAGAGCGGGGCGCACGTGCAGTACACCGGCATCCACATGGCCGAACATGCCGTAGCGCAGGCCGCGTGCGTCTAAGAGGGCGCGAAATTCCGCGATGTAATCGGCCAGGTGCTCAGGCGGCACGGCGGTGTCTTCCACAAAGGGCACCGGGCGGGCTTCCCCGGCGGCATTTCCCAAGAGGCCGACGGCTTTTTTGCGCATGCCCCAAATTTTGTTCACGCTGGCCGCGCCGCGCACCAGGCTGTAGCCGCTACAGGCGTTGAGTTCCTGTTGTTCGCGCTCTAAGCGTTGGGCGAAGGCGGTAAGGCAGGCCTCCAGCGCCTCCTGCTCATCGCCGATAAATTCCACCAGGTTGATGCCCTGCACCGGCGCGCCGCTACTGGGGAAGAATTCGGCTACCTCTTGCCAGGCGTTGTCCTGCATGGCCAGGTTCAATACGGTGGAATCCACGGTTTCGATACTGGCAGGCTGTGCGCTCATCAGGGCGTTGGCGTGGCGCAGGGCGGCGTTAAAGTCGGGGTAGGTGACCACCACCAGGGCGGTGTGTTTGGGGATAGGCAGGCAGTTGAGGGTAGCTTCGCTGATAAACCCTAGCGTGCCTTCGGAGCCGCAGAGAATATTGTTGAGATTAAAGCGGCCCTGTTCATCGCGGATATGGGCTAGGTCGTAGCCGGTCAGGCAGCGGTTTAAGGGCGGGAATTTGGCTTTAATTAGCTTCCCGTGCTGGGCGTCTATACCGCGCAGCAGTTGGTGAATCTGCCCCACCCGGTCGGTGCGCGCACACAGGCTATCAAGTTCGGCATCTTCAATAGCCTCGGATTGCCAGACCTGCCCGCCCAGTAGCACGGTGCTAAGGCTCAGCACATGGTCGCGGGTTTTGCCATAGAGCACTGAGCCCTGGCCTGAGGCATCGGTGTTGATCATGCCGCCGAGGGTTGCGCGGTTGCTGGTGGAGAGCTCCGGGGCGAAGAACAGGCCGTGGGGTTTTAAAGCGGCATTGAGCTGATCTTTTACCACCCCCGCCTGCACCCGCGCTGTGCGGCGCTCGGGGTCTATGGCGAGAATTTGGTTCATATGTTTGGACAGGTCCACCATGACGCCTGCCGTTAAGGACTGGCCATTGGTGCCGGTGCCGCCGCCTCTGGGCGAGAGGACGAGCTCTTTAAAAGTGGTAGTGGCGGCCAGCTCCAGAATGTACACCAGGTCCTGCTGGTCTTTGGGGTAGAGCACCGCCTGGGGCAGCACCTGGTAAATCGAGTTATCCGTGGCCAGTACGCTGCGGCTGGCATAGTCGCTGTGGATATCACCCTTAAACCCCAGCGCCTGTAGGGTGTGGAGGAATTGTTGGGTCAGGCTTGAGGGGCCGGAGGGCGTTAGGGCAGGCAGCATGGGTTTGATCACAGGAGCAGTCGCAAAGGGCGCATTCTACTGGGCTTGCCTGGGGATGACGAGGCCAGCCGTGCCGCTGTGTGTACGCGCTTAATCGCCGGCTGGATGCCAGCGCTTGAGGGAGGCCTGGTCGGAGGCTTTGGCCTCCACCCACTGATCGCCCTCGCGCTTCCAAAAGGGCGCCTGGGTTTTCAGCATATCCATCAACCATTCGCAGGCGGCGAATGCGTCACGGCGGTGGGCGGCGGCGGTGGCCACCAATACAATCTGCTCGCCAGGGGCGAGGTGCCCTACGCGGTGGATCACCCGCACGCCACTTAACGCCCAGCGCTGTTGCGCCGTTTGGGCCAGTTCGAGGAGGGATTTTTCCGTCATACCGGGGTAGTGTTCGATGTAAAGGCCTGTGCACTGGGCCGGGTCGGCGGCGAACTCGCGCACCAGGCCGACAAAACTCACCAGGGCGCCAATGCCCAGGTGGCGGCGCAGGGCGGCACTCTCTTGGGCTGCATCGAAATCTTCAGTTTGCACGGCAATCATAGGGGGGCCTTTCGGCGCTGGGCGCCAATCAAAAACAGCTGCCCATCATGCCAGCTTGAGGCTCAGCCGTTAATCCTTAAAACCTCGGTGCGCCTTGGTGGCGGTGACTTAAGCTCTGCAAGCGCAGCTTAAATCTAAAAACCTCAGGTAAAGCCTACCGCGAGCGCCTAACAACAGCTTCTTAGGCAGGAATACTGCTGCAGAAAAAAAGCGAATTAGTTCGCCCAAAAAAAAGCCTGAGCATTTGCTCAGGCTTTTAGGTACTCAAGGGCAGGTTTACTGTTGGTTATCCACGGGCCGGTGAAACGGCAACGGGCGGCTGGATGCTTCTGCCTCCTGTGGGGCCGCCTGCATCGTCACCGGCTCAGACTCAGCCTGGCTAGGCTCTGTGGCAGATGGCACAGGCTCAACCGCTGGGGGTGTGTTAGCGGTGGTGAGCTTGCTGTACTTGGGCCGCTCGCCGTGGTTGCTGCCCTCGGTTTTGCTGCCGAAAGACCCTTTCGCGGGCAGAGATTCAGTCGCTTTGGTGCCCTCGAGGGGGGCAGGTTCCAGCTTCTGTGGGGGCACAGGGATGGGGGTGCCCGGCAGCGGTGATTTCTCCCCGGATTTGGGGCCTTTGCCGCCCGGCACCGGGCTGGGCGTTATCTGGATGCTGGTGGCTTTAAAGGTATTAAACCCGCCATCATCGACCATTACGCCAAACACAGTGACAAATTTACCGGCCGCTTTTTGCATAAACTGCGCCTTGCTGATCGGCGTGATGGCCTCGTAAAACTGTGTGCTCTCTTCCAGCAACACGGTCAGCTGCGGTTCTAGCTGGAAGGATTCTGCATCCTCCTGCAGCGGTGTTTTCTGCACAAAGCCGAGGATTTTTTTCTCCACATCCAACTGCGGCCGATCCTCCCGCTCAATGCTAGTTACCACCTGATTGGCGCCTTCTTGGTGGCCGGTCAACACCACAAAATCATTCACGCGCAGGTTGGCAAACTTCATGCGGTCCCCCGCCATGCTCAGTTCGCTGTCCACGCGGGTGGCGGCGGTGAGTTTAAGCCAGCTGCCCTGCACCAGTATCTCGCCGCCCTCAAGGCTCATATTGCGAATCTCGCTGATGGGGCCTTGGATCTTCCATTCCACGTCGGCAAGCAAGCTGATTTTATCGGCCACTAATTTGCCGTCCTGCAAATGGCCCACTATGGTCGCGCGGGCGTTTAAGCGCAGGTCAGACGGCCTGGAGCGCTCGTACACAGTGGCGTTGTTGGTGGTCACATCAAAGTTACCAAGGGTGAAATCCTTGAGCGAGACAAAGCGAGTAATTAAGCCGGTCTGAGTGATCAGCTGGCCCTGTGGTAACTGCGGTTTTTGCTCCAGTTCAATCGCGTTGGGCTGCAGCACACCGTTCACCACACTCGCGCCGCGCACAATCACGCGCTGGCCATTGGCCAGTTCCGGCAGGTTGAGGGTTTTGGCAAAACTCACGGTAATGTTGTTGATGCGGAAGGTGCGCGCTGTCAGGTTGAGGTCGGACAGGGGGCCGGCCAGCTCTTTGGCCGCAGTGGGCATCAGGCCCACACGGGTGGCCATCACTTCGCCTGCCGCATTTAACGGGCCGGAAACCTCAACCTGTTGGCCCACTCGAATACCGTTGATATCGCGGGGTGAAAAGGCAAAATCCAGCGCGGTATCGTTGGTGAGGTGCACGGTTTGGCCCAGCACCACGAAGGTCTCGGCCAGCAGGTCTACACTGCTGACGGCGCCGATTACATTGGGTTGGAAGTAGATAAACTTAGCTACACCCTCTTTGCCATCGGCACTGGTGGTGCCCTCCAAGTGAATATAACTGCCCACGTTCAAGTCGGCCTCGGTGGCGCGCATGCCGCGCACCCAGAATTCGGCGTTATCGGTGTTGTAGTGCACACCGTTGACAATCACACTGCCAAAACCATTGATCGGCCCTGATACCACGGCAACCGCCGGTGAGCCGGAGCCGTCGATGCCCGCATTGCCGCCCCCACCGCCACCGCCGCAGGAGAGCAAAGCGCAGAAGACTAAAAGCCCCAGACCGGAGCGAAATGAAGTGGGCAACATGCTTATGCCTCGTGGTTGTCGTGTGATTTGTGAATGGCATACACACCCACGCCCAAGCGAACTTTCGGGGCCGTAGGGGGTGCATCGTCGGAGGTTTCGTGGGCGCTCAACCAATCATCCACGCGTTCTAAAAAAGCCTGCCCCTCTTTATCTAAAAAGGCCTTAAAGGCTTTTTGGTGTTTTGGGTCGATCTGATTATTGCTGGCGCGGCGCTCAAAGCGCGGGATCTTTTTGCCGTTGGCGCCGCTGCCGTAGAGGTTGTGAAACAGCGTATCGGCCAGTTCATTGATCACCGATCCGGCCCGCAAAATGGCGTCTGGGTCTGTGTGTACAGGGAAAAAATAACGCTGCAACGCGCGGTAGTGGTTATCGGCCAGCTCTTCCACTGCGCCTGCGCGCACCAGCTCTTTAATCAACGCCTGCAGGGGCACATCGCCGCCGAAGCGTTTGGCGAGGCTGGTAAAACTGCCGCTCTCGCCCTCTTGCGGCAGGATCAGCGGCAGGCCGGAATCGTCGATAAATTCCGCGTCCAAATGCCAGGCGCTGAGCACGCGGGTAAAACGGTCTTGGTTCACCTGGGCGTCGGCGCCGTGTTGCTCGTTCACCAACAAATCTTTGATGCGTTTGACTTCTTTGCGATCCAGTCCGGTGAGCAAGGACACACGGGAGACATTGGTGGGGCGGCCGCGCAGGCCAAAATCCGCTGAGGCGACCTCTACATACAGGTCTTTACTGAGCACGCAAAACTCTTTATAGGTCACGCCGTTGCGCAGCAGCATTTTAACGATGGGCGTTAAAAGCTTACGCAAAGCGACGAATACGTGTTCTTTGAGCGTGCTGGTCATAATTATTTGGGTCCACCCGCCCAGCACTCTTGGGTGCTTACAACGGTTGTGCGATTAGCCCTATACATCATCTCGGCCATCTACTGCAGCAAGGCCATCTACTCTTGTGGGGAATAGTGCCCTAAATAGCTCATGCTTGGGTGTGAACTGTTCGGATTTTTCACCCCGCTGGCGCCATGGCCGAGCGGCGAGATGTATTTAGTGAGGGCTTATTAACACTTCGCGTGAACTGCCAAAGCCCGCAAAAAAACGGTGCAGCGCCGCCGGAGGCGCCGCACCGAATTTATTAGCCAGCAGTGGCTTCTGTTTCAGTAGTGGTTTCTTCACCTTCTACTGGTTTAACAGGAGTTACAGGCTTAACAGGTTTAACTGGCTTCTCACCGTCTACTGGCTTAACAGGATGAGTAGGCAGAGTTGGTTTGGTGCCTTCTACTGGTTTAACAGGAGGAGTAGGCATAGTTGGCTTGGTGCCTTCTACTGGCTTAACAGGAGGAGTAACTGGCTTAACAGGAGGTGTTACTGGTTTAACGGGTGGAGTAGGGGGCACTGGCTTAACGCAGCGAGCGGCGTCACGAGCGGCTTTTTCAGCAGCGCGGGCGGCATCACGGGCGGCTTTTTCAGCTTCGAAAGCAGCTTTGGCAGCTTCTGCCTTAGCTTTTAATTCAGCCAAAGCGGCTTTTTGCTCAGCAGTTAAAACAGCGTCAATAGCTGCTTGAGCCGCTTCACGCGCATCAGCATAGGCTTCGGTGAATTCTTCTTCGCTTACATCACCTTTTTTAGGCAGTTTGGCGCGAATTTCCATCAGAGCAGTTTCAATCGCTTCTTTTTGCTCGTCAGTCAGTTTCAGAGCCTCGCCCACTGGCGCGCCCAAACCGCCAAAGCCTTCGTGCAGAACGGCTTTAACAGGCTTAACCATCTCAGGAGGAGTAGGCATAGCCATCATGCCTGAAGAAGAGCTAGAGCTAGAAGAAACAGCGCCTGAAGAAGAGCTGCTGGAAGCACACAGTTTGCCGCCTGAGCTAGAAGAGGTGCTGGTAGAAGAAGATGAGCTGCTAGAGGAAGAAGAACTTACTTCGTCAGCGGCGTAGGCGCTGATGGCGCTGGTCAGTGCAAAGGCGCTGGTCAAAACCAAGATTTTTTTCAATTGTTTCATGCTGGATCGCTCCGATTTTATGGTTGTATGTTAAGTGACTTGCCATATTTGGGTAAATCACACCCATATATAAACATAATTTTGTTAAGAAGAAATGACGGATGTGCTGGAATGAGCGCGCAGTTGCACCAATTTTGTGAAGTGGCAGGCAAAACTGACGCTTTAATCGGATAAATCGGCAGGTGGGTTGGGCGCGGAGGCTGGCTTGGCCGTTGGAAGGGGGCTTTTGAACCGGTGCGCTTCATAGTAAATACGCACGCAGCGGCGCCTGAGTGGCCAGTAAGTAGTTACTAAGGACCGGGTGTGCTCGAAAGTTACCCAGGTCTGCTAAAACGGCTGAGGGGAAGGGTTCCTCTGCCGACATAAGCCGCAGGTTGGGGGAAGTAATGGGCTAATACACATGCAGTCGTCGGCAATTGCCCCTCGGTTTGGGTTCCCAGGGTGCCCTACCTCAATTTCACCCCCGGTGAAATTCCACCTACCCCGTGCATGGGGTCGTCCTGCATCCGTGTAGTGGCCCGCTTGTTAATCGGGGCGCTTGGCGCAAATTCGCCTCGTTAGCGTTTCGCCGCCTAGATGTTCCAGCCGTTCCTTAGAGCCGCTCGGCACGTCTGCTGAGCGATTGCTAGTGCAGCGATTTAAGTTGCGCGGGAGTGACACAGGGATGCGAGTTGGTTATTGCTACCATCGCCGGTGCCAGGCCAACTGCTAGCGAGTTCTATCGGAGCTATATATTCATATTCAATGCTGCGCGTCACGCTACCCTGCGGCGCTTAATCTACGCGTGTGCAAGGTTTTGCCAATCCCTAGGCGCCAGGCATAATGGGGTGCACCACAAAAAATTGCACAGGAAGCCAACATGGTAGATTCAAATCTTTCCCAGTTTGTCAGCGTTATCTCCAGTTACCCCACCGTAGTGTTTAGCGTGTTATTAGGTATCGCGGTGCTCTATTGGATCTGCGCCAGTTTAGGTTTATTCAATATTCATCTGGGCGATCTTACCGACCACCACCACGGCATGAACCATGGCGATGGGGTTGACCAGCATGGCACCGCTGAGGGCATGGCAGGCCTGTTGGCGAAATTGGGCCTGAACGGCGTACCGGTTACCCTGATCATCGCCATTATTGCTGCGGTGGGCTGGTTGCTGTGTTTTTATCTCAGCGCATTGGCAAAACCACTCCTACCGCCTGGCCTGGCCTGGATCGGCAACAGCCTTATTTTGTTGGTCAGCCTTTATCTGGCCACCTGGGCGGCAGCGTTTTTAATTCGCCCCTTGCGTCCCTTATTTAAAAAGGCTCAAGCCAGCGGCGTAAAAATTCTCACCGGGCGCACCGCAACCGTTCGCTCGTTGCGCGTGGATAGTGAATTTGGCGAAGCGGAATTAATCGATGGAGGCGCCAGTATAATTGTCAAAGTTCGCGCCCTGGACGGAATAACTTTTACTCGCGGCGACAAAGTTGTGTTGCTGGAAAACATCGCCCAGGGGCAGTATTACACGGTTATTTCTGAAGCAGAATTTATCTCTGGTGCCCGTTAGTCTGGTGTTGTTTAAACCTCACCGCCAGCGCTTGTACGCGCTAAAAATTAACAAGCAATGGTTCTCGCGTCGCGGGCTTTAAAGAGAGCTTCTCTATGAGATTTAATATTAGCCCGGCATGGATGCGGCAAGGGCGGCCTAAGCCGCCCCGAGTCCAGCAAAAACAAGGAAATCAAAGTATCTTCACCCGTTTTAGCGGGGCGAAGACAGAATAGAGCAGGACGATCTATTCTGTCTTCGAGTTAAAAGGCTCCATAAACGCATAGTTTTCTTTGAATAATAAATACCCCTTCCAATCATTTAATCATTACAGGGAAACACCATGATCGACACCTCAATACTCGCCAACCTTATGCCGTTACTGTCCACCATAGCGGTTGTATTTATTGTTTTGCTGGGCATCGCCGGTTTATTTAAAGCCTTTTATCACAAGGTGGCACAGGGCACGGCGCTCATTGTTAACGATATGACCTCATCGCCCAAGGTTTATTTCACCGGTGCGCTGGTGTATCCCATCATCCATAAAATGGAGTTAATGAATATCTCCTTAATTACGCTGGAGATAGATAGACGCGGCCGCGATGGGTTGATCTGTAAAGATAATTTGCGCGCTGATATAAACGTAGCCTTTTACCTGCGCGTCAATGAAACTCAGGAGGATGTATTGAGGGTCGCCAAGGCAATTGGCGCAGAGCGCGCCTCGGATAAACAAGCTATCGAACTATTATTTGCTGCCAAATTCTCCGAAGCCTTAAAAACGGTAGGCAAGCAAATTGATTTCATTAGCCTGTTTGAAAATCGTCTGCAGTTCCGTGAAAAAATCATCGAGGTTATAGGTAATGACTTAAATGGCTATGTGCTAGAGGACGTAGCTATTGACTATATTGAACAAACCCCTAAGTCATCTTTAGATCCAAGCAATATTCTTGATGCCGAAGGTATTAAAAAAATAACTGAATTAACGGCCGCGCAAAATGTGCGCACGAATATTCTTGAGCGCGACCAAGAATTGGCTATTAAGAAAAAAAATGTAGAAACCACTGAAGCCATGCTTGAGCTTGAGCGTCAACAGGCCGACGCCGAAGCTCGTCAGAAACGCGAAATTGCATCTATCCGGGCGCGGGAGGAGGCGGAAACTAAAAAGATTCAAGAGGAAGAGCGCAAAAAATACCAGCAAACCGCGATTGCAGTTGCCCAGGACCTCGCAGTGCAGACGCAAAACCAACAGCGTGAGGTTGAAGTGGCCGAACAAAACCGTAAACGGGCCGTGGCGATAGAGGAGGAGCGTGTATTGCGGGCGCGCGAATTAGAAATTGTCGCGCGCAAGCGCGAGGTTGAATTACAAACTATTGAAGCTGAAAAAGCCGTTGAACTGCAGCGTAAAGAAATCGCTAACGTGATTCGCGACCGTGTGGTGGTGGACAAATCCGTCGCCATCGAAGAAGAGCGTATTAAAGAAGTGCGCGAAGTATCCCTGGCGGATCGACAAAAACAAATACAAGTTTTGCATGCTGAAGCCAGCGCCGAAGAAGAAAAAGTCAAACAGGTCAAATCAGCAGAAGCCCAAGAATTATCTTCCAAACACAAAGCGCAGGAAATAATGACGCTGGCACAAGCAAAACTCGATGCCAGCGCAAAAGAAGCGGAGGCTAAAAAGAAAATGGCTGAAGGCACTTTGGCTGAGCGGGCAGCGCCGGGGCTTGCGGAGGCAAAAATTCTCGAGGCTCGCGCCGAGGCGCTAGAAAAACAAGGCTTGGCGGAGGCCAATATCATTCGTGCCAAGGGGACGGCCGAAGCTGACGCGGGCAAAGCGCAGGCCGATGTTATTACGGCCCGAGGTACTGCAGAGGCAGATATTATCGCCGCCAAAGGCGCGAGTGAGGCCGCCGCACAATCGGAAATTGGCCTTGCCCATGCCAAGGTTACACGCGAGCAGTTTAAAGCGGAGGCCGATGGTTTAATCGATAAATTCGGTGCCATGAATAGTATGAGCCAGAGCGCCCGCGAGCACGAAGAATACCGTATGAGTTTGGAGACGGCGTTAAAAGAAACTCTGGCCAGCATTGAAGCAGGTAAAGAAATCGCCAAGGAAAATGCAGAAATACTGGCGATAGCCTTACAAAAAGCCCATATCGATATAGTGGGTGGGGAGGCACAATTCTTCGATAATTTTGCTAAATCCTTGTCAATCGGTAAGGCCATCGATGGTTTAGCGAGCAAAAGCGGCATTATTGGCTCGGTTATAGACCGGCTCATTAAGGGGAAACCTCTAGTCGATACGACTGCTGCGCGCGCCGAGGTAATAGAGTAAGAGTAAACCTCTAACAGCTTGTTGAAATACTACCTTGCTAGGCCTGGCGGCGTTAAATTTGACGAAAAATCCTTATTTACTCGGCGTAAACTCGGTAATTGCTCCTCGGCGTTGGCCTCCTGCGTCGCTCTACCGCCTAAATCCATTTAGGCGTGCATTGCTCGACCTTGATTTCATGCCCGATGAAATTCTACCTTCCCCGTCCAGGGGGTCGCCCTGCATCCTTGCAGTCGTCCGGTTTTTTCGTCAAATTTGCCTTGCCATACCATCGCCGCCAACCTATTTCAACAAGCTGCTAATAAAGCGCACGACGGCACAGTTGCAGAATGACCCTATTCACGGCGTTGTTCTGCTGCTGTGCAGAGGCCCAGTTTTGGTGAGTGTGCCAAGCGGAAAATCGCCTAACCTCAGTTCACCGCCAATTTTTTTAGGCTCATTAAGTGTCCTCCCCGTCCTCAAATATAAAATGATGCTTGCGTTAAAAGCGAAGGATTAGATTCCATGTCAACCGAAGATGAAACTCAAGATCTTAATGCTGCTATTGCTCAAGGCGGCTCCTACGAGGTGATTCGCCAAAGGCTTATCAGCCAAGGGCAAGCGCTGCAAGCAGCCACCGAAACGCTAAATAATAATCGCCTAGAGGAGTTTGGCCGTTTTGATATGCAGGTTGTCAGCCGTGTGCGTATGCGCACAGAGCACAATTGCGTCGCGAGGGATCTGGTGCAGGTCGGTGATTATTTATTGTTGGGTTACACGGTATTTATCGGTCTTAGAACGGATACGCACATTGGGGACGTATTCTCCCTCTATAAAAAAACACACCGGGAGGGCAACGTTGATTTTCAGCCTGAGTCATTGGTTAATACATTTTTAAATGAGACGCGGTTTGTTGCCGATTTTGAGGAGTTGCACCGCTACTACAAGCAAGCGAAATTATTACAGTTGGCAGTAGTGCAAGATAAATTATTGGCGGCCTTTCAGATAGGTGAGCGCCTTGAGGACATGCGGGTTTTTCGTTGGGCACTTAATCAGGCGGCAGACGGCAACTCAATAAGTTACATAGACAACCGTGGTGAGCGCGATCTTTTGCCGCCGCCAGCGTTTGATTTTACCTGGCTTGCCACCGGGCGCGAGCACCATGTGCAGGGGCGACACCCGCATATTAATATCGCCAACAGCATTTTCGTTGAAACCATCAATGGTGATTTGACGGTAAAAATTGAAAATAATACGGAAGACGGCTTGGGCATATATCGCGAACCAGTGGAAGATCAGACGCAATCCCTCGATGATGCCAGTGTGTTTTATGCTATCTGTGGCGGGTTGATTTTGCTAAAAATTCGCCCGTACCGCGAGGAAACCTGGCGTTATCTAGTATTTAATACCTTGACTCAAAATGTTTTACGCATCGATAACATGGGGCTTGCTTGCCAGCAGTTGCCCGAGCAGCAGGGGATTATTTTTCCTGGCGGGTATTATTTGCAAAGTGGTGAGTATAAATTATTTGATACCAGTCCGTTTGCCAATGCCGCCAAAATTGAATTTCGCGCTATGGTGCGCTCACCCAATGGCGAAGATGTTTTGTATGAATTTTATGAGCCGATCAGTGGTTTGTGCTGTTTGCTTACCTATAATCTCATCGAAAAAAACCTGTTAAACCCCATTTATGGCCATGGTTATGCGCTCGCTGACGATGGTGAGCTGGTGGTATTTACCGCAGAGGTTGAACCCACCCGTGTGCACCCGATGCAAATATGGCAGACGGCCTTTTTTAGTAGCGAATACGCCGCCGCGCAGCCGCCTGCCAATACGTTTTACGGCAAAATTGGCAATAATGAATTAGTTCGTGGCATTAGCGCGTTATTTGGGCTTGTGCGCGCGATCAATAGCACCAGTGTGAATATTCAGGGCTATGAAGCGCTACTGACAGCTGCAGGTAAAATGTTTGATACCCATTATTGGCTGAAAGATCCGCAGCTTAATGAAATTGCACAGTTGTTAAATCAAATCTGTGTCACCACCAATCTGGTTATTGATGAATTTGAAAAGGTATTAGCCATCCGACAGGCATCTGCCGAGTCATTAAAAGCAGCTGCAAGCCGACAGCGCCAAACCTTGGCGAACGTGCAGCCGGATAATTGGACGCAAGCATTTGAATGTGTGGAGGCTATAGGCCAGTTGCATCGCCTGCGCGGCCAGTTGGCTACATTAAAAGAATTGCGCTATGTGGATTTGGTTCAGGTACAACAATTAGATGAAGAAATTGGTGCGGCGCAAGAGACTGTACACCAGGCTGGCCTGGTCTTTTTACAACAGGATAAAGCTCTGGCTCCTTACCACTCGCATTTGGCGTCCGTGCATGAAAAAATCAATTCGGCGCAAAATAGCCAGCAAATTGCACAGATTGTTGCTGACCTGGATAAACAAGCGGGTGATATCAATCTGTTGACGGATGTAATCGGCACGTTACCGATCAGCGATCCTTTGGTGCGCACGCGAATTTTGGAACAAATAGCGCAAATATATGGCCTACTGAATCAGGCGCGCGCAAACGCCAAACACCAGCAGAAAACCTTTGGTGGCAAAGAAGCTGTTGCACAATTTGCGGCGCAAATTCAGCTTTATGCGCAAAGTGTTACACAAGCGCTGAATTTGGCGGAGACACCCGATGAGGTTGACGCACAGCTTACTAAATGCCTGCTGCGTTTGGAGGATCTTGAAGGGCGCTTTAGTGATTATGACGAGTTTTTAGCTGATATAGTGCAAAAGCGCGAATCAGTTTATGAAACCTTTCAAGAGCGCAAGCAGCATCTGATCGATGCGCGCCAGCAAAAAACACAAAACTTAGTGCAAGCTGCCGAGCGCATTTTAGCTAGTGTGGAAAAACGCGCGCGCACGTTTAAAGCCCCAGAGGAATTAAGCACTTTTTTTGTATCAGACAGCCTTGTATTGAAAATTGCCGAGTTGTGTACATCGTTGCAAAGCTTAGATGCGGGCGTAAAGGCCGAGGATCTGCGGGCACGCTTGGCGGCTATTAAAAATCAAGCGCTACGTCAATTGCGCGATACAACCGATTTGTTTGAAGACAATGGCAAGATTATTAAATTGGGGCGGCATAAATTTAGCGTTAACACTCAGGATTTAGATTTAAGCTTGGTCTCCAAAGAGGGGCAATGGTATGTGCACATTGCCGGCACGGATTTTTACAGCCCCCTAGACGATGCTTCATTACTCGCTCAGCAGCAATTATTTGCTCAGCAGTTAGAGTCAGAAACCCAGTATTTATACCGCAGTGAATACTTGGCGGGCCTCATCCTACAGGAGGCCTATGGCGGCAGTAATCCGGCTGCTTACGAAGCCCTTAAACATGCCCTCATCGATGACGCGCAGTTATTAAAACACGTGCGTGAATATGCCGAGCCACGTTATAAAGAAGGATACACACGCGGTATTCACGATGCGGATGCGGCGGTAATAGTAAAAACCCTCGCCAATCTTCAGCAACAGGCGGATTTATTAATCTTTAATCCCATGAGCCGCGCGGTGGCTCAGCTATTTTGGGCACTCAGTAAAGATGGCCGCCAGAAAGAGCTTTGGCGCGAACAGGCCCGCAGCGGACAGTTTCTCAAACAACATTTTCATTATCCTCATGCCCAGACGGATCTCTGTACACACTTGCGAGAACAAATAAGTGCCTGCTGTAGGCAGTTGGGTTTAGAGCTTGATGCCTGGAATAGTGAGGAGGCTGCCCGCTATTTATGTGCTGAATTATCGTCTGAGCGTGTGGAATTTATTATTAGTCGTTACGGCCAAATCCTCAGCGATGCTTTGCGCATCCATTTGGATGAGGCCAGCTATAAACATCTTTTACAGTTGTTAACCCAGCTGGGGCAGGACTATGCGTCCCGCTGGACGCTGGCCCATAATTGGTTAAGTGGTTTGCTTGACTGCAAACCCTTTGCAGAGGATCTGCGGCCATTTATTCCAGAAGCTATTATCCTATTGCACCCAGAATTATTGCTGCCCCAGCGGCACACGCAAGCTGATGTATTCAGTAATATCGAAAATCTAATGGGTGAGCACGAGTCTATTAAGCAACGTCGGTTGGCGATTCGTCTTGATGACTTCTGGCAGCGCTTTCGTGTCCATACCCAGCAGAATCTGCCTGCCTTTCGCGCACTGCAAGAGCAAAAACAGCAGTTTTTAGCGCGCCAGCGTAAGGCGTTAAAGCTGCACGAATTTACCGCGAAACCCTTGAGCGCATTTGTGCGCAATAAACTTATTAACGACGCCTATCTACCGATTGTAGGTGACAACCTAGCGAAACAAATGGGCAGCTTAGGCGAGCATAAGCGCACCGATTTGATGGGCCTGTTAATGCTGATCTCCCCGCCGGGCTACGGTAAAACCACCTTGATGGAATATATTGCCAACCGTCTAGGTTTAATTTTTGTCAAAATTAATTGCCCAACCCTCGGCCACAGTGTTATTTCACTTGACCCGGCCCAAGGGCCCAATGCCACCGCCGCTCAGGAATTAATGAAGCTTAATTTGGCCCTTGCCATGGGCAATAATGTGATGCTGTATTTAGATGATATTCAGCATACACATGCGGAATTTTTGCAAAAATTTATTTCACTCTGCGATGGCACACGGCGTATCGAGGGAATATGGCAGGGGCAGAGCCACACCTATGACTTGCGCGGGAAAAAATTTGCCATAGTGATGGCGGGAAATCCCTACACTGAATCGGGTGAAACATTTAAGGTGCCGGATATGTTGGCCAACCGGGCTGACATTTATAATTTAGGCGATATTCTAGGCGGTATGCAGGAATCTTTTGCGCTGAGTTATATTGAAAATGCGCTCACTTCTAATCGGGTACTCGCTCCATTGGCACAGCGAGATTTAAATGATGTGTATAAATTAGTGGCCATGGCAAAAGGCCAGGCTGTGGCCAGTAGTGAGTTTAGTCACTCCTATGTCGCCGCAGAAATCAACGAAATTTTGAATATTATGCGCACGCTATTTGTTTTGCAGGATACAGTGCTGAAAATTAATCAGGCCTATATCGCCTCTGCCGCCCAAGATGATCACTACCGCACCGAGCCGCCTTTTAAATTGCAAGGCAGCTATCGCAATATGAATAAAATGACGGAAAAAATCTCCGCCGTAACCAATGCGGAAGAGTTGCGCCAGATAATTCAGGATCACTATCAGGGGGAGGCTCAAATGCTCACCCAAGGCGCTGAGGCTAATTTGCTTAAATTAGGTGAAATTCGCCAACAACTTACCCCCGCGCAAGCGACGCGTTGGGAGCAAATTAAACAGGATTTTCGCCGCAATACTGCCTTGGGCGGAGATACCGATACGGGTAGCCGTTTAGTATTGCAGTTGGCCTCAATTAACCAAGCGTTAAGCGAGCAAAACTCCCATAACAGCCAGCAACAGGCGAAATCCTTAGAGCAATTACAGCAACTGGCAAAAATAACGGCGGCACTTTTGCGTCAATTGATGGAATCACCACCGAAGGTTGAAATTATTAATCCGCCCAATGAGCATCTGGCCACAGTATTAACCCATTTAGGTACAAGCTTGCAATCGGCGATCGAACTGGCTAGGTCGCAAAAAAATTCAGCGCCCTTAAATGATCAATTGGCCGAATTGACCTTACACCTAAAACGCTTGCGGGTGCAGATCGATAGTTTAGGGCAGGCCGGTAATTAATTCGCTGGCTAAATAAAAGCATGCTGTAATTTTGTTCTTCGGTCAGGCCCGCGTTGGCCCCATAAAGCGCGTAGGTAACTTGCTCAAGCTGCACTCGGTTCAGGTTTTTGCAATGGATAAAAAACGGCTGCTTTGGCCCATTTCAGTACTTTCGTCAGGCTTTTGAGCGGAGGTGATTTCTTGTTTGCTTAAGGGGAAGCGAAACACACTGCCTTTATTTACTTGAGAATCCACAGCTATAACGCTGTCGTGTAAATCGAGAATGCGTTTGACTATGGCAAGGCCTAAGCCAGTGCTATTTTGGCTAAATGCGGAAGGTTTAAGGGCGCAGTAATAACGATCAAAAATATAGGGTATATCCTGGGCGGCAAGCCCAATGCCGGTATCGGCAATTTCCACCTCAACCCTGTCGGCCCTATTCGTTAATCGCAGGAGCACCTGGCCTCCATTAGGCGTGTAGCGCAGTGCATTATCAATTAAATTTTCCAGCACTCGTTCAATTAACCCTATATCAGCAAACACCATCAGTTGCTCTGAAGGGGCCTCAATGCTCAATGTGTTGGCGTGTTCTGATGCCTTTAAGGTAAATTTTTGCACCACATCTTGTGCCAGTTCTGCCAGTGAAAAGTGTTCTTTAATGGGGCTGATTCGGCCGGCATCTAATTTGCTCAATTCAAACAGCTCTGCAACCAATTTGGCCATTTGTTTACAGTGTTTTAGTGCAATTTCGCTGTATTGGCGGCGGGCCTGCTCGACACTGTTAGGCTTGAGGGACAGCTCTAAATAACCCTGCATTAATGCAATGGGCGTGCGTAAATCATGCGAGACATTAGAGATGAGCTCGCGCCGCAAATTATCGGTCGATTTCAGTTGTTCGATTTGCTGTTCAATGCGCTGTGCCATGGCGGCAAACGCTTGGGTTAAATAGTCTATTTCATTTTGTTTTGCGCTGCCCGACTGCGGCAACCAGGCCTGCTGGCGACCCAGCTGATTAATTTGGGCGGTTAATTGCCGAAGGGGGCGCGTTAAAACGGCGAAAATACTCCCCGCGCAGAGGATGGTAAATATCAATAGCGCCACGAGGGAAATAAGGCTTTGCTTTAAAATAAAACTGCTGTGGAGGGATTGTGTGAGCCCTTGGTATTCCTGGCCGCCGAGGAGTACATATAAATAGCCCTCTACCTTATGCTCCGACTCAATTGGAAATGCAGAAAATACCCGCAACCCGTCTTGCGCGCGCGGGTCTTGCGCGCGCATTATTTTATTTTGATTGCCACTTAACCATTGTAATACGGGGCTCAAGTCAATGCGTGTGTGAACAATTGTTTCTGGTGGAAGTGAATGGGCCAAAATCTGCCCTTGGGTGTCAAGCACATAAACTTCTACAATGGGGTTCACTACCATTACCAGCTCAGCCAGTTCTTTTACGCGGCTGTTATTTACCTGCCCCCGCTCAATTAATGGTGCCCGCTGCACAATATACATGGCTAGGCTTTTATTGAGTTTTTGAGTGACTTCCTGATAATAAAGATTATGGCTCCAATTCGTGAGGGCCAGTACGGCCGCGCCTAATACGCATAGCAATACCGCAAACACAGTTGCCATACGGCCGTATAATGAATAAAAAAATGCACCCATCAAGCGCATGCCTCGTTAAATTTATATCCAACGCCCCACACGGTAAGTAATAAATCAGGGTTGGCGGCATCCTGCTCAATTTTGGCGCGCAGGCGGTTTATATGGCTATTGACTGTGTGTTCATAACCCTCATGGCCGTAGCCCCATACGGCATCTAATAATTCGCTGCGGCGAAATACTCGCCCTGGGTGTGAGGCGAAAAACCACAATAAATCAAATTCGCGCGCCGTCAGTTCAATGGCTTTATTGTGTGCCAATACCCTACGCGTGGTGCGATCAATGTGTAGTTGTTTAAAGTGCAACACGGCCTGCGCGGGCGGCGCGTTGTGCTGCCTTTGGCTGCGGCGCAAGAGGGCTTTTACACGGGCCACCAATTCCATGGCGCTAAAGGGTTTTGTTAGATAATCATCAGCGCCCAGTTCCAGCCCTAACACGCGGTCTAATTCGGCCGAGCGCGCCGTTAACATTAATATAGGCAGCTCAAGCGCTTTTGCGCGCAATTGCCGACACACCTCTAAACCGTCCAAGCCCGGTAGGCGCAGGTCGAGGATCAATAAATCCCAATGATCCTGCTGTGCCACTTTTAGCGCTATATCACCTCGATCGATACAGATAATATCGGCATTAAAATCTTGCAAATGCAAAACCAATAAATTGGCCAAATCTAATTCGTCTTCAACAATTAGAAACCGCGATTTTTTGATGGGTGGAAATTGACTAACACTCATAATGGTCACACTAATCAGTTAAAGCAAGCAACCTCTGAAAAATTACCCTGCTCGCGCTGGCGCGGTTGAATTGGCCAAAAAAATCTCATTTACTAGGTGTAAGCTCGGCAATTGCTTCTGTATTGCTCAACTTCGATTTCACTCCCGGTGAAATTCTACCCTCCCCTTCCTTGGGGTCGTGCAGTCATCCGGCTTTTTAGCAAAATTTGCTTTGCCAGCCTGTCGCCGCCTAGATATTTCGAGAGCTTGCAGTGGGGCAAAGCAGTTTAAGGCGCCAGGCGCGTGATCATAACGCGCACTACCGGATTATCCCAACGCTGCAGGGTATGCAGGCAGGATTGTGCGCTGCCGTCCTGTTGGCTGAGAATACCCGGGTGCAACGTTACGCGGTTAGCATTATCACTGCGTGCGGCATTAAATCCCTCGCCTGAGCAGGCAGGCCCCGGCACATGGGCGGCAGATTCATCATTCAGCTCAGTGCCCGCATCATAGGAGAGAGCGTCCTGACTGAGGCTGGCGCCCACAGCAAGTTGCCCAATACCAAGCGCTTCAATACCTGCAAAACCGTCGTTGGTATTACCTAACATAGATAAATAACTGAATTTAAGGCCTTCTAATTGGTTCGCGGGCACCTCCAGTGAGAAGTTAATCTCTTGTTCCTGGCCCGGCGCTATGCCTGCGGGGCCTCGATCAGCCCGCACCACCGACGGCTGTGCCGCTGCGTCGGCAATAAAGTCCGCAGGGTTGCCCGATTCGGCGATTTTTTCTATCCCCACACTCGCTGCCATCCCCACCATAAATGCGGAATATCCTCCCCCATGCACCACATAGGCTGGTGGTGACAGGGGCTGGCCAGCGGTTAAATTTGTAATTTTCAGTGTGTAGCGCGCCGATACCATAGCCATACCGCTGGAGGAGCTAGAACTGGACGCAGCGCTGCTGCTGGATGAGGAGCTCGAACTCGACGAATTACTGCTTGATGAAGAGCTGCTTGTTGAGCTTGAAGAACTCGATGAACCAGTGGAATTAGACGGCTTGCTGTCATTACACGCCGACAACAATAGGCCACCTAGGAGAATAAACACGAGGCGAATAGCGTTCATAATTGGCTCCTTATTCCACGGTTAGCGTGACGCGGCCAACGGGATTCAACCAGCGCTGGGTCGCCGCATTCAAGTCACTGCTGCCGCCCATTGGCGCTGTGTCGCCGATTACACCTCGATGAATATGCACAAAGCCCTCAATAGTGGCGCCGACTATACCGCTGCCGCCGGTGCCGACTTTATCTTCAAGGGGTGGTGGCACTGGAAGGCCAGGCACACCCGGCGCCCCGGCGCCACGAATTTCGTCATTGGCTTCGGTGCCAGCATCATAAGCGTTGACCATGTAGGTATAGGTGCCAGGTACGGTGGGCAGCGACAATTTATGTAATGCAATAAAGCCATCATTACTCGGCACAATCATGCCGATGATGCTTAATTGAGGTTGGAGGCTATTGGACATACCCAAATCCACAGACACCTTCGCCCCAGGCCCCAGCAGGCCGCTGGCTGGATTTTGTATAGGCGTGGCGCCAGCTGCCATCAGCTCACTGATAAAACCACTGTTGTCCGCACCTTCCGCAAGTTTTTGCAGGCTAGTGGATGCAGGCATTCCGGCCTTAAATAACCAGGTATCCGTGCTATGGGTTGCAACTAACAGGGGGGCAAAATAAATACCGGCGGTGAGATTTTGAATTTCCGCTGTGTAGTGGGCGGCGTTGGCGCTTAGGCTGCCCAATAGAGCGCCGGCAAGCATTAATGATCGAGGTAATTTCATAATTAAAGTCCTGTGTGGGTGAGAGTGCTACCCGCACACAGTGCTCTTTATGCCTACGCCAATCCTCACGAAACTATCACAAGACTATGACGATTTTATCGCAGCGGCTTTATTACCACATTAAGCATCCCCTAACCCAAGGGGCAGCTACCAGGGCGCGATCAAGAAAGCCATAACGCACATATTCTTGGCTAATTAAGGCAAGGTATTAGAGGCGTCAATTAGCTTGGTGTGTTGAAGCCAGTGTGTCTAAACCTAAGGAACCTCTGAACAATTACCTTACTCGCTCTGGCGTCGTTGCATTTAGAAAAATACTCATTTCTTAACCCAGCGGGTTTTAGTGCTGGGTGAATGTGCAGCATGGATGCCGCAACGGCGGCCTAAACCGCCGGGTTATTAATACAACCTTTCTGCGCACTATCTAAATTAGTGTATCAACAACCCCAACCGAATTAATCGCTTTAATTGTATTGCCACCAGCTCTGGCAGCTTGGCTTGGAGGCTTGTGTATTCGGCCTGTTCTGCAGCATTTTGCGGTGGTTTTAGCCGGTTGGTGAGTTCGTTGGTTAGGCTTGCCAGATTGCGTGTGCCGTCTAATAAAACCAGCATGGCGCGGCTGAGGGGGTCGTCGAGGCTGACGGTGTTGTGTAAGGGGGTTGTAATTACTGGGCTGGTTTGGGCCTGTTGGCGGGCGATAGGGCAGGCGACGGGGAATTCGCTGGCTTGATAGGGCAAGTGGTGTTCTTCGGTGTGAATTTGGGCAATACCGCGTTTTAAGGCAACCCATAAAAACTCTGCTAATTCAGCGCGGCGCACAGTATCGGCGCTGACCGATTCGCCCAGCAGCGCTTGCGCCTGTGTTACCAGCACATCAAAGGCGATGGTGTGTGGAAATCGCTCACCCAAAATACACAGCGCTGCTTTGGCTAAGGGATTATCGGTGCTGAGTGTGCCGAGTTCTGGGTGTTTAAAACGCATTAATTCTGCGCTATTGGCTTGGGTGTTAGGCTGCTCTGGTTGCACATCAATAGAGAAATAAAAGGCAGGCATTTTGTCTGCCGCAATGGGGCGCTGCAGGGTTTTGTGGTGGTGGCACAGCAGTGTTTGGCGAAAATTGCGGCCAGTTAAAAAATCTAAATATTGTTCTTGAGTTAATACTGAATCAGCGCCGAGTTGGGCGAGTTGTGCTTGTACCTCGGCAGAAAATTGCAAGCTTTGGGTATCGCTAAATTCTGCTTCTGTTACATACTGCAGGCCAGCTTCGGCCGCCGCTTGGGCAAATTCATGAAAATAAAATGCCTGATTTTCACTGGAAAAATCATCGTGATAAATGGCCCCGCTAGGGCGTTTGGCAAAGAGTGTTTTGGCTTCTTGTAAGTAGGTGCTGTAGGCGCTTAAGGGTTTATCGTCTTGGGCGGGTTTTTGGGCGGCGGCTAACCAATTTAACAGTGCGCGCGATTGCTGTACTTTTTCTTCGGCATTTTCAACCGCGCGGGTGTGAAATTGCAAAAGGGTGCGGGATATTTGCCGCAGATGAAAACCTGGGTAGGCGTTATAAGAAATATACGCAACGCCTTCCGGTGCTAAGCAGGCGCGGCAGAGGGCTAAAATATTCCGGCGCACACAATCTGGCACCCAGGAGTAAATTCCGTGGCAAATAATATAATCAAATTCGCCCAGTTCAGCGCCTGCAACTGCTAAGTCCGCAGTGCGCAATTCAATATTGGCAAGTGTGAGGGCTTGAATGCGTTCATTACCTGCGGCGATCAGTTGGCTTGCGATATCGACGCCTAAAAAGCGCGCTTCTGGCAGATGAAACGCCATGGGAATTAAATTGCCGCCGTCGCCACAACCTAACTCCAATACACGGCAGCGGCTCGGTGGTGCTGTAGTAAGCCCGAGCAGGGCGCCTAGTGCGGCGAGATTTCTTGGGTGGGTTTGTGGGTAGGTGTAATTGGGGTAGATCACCTGATCGTAGGATGTAATTGCAGCGCTGCTCATGGTGTATTGCCTGCTCAAGAGTTGAATTTGCCTTGGGCGATTGTACGCCTGTTATTAATCCGGCGGGTTGTTATGTCGGGTTAACAATAGCGGCCTGGAAGCTGCGTCAAGGGCGCAAGCTGCCGAGGTAAGCGGGGCTAAAAGCAGTTTTAGTCACATAAAAAAGCCCGGCTAAGGCCGGGCTTTTTTTATGCTGATGGAGCTGTAATGCCGTTTATTTTTTCAAGAAAGTTGCTATGGCGTTAATTTGTGCATCGGTTAAGCTCGCAAATTTGCGCATAGTTGAAACATTTTGAATAGCAGTTTTGATTTCTGCGGCGGTGTGATTAGTGATGTCATGGACACTGCCTGTACCCTGGCCATTGCCTGTATGGCAGCTGCCACAGTTGCTTACAAACAGGGCTTTGCCATCAATGCCGCCCGAGCTGCTAGAACTGGATGAACTGGATGAACTGGAACTGGACGAGCTGCTAGAGCCTGGGCAGTTAGTGCCTCTGGGCGCTGCATCTGAGGTGCCGGTTACTTCAACTTTCTTCAGCGCATTTTGCTCCAGCCACTGAATTTGTTGTTGCACGCTTCCGCTTGGGTTAACGGTCATGGCACCCAATGCGTATACCGTAAATGAATAGGTATCTTTTTTTCTCGCCGTGCATGAGGTGGAGGGGCAGGGGCCAAAGAATTTGTTGCCTATAGCGCTTTTTTGCGTGGCGCCACCCATCACAGGCGGTTTGGATTCAGCAGATAAGTTTTTCGGCACCATATTGATAGATTCTGGAATATTCCACATCAACCAGTGGTAACCGTTGGTGGGGTTGGCGCTATTGATGATGGTCATATCTTTAAAGGCAACGGCGTAACTCATGGTGCCTGTGGGGCCATCGGTCCAGTGAACTTCCGGCGAAATACCGTCGCCAAAATTTTTGCCTTCACAGGTAAATTCAGCCGGTATTGCACCGCCTTCGGTGAAGGACGGTGTCATGGCTTGGAATAGGGTTAAGCCACCCGACGAGGAGCTGCTTGATGAGCTGCTGGAGGATGAACTAGATGAACTACTTGAGGATGAACTTGACGAGCTGCTGGAGGATGAGCTGCTGGATGAACGGCCTGAGGATGAACTGCTGGAGGATGAGCTGCTGCTGGAGCTGACCTCACCACCACCGCCACAACCCACCATGCTGGCTGACAAAAGGGTAATACCAACGGCTAAAAGAGTCTTTTGCATAATATTCCGCCTAAAAATAAGTCTGGGTAAAAGATGGCTCGGGATGTTTGTAAAAACACATGCAGCCTATTCAAGCATGTGCCAGATCAACCCTTGCGGCCGGATCGTTTTTATTTGAGTTGTCCAACCTGTGAAATCTCACGGCTGCATATAAACACATTTATATGATTGCTGGCTTGCAAAAGCGCAAGTTTGCTGAGTGCACAGCATGAGATGTGTGATCTGGGATTTAATTTTTGTTATTTATTTTCGGCGTGCAAAATTGACAAACAATATGTTTATTTTGTGACATGTTTTAATCTGTGAGTGTTAAAGCATTTTATATTTTTGGATTTATAAATGTTTTATTGTTGGACAAATTGATTGAGCTTGAGGCTTTCGGTGGGGTATGGGGTTGGTCTATTGGCTAAAACAAGGATATCTACGTATCTTCGCCCGTTTTAGGGAGCGAAGATAAAGTAGATTAGGATGATCTATGTTGTCGCGCGGTTAATGGTAGCTGTGGTGTGAATATGGGGTGGGGGCTCTGGTGGGTGATTTAATTCAGATGATTTGAGTTTTTGATGTTTTTTAAAAAAATTATTTTTTGGAGGATTTATTTTTTGTAATAGAAATAGGCTGTATCCATTAGTCTTATGCCATGAAGCATTTGGCTTGTAGGTATAAGCACTCTTCTGCGTGAGTAAGGTGAAAAACAAGTGCTGAATAATTGCGAATTTTTTAAATTAATCGCAAGGTTTATGGGGTGTGAGGGTTGGCTTGCCAGCGCAGAATATTAACGCTGTGTGCGTTATTGCCTAAGGATACTGGCTGAGGATGCAAGCAGGTATTTGCGGAGATTTTAGTGGTGGCTGTAATGCATGGGCCAAAAAAAAGCCACCCGAAGGTGGCTTGTGCAAGGTATTAACGCGCTGTAACTAGCGTTTTAAATAAGTCGCAATTGCGCTGAGGTCCGCATCGGTCAAGGATTTTAAACTGGACATAGCACCGACTCTGTTGATGGCGCTTCTAATTTGCGTGGCTGAATGGTTGGCCAGGCTTGAAGCGCTGTGGCAGCTTTGGCATTTGCTGGCAAACAAAGCTGAACCATTGGCACCGCCGCTGGAGCTTGATGAGCTGGTGCTTGAGCTGGACGAGCTGGAGCTTGATGAGCTGCTGGAGGTGCTCACTGGGTCTGGTGGGTCGATGGTGCCGGTGTAGGTGCCTATGTTGATCCAGTCGAGATCCAGCGAATCCATAGTGCCGGCCGTTACGCGAATTTTTTGAATGCCCGTGGTGAGCTGCACGCTGCCAATTTTCCAGGTTTTGTATTGCCCCCAGTCGGCGACGACCGGAATTTTAATATCCTTCAATAAGGTTTTATCACACTGGCTAATGGTGATAGTGCGGCCCGCCGCTATAGCGCCAGAGCGCAAATACACATCGTAGGTGCCTGCAGTTTGTACATAAAGTGAATATTCCAGATATTCACCAGCGGTTACCCAGCCCACAGCATAACCACCGGAGATGGCTTTTATGTCTACCGGGGTATCTGTTCTATAGGCGCCGCCTTCGTTTGTGGTGGTTGAATCGGAAAAGCCGCTTAGGTCGAAGTTTTCTGATTCTATTTTACCTGGTACTACGGCGGCGAAATTTTGGAACGCGGCTGCGTTAGTGCTCGGGCAAGTGGCGTGTACCGTGCCGCTGCTTGAAGAGCTGGTGGAGGACGAGCTGCTTGAAGAGCTGCTGCTAGAAGAACTGCTGGAGGATGAGCTGCTGCTGGATGAACTACTAGATGATGAACTGCTGGCGCCAACACCGCCGCAACCGGCCATAGAGGCTGATAACAGGGCGATACCAACGGCTAAAAGAGTTTTTTGCATAAACATTCCGCCTGAACATGAGTGTGGGGGAGACAAGGTGAGCAGGGGCGTCAGCCACAAGATACGGATTTAATTCGGCTGCTTGTTAACTGCGCCCTTCGCGGCTGGTGTGCATCTAATACATCTAGTTATTCCAGCCCCATGTGAGAAATTCACTCCCATATGTAACCACAATTGAACGCGTGCTGGGTTGCCAAAACACAAGTTTGCTGAGCACGCTGCAATAGATATGTGATCTAGGATTCAATTAGTCAGTTTATTTATGTGTGATAACGGAAAAAACCTATTTTGCGGGTGCGTGCAGATATATTTTTTTTAACTATTTGAAATGAGAAAAATTATTATTGCCAATAGTTAAAGTAGTTTTATCGCCATTTAATTGGCTGTGAAATTTTTGGAGTGGTAATTATTCTCAGTTGCTGCCAATAAGCATTTACAGTTTTTTGGAGAACCTACTAGCGGTATGGAAGTAAAGAATACACAGTATTTCAGACCGTCAAAAAGAGGGACCTTTTTGACGAGCCTACTTAGGATGTATCCACGGCGTGCCTGAAATGCTGTGTATTCTTTGCTTTAAGTTAGATAGTAATTACTCATTGGTTGATTGGTTGATTGGTTGATTGGTTGATTGGTTGATTGGTTGATTGTGTCTGGGGTGCGTGCAGCACCTCGCGCGATGAAGTAAAACCCGAATTGCGTTGCGCTTTATCCGGGCTGCTTGCGGAGCGCCACTAAAAATGGGCCTGAATATTCGGGATTGTTTTGGGGGCCGCTCGGGCATGCGCCGCTCAACAGTGAGCGCTCGAAATAAACCGCCCTTGCGGCATTCACGCCGCATCTATTCACCCGGCCCTAAAACCCACTGGGTGAATAAAACACAATAAATCAGGGCGATTTATTGCGTGGCCGGGTTAGCAACTCACGCGTATTTAAGGCTTAAGGCGAATAATACTGCGCGCGCGAATATCGGTGCTGGATGCGCCCAGCTGGATTTCGTAGTCGCCGGGTTTAACCTTCCATTGCCTCTGTGCTGGGTCGTACACGCCAAAATCATGCAGGCCCTGCAGATTAAACGCTAGGGTTTTTTCTTCGCCAGGCTGTAGGTATACCGATTGAATTCCGCGCAGTTGCTTGCGGGCATCATCGGCGGCGGGGTGGCGCGCTTGGATATACAGCTGCACTACTTCGGTTGCCGGGCGGCTGCCGGTATTTTTAATGGTGATGTTGATTGGGGTGCTGCCAGAGGCGGGCATTTTTTTCGCGGCGATTTTTACCGGGCCATAGTGAAACTGGCTATAACTTAAACCGTGGCCAAAGGGGTACAGCGGTGTGCCGGTAAAATAACGATAGGTGCGCCCCTGCATGGAATAATCTTGAAAATCCGGCAGCTTATTGGTGGCGCTATAAAACGTGACGGGTAGACGGCCGGATGGGCTGACATCGCCGAATAAAATATCCGCCAACGCAGTGCCACCGGCTTGGCCGGGATACCAGGCCATTAATATCGCCGGAATATTCTGCTGGGCCCAATCCACCGCTAGTGCGCTGCCGCCGGTTAAGACTAATACTATGGGTTTACCCAAGGCGTGCAGGGCGGTTAATAATTCCTGTTGGGGTTTGGGCAGCTGTATATCGGTTCTGTCTCCGCCGTTAAAACCGGGGTAATTTACTTTCATTTCTTCGCCTTCCACTTCGCTGGTAAGGCCTGCGGCAACAATAATTACCTCGGCTTTTGCGGCGGCTTCTAAGGCTTCGGCCAGCGGCGGCTTAGCGCCGGGCATGCGCCAGGCGAGGCGAATTTCCGCATCGCGGGTATCTTCAAAATACTCCAGTTGAATATCCTGGGCTTCGCCTGCTGTGAGGGTGATTTTAGCGGTGTGGTTGACCACATGGTCGGTAGCTTGCCAGGCGTCGATAAGTATTTTTTTGCCCAGTGTTAGGCGGGCGCCATCATTGGCGCTGAGGTGAATTTCGTATTCACCGCTGACGGGAGGAATTAATTGCCCGCGCCAGCGCACACTAAAATTATCTTTATCCAATCCTGCGGCGCGGTTTAATTCTCCGCGCGCGACTAATTCATCGGTGGGGGCGTTGCGATCCCAGCGAAAGGCTATGTTGGCATCGGTGCGTGTTAAAAGCGGTTTATCCGCGAGATTTTTACCGCGAAAATATTCACCTGTTAAACCCTGTGCATGGGAATTTTTCGCGGGGCGTAAATATTGCGCCGCAATTACCGGTGCGGCGCGCGGCTCTTGGCGGCCCTCGACTAAATCCGCGCCGCGCGCAAAATACACCTGAGTTTGCGGTGCGACGGCCTGTTGAATGCCCTTAAGTAATGTAACTGGTGCGGCCGGTGTGCCGTAATAATTGCCTAATAATGCGATGGGTTCATCGGCGGTGGGGCCTATAACAGCAATACTTTTTAAATCTTTTTTCAGCGGTAACAGGCCGTTGTTTTTTAACAGCACCATGGATTTTTGCGCGGCGCGGCGGGCTAATTCATTGTGCTCGGCCGATTGTAATTTTGCCTCCGGCAGTGTGCTCCAGGGCACTTGGCTGGCCGGGTCGAATAATCCTAAGCGCAGGCGGGTAAGCATCAGGCGCGTGAGGGCTTGGTTGATGTCGTGTTCGGTAATTAATTTTTGTGTGATAGCCTCGCCTAAGGCGGCGTAGGTTTTACCGCAATTTAAATCCATACCGCTTTTGATGCCCAAGGCGGCGGCCTCAGCGGCGGTTTTAACTATTTTGTGGCCGGTATAAATGTCTTCGATGGAGTCGCAATCGGAGACTACATACCCCTTAAAGCCCCATTCATCGCGCAATATAGCCTGCAATAAACGCGGGCTGGCTGAGGCGGATTCGCCGTTGACGCGGTTGTAGGCGCCCATGACGGCGGCCACCTTGCCCTCTTGCACTAGGGCTTTAAAGGCGGGCAAATAGGTTTCGTATAAATCCCGCTCGCTAGGTTGCACATTAAATTCGTGGCGGTTGTATTCCGGCCCGCTGTGCACGGCAAAATGTTTGGCGGTAGCGTCCGCTTTAAAATAATGCGGGTGATCGCCCTGAATCCCCTGCACAAAGGCCACGCCCATGCGGCTGGTTAAATAGGGGTCTTCGCCGTAGGTTTCCTGCCCGCGCCCCCAGCGCGGATCGCGAAAAATATTCACATTTGGCGACCAAAAGGTGAGGCCTTGGTAGCGGTTGCGCTCACCCTGGGAGCTAAACAGGCGGTATTTAATGCGCCCTTCATCGCTGATGGCGCTGGCGATGGTGTGGATAAGGTCCGGCTCAAAGGTGGCGGCAAGGCCTATGGCTTGCGGGAATACAGTGGCGCCGCCTGCGCGGGCTACGCCGTGGAGGGCTTCATTCCACCACTCGTATTTGGGTACGCCAAGGCGCTCGATGGCGGGGGCGTCGTTTTGCAATTGGGCGATTTTTTCCGCAAGCGTCATGCGCCCGACTAAATCCGCCGCGCGCAGGGCCAAGCTCTGCTGGGTGTCCAAGTAGGGCGGCGCAGGCTCGGCGGCAAAGCTCGTCAGTGGGGGCAGTAGGCCGCTCAATAACAACAGAGGGCAGGCTAAAAAAACGCGTCGGGCGGTCATGATGTGGCTCACAAAGGGGTGTGCAGCGCTGTGCACAGGCGGGCAGGCTTAGCGATTCTCGTGAATAGCGGTGAATTTAAGGCGCACCACCAGCGTTAAAATAATGCTTAATTTAGCCAGTAATTCCTGTTGTTCGCAGGCTTTGGGCAGCAGGGGGGCAAGGGCTTGGTTGAGGCTATCAAAACGCGCGCTCGGCTCTTGGCTGAGCGTGGGCAACACCTTAATTACCGCGCGCAGCACCAAGCGATAATCCTCTCCACCCAACAGGCGCACTAAATTTTGGCCGTGTTTTTCCAGCTCTTTTAATTTCATTTCTTTGAGGGCGTACACCAGCTCGGCTTCTGGGGCGCGGATTAATTCTAGGGTTTTCATATCGGCGGCTTAAAAATAGGGCAGGGTAACGGCTTATATATGCTTCGGCAAATGATTCCGCCCGTTAATTTGCATCCTCCAATGTAATGTCGTTAATAAGGAATCTTCGCGCCCCTTCTTATCTCCGCGTCATCCTGCGCGCAGGGTGACGGTGCTGCTCTGCGCGGCCACCCTCAATACCGCTCACCCCATTAAATTAAGGGTTTGTTGCGATTTTCCCAGGGGTTTTTTGCTCGCCCAGAAACCCCACCCCAACCCTCCCCTTAAAAAGGGGAGGGGGCAGGATAGCCTTGAAAACAAGCACAATGCCTTCGTTTAAGGTTTCTTGGTTTCTCGCCCTTTTGCACACATTGCAGGAGCAATTTGCACCGCGCAGCTGCCCTGCGGGTAAACCACAGGGATGTGGTTTATGCACGGGGAGGCTGGGTGGCAATGTCATTAAGTTAACGCAGCTCCCTCACCCTAGCCCTCTCGGTAACTGCTCCCAGCGTGGCTCTACCTCCTGCATCCATGCAGTCGTCCCAAAGGGAGAGGGGACTGTGTGCTAACCCTGGAGACCTTGCTTTTAGCTCCCTCTCCCACTGGGAGAGGGTTGGGGTGAGGGCAAGAATAGGCGCGGAAAATAGCTCAAAACCCTTAACTTAATGACATTGCCCCCGAATGGCGCTTGATTGGCATCTAGGTCAAACCCTCGGCCAGTTAAGCCCGGTACGTTGACATTCCCGCTAAATTTAGCCAGCGTGAACCATACCAATACTGCTGATGTGGAAGGTCTATGAGCAAACCCTGGGATAAACAGCGCCTTAAAGAAACCCTGGCCCGCGCCAAAGGGCAGTTGCAACAGGAGGCTGGCCGCGTGGCCGGGCAGGTGTCGGTCAACCTGGCCCGCCTGTTGGAGCGCCGAGTGGTGGTGGGCATTACCGGCTTTTCTGGCGCCGGTAAATCTACCCTCATCACCAGTGTGATCAACCAACTGCTGCAGTACCAAACTGCCAGTATCCCAGGCTTTGGCCCGGCCCTGAGCAACCGCATTCGCTGGGTGAAATACCATCCCGGCGCCAGCGGTTTTGAGCGCAATTTTGATTATCAGCACTACTATCAACAGCTCGCTTGCGAGGGCAACCAGTGGCCCGCCTCCACGGTGGATATCAGCGCCGCCACACTGGAGATTGGCCTTCTGCGCGGGCCTAAAAGCAGTTGGCTAGCGCCTAAGGAATACAGCCTGTGGGTGGAGCTGCGCGATTACCCCGGCGAGTGGCTGATGGATTTATTGCTGGCGGATATGAGTTTTATCGACTGGTGCGCCTGGTGCCAGGCGCGTTTTGATCGCCACAGCCAGTTGCCCGCTATTGCCGCCCTGCGGGATATAGACCCGTTGCACGCGGCCGAGCCTGCCAGGCTTAAACAGCTGGTTGAAAGCTACAGCGCTATGGCGCAAACAGTCTTCCAGCAGGCCCAGGAACTGCGCTTTGTGCTGCCGGGCCGGGTGTTAATCCCGCAGGCGTTTAACCTAAGCAAACTGCCTTTTTTACCCTTATTTCTGCGCAACCACAGTAAAGCTGAGTTAATCAATGCGCCTGCAGATAGCTATTTTTGTGTATTACAAGCCAACTTCGAGCGCTACAAACGCCAGTGGGTAAAACCCTTTGTGGAAAAGGTATTCGGCGGTTTAGACAGGCAATTAATTTTGGTGGATGTATTACAGGCCCTGCACCAAGGGCCGGACTTTACCGAAGGCCTGGTGGATGCCCTGGCCGGGATCAGCGAGAGTTTTAGCTACGGCAAAAGCCGCCCCTGGTTACAGTGGGCCATGCCAAAAATAGACAAGGTGGTGTTTGCCGCCACCAAAATCGACCAGATTGTGGCCAGCGAACACGAAGCGGTGCGCCAGCTGCTGGGCGTGTTAGTGAAAAAAGCCTATACCCAAACCCAGCAGGCTGGTGCCGCCCCCGCCATCGAAGCGGTGGCCGCCGTGCGCGCCTCGGTGGAGCAGGAATACGCAGGCCAGGCAGGCATAGTTGGCCTTGGCCGGGAGGGCAAAGCGGTGGGGTTTATTCACCCGAGCGTGCCCGCCCACTGGCCGAGCGCCGCCCATTGGCAGGCCTTCGGCCAGTGGCAGCCGCCCCAATTATTGCCGCCTAAAGGCCTAAATTTCCGTAACCACGACGCCCTACCGCATATCCGTATGGATAGCCTCATCAACAGTTTATTGGGGGATTTTTGCCCATGAGTCTTGAACCGAAAATCGAACCCGCCAAAGAGACAGCCCGCGATGTGCCTCTGCGCCAAGCGCAATTATTCACCCCCCAGGAGGGCGCGCCGGAACCTGTGCGCACGGCGAGTGAATTTGTCCCCCTGGCGGCTATAGATACCCCGCCTGCGCTGACCGCCGCCCCGGAGGTGCTAACCGCAGGGCAAATTCGCTTAGAAGCCCTGCCCCTTAAAGGCCTAAAAACCGCCGCGCTGGCCGGTGGGGTTTTGCTAGCCCTGGCGGTGAGCTGGCCGCTGATGCAGTGGCTGAGCTGGGCCTTTAGCCTGCAACCGCTGTTGGGGGTGGGTTTATTGATGCTGTTAACAGCGCTTTTAAGCGCCTGCGGTTTTAGCCTGCTGCAGGTGGTGAAGGGGCAGGCCCAGGTGCGCAAGCTCAACCAGCTGCAACAGCAGGCCCAGCAGCTGGCGGGGCATAAAACCTTCGGCAAGGTCCGCGCCTATGTTGCCGCCCTACAGGCGTTTTACCTGGATAAACCCCAGGGGCAGATGCTCGCTGAGGTGCTTGGCAACCTGCCCGATTACGCCGATGACACAGAGGTGCTCGCCCATATAGAGCGGGGTTTTTTAGCGCCCCTGGACGCCGAAGCCCTGCGCCTGATCAACCGCTCCAGCAGCCAAACCGCCCTCGCCGTAGCCTTAAGCCCCTGGGTGAGCCTGGACATGGCGCTCTCCCTGCTGCGCAACGGCCAGATGCTCGCCCGCATCGGCGAACTCTACGGCCTGCGCCCCAGCCTGCTCACGCGCTGGCGCCTGATCAAAATGGTGGTGGCCCACTTAGTTGGCGCAGGTGCCAGTGAATGGGCGCTCGAACAAGCCGTAGACACCCTCGGCCTCGGCGCCGCCCAGATGGTAGGGCTGCGGGCAACTCAGGGCATTGGGGCAGGTTTGTACACCGCTAAAATTGGTTTAGCGGCTATGGAAGTGTGTAGGCCTATGGGGTTTGTGGCGGAGCCTAAGCCGGTGTTTAAACATTTGTGGGAGCATTTGGTGGTGCAGGTTAAGGGGCGGTTTAAGTTGTAGTTTTCAAATGTGTATTTCTTGCGCGTAGATTTCTTACATTGACAAACATCACCTTCCTGAATTGTGGTGCTGGGTATGGTGCGTTTGCTTAATATAATGCAAAGTGCCAACCATAGATTTTGCTAAATAGCGTAAGTCGTGCAAAGGCAAAAAATTTAATGTAATTCATTTTTTAATGCTAAGAGTGACCGACATGGTAGAGAAGAGAGAAAGTTTTAGCAGTGTAAGTTTGGTTAGGCAGGGAGAGCATTCATTTTATTCGTTAACCTTGCCTTCGGAATTGTTAGCTGAGACATGTTATGTCGTGGATCGAGAAGAAGACCCTATAGAAGGATTTCAGCGAGAGCTAGATGCGAAAAGAGCCAAGGAGATTGCTATGTATATAGATAGTGGGTTGGGAACTATCCCTAGCTCGATAGTATTGTCTGCTCAAGATGATGCGGGTTTGATATATAATTCAAAAACTAAATCGGTAAGCTTTAATAATATTAAGAAAGCATTTCTCATTATAGACGGTCAGCACCGCGTATATGGGTTTACCTTGGCCAAAAAGGCATTCCGAGTCCCGGTTGTTATATATTCCGGGTTGTCGAAGCGCGATGAAACACGTTTATTTATAGATATTAATTCTAAGCAGAAAGGCGTTCCGCCTGAGTTGCTTTTGGATATAAAAAAATTGGCTGAATACGAAAATGACCAGGAAGAATTCCTTCGGGAGGTGTTTGATATTTTTCAAGCTGATACAAGCAGCTGCCTGTTTGGCAGGTTGTCTCCAGCTAGTAAGGCAAAAGGAAAGCTGACCAGGTCTACGTTCAATACTGCTATTAAGCCGCTTGTAAAGATATTCGGTGGCAAAAGTGAATCGGAAATATTCTTCATTCTCAATAGTTATTTTTTGGCATTTGATGACGCGGTTTTGGTTAAGCTCGATATTCGTGATCACATGTTCAATGCCACCTTTTTTAAGGCGGTGTGCGGATTCTTTCCTGTGGTGGCCCACAAGGTAAAAGATAGGTTTGGGGCAATTTATAATGTGGATAATTTTTACCATTTTTTAGTTAAGATAGGTTCTGTGGTGAAGGCTTCAAAACTAAAGATATCGGGGTCGGCATATAAGCCGCTTGTTATTACATTTGAGGAGTGTTTGAAAGAGGATTTTCAATTATAATGTCCCTTGTATCTAGTGTGTTGGTTCAGCAGGTCCATCTGGATATTTTTGGTGTGGTTAGGAAGACAAATGTTGATTTAAAGGGATGGGTTGCAAATCAAAATTACTTTTTGGATGTCGATTTGGTACCGAACAATTTTTTTGTAAGAGCATCCGATAAGGATTATTTAAAAGCGGCTCTTGCAAATGATTGCAATCGCATGGCTATGGCCGCTATAGAGAGCATTTCTGGGGTTCAGCTTGATTATAGGCTCGGTAAAAGCGGGGCGTGGGGTGTCATTAGGGCTTACTATGCTTCCTTTTTTGCAATTCATAGTATAATGCGGATGTTTGGGATTTCCTGTTCACAGCTCGAACAAGTGCACGTAGATAAGATTTACGAATTTGCAAGTGTGGTAGGTCGATCGGGAAGCGTAAACAAATTGGAGAAGGGATTTTATTCTATTCGAATAAGTAAGTCATTTTCTGAGGTTGAGTTTCGCAAGTATAAAGATTCTCATCGGGATACCTGGGGGGAGTTTCTTGGGCTTTTGGAACGATTGATTGATCAGTCTGAAAATGTTGTTGCGCTTGTAAAGTATAAGTCTGAGATGATCGACATATTAATGTCTATTAAGCGTGGAATTACTAGGTCTCGCTGTTCAGAAAAAGGAAATTGGCTGTCGAATCTTAGGAACTCGGTAAACTATCAGCATACTCATGGAGTATGGTTCCCTTACGAGCGACGTCAAGTTGCGCCCGAGTATATTGCTACAATGGCTAATGATTGGTTGAATCCGGTCGGGATGCTTGATACCCGATTGAATCGTGATGATATTGAATTATTCTTTGAGGTGGTTATTGCTATAAATGCATTGTTCAGGGAATTGTTGGTGTCGTGTTCGGAGAAGGTTGGGGGTGGGAACAAAGTTTTTGGTAACGGGAGTTTAAAGTTGTTGAAAACACTCCGAGCCTTGTAGCCCTTAGGCTGGGCAGTAATGCCCAGCATTTGTGATCAACATCCTGTACTGAACAACTCTGATTTTTAAATGGTATTTAAATGCAAAACAATCCCAGGACCCCAAGTGCTAATCCGCCCTGCCCATATAACCGACGCCTACGCCATCGCCAAATTCCACACCACCAGTTGGCAAACCTATTACACCCAAGCCCTCAGCGCCGATTATTTAAAATACCTGGCACCCGCCGAGCGTGAGGCGCTTTGGTTGGCGCGGTTGACGCAACCGAAAATTAATCAGCGGGTTTTTGTAGCGCTGGAAGAAAACGCGTTGCTGGGTTTTGCCTGTGTTTTTCTCGATGAAAACCCAGAGTTTGGCTCTTATTTGGATAACTTACACGTAGCTGCCGCGCATCAAGGCAAGGGTGTGGGCAGGTGTTTAATTCGGGCGGTGGCTAATGCGTGTTTAGAGTTGGCGCCACACAAGGGTTTGTGTTTATTGGTGAATCAAAATAATGCTCGCGCCCAAAACTTTTATTTAAAACTCGGCGCGGTAAATGCGCGGGCGGACAGCTGGGCGGCGCCGGATGGCAGTGCTGTGCCCACATTTTGGTTTGTATGGCACAGGTTAGAGGTGTTGTTGGCGGCCACAGGCTAGGCTTTATGCCCAGTGAGTCAGGGCTTGTATCTGCTCCCTAAGGGCGTAAAATCCGGCAATTTTTTGGGGTGCCTATGTCGACTATTCTCGCTATTGAGGCCAGTGCCGAGGCCTGTTCCGTGGCGCTTAGCCACCGTGGTGCGGTTAGTGCGCGCAGTATTAACAGGCTTAAATCCCACTCCTTAGTCATCCTGCCAGCGGTTGATGAGTTATTAACCGAAGCCGCTTGTTCACCCGCTGAGATTAGTGTAATCGCCTACGATTGCGGGCCAGGGGCGTTTACAGGTTTGCGCATTGGTTTGAGTTTCGCCCAGGGCTTGGCGCTGGGTTGGAATAAACCCCTGCTGCCCATCGGCAGCTTAGAGTGCTTGGCCGAGGCCACTTTTGCCCTGCAGCCAAGCCTTACGCAGGTGGTAACACTGCTGGATGCGCGCATGGGCGAATTTTATGCGGCCGTGTTCACCCGCACAGAAGCGGGTTTTAAAGCCATAAAAGAGCCTTTTTTATGCGCCTATCAAGAGGCCGATGGGCAGCTTGGCGCCTATGCCGATGCCCACAGCGCCCTAGTGGGTTTGGGTGCGCGCGAGGTGGCGGCGGAATTTAGCGCGCAATTTGCTTATGTGGATGCCGCTATGAACCCGGACGCCACCGCCATGCTTACGCTTGCCGAGGCCGCCTGGCAGCGCAATCAAGCGGTGGCGCTTGAAGCGGCCGAATTGGTGTATTTGCGCAACAGCGTCACCTGGGATAAACATCAACTGCGTCGCAACCGCGACCTATAGAGGCAGTAGTGGAAAATATTATTCACGTCATTATTTTGGGGCTGATTGAAGGCATGACGGAGTTTTTGCCGATTTCCAGCACCGGGCATTTAATTATTGCCCAGCAATTAGGCTTAGGTGAGCGCTCGGATTTATTTAACGTGGTGATTCAAGCCGGTGCCATTTCAGCGGTGACACTTATTTATTGGCGGCGCATTTTATCTATGCTTGTGAATTTTAAAGAGCCTGCCAATAAAGATTATTTATTAAAACTCGGCGCTGCTTTTTTAATTACCGCTATTTTAGGTGTGTTGGTGAAGAAATTCGGTATTGAATTACCCGATTCCACCCAGCCGGTCGCCATTGCCTTAATTCTCGGTGGTTTTTGGATTTTATGGGCCGAGTGGTACACAGCGAAAAAACCGCCCAGTGCGGATATGACCTGGTTTGGCGCCGTAATAGTAGGCTGCGCGCAAATAGTGGCGGCTATATTCCCCGGCACCTCGCGCTCGGGGGCGGGCATTTTCGCCGCAATGCTCACCGGCTCAAACCGCGCCGCTGCGGCGGATTTTGTTTTTATGCTGGGCATTCCAACCATGTACGCCGCCAGCGCGAAAAAAATTATGGACGCCGCCCAAGACGGTCTAATTGCCCAGGAGGCCTGGGGTGATGTGGCGTTGGGCTTTGTGGTGGCCATGGTGTCGGCGTTTTTTGTGGTGAAGTGGCTGCTTGGCTATATTAAATCCCACCGTTTTACCGGCTTCGCCATTTACCGAATTATTTTAGGGCTGGTGTTGCTGACGTTTTTTTCTCAATACTAATTCCATTATCCTAAAAACCTCAGTTGAACCCGTAGCGAGGGCGCCTAAGGCGCAGAAGATGCGCAGTTTTTTTGGAAAATTCGGTGAAAGCAGTAGTCACCACTACGGTGAGCCGAATTTTCCAAAAAAACTGTGCAGATTCAAGCGTTAGACGGCCGCAGTAGGGTTCAACTGAGATTTTTAGGATTATTGCCCCAGCGGCCTTTTAACCGGGAGTTTTGCCTATGAATGCTTGTGTCCAAGGGCTGTTAAGGTTTTTACAGGCCTCACCAACCCCTTACCACGCCGTGGAGCAAATCAAAAACGCCCTTACTGGGGCGGGGTTTGTTCAGTTGGATGAAAAATCCTCCTGGAGCTTAAGCCCCGGCGGCCGCTATTTTATTGTGCGCCGGGAGGCTTCCCTGCTGGCCTTTGTATACGGCCGGGCGCCTTTGGTGGCGGGCGGCCTGCGAATTATCGGCGCTCATACTGATAGTCCCTGTTTAAAAATCAAACCCCGCCCGGAAAAAACCAGCCAGGGCTACCAGCAATTGGGAGTGGAGGTGTACGGCGGCGCGCTGCTGAACCCTTGGTTCGACCGCGATCTGTCCATCGCCGGGCGCGTGGCGGCGAAAACCCACAGCGGCGCCATGGTCCAACCCCTGGTGGATTTTAAGCGGCCCATTGCGGTTATCCCCAGCCTCGCTATTCACCTAGACCGCAGCGCCAATGAACAGCGCTCGGTTAACCCCCAGGAGGATATGCGGCCCATTTTGCTGCAAGGGGAGGTGCTGGATTTTCGCGCCCTGCTGCTTAAACAGCTGGCCGCCCAGGGCGTCAGTGATGTGAGTGAAGTATTTGAATACGACCTGTGCCTCTACGACAGCCAGCCCGCCGCACTGGTGGGGGTGCAGGAGGAATTTATCGCCAGCGCGCGCCTGGATAACCTGCTCAGCTGTTATTTGGGGTTGCAAGCCATGCTCAGTGCCGACGGCAGTCAATCGGCCCTGTTGCTGCTGACCGACCACGAAGAAGTGGGCAGCCAGTCGGATGTGGGTGCCCGCAGTAACCTGTTAAACGGCTTTTTGCAGCGCCTGTTCAGTAATGATGAAGAGCGTTTGCGAGCACTTGCTCATTCTATGATGCTGTCGGTTGATAACGCCCACGGCATTCACCCAAACTACCCGCGCAAACACGATGACAACCACGGCCCGCTGCTCAATAAAGGCCCGGTGTTAAAAGTGGATGCCAACCAGGGTTACGCCACCAGCAGCGAATCCGCCGCTGTGGTTCGCTTGATAGCCCAAGCGGCGCAGGTGCCCATACAGTCTTTTGTCACCCGCGCGGATATGCGCTGCGGCAGCACCATAGGCCCCATGACCGCCGCCCTCACCGGCGTGCGCACGGCGGACCTAGGCCTGCCTACCTTTGCCATGCACTCCATCCGTGAGCTAGCTGGCGCCAAGGACCCAGACCTGATGCTGGCACTGCTGCAGGGCTTTATTGCCCAGGTTAGTTTGCAAGCCTAAGCAGGCAAACTGTTAACCTGGTTATGAATTTGCTTTTCCAATGCTCCATTTGAGTTTTATTTGGCAGCCTCAATCCAAAAGTGGGCTTTACTTGATAGAGCCGAGGTTATTTTATGATCACAGATGATGTATTGGCTCGTTTTGAGCACTTTGACAAACTCACCCCCCACCTGCTGCTGGATGCCCTCGACGCCCTAGAGTTTTTACGCATTGACGAAGGCGGTTTCCTGTTTAAGCGCGGCAAATCCCTGCCTGAGGCTTATTACCTGCTAGACGGCAGCCTGGATTTAATCGATTCCAACTTCAACACCAGCTCTATTAGTGCAGGCAGCCCAGAGGCTCTAAGCAGCCTGAACAGCGAGCCGGTAACAGCGGTAACCGCGCGCGCCACCAGCCGGGTTTTGGCCTTTGCCATCAACCGCGATCACCTTTCCCGCCTAGTGTCCTACAGCCAGTCCAACCCCCAGCCAGCCGCCGAGCGTGTGTTCGGCACCGATGGCGTGGAGCTGGTGGAGGATGACGATTGGTTTGAGCGCCTGCTCGACTCCCACCTCTTCTCGCGCATCCCCATGGCCCATGTACAGCAGCTGTTTACCCGTCTGCGTTCTATTCCCGTCAAAGCCGGTGAAAAAATTATGCGCGAGGGCGAGCGCGGTGATTATTTTTATGTGCTCGCCAGCGGCAACGCCGTCATTACCAATGCCCTAGGGACTATTCGAGTGGATTTAAGCCCCGGTATGTCGTTTGGGGAAGAGGCCATCCTCGGCCGCACCCCACGCAATGCCTCAGTGACTATGCTCACCGATGGGGTGATTAAACGCCTCACCGAAGAGGATTTTAACGAGCTGATTCGCCGCCCCGTAATGCAATATATAGACGCCGCAGCAGTGGAGGCTTTGTCGGAGCCTTTTAATGTGATCGACGTAAAAATGCCCATTGAATTTCGCTGCGGCCACTATCCTGGCGCGCTGAATATTCCGCTGGTGCGCCTGCGCGATCATTTAAAAGACCTCGCCAGCAGCAAACTCTATTTAGTGCCGGATGACGCCGAAGGGAGGGCGGAAATTGCCGCGCATATTCTCTGCCAAGCGGGTTTTAACGTGCGTATTATCAAAGACGCCGCCGGGGTTATTTACGGCCAGCAGGCTGGTTGAAACCTCAGGCGAATAGGCGCCTTTCGGGAATTCAATTTTCGTGATTATCGCTAGGCATTTTCGAGCGCAGGGAGGGAGTTTATGCGTTATAAATGACCGACTGAGCACGAAAATAACGACGCGAGAGCGCGAAAAGTGAATTTCCGCAAGGTGTCCTAACCTTGTATGATGGCCGCCTTATTATTTAAGGCGGCCCTATGACAGCAACGCGCATTCTCACCGGCATTAAAACCACCGGCACTCCTCACCTGGGCAATTATGTCGGTGCTATTCGCCCGGCCATTGCCGCAAGCCACACGCCCAACTCACAGGTGTTTTATTTTTTAGCCGATTTACACGCTTTAATTGGCTGCCACGAACCCGCCAAAATTTTGCAATCAACCCGAGAAATTGCTGCCACTTGGCTGGCCTTGGGCCTGGATACTGACAAAGCCGTGTTTTATCGCCAATCGGATGTGCCGGAAATTTCTGAGCTGTGCTGGGTGCTCAACTGTATGGCCGCCAAGGGTTTAATGAACCGCGCCCACGCCTATAAAGCGGCTGTGGCACAAAACCTAGAAGACCAACAGGATGCCGATTTTGGCGTGACCATGGGGTTGTATTCCTACCCGGTGTTAATGGCAGCGGATATTTTAATGTTCGGCGCCCACAAGGTGCCGGTGGGGCGCGATCAAATTCAGCATGTGGAAATGGCTCGCGATATCGCCCAGCGTTTTAACCATCATTTTGGCGAAACCTTTGTCCTGCCCGAAGCGGTGGTGGATGACAAAGTAGCGGTATTACAAGGCCTGGATGGCCGCAAAATGAGTAAGAGTTACAACAATACAATTCCGCTCTTTTTAGCGGAAAAGCCGCTGCAAAAACACATTAATAAAATAGTCACCAATTTATTAGAGCCGGGTGAACCCAAAGACCCGGACAGCTCAGCGGTATTTCACATTTGGCAGGCGTTTGCCAATAGCGAACAAATCACCTACATGCGCGAACAATTCGCCGCCGGTATCGGCTGGGGCGACGCAAAAAAACAATTGGCGGCTTTAATTAATGCCGAACTTGCGCCGGCTCGCGAGCGCTATGAAAGCCTGCTGGCTAACCCGCAATTAATTGAAGCGGAATTACAAAAAGGCGCTGTTAAAGCCCGTGAATACGCTATTCCCCTGATGCAAAAAGTCAAACGCGCTATGGGCATTGCGCCTCTGTGTTAACCCCAATTAAAACCAGCGCCTGGGGCGAAAAAATCGCAGGCCCAAGCGCCATAGTGGATTTAATGGAGGATTTAGGCGCGGCGCTGAATAATAATCCGGATTTATTATTTTTAGGCGGCGGCAACCCAGCGCAAATTCCTGCCGTACAAGCCCTATTTGCCCAACACTGGCAGGCAATAGGGGCGCAAAGCGCTGCGGTCAATAAAGTCTGCGGCGTTTATCAATCCCCCCAGGGCGATGAACAACTCATCGCCGAATTACAGACGCTGTTTCGCGCCCAGGGTTTAGCTGTGGGTGCTGAACATTTGGCGATTATCAGCGGCAGTCAAAACGCGCTGTTTTTATTATTTAATTTATTCGCCGGGCGCGCCGCAAGCGGTGAAATGCGCAAAATACTCCTGCCGATGGTGCCGGAGTATTTAGGTTATGCCGACCAAAGCCTAGCGGCGGATAGTTTTATTAGCTGTTTACCCCGAGTGCATAAAACCGGCCCCCATAGTTTTAGCTACCAATTAGATATTGCCGCCTTAGATGCCATAACGGATGAGCTGGGGGCTGTGTGTATTTCATCGCCCACTAATCCTTCTGGCAATGTGGTGAGCCTTGATGAATTACAGGTATTAAATACCTGGGCGAAAACGCGGCAGGTGCCACTGATTATTGACCGCGCCTACGGCTCACCTTTTCCCGCTTTGGAATATCCACCGCAGCCGCTGTTTTATGACGAGAATATTATTCAGGTTTGGAGCCTGTCTAAATTAGGCTTGCCGGGGCTGCGCACGGCGGTGGTGTTAGCTCAGCCGGATGTAATCGCCCTGTTAGTCAAAGCCAACACCATATTAAACCTCGCCAATAATAATCCTGGCCCGGCGTTAATGCTGCGCTTAATCCGCAGTGGCGATTTAACTGAAATTACACAAAACCTATTGCCGGATTTTTACCGCCAGCAGCGCGATACACTGCTGCACTTATTGGCGGAGGCGTTGGCAGGGCTTAATTATTTTATCTGCGAGCCAAAAGGCGCCTTTTTTATTTGGCTCTGGCTGCCAGATTTACCCATAAGCAGCGCCGAGTTGTACCAACACTTAAAACAACAAGGCGTGTTGGTGATGGCGGGGGAGGGGTTCTTTTTTGAATGGCAAGACAGCTGGCCCCATGCGCGCCAGTGTTTGCGCTTAACCTATTGCCAGAATAAAGAAGTATTAGCCCAGGCAGTGGCGATTTTGGCGGCTCAGGTGCGAGCCTTGCAGACGGGTAATTCTTAAGGGTATTAATTTAAGCCTGCTGCACTTTTTTTGTGTTGATTCTTGAGGTTATCTCAAACCCCAACTCAGCCCAATGTCATTAAGTTAAGGATATCATCTCGTTTTTTAGACGACTTTGCCCTCCACCAGAAACCCCACCCCAACCCTCCCCTTAAAAAGGGGAGGGAGCAAAAAACCTTAAACGAAGGATTTTCGCTTGTTTTCAAGGCTATCCTGCTCCCTCCCCTTTTTAAGGGGAGGGTTGGGGTGGGGTTTCGGGGCGAGCATATAAACACTGGGAAAACACACCCACTCTTTAACTCAATGACATAGGGTTTTGGAGGGGTTATGGCTAGAGATCGCTATTATTCCGCGCAAACGGATATTGGCACGCAGGCGTTGCTCCTGACTGCGGTGTGATCTTAAAAATAGTGCTGACGAATTTAATTTCCCGTGCGTGCGCATCTATTTTTTAAAAAATGCACCGAGCCGAAATCCACACTTAAGCCCACAGCCGCTGTTAAATCCAAAACCCCCAACACATAATAAAATGCCTTAATAACCCCACCGTGGGCAATAATAATATTGGTTGTGAATGAGGTTAATTGCTCGTCTCTAAACTGCTCCACGCGCGAGCACAGATCCGCAAACGATTCCCCACCGGGCGGTGCAAAATGCTCTAGATTTCCTGCCCATAGATTTAATTGTTCGCGGGGAATTAAATCCCAAGGGCACATCTCCCAGGCGCCAAAGTTTAGCTCCATCAACAGGGGGTTAAATTGAATCCTGAGTGTGGGAAAAAGGCTGCCTGCGAGCTGGCTGCAGCGCTGCAAGGGGCTGCTAAAAATAGCCGCCTGTGAGGGCAGCAGGTTGAGTAAATGGCTGTGCAGTGCAGAGGAGAGAGATTCGGCGGGAACGTCACTTTGGCCGTAACAGATGCCTGCAGGTATTTGCGGTTTTAAATGGCGAATTAAATAAATGCCGGCCTTGTCCGCAGGTTTAACCGCCATTGCCAAACAAGGACCAGACTAATAACACCAGCAAATAAAAACTCACTTCCGACACCTGCTGCACGGCGCCTAAACAATCGCCGGTAAAACCGCCGATGCGGGCTTTAAAATAACGCGCCAATAAAAAAGTGCTCACCCCGGCTGCGGCCAACCCCGACCAGAGGCTAGCCGCTAATAAACCATTAATACCCCAAAAGGCGATGCTCGATAACATCCATAAAGGCACTAGGCCCAAGGCGGCGGAAAACATCAGATGTTCTAGGCGAATATCCGTGGCCAGGGGTTTGCTTTTGCTGGTGCCATCAAATTGCACATAATCCAGCGAATAAATCACCACAGTCGCCATAAAACGGCTGGCGGCAAAGCCGCAGACTAAAACCCAGCCTAAGCCCATATCAAATTGCGCGATATTTAGTAGCGCCAAATATTTAGTCGCCAATAAACCAATTAACCCCACCACACCATAGGTGCCCAGGCGAGAGTCTTTCATAATGGTGAGAATTTGGGTTTTGGCGTAGCCGCCGCCAAAACCGTCGCAGCAGTCGGCCCAGCCGTCTTCGTGAAAGGCGCCAGTGGCAAAAATACCGATAACTAAAGTGAGCAGAACCGCTAAATCAACGGTAAACACCAGGCTAAATAAATAAAAACAACCGGCGCACAAGAGCCCTAAGAATAAACCGATCAGGGAGAAATAACGCGCGCCCTGTTGCAGGTGCTCGTCATTAAACTGTACCCATTTAGGCGCAGGAAAGCGGGTGAAAAACACCCAGGCATTAAAAAAATAATGAATTTCTCGTGAAAGCAATTCGGACTTAAATTGCACGACTGACACCTGCCGATTCGAAAGAGGCCATGGAATTAATAAAGCGCGCCGCTGCTTTTACGAGCGGAAAGGCCAAGGCAGCGCCGCTGCCCTCGCCAAGGCGCAAACCCAGATCCAGCAGGCCTTTGACCTGTAAATGGTCTAACAAGAGCCGGTGACCAGGTTCTGATGAGGTGTGACAAAATACACAATAAGCCAGTGCATTGCTATTGATTTTCACCGCCGCTAAAACTGCCGCCGTGGCGATAAATCCATCGACTAATACCAGCATTCCCCGGCTGGCCGCGCCTAAGCAGGCGCCCGCTAACATAGCGATTTCAAAGCCGCCGAAAACTTGCAGTGCCGTCTCGCCGCTGGGCGAGGACAGCGCGTGGTGCTGCAGGGCGGCGCGCAATTGTTCAGTTTTATTGGCTACGCCCTGGGCATCCAAACCTGTGCCGGGGCCGACCAAATCCTCCAGCGCAATGCCGGTTAATACCTGCGCTATAAGGGCGCTGCTGGCGGTATTGCCTATGCCCATTTCACCCAGTGCAATTAAATTGCAGCCTGCCTCGGCCAATTGCGCCACCAGGCTATCGGCGCGGGCAAAGGCCAGCTGCCGCTGCGCGCTGCTCATGGCCGCCTGTTGGCAATAATCTTCGGTGCCCTCGGCAATTTTAAAGTTGATTAAATTCGGGTGCGCAGGCAATGGTGCCTTTACGCCGGCATCCACCACCTTGAGGCTTAAACCCGCTTCGTCACAAAAACCGTTAATAGCCGCGCCGCCCTGTAGAAAATTGGCCACCATCTGGGCAGTGACCGATTGTGGATAGGCGCTGATGCCCGGCTGCGCCGCCGCCCCGTGATCGCCCGCAAATACCACTAAATGCGGCGCATTAATTTGTGGATCCAGGCGCTGTTGCACCAGGCACATTTGCAGCGCGAGGCTTTCAAGCTGGCCGAGGGCGCCGAGGGGTTTGGTTTTAGCGTCGATTTTGGCTTGAATAAGCGGGCGAAGGGTTTCATCCAGCGGTGCAATAGTAAAATTCATAGGCGGGTAATAGTGTGGGAAGTGATTAGGGGGATCTGCAGGTTGTGGTGCTGATTTAGCCTGTGGATGTGTTTTAAGTGGCAGTTTGCGTGATTAGGCGTCTGGCAAAATTAGTCCGTGCAAGCGTAATTTAGCCCTCGCCAATGGGGTGCACATAATTTTTTATGTTTAACTGCTTGTATCGCCTCTCCCAATAACAAGGTTCAAAGTTAATATTATTTGGCCGATGGCGTAGCCCGGATGGAGTGAAACGCAATCCGGGTTTGCATCGAAACACCCCGGATTACGCTGCGCTCCATCCGGGCTACTAAAGTCAACTTAATTGAGATGGCGACACCAAAACGCTTAACTTAATGACATTGCGTGCCATCCGGGCTGCAGAGTAAATTCAACTGATTTAAATGTATCGACACTCCTAGCCTATTAACCCGGCAGTAAAATCCGCTGGATTAAAACTCAATCCCGCGCTGGGCTTTAACACCCGCGCGAAAGGCGTGTTTAATGTCGTTGATTTCGCTTACGGTATCGGCCAGTTCTATCAATTCAGGGATGGCGCTGCGGCCCGTTAAAATAACATTTTGCATTAAAGGTTTGTTCTTAAGTACGGCAATGCTCTCGGCCAGATCCAAATAACCGTAATCAAACATATAGGTTATTTCATCCAATAAAACTAAATTAATCTGCTCATCCTGCAAAAAACCTTGTGCCTTTTGCCACACCTCTGTGGCAGCCGCCATATCTTTTTGGCGGTTTTGGCTATCCCAGGTAAAACCTGTGCCCATAATTTCATAGTGCACACTCGGGTGCTCTTTAAAAAATTGTTGTTCGCCGGTTTTCCAGGTGCCTTTAATAAATTGCACTACTGCTGCTGTTTGCCCGTGGCCCACAGCGCGCAACAGGGTGCCAAAACCGGAGCTGCTTTTGCCTTTGCCCTCGCCGTATAAATAAATAATCACGCCGCGTTTTTCTTTGGCGGCGGCTACAGCGGCGCGCACTTTTTCTTGGGTTGCCTGCATGGCCGCTTGGTGGTTTTTATCTTGCTCATCACTCATAAAATTAATTCCAAAAAAAGGCGCCCTGGGCGCCTATCAACGAGTCAACTACTTAACCTGGCTTTGTGGCGGCTTCAGCCGCTTTTATTACCAGGCACAAAAATCGGCTGATTAAAACGACCAATGCAGGCCCGCATAAGCGCTCAATGGCGCGGTATTATAGCCTTTAACCTCCTGATAATTCTCATCCAAAGCGTTGGCTAGGCGCAGATAAACTCGCGCGGCTGGATTAATTTGCCAGGCCGTTTGTGCATCCACCACCGCATAATCTTCCATCAGGTCGCCGCCGTAGGCTCGTTGGTTAAATGCGCTGCGATAGTTTAGGTCGCTAATCCAGCGGGCGGACAATAATTCCACATGCACACCCAGGCTATAGGTATTTTCCGGCCGCTGAACCTTTTCTGCCCGTGCGTTGCTGCCGGCGTAATCGCTGGAGTTTTGCCTGGTCTCTAAATGGGTGTAACCCAAGCGCCATTGTAGCTGGGCGGACATCTGCCAGTGGCCGCTCAATTCCACGCCTTCTGATTGGCTTTGTCCTTCGGTTTGCACATACCCGGAATAATTGAGCGCATCGTAAAAAATTTCGTCCTGAATTTTGTTGCTAAATACAGTGGCGGCTAGTGAGAGCGTTTGCCACTGTGCATCCAGGCCGGTTTCTATGCCACGGCTGGTCTCATCGCGAAAGTGTTTTTGCGCGTTGGGGCTTGCGTAGCTGCTGTGATTATTAAAATAAATTTCATAAAAACTCGGCGAGCGGAACCCGCTACTGGCGGCTGCCCGCCATTTAAGTTCAGGCCCCGCCGTGGGAATAATATAAGCAGTGGCTAAACGGTAACTGCTGTGGTTGTCAAAATCGCTACTGCTATCCCAGCGGCCGCCGATGCTGTAGGAAAATTGCTCGTTAGGGCGAATTAACCACTCAGAAAACACCCCGTACGAATCGCGGCGTTCATCAGCCTTATTATTATCGGTAGTGATTTTTTGTAAAAATGTTTCCTGCTTGGCGGCAAGGCCTAGGCTTATGCCTACCTGCTGATTCATTGCATAGTGGGCAAAATATTGCGCATCACTGCTGGCGCCACGCAAGGATTCATATTGTGGTGCATGGGCGATTAAATAACGGTCGTGCTGATTTAAATAGTGGGCGAGGGAAAATTCCTGCTGCAATTGCGCGCCGCTGTAGCGCCAGTCAAGGCGCGCGGCATGGGCCTTAGCCGTGTCGTCGCAACTATCTAAGCGGTTGTATTGGGTGTCGTAACAGCCGTCATATTCATTGGCGCTCTGGGTTGAGCGTGCCACCACACCTATAGACTGTGCAGCGTTTAAATGCGCGCGCGCTTTAAGATGAATATTCGCTGCGCGAAAACCGTCTTTGTCAGCACTCTTATCGTCTGTGCGGGCGTTAAAGCCTGCGCTGCTGAGTACGCCTGAGCTAATAAAATAATCGACCTGTTGATTTTTGCCGCGCATATTGGCGCTGATATTTTGGCTGTCAAAACTGCCTGCCTCCATGTCTACATCGGCATTAAAGGCATCGGTTGCTTCTGGCGTAAATACTGAAATAACGCCGCCGGAATCAGCGCCATAAATGAGCGCTTGCGGGCCTTTTAATACTTCCACGCGGCCTAGTTGTTGATTTAATAAAGCATCAAAACGCGGGCCAATTTGTGTGGCGGTGGTATCACTCACCGCTATGCCATCGATATATAACCGTGTGCGAAAGGCATCTTCACCGCGCACAAAAACGCTGGTCGCTTTGCCGGGGCCGCCGGAATTACTCACATTAATGCCGGGCACTGTGCGTAAAATATCTGCTAAGGATGTGGCATTGCGCTGCATTAAATCATCGCGATTTAACACATCTACCGACATACCCACCTGTGCAAGCGGCTGGGAAATACGGCTGGCGGTTACAACCACCTCGTCAAATTCACGTGAAATTGCCGCGCCATCGGCAGCATTGAGGACACCGGGTATAACAATACTCAGCGGTGTTAATAAGGATAATAAAAATGTTTTGGCAATTGCCATAAAACCAGTCTCCCAAACAAAACATCGTTGGGAAAACAAACGGCCGGTCGCGGCGCACCCATGCTGGCGCGCCACACAATACCACGCCACCTGCCCTCCGCAAGTTGGTAAATTCCACTGCGTATTAACACGCTGTGGAGTGCTTCTAAGGCCGGTATCCGGGCTTTTGGCCGCTTAAAAATGACAGCGGGGCAGCGCCTTCCCATGTTAAAAACACAGTGGCGGAGGTTGCCTGAATCTAGCCTAGGCTAGGGGTCACCAATGACCGTTGCGGGGGCAGCGCAGGTTTTTCACCTGCTTCCCGTTTAACTAAACACTGTTTAGCACCTTGGAAGGGCGGGCATACTAGGGGCAAGTGGTGGCAAAGGCAAGTGCGTTGGGGTTGACTGCAATTTTTGTAAAAAACTAATTACCGAAAAACACACGGTTAAATTAGCCATTATTTTGGAAATAAATTGCAGCACCGGCCAGAAATACTTGATTCATTAACCCGGTGACGTTTAGTGCCGGGTTAATGAGTGCGACAAGGATGTCGCACCGACGGCCTAGGCCGTCGCGAGCCCCGCTAAAACAAGCCAATCTGCGTATCTGCGCCAGTTTTAGCGGGGCGATGACAAAATAGATCAGGACGATCTATTTTGTCGTCGGGTTAATATCATAGGCTGCGCAGTGTATCAATACACAACCATAGCGCCATCAGCAGCAGAAAACTCGCCAATAGTTGATTGCAGCGCCGTTGTGCGCTGGGCGTTTGTAATAATTGGGTTAATTGTCGGCCCAATTTGGCATAGGCCAGCATGACTGTTAAATCAATTAATAAAAAAATACCCGTGAGCACTAGAGCGGTGAGAGTGTAATGGCTGCTGTGTTGTAAAAAAGGCGGAATTAAGGCGCCAAAATACACTATGCCTTTAGGATTGCTCGCGGCCACCCAAAAACCGCGCCGCAATAATGCCGCAACACTGTGCAGCTGCGGCTGGGCCGCAGATGAAAAATCCACCCAGGGCGCTCGCCATAATTGCAGGCCTAAATAAAATAAATACAGCGCACCGAGTATAGCTATTGCGCCAAACGCTTTCGGCCAGAGGGCCACCAAACTACCTAAACCCAATGCGGATAACAGCATCAATAGGCAATTGCCCAGGCTCGCGCCGAGCATGGCGGCACTTACTCGCGCAAGCGGTAAACGGCTGCCGAGGGCGAGGCAGAGCAGCATAACAGGGCCTGGGCTGATGCTGACCACGCTGGTAATAAGTATAAATTGCAACAGTGAATCCAGGGGCATGCAGGGTGTCCGGTGGGGTAAACGCGTAGGTGAATAGATGTGTTATTGGGTCACAAGCTTAATAATAAGCAGAAAATTGTCCGCCAGAAGAAGGCCTAAACGCTTTATTTTCCTGCTGTAGCGACGGACGAGCACTTTAATCAGAAGGTAAGCTTTTATCTACGGGGCCTCTTTAAAAATACTTGCTACACCTGTGTTGCCAGCGGAATTAACGGCCCATTCGTTGATATAAAGACAAATATCCATAGGCTATGCAGTGCTATAATTCACAGGTAAATTCAGGATTTCACGCCTATGCCTCACCGCGTTCACCTATTTTCCCTGCGTGTGTGCGATGCACTGCGGGATGCCTGCATCAAAGAACCCTATAGCCTAGGGCGTTTTAAACACGACCTCATAGCCGGTATCACCGTGGGAATTATTGCGATTCCCCTGGCGATGGCCTTGGCGATTGCCAGCGGTGTTGCGCCCCACTATGGGCTTTATACCGTCGTTGTGGCGGGTTTTTTAATTGCCTTAACCGGCGGCTCGCGTTTTAGTATTTCCGGCCCTACCGCCGCATTCGTGGTGATTTTATACCCCATTACACAAAAATACGGTTTGGGTGGGCTGCTGTTAGCCACGCTTATGGCAGGTGTTTTATTGGTGCTGATGGCCGTTTTGCGCTTGGGGCGCTTAATTGAATATATTCCTGAGCCGGTCACGCTAGGTTTTACCGGTGGCATAGGTGTTGTTATTGCGACGCTACAAATTAAGGATTTTTTAGGTTTATCCATAAGCCAAATGCCCGAGCATTATCTGGATAAGGTTGTGCTTTTGGCCCATTCTGCCGCTGGCCTGCAGCTGCCCAGCCTTAGCGTGGCCTGTGTAACGCTGGCGGTTATGCTGTTGTGGCCGAAATTAAAAATTCCACTGCCGCCGCATTTGCCCGCGCTGTTAATCGGTACTGCCTTAGCTGTTTGGTTAAATTCCGCAGGTTTAGCGTTGGATACAGTGCAATCGCGCTTTAGCTATCAATTGGCTGACGGCACACAAGGGCAGGGCATTCCAGCTATTTTGCCGACGTTTATAGCGCCCTGGCAGCAACCGGGGGCTGCAGGTGCGCCGCTAAATATTAGTTGGCAATTATTGGCTGATTTACTGCCCGCCGCATTTGCCATTGCAATGCTTGGCGCTATCGAATCACTCTTGTGTGCGGTGGTTATGGACAATATGACCGGCAAACGGCACAGCGCAAATTCAGAAATATTAGGCCAGGGCATAGGCAATTTAGTGGCGCCTTTTTTCGGCGGCATTACTGCTACGGCGGCGATTGCGCGCTCAGCCGCCAATTTTCGCGCGGGCGCACAATCGCCTGTGGCGGGCATGGTGCATGCGCTGGTGGTGTTGTTAGGCTTGATGGGCTTGGCGCCTTTATTAGGTTTTTTACCCATGCCCGCTATGGCGGCCTTATTAGTTATGGTGGCCTGGAATATGAGTGAGGCGCCCAAAAGCGTACATTTATTGACGCACAGTGGCGCATCGGATCGCTGGGTGTTTGCCTGTTGTTTTTTATTGACCATCTTGTTTGATATGGTGGTGGCAATTACGGCGGGTATTGTTCTGGCCGCTATTTTATTTATGAAAGAAATGGCCGCCGCCACGCGCTTAATTGCCAGTGCTGAACCGGCTGTTGTCAATGGCCGAGCGCTGCCTGCCGCCTGGCGTGTGTTCGCGGTTAACGGGCCGTTATTTTTTGCCGCCGCCGATAGAATATTCAGCGAATTAACCCTGCACTGCGCGCCGCACAGCGGTGTTGTTATTCAGTTAGAGCGCGTTACCTTGCTGGATGCCGGTGGTATTGCCGCACTGCGTAAATGGCTGGAGTTCTGTCATAAAAATCAGGTAAAAATAATTCTGCTGAATTCATCCGAGCAGGTGTTAGAAGCACTGGAGCGCGCGCAGATTACCAGTACCCCAGATGAATTGATGATAGTGCCCGCACTCGTGCAGGTGCCGGAGCATTTTTTAACTGTCTAAGACTGTATTTATAGAGAGGTAATTATACATTTGCGCTACTAGGCGGCGTTTTTAAACGGTCACGAATCAAGCCCGTGTTGTGTTTATAGAGCACTGCTGATTTTGCTACTCGGTCATAGTGTCATTACTAAAATAAGATTAATCCTAACTCTTGGTCGGATGTATTTGCACTGCTCAACTGAAATAAACATCCCCGTTATTCCGGCCAATTGCACCATTCGTCAGCCGCTAAAAAATAAAATCATCGCTTGCCCCTGTTTGTGCGCTAGGCATTTATAATGCGCGGCTTTTGTGTGTGCCAGTGGTGAGAGATGTATGCAAGTGACAAGTGCGGCCCAGTCTAAAGGCCTGTGGGGTATGTCGCGGCCCCTATTGGTGGAGCAGGCGCTGCAACTGAGTGTGCCTTTATTGGATACATTTTTTTTAAGCCGCGTGAGCGATTCTGCCGCTGCCGCCGTGGGTGCCTTAACGCCGGTATTATTTTTTGGCGTTAATATTCTGTGGGTGACAATTTTTTCCGGCTCCAGTATTGCGGGCCAGCGGCTCGGTGCAGGCAGCCGCGATAAAGCCATTGCCACTATAGCCACCTACACCAGCTGGATTTTATTAGTTGGCCTTTTGCTGGCGGCTCTTTTATACACAGTGTCACCCTGGGTGTGCGCGGTCATGAAACTGGACGGCCCAACACGCGCCTACGGCATTCAGTATATGCAGATTATTTGCCTGCTGATGATTGTGTGGTCGTTTAAATTAGTTTTTCAAAGTATTCTCAATATATTCGGCCTACCGCAGTGGAATATGGTGGCGAATATTGTGTTTTTTATCTGCAATTTAATCGGCACCGCATTTGCGGTGTACGGCGGCTTTGGTTTTGAACCCATGGGGCTTGCAGGTGTTGCCTGGGCGAATGTTATTGCTTCCAGCATAGGTGTAGCGGTCAGCGCTTATTTTGTATTTAGCCGAGTTTCCCTGCGTTTACCGCGCCGGGTATTTGTTGGTGAATTTAAATCTGCCTCGCAGCACACCTTGCGTATTGCTCTGCCGAGTATGCTGGAGCCATTATCGTTTGATTTAAATATGATGGTTTTAAATGGCTTTGCCGCCACTTTAGGCACGGCGGCACTGGCCGCCAAAGTGTATACCTTTAATACTTTTTTAATCGGCCTGGTGATTACTCTGGCGCTTACCCTCGCCACAGAAGTATTAGTGTGCCAACAGGTTGGTGCGGGTGATTATGCCAAGGCTATTAAGCAAATGCGCCAAAGCCTGAAGGCGGCCCTGTGGGGTTCGGGTATTGTGGTCATGATTTTGCTGGCACTTAATCATCCCATTATGTCGCTGTACACCAGCGATCCTTGGATTGTGGCGGCATCGTTTTGGTTATTTTTACTGGCCGCTATTTCAGAGCCGCCGCGCGCCATTAATGTCATGGTGGGCGGTGTGTTGCGCGCCACCGGCGATGGTTTATTAATTTCAATCGTCGGGCCATTATTTACTTGGTTAGTCGCTGTGCCGGCCGCTTATGTTATGGCGTTTATTTTGGAGTGGGGTATTTTTGGCATTTTGGTGTCGGCGGTGTTGGATGAGGGCTGTCGCTCTTATTTTTATTGGCGCCGTTGGCGCACGGGCCGCTGGCAACACACCCATGTACACGCCTTGGAGGCCAAGGCCGAGCAGGCTCGGCAGTCGTTTTGAGCTGCGCCTGCTGCGGCCTTAGCGCCTGAATTGTGGTCGCCCGAAGCCGATCATGCGGGACATTTAACCCTGTAACTGTGTCTTTGCCGGGGTCATGGCGACGAATCGGCGGGTGATAAGTGGGAATTACTTGGGCAAGGGACTAAACTGCAGTTAGCATACTGCCTTCATTCTTGTTTAAGTGCCGCGTATTTATGTCCCAAGTGTCAGAACGCTCGCCCAGCTCCCTTAAACGCTACACCACGGCTAATGAAATGGTGGAGGATGTGTTTGCCACCTATGCCGAGCGCACGGCATTTACCTATGCCGGTCAGCGCCATACTTATGGGGAAATAGACCGCCTCTCGCGCCAATTTGCTATTTTTTTGCAATGCCATTTAGGCCTCGCGCCCGGCGATGTGATCGCCTTGCAATTACCTAATATCACCCAATACCCAGTGGCTATTTACGGCGCTATTCGGGCCGGTTTGGTTATTGTGAATGTAAACCCGCTTTATACGCCCCACGAGTTGGAACACCAATTGGTAGATTCCGGTGCTAAGGCTTTGGTGGTGTTAGCTAATGTGGCTGCGGCAGCGGCGCAGGTGGTGCCGAACACTGCGGTGCAAAATGTCATAGTGACAGAATTTGCCGATTTAATGCCCTGGCCTAAGCGGCCGCTGATTAATTTTATTGTGCGGCATGTAAAAAAATTAGTGCCCAAAGCGCATTTTGTTAATCACATTAATTTTAATGACGCCTTGGCATTGGGCGCTAAAGGTGAATTAACAGCGGTGCAGCGCCAGGCGCATGATGTTCTGTGCCTGCAGTATACCGGCGGCACTACGGGCCGCGCTAAAGGCGCCATGTTAAGCCATTTTAATGTGTGCTCTAACAGCTGGCAGGTGCTTGAGCGCAACCCGCATTTATCGGCGGCTGCGGAGGAAGTATTTGCCACCCTTTTACCGCTTTACCATATTTATGCTTTTTGTTTACATGCGTTTGGCGCGTTTTCCCTGGGTGCACACAACGTATTAATTCCCAATCCACGGGATATTCCTGCGGTGGTAAAAGCCTTTGTACATAATCCACCTAGCGTAATTATCGCTTTAAATACGTTATTTAAAGCCCTGTGTGCCAATGAACATTTTCAGCGTTTGGATTTTTCCCGCTTGCATGCCACCACCTCGGGTGGCATGGCGCTAACCCAAGATGCCGCTATAGCCTGGAAAAATATCACCGGCTGCGAAATATGCGCAGGTTATGGCTTAACTGAAAGCTCACCCGTAGTAAGCGCCAATGTGCCTGCCAGCAATCAAATAACCACTGTGGGCCAGCCATTAATTGATACACAGATAAAATTGGTGGACGCCCAAGGCAATGAAGTCCCGCCGGGGCAAGAAGGTGAACTCTGCGTAAAAGGCCCGCAGGTGATGCTGGGTTATTGGCAACAAGCGGAGGAAACCGCCAAGGTGATGTTGCCGGGTGGCTGGTTAAAAACCGGTGATATTGCCGAAATTCAGGCGGACGGCCATATTAAAATTGTCGATCGCAAAAAAGATATGATTCTGGTGTCCGGTTTTAATGTCTATCCCAACGAATTAGAAGATGTTTTGTGTAGTTTCCCCGGCGTGCTCGAAGCCGCTGTAGTGGGCGTGCCGGATGAAAAATCCGGCGAAGCGGTAAAAGCCTATTTGGTCATGAAGGAGCCCTGCGCAGAAGAGGAAATACGCAAACACTGCAAACAATTTTTAACCGCTTACAAAATCCCTAAATATATTGAGTTTAGGCAAACGCTGCCCAAATCCAATGTGGGTAAAATTTTGCGCAGGGAATTGCGCAGTGATGTTAAATCCGCAGCGTAATGAATAACGTGATGCTCAATGGTTGAGTCTTCGCCCCGCTAAAAGAGGCGAAAATGCCGGGTTTTTGTGTTTTGGCGACGGAAGACACAGCAGGTCAGGACGATCTAGTGTGTTGCCGGGTGAATAATCCGCCAGGTTAATAAACTATTTTGCGGCCTGAATAATAGGTGTTGAATTGATGATGGGGGCAGCAGCACAAGTGGCAAAGGCGTTAAACAGGGCTGCTCGATGGTTGAACCTATATGCCGGTTAATGCGCTGATTTTATCTGGCGGCGGCGCTCGCGCCGCCTATCAAGTGGGAGTATTGCAGGCTTTTGCCACCCTCCTGCCGCATATGCAAAATCCGTTTCCGATTATTTGCGGCACTTCGGCAGGCGCTATTAATGCGCTGTATTTAGCCTCTTATTTAGGTGAGTTTAATCAAGCTGCGCAGGATTTAGCAGCTATTTGGCGCAAATTACATATTCAACAGGTGTATCACTGCGCCTGGCAAGATTTAATCTTGGGGCTGGCTCGTGTAGGGGCGTCATTATTTAATCGCGGTAAGGGCGTTAATACACCGCTAGCCTTACTGGATAATAGTCCGCTGCGTGAATTACTCAGTAATTTAGTGCAGTTTGATAATCTTAATGTGCGCATTAAACGCGGTGAATTAGAAGCCGTTTCCGTTACTGCGCTGGGCTATCACTCCGGCGATTCAGTCACTTTTTTTCAGGGTGCACCGCATTTACAGGGCTGGCGCAGAGCCCGCCGGGTGGGCCAGGCCAGCACACTGACGGTTGAACATTTATTGGCATCTTCGGCTATTCCTACTGTATTTCCCGCTGTATTTTTAGAGCGCGAGTATTTTGGCGACGGCGCCATGCGGCAGATGGCGCCGATTAGCCCTGCACTGCATTTAGGCGCGGATCGCATAGTGGTGATTGGCGTGAGCGGCAATCGCAATCCAGAAAATTGGCAGCGCAAAACCAGTGGTGGCCGCTCCTCGCCGTCCATGGGTAATATTGTTGGGCAGATGCTCAACAGTGCGTTTATTGACGCCTTAGAAGGTGATTTGGAGCATTTAGAGCGAGTCAATCATTTAGTGCGCCTGTTGCCGGAGAATATTGTAAATTCGGTGCCCAATTATTTGCGCCCGGTGGAAACCCTGGTTATTTCGCCTTCCAAACCGCTGGATAAAATTGCCGGCCGCCATGTGCGGGATCTGCCGCCTTCCATGCGCTTTTTTATGCGCGCCACCGGTTCTACCGCCAGCAGCGGCGGTGCTTCGGCGGCCAGTTATTTATTATTTTCCAACGAATATTGCCACGAATTAATTGAATTGGGCTATCAAGATGCTATGTGGGAAAAGGACAATATAGTGCGTTTTTTTGCCGATCAGGCCTGCCCAGTGAAACAGCCTAAAAAAGCGGCCAAAAAATAAATCCTGTGGCTTGTGTTAATGTCACAGGCCAATTCTTATGAGTTTCGGCGCCCTCGCATGTTAAGGTTAATTCCCGTTTTTGTTTTGCTCTGTACCTCGGTGTTGTGGGGCGCTTCCTGGCTGCCTTTAAAAGCGTTGCATCAGCAGGGCGCCGATGGGCTTGCGCTGATTGCCTGCGCATACGGCGTTTTAGCCATCATTGCGCTGCCCTGGGTCTGGCGTGCGCGGGCGAGTATGCGCGGCCATTGGCACTGGCTGCTGGCTATTGTGTTATTCGGCGGCGCCGCGAATGTGAGTTTTTCCTACGCGATTATTTACGGCGATGTAGTGCGGGTAATGGTGTTGTTTTATTTGTTGCCGGTGTGGGGTGTGCTCGGCGGGCGTTTTATTTTAAAAGAACCCACCGCTTGGTGGCGCTGGTGTGGTGTGGCTATGGCGCTCACCGGCGCGTTTATTATTTTGGGTGGGCCGAATATTCTGGCGCGGCCGATTCATTATCTGGATTTTATCGCCATAGGTTCGGGAATTTTTTTTGCTGCCAGCAATTTGATTTTTCGTGGTGTGCAGCAGGTGAGTTTGCCACCGAAATTATTCGCCTTGTTTCTCGGTTCTAGCCTTCTGGCCCATCTTTTATTGCCGTCCGGGCAATTGTGGACAGGCGATCAATTCCCTTTGGGTTGGGTGCTGCTGTATGCCACCACCTGGCTGTTGCTGGCCAATTGGGGTTCGCTCTGGGCTATTACACAAATGCCGGCAGGCCGCTCGGCGATTATTTTAATTATGGAATTAATTACTGCCGTAGCCACTCAGGTGGCGTTTACCGAACAGACCTTGCAAGGCTATGTGTGGTTGGGCGGCAGTTTAATTATGGGGGCTGCACTGTTGGAAATTATCGCCGCCCAGCGCAGTAATACCTAATTATTGGCTCACGATTCGGCACGTCTTTTTACCTTCCCAAATTGGGCAGGTTGTTAGGTGAAAATAAGTCTGGGTGAGTAATTACTGCGGGTGAGCGGAAAATGGCGTCGCTATTCAAGTAGCCTGTCGATTATGTTCAGCCTGCGCGGGATCACCGCTAGCCTGACGAAAAATGCTGAACCGTTCATTATTTTTATATTCACGCGGCATCCTTGCCGTATTCACACATATAAAAAGCCGTTTATAAGCCTTGTTATGTACCCCGCTAGAGCCAGCAGCCTTTTGTCTAAAATAAATCCTCAATCGATAAATAACGCTCGCCCGTATCGTAGCTGAAAATTAATACTCTGCTGCCCGGTGCCAGTTCCGCTTGTTTTTGCTCAAGTGCGGCGAGGGTGGCGCCGGAGGAAATGCCGACAAAAATACCTTCTTTTTGTGCGCATAAACGCGCTTTGGCAAAAGCGTCTTCCTCGTGTACCAGTAAAATACCGTCCAAAATAGCTTTATTCAAAACGCCCGGTACAAAACCTGGGCCCAGGCCCTGTAAGCGGTGAGGGCCTTTTTCGCCGCCGCTAATGACAGGGGATTTGGCCGGTTCCACGGCAAAGGTTTGCATCTTGGGGAAGTGTTGTTTGAGTACTTCGCTGACGCCTGTGATATGGCCGCCAGTGCCAATGCCGGTAATTAAATAATCAAACCCCTCCGGGAAATCCTTAAGAATTTCTTGCGCGGTGGTGCGGCGGTGCACTTCTGCGTTGGCACTGTTGTTAAATTGTTGTGGCATCCAGGCGTTGGGGTGTTCGTTTAATAATTCATTGGCTTTGGCAACTGCGCCGCTAACGCCTTGTTCTTTGGGGGTTAAAACCAATTCGGCGCCTAGTGCCTGCATATATTTGCGCCGCTCGATGGACATGGATTCGGGCATGGCAATAATTAATCGGTAGCCTTTTACCGCGCACACCATCGCAAGGCCAATCCCCGTGTTGCCAGAGGTGGGTTCGATAATTACCGTGTCTGAGTTAATTAAGCCGCCCGCTTCGGCGTCTTCAATCATGGCCAGCGCAATGCGATCTTTAATACTGCTGCCGGGGTTAAAGTGCTCAAGCTTCATCCAGACTTCAATATCCGGGCGAAATAGGTGGTTGATGCGAACGTGGGGCGTGTTGCCTATGGTGTGTAAAATTGAATTGGCTTTCATAATCGTGCGCCTGTGTTGGAACCGAACTAAGTGAGGTTAAACCCGCCGCTTACTCACTAAGAGCAAGCCTTGGCTAATGGCTGAGTGCAGGGCCATGCTACCGCTAAAACAGGCACTACGAAACCCAAACCAAATGCCTTGGCGCTTGGCGGCTGTCTGTAAGCTGTGCAGATTTTATTTTTGTAGAACCCTGACCCCAACACATCAGCTGGTAACAACTCGCCAAAGCATTCGCCGCCAAAATAGCTTGTCCTGATTGATTGTGTCTCAGTGCCGCAAAAACGGGCGAAGATAGGCGGATCGCCTTGTTTTTGCTGGTCTTGCGGCAGCTTAGCGGCTTGTTGAATTACGCCGCCAGATCTAGCACGGTAGTATTTCAACAAGCCGTCAGACCGCCGTTGCGGCATCCATGCCGCACCTATTCACTCGGCGCTAAAACTCGCCGGGTTAACACCTGAGGTTTTTAGGTTAAATGCGCGTTTTAAAATTATGCCGCCTTGATACTTGGATCTGCGCACGCTTTTTAAGAGCCGGTTAGTATTCACCTGCCTGACCAATTGTTTGAAGAGACGCCCTCAGTGCCTATTGCCGCCTATTTTTGTCCTTGTGTTTGCCTAACCTGGCTGGTTTCTTTGTGAAGCGCTTGTGGGCTGTTAAACCGACAATTCCCGCCGATCAACCTAAGTTAAATTGGGTCGAGGCGCCCTGGCTGCGGGAAACATCTTTTGTGCGCTGGTTAATGGGCACAGGTTTTTGGTATCGTCAGGTGTTAAAGCCCAGTTGTGCAAAACTGGGTGAATTGCTGGCGCAAAGCCTGCCGGAAGATTTGGTTTTGTTGGATGCAGGTTGCGGTGAGGGGTTGGCGTTTAAATTAATTGAACAGCATTTTAAGCCGCGCGTAATTTTTGCCCTGGATATAGATGCCGACCTTATTAGCACAGCTATTCGCCGTGGCGCACGCCTGCAAACGCCGACCCACGTGATGCAAGGCGATGTGCGCTTGGCGTCGTTTCAAGATAACAGCTTCGATGTTATTTTTGCCCATCATTTATTGTCCAGCAGCGCGCATCAAACTGAGGTGCTGGAAAAATTGGTGGCGCTGTTAAAGCCCGGTGGTTTTTTATTATCGACCGAATTATGCCGAGCATTTACCGCTTCTTGGCGCGTTAAATTAATGTCTCGTCGGCCAGCGCAGGCGCACAAAACAGCGGCGGATTATGTACACCTATACCGCCAAGCGGGCCTGACGATTGAGGATAACCAAATCAACACCGCGCGGCCCTGGTGGTCGCGGCGTTTGTTGGGCTTAACTCAAAAGCTTGGTATACGCCCCCCTTTCGCCGCCACCTGCGTCACCCTAGTGGCTCGTAAGCCTCTGGATAACCTCTAAATAAAATTACCTGACTCGCGCGGGGGTAGGTGAAGTTGGCAATAAATGCTTGTTTGCTAGGGGTAAACTCGGCAATCGCCCCTGTATCCAGGCAGTCCGTAAGCCCAGCTCCCTCACCCCAACCCTCTCCCAGAGGGAGAGGGAGCTAAAAGCGAGGTCTGCGGGGGTGGTGCTTACTGTCGCCTTTCTCTGGGGCGACTGCATCACTACAGTTGTGCGCTTCTTTTGCTAATTTCGCCTAGCAGTGCTTTGCCGTCTACATTTTTCAGCGGTTCCTTGGTTTTGGGGATAATTAACCCTCGCCCGCACTGGCCCTGAATAATTCGCCGAGAATTTCCACTAATGTGCTGTGGGGGTCTAAGCCGTCGGGGAAAAATTCCGCCGTGAGTGCCGTGAGTTGTTCAATCGAGCGAGTGCCGTCAACGGCCTGCACTATGCGCTCAATCAGCGGGTGGCTGTCACTTTGGGGGGTAAAACATCGGGGCACCGGTAGCTGGTGGTAGATGAGCCAGGCGGGTGGCAAATCGGTGGGCGGTGGGTTGGGGCTGGTGGGTTTGCGGGCGCAAAAAGTCCAGGCCTGTTCCGTTTGTTGGCGCACATTAATAGGCGAGCTGAGGTGCACCTGGCTATCCAAACGCTCAGCATGCCAACTAAAGCCCGCTAGGCTAATCAATTGCAGCAGTTCCTGCCGGTCGTATTTGTGTTCCAGGGGGGTGTTTTTCGGGTAGAGCAGGGGGCCTGAATTGATCCATAGGCCGCCGGGTTTTAACCACTGATAAATTTGCCTAATCAGCTGGCGGTTGTCGCCGCCGTGTACGTCGATAAACCAGGCGGTCAAGATCACATCCACGCTGTGCTCTTTTAACGGCATATGCCACACATCGGCCGCCAGAGCGTGCCAGTTGTGGTTGTTGCCCTCGGCATTGTGGGCTGCTGGCAGGCTAAAACAGGCGCTGCGCGCCAGGCCTATTTGCGGAAAGCTATTGAGCTCAAAAAAATCAAATCCCTGTTGTTTTTTGATCAAGCTATGGCCCGCCGCCAGCAGTAGGGGGTTTATATCGCAGGCCAGAGTTTGCGCGGGGCGCAAGCGCTGGTGCAGCTCCCAGCTGAGCCTGCCGGCGCCGGCCCCCAACGCCACTAAGGTGCCTATGGGCTCCGGCGGCGCGATGGCTAAAATCGGCGCCAGGCGTTGCTTGATCGCCTCGTCGCCCCAGGCCCAGTCTTGCAGTATGTGGTGGTAATACTCGGAGATAGGCCCGAGGCTTAGGTGCTGGAATTGTTCCTGATACTCAGGTTGCAAGCCGTACCGCGCCATGAGGCCTTCTATGCTGGCGAGGCTTTGCTCGGCGATAGCCAAGGCTTCTCGAATGCGGTCGAGCGTGGCGGGCACCAGGTCACTGCGTTCAAGCTGGGCTTGCATCAGCTCAATACCCATCTGGGCCTGTTGATGGTTGAGGGCCAATTGGTGCTGCCAGAGGTTGCGCTGCCAGATTCCGGCCGGCATAAAACTCAACAGGCCATCAAAATTAACAAATTCCGTTGCGCAGTTTGAGCAGGTAAGTGACTGCAGGGGGCTTGCACACAGGGGGCATTGCAAAAGCTCGATGAGCGCGGGAGGAATGGGATGCATAGCGGCCTAAGAATTCGATTAAGTACAGGGGGTTTTGCTTTGACCTCAATACCACAGTTAGAGCCTAAGGCGCTCTCGCGAGGGGCTCACCTGAGTTTTTGAGGTTTAAGGCGCGGGAGGGATTTATAAACCTAAAAGCGGTACTGCGACCATCCGGCGTTTGGATTTGAGCATGTTTTCAAAAAATCGGCGGGTGTTAAGGCTTTTTCCAATTTTATGGCAAACGCCTAGATATAAGCCTTACAGGCCCTTGTTATGGCGGCAACTGAGTTTTTTGGATACATGGGGTTTGGCTTAGGCACTCTGCAGTTAGAGGTTCCTTAGATGCTTTTGCCAATATGTAGTCAGAGCCGTTCGGCTGAATCAAAAACGGCCCCGCAGGGCCGCTTAATTGCATTAGCCGAGTAAGCCGAGGGAGTTTTTACCCATGGCCGCATAGGTGCCGTCCGCCAGGCCCAAACCTTTGGGAATGGCGCCGTTGAGGTCGTCCGAGCCACCACCTGCGGATGCCGAGAAGCCGCGCGCGAAGCCCGGCATGCGAGTAGCCACTATGAAGGGCGCATCGGCCGGTTCGTGGGTCATACCATTGCCCATACAGGTCACCTGTACGAATACAGTGCTGTCGATGAGTTTTTGCCCGTCGGCGCCAGTGGTTTCCGTCAGGCGCTTGATGATGTACGCAGGCACCTGGCTTAGGTGGCCGATCATCTCATTAAACGCTGTGGGGTCGGTGGGGTTGTTGTGGGCTGAGCTGTGCAGGGTGTCTTTAAACGTGGTGCCATCGCCAGACCAAGTGCCCTGGTGGTTACCCAATTGCAACACGCCCACGTTGGTAAGGCCCGCTTGCAGTGCGGCGATCATAATGTCCGCTTGCACCTTGCCGCGCACCACGGTGCGGTTTGCATAGGTGGAGGCGGCGGGCAGGGTGGGCCGGTAGGTGTCTATATCGGGGCCGGAGCCACTCATCAAGGCGGCCACGCGGTTTTCCAGCCCGGCTAAGGCTTCGGCGTGTTCATCCATGCGGGCTTTTTCGTCTTGGCTTAATTTGCTGCGCAGTTCAGCCAGGGCTTTTTTCTGCGACTCAAACACTTTGCTGTAGGTGTTATCGGTACTGCCCACCGGTAGAGCGGAATTAAAATAACGCGTGTAGGCGGCGGCCGGGTCGTCCACACAGGGCCCAATGGTGCTGCACAAGGAGCCGCTGACGGTCGCATCGCTGCCCAGGTAAATAGCGCGATAGGGCGCAGCGGCACTTAGAAGCGGCGCAATGCGCGCATCCATGGTGGGCACACCGTATTCAAAGACGCCCAGGGATTGAAAGGCGGCGGCGTGGCCTGAGAGCTTCACGTTGACTTGGCGAAAGTGACACAGCGCAGCCACGTCAGTGCCCTGCGAGCCATAGGCCTTGGTGACTGTGTTCATAGAGGTTGCACTGCGTGGCAACCAGTGATTGGAGGCTGCACCGCTGTCGAGATAACAGTAGATAACTTTTTTGCCGCCGCCTGCGGCCAGGGCGTAGCGGGAAGCCATGAGGCCACCGGCCAAGCTGGATACGCGCAATAAGGAGCCAGCCACACCGGCTTTTTTCAGCATATCCAAAAAGCCCCGGCGGTCTTTGTTGATTTGCTTTTGGGCGCGCTCGTGGGTTTTTTCGTGTTCACGGGCGTAGCGGGCGGCGTTTACTTTGGCTTCTTGTGTATGGGCATGTTGCTCGGCCAGTTCAGCGGCCTTGAGTTTTTCGATGATCTTTTTCATAAAGTAACCTTTTTGGTTGTCTGGGCTCGGGTTGAATGAGCGCGGGTTGCCTTAACTGTTCGAGGCAACCCGCGCTGAGCGGATGTTATTTGCGGTAGCGAATTACATCGGATAAACCCAGGGCCTTCATGGCGGCGCGTGCACTGCCGTTACTGTTGGTGTACGCGGTTTCCATCGCATTGGTCACACAGGACATATGGGATTTTTGCTGTGCGCTGAGCAGCTTCTCAAGCCCGTTCTCTTCAAAGGCGGGGTTGAGGGAGTGGCCCAAAGAGAAGCGCGCGGTCTTCTCAAACAAACAGGTATCCAAGCCTTTTAAGCCCGCCGCCACCATTTTTTGACCCAAGTCTTTTGAGCCGCTAAAGGCTAAACCACCGCCGTTGCGCTTATCTTGGTTGGCCTCGTAGGAGCCGAGCACACCCACCGCATTGGCGGAGTAGAGGCGGCCACCCTGGTTCACCATGGCGATAGGCACGCCGTCTTTACCGATCTCACCGGCGTCACCCATAAAGGCCTTCTGCACGATCTGACCGCCGGACTGTTTGCGCGGCAGGCCTACGTGGTCGAAGTCATCCACCGCAAACAGGGGGTTGATGATGGCGTCGTGACAGGTGGAGCAGGAAGAACCGGGCACGGTGGTTTGGATGTGGTAGAACTCCGTTGTGGTCATATTGCCGGAGGCCAGCAGCGCCTCAACTTTCTTCTGCGCCTCATCCCGGGCGGCGGTATCGTTCAGGTTGCTGGGCAGGGCGATGGCCTGGCAGAGCATATCCTGGCGCATGTGCACCGAGCGGAAGATGGGTGAGGTGCGGTTCATGGCGGCGTTGGAGGCCATGTAGGCACCGGAGGCAATCACACCACCCCGACGCGAGTTGGCCGTATCGACCTTGTTAAATACCATGGGGCTATTGCCGCCGCCAGGCAGGCCGTAGTAGGAGGACAAGACGCTGTCGAGCATGGTGAAGTCGCCGGTGTAAATCGCTTTAAACGGTACATTGGGTGTGTAGAACACATACTTGTACAGCTCGCGAATTTCCTGCGCCATGGAGTTTTTCACCTGTTGGGTGAAGGCATCGTTGCCGGTGCGGTTCACACTGGTAACCGCATCAGTGCGGAACCAGATGCCCGCTAAGCGGCCGATGTGTTTGCGTCCCAGGTCTGAATCCAACATGCGGTCAATCTGGCTTTCCACCTTGGTTTTATCGCCAAGGTCACCTTTAAAGGCGGCGCTCATTAAGGTGGCATCCGGTGGCGCGCCGGTGAACATATAGGACAGGGCCGAGGCGTACTCAAAGGCATCCAACACGTAGGCGGTGGATTCGGCCTGATCCAATTTCGGAATGGTTTCGCTGGGCGCCTTAGGCAGTGCAGCAGGCCCTACGGTAATTTTGCTCACCGCAATGGCGTTGCCGCTCTGGTTGTAGGTCTGCATGTACTTGCCGGAACCGGTAATACCCTTAATACGCAGGGTGATCACCTTGCTGCTATCAACCACGGTTTCCTGTTTGAAACTGCCGTTATTCACAGTGATACCAAAGTTGCCATTGCCGCCCCCGCCAGTTTTCACCGACACCACGACTATATCGTCACCGGTCCAGTTATAGCTGGGGGTAAGGCCTACGTATTTATAAGCGCCATAGGTGGCAAAGCCGTCGGAGCCATAGGTGACTTCCGGCATACTGATGGTGGTGACAGGCTCACCCTGTACTACGTCCAAATCGGAGGGTTGCTCGGGGGTGGCACTGCGCGCCTCGGCCACAGTTTTACCCAACTCAGAGCGGTAGAGGAATTGTGGTGATTCCAGCACCGAGCGAATCGCCCACTGCAAGCCCATCTTGAGGTCGGTGGGGGTGCCGATAATATCGCGGTATTCCGCGCGCTCTGCAGTAGTGAGCGGGCGGCGGAAGGCGTAGAGGGCAAACTTGTCGATAAAGTTATTGGCACAGGTGGTTTTGTCTAAACAGTCAAAATCCAAGGCACCTGATGTGGCTAACGCCCATTTGGCCAGCTCTTCAGCGTTATTGTCATAGGCGGTCAAGCGGCCTTCCGATACCTTCTCAAGGGTATGGTTGGGCATACGGCCCACTTTGATGTCGTCACTGGCGCGGTTTTGGGTGGAGAAATCGTCCGGCAGCGGCTTTTTAAACAGCGCTTGTAAGGAGTTGTGGTACTCGTAGGAGGTCAGGAGTTTCAGATCGCGGCGGCCGTAGAGGACGGGTGCACTGGTGTCGCAGGCGTACTGGGTAACCACAGGTGCCTGGCCGCGCAGAGACCATAAATAGGCGGCAGCATTCTGCGCATCGGTACAGGCGCCGCCACAATCGATCATTTCAGTACCGATAAAGTTAGCTAAATCCGCTTGCGACGAACCGTTGTAGCCCTTGCCCTGGTAATCCTCCAGGGTGTGGTAGGTAAAGCGGTTGACGTCAAAGCTGAATACACCGATGAATTTGCCATCTTCCTCTGGATCTTTGTGGCAGCCCACACAGGTGGACTTAACGACCTGTTTGCCCGCCGCCACATCGCCCGTTGCGCCACCGCTGCTGGAGGAGCTTGAGGTGGAAGACGACGAGGTAGACGAAGTCGATGAACTGGACGGCCGCGATGAGGATGAAGACGAAGAGCTGGATGAACTCGACGAGCTTGTTGAGCTGGTTGAACCCGTTGAGCTTGAGGAGCTAGACGAGCCGGATGAGGACGACGAGCTGGACGTGCCAGGCCCCGAACAGCCGGCGGCCACCAGGCTGGCAATGAGTAGCGGAAGAATTTTTTTCATGGTGTTTCCCTTAATCTAGTCTTCGCCACTGGCCATGGCAGGAGCTGGGGCGGCGGGCAAAGACGCATATTTATAGGTAATTCAGCAGTAATAATGAGGTAGCTGGGAGACCCCCAGTGGCCAGCGCAAAGGTCATCGACATGCTCGAGGGTGTAGGTAATTCCCCGCCGTCAAAAAAGCGGAAAAACACCCGCCCGATAAATTCACGCTGCGCCCAAGAGTAACCGATTGCAGAGGGTGAAAATGGTAATAGTCGATGTTTCTAGAAGGTGTCTGGTGGTCGGTAGACTGAATTGTGCGTGCGCTTGATTTTGATTAATAAAAAGCGCCCAGTGAACGGCAATTTCCCTCGCATAAATTACCCATCGGTATTGTGTGGGCGGGGGAAAATACACACTTTTTAACGGCATCTGGGGCGGCTGAAAAAGGCAATTTTTTTAAGGTAGAGCAAAAATACCCGGCGCGTTGGCGAGCCCTTTTGCCCGCGCGGGAATGACGGGCACTGAGCGTAGATGGGTAAATAAACGCAGTGCGAAGGCGCACTGAGATTGGCTAGGCACGCGGGTTTCTCTCCTCGCCGCAGTCTGTATTCAGGGCAGTACCTTGTAGGCTGTCACTGAATTGTTGGCAAAATTCGGCACGTATAAAATGCGCTGCTGTTGATCCAAGGCAATATCGGCGGTATTGATTTTTTGCTCCGTCGAGTCGAGTAGAACCGCTTTGCCACCACCTAGGGTGTATTCATAAATTTTGCCCGCCCACACGCTCAGCAAAAAATGTTTATCGTCCAGCGCGGCTATACCGTCGAGGTTTTTGCTAAAGCCAGTTTCTAAAGTGGTGAGTGTTTGCTGTTTAAAATCGAAAAATTTTAATTCGTCGGCGCAGCCAATCAACAAACCGCTATCATTGACGCTCAAGCCGTTGGCGTTATCAGTGCCTTTTACCAATACACTGGCATTGCCATTGGAGTAGGTGTACACCTGATGGGCCATAGTATCGGAGATGTACACCACGCCGTTTTTATCTGCGGCCACATCGTTGGCAAATTGTGCCTGTGGCAGCGGCAATTTTTGGATAATCTGCTTTTGGTCTATATCAATAATTACTAAGTCGGTTAAATCCGCCACATACAAACGGTTGTTAACTGCAGCCATACCTTTGGGCGCATTTAACCCGCTGATCCAATTGGCATCGAGAATTCTGCCATCGGCATTTATTTCCGCGATGGCACCCTTGCCATCGGCATCGCCGCCCCTGCCATCAATTTGCGAGACAAAAATTCTCTGCTGTGCCCCTTCGCCCACCAGCAATACGGATTCGGGCACTAAAAAACCTTCCGTTTTCCACAGTTGTTGCAGCGTAAAATGCGGTTTGTGGCTGCAGGCTAAAAGCCCAAAAGCGCTTAAATACAAGGCAAAACGCAGCAGAGGGCGGGTGATATGAACAAACGACATAAACTGCTCTGACATAAGCAAACTCGCATATCAAGAATATAAGCCAGCTAGTGTACTGCACTTTTGCGCCTGCTCTGCCAGACCTTAAGCCTGGCGCTTCGGCGGGCCAAAAAAAAGCCCGGCAGAGCCGGGCAAGGTTTGGCAGTAAAGGTGTTTTAAGGGGTGAGTTTAATATCGCGTTTTACCGTTATTACATGGCAGGCGTCCCGTTGCACTTCTGCCGTGAGGGTTTGGCTGGCAAAGCCTTTTAACTGTGCGGTAATCGTGTAGTTGCCAGCGCGCTCACCGGCACCTTGATAGACGCATTCGGTGCGTTTGTCAGCGGGATACTCGCCTTTTAAGCTTTCGCTATAGTCTCCGTCTTTTATAGTTACCTGTGTTGCACAGGCATCTGCTGTTTGCGTCTGTACATGAATAACTAAGCCGGCGCGAAAATCCGCTGTGCAGGCGATGGGTTCAGGCTGGGGTTGTGGTTCAGGCTGGGGCTGGGGTTGAGGCGCAGGAAGAGGGCCTGTTACTTGTTTGGGGTTGCTCCAACTGCTGGCCCACACGCTGCCGTTTACACCGTAATAAACCGCATCGCCGCTTAACAGGCTGCGTCCATTGCCGTAATACTTGGGTGAGAATTGCTGGCTTGAGCGCGCCTCGGTAATCACTATGCCATCGTGGGTTAAATCAGCTTTATTGTTGGCAACGCCTGATACCGAGAATAAATAAACTCCTGAGTAAGCCCACTGATAATTTTGATCATAATTATTAATGGAAAAAGCAAAGCGTGTATCGCCGTTCGATTGGGGCAACACGGCCACTGCATGCAGATCGTATAAGGCCTCGGCATTACTGGCGTTAGTGCCGAAATACAATGTTTTAGCTGAAGTGGGTTTGGCCGGATTAGTCACGTCGATTAATTCGGTTTTAATGCCGGTCACGCGGCCTGAGTCATCAGCGCTTTGGCCGAGGGTAAATAGGTAATTCTCTCCCACCGGGTGCAAGTAGGTGGCAAAGCCTGGCACCTGTAATTCACCGGCAATATACGGCTCGCTGGGGGTGTGTAGGTCCACTACATAAAGTGGATCGGTGCGGCGGAAGGTAACTACATAGGCTTTATCGCCCACAAAGCGCGCGCCATAAATACTTTCGCCGGGTTTGCCTATTTTTTCTGGGTGTTGTGCATTGGGCAGCTGGCTGATGGTGGTTAATTCGCCTTTTTGTTCTTTTAAAACAGTAATTCTATGCTGGGCTTCTTGATTGTTTAAATCGCTACTCAGCACGCGGACAAAACCGTCTTTTTCATTCAGCCAGAAGGATAAGTCGCCATTAATAAAACCGACCACACTGCCGCTGGCGGTATAACTAGCGCCTTTATCGCCGAGGGTAAATTGGTGAATAAAGGTTTTATTCACGCCGTTGAGGCCCGCTGCATTGGCGGTTAAAAAGGCGTGTTGTTCATTCATCGTAAAACTTTGCATGGGCGCGTTAATACAGGTGCTGCCCAAGAGTGTTTGAGTTTTTACATCCACCGCTGTGATATGCACCAGGCTTGGAAATCCTTGATGGCTGTCCACGGAGCTTGGCACCATACAATTATCGGTGAGGGGTTTTTGTGCCTGTTGGTCGAAATTATATTTCGGCATTAAATCGACTAACGCCGTCTTTTGCAGGATTTGTTCATTGGCCTCTTGTTGCGCTGAGTTGGCTGCGGCCGGTTTTAAATCGTCCAGCCAGGGGTCAAAACGCGTGAATACATACAACACATCACCAATTTTGCGCGAGTCCATCAGGTGCCCTTGCAGGGTCAGTTGCCGGGTAACTACAGGCTTGGCTACTTGGCTTACATCGCTCCATTCGATCACCAATTTGCCATTTTGCGGCCGGTAATAAATAGGCAGGGCTATACCTATGGCGGCATCGGTGGCCACCGCTGGGCGAGCAATACCCGCATTAATACTCGGCAGCCAAATAGGCCCTACGTTGCCGTACTCACTATTTAAGCTCACCACCTGGGCAGTCTTGCCCTGGTTTTGCTGCAAATAAATGCCTTGCGTGGTGACTTTTGTGTTGGCGGCCTGCTCGCTGATTAGCTCGGTTTTGCCATCGCTGCCAGCTTTAAAAATACGCATACCCTGCTGGTAGTTTGCGGCCCAGTACCAGTACTGGCCATCGTATTTGGCAGAATCGGCTTCATCCACACCGGCTATATGCACATTGGTGGTGGAATAGTTGCCGCCCTGCGCGACGCTAGTTGGGGTTGGGCTGTTGTCTATGCCTTCAACGCCTGCAGCTGTGTCTCGCACATAAATATTCGATTGGCTGAGCTGTAAGCGCAGGCCGTTTTTCAGATGTGTCTCAGTGGCGCTTTTAGCTGGAGTGTCAAGGCGTGTGTCGGATTGAACAGTGGCTTTAAGCTGGGAATAATCCACTTTCGTCTGCTCGTTCGATTTACCCCCTGAGCAGCCTAGCAGCGCACAGCTGATGGTGAGCCCTATAAGTCGTGTCTTCATGATAATCTCCCCTATGCGGGTTTTGGGTGCTAGTTGCTTAACCGACTGGTGCAATGCTCGCTGGGGCTGGCGGCGTTAAACTGCGCTAAAAAGCCCTGCCTGGCTCCATAACTCGGCAACTCGCCTGCCTTGCTCTAGCCTTCGCCCGGCTTTTAGCACAATTTACCTCGCCAGCCCGCCGCTACGCGCAAGTGCGAATGTGTTGCTCAAAATGTAAAACGGCCGCCGCACACAATGCGCAGCTGCTGGCATACTAGAAAAGCTCAGCGGTAAAAACTGTTAACAAATTGTAAATGTGTGTGGTTTTGCGGGGTGGTTCACTGTTTGCTTCGTTTAACCCTTGGCGTAGGCCTATGCGAATTATTGATATTTTTGTCTGCCAGTTGGCGGAATTTGCTGATCTGGATGCGCAGGTGGCGGCAGATTATTTAAATGCGCAAGAACATGCGCGTTTTACGCGTTTTAAATTTGACCAGCATCGCCAGGCGTTTTTAGCCAGCCGCCTGTTGCAAAAAACTGCCTTGGCGCAAAAACTCAATTGCTCGGTTGCACAATTAGCGTTTAACTTTGGCCCCCAGGGCAAACCCTCCTTGACGCCTGAGATTAACCCCGCAGGTGTGCAGTTTAATTTAACTCATAGCGACACCTGGGCGCTTTTGGCGTTAGACGATCATGCAGTGGGCATAGACACAGAAAACATGCAGCGCAATAGCAATATTCTAAATATCGCTCGGCATAATTTTCACCCGCAGGAAATTGCTTTTTTAACGCAAAAATCCGCTGACACCCAGTGGGGTTTTTATTATTGGATGTTAAAAGAGGCCTACATAAAATATTTGGGCAGCGGTCTTAGTCAATCTTTAAAAGAATTTTATTTTCTATGGCAACCCTTGCGTTTTGGCAGTGAAACCTCTTTGCCAGTGCCCGCTGCAGCTGTATTTAGTTGGGCTCCTGGGGCGGTGGCCGCAGTGTGTTACCAGCCTGGCGAAGTATCGCTGCGCTTGCAACAATTAACGCGCGATGGTCAGTGGGCGCCGCTTGAATTGCAGATGGTAGCGCAGACGCCCTGTTAAAACCGCCGGTGCGGCATCCATGCCGCATTTATTAACCCGACACTAAATGTCGCCGAGTTAATAATCCGGCATTAAAACCCGCCGGGTTAATATTCAGTGCATCCTGCCCATAAATTCAATTGCACAACGCGCAGCATTTTGGGGTTCGCGAGGGATTTACCACAATGCTGAGCTATTAAGCGGGTTGATTTTTGGGGCGTAAAATTTTACGGCTGCTAGGTCTTTGTTGTAGGCGCTGCGTGTAGGCGCGTAGATTTTCGGCTGGGCCAAATAGAGTGTCGCCATCTGGCAGCGCCAATAAATAATCCAGCATGGGCAATAGCAGTAGATCGGCAAGGCTTAAAGCCTCGCCTACCCAATAGGGTTTATCACCAAGCACGCCACTTAATAGTGCCAAATGCTGCTCTACCGCAGGCTTTGCTTTGGCAATTACGTCCGTGCGCAGCTGGCCGTTATCACCTTTGGGAAATGCCCACTCCAAAAGATAATTGCGTACACAAATAAGATCCGTTTGTTGATTAAATACGGCGCACCATTGGTCGATAAGCGCTTGTTCGCGGTTGTTTCTCCCCTGTAGGGAGGTGCTGGGAAATTGCCGGTCTAAATAACGCAAAATACTTTGTGTCTCGCTAAGAATAAAATCATCGTGGACTAATACGGGTATTTTCCCCAATGGGTTGAGCGCTGTTAAGGCGCTGGATTTTAATTCTATGGGGTGAGCCTGATACTGCATGCCCAAGCTATAAGCGATATTTTTTTCTTCACAGCACAATAAAACGCTGCGCACCAGATTGCTAAACGGTACACCAATAATATGGATGCTCATGTGAACTCCGCAGGGTTGAGGTTTGTTGGCATCGGCCTATCGCCCGCAGGGGCAATCGGTCTGTGCTGTTGCCCAGGTTAGTGTTTGGCACTATATGTTCAAGAACATATAGTGAAAGGCCGTTAAACTGGTTTTTTGTGTTGAGGGGGCAGGTAAATGGGTTGGAGTGCGCAGCGCAAATCGGCATCGCGGGAAACTATTTTGCTCGCGGCGGGGGAGTTATTTGCCACTTATGGTTATGAGGCGGTGGCTATTGATCGTGTTATGGCGCACGCGGGCATGACGCGCGGGGCGTTTTATGCGCATTTTGCCTCCAAAAGTGATGTGTACGCCGAGGCCATGTTGTTGGCTGGGCGACGTTTATTGGCGCAGAGTGTTCATCAGCAGATGAATTTTGAAGAATTTGTGCGCGCCTATTTAACGCCTGGGCAATTGCCTTTGGCGCCGCTGGCCTGCCCGCTGGCGTGTTTGGTTACCGATACCGCTCAGCGCGAAGCGCGCGTAAAACTGGTTTATGAGCAATTATTGGCCGGTTTTGTCAGCCACCTGCAGCGCCTCAATCCTCAGTTAAATCAACAGCAGGCGCAGGCCTGTGCCTGCAGTTTGATCGGGGCGCAGGTGGTCTCGCGTGCGGTGCAGTCGCAGTCGTTAGCTAAAACGCTATTGGTATCGGCGCAACAGGTGATCATGGATCAGTTTGCCGATGCTGCAAATTGTCCTAACAACCTCGCATAAACCCAGCAGCGCGCCCGTCCAATTAGGTGAATTTGAGTCGTGTTGAAAAATTCGAGTACTGCAAAGTGCTGGCGAATGGTTACCAAAAATCACGCGCATTCAGCGTGTTGCGGGGCATGTAAGATGTGTTTAGGTTTAACACACACCGATACAGCAGCCGAAATTGGCGGCGAACACCAGTGCCAATTAAGCTATTGCGGCTTGAAGGAATTATTCAGGCTGGGTGAGGGCAAAGCCCTGTTGTAATTCCGCAGAGGGAGTGGTTTTTTTATGCAAGACGTTTGTCACACCTAAACCGCTTATTAACACGCCTACAACAAAAATGATTGCTGCAAGGGATAATACGTCAGTTCGCATCGCTGGTAGCCTCGCAATTAGTGAATATGAACGGTGGGTAAACGTGTGCGCTTTATACAGTTTTTTTTCGCACTGCACAATCGGCAGTGCGGAAAATTCTGCAAGAAAAATAAATGCTTGCTGACTCTGTGCACTGCATCTGCCCCTGTGTCAGGCCAGCGCACATTTTAAGTGCTGATACAGCGCATCAGCGGAGGGCGAGCTACAGAATTGAGAGTGCTAAAAACCTCCAGGCAGTTCCCTGTTGTTTTGCTCTGGCGATTGTAAACAACTCCTTTTTATTAACTCTTGCTGTGGCTCAGGTTGCGCCTAGTAATCCCAAGGTCATTAAGTTGAGGGCAACCATAGGGCGCGCCCCTTGTGGTCGAATGTTGACCGTAAAAAAATATCAGCATCCGCAGAGGTTTGGGCACCCACAAGGGGTGCCCCTACGGGAGACTGCTATTCAGAAAATTCTTAACTTAATGACATTACTAGTAACCCGGCACTAAAACCCGCCGGGTTAATAAGGGGGATTTTTAGGCCAAAAATAAGCTATAGGCTGGATTTTGGCTTTCGTCCCAAAACGGATAACCCAGTTCTTCCAGCGCTGTAAGCAAGGTTTGGCGCGAGTCGGCGGGCACTTGCATGCCTACCAGCACACGGCCAAAGGCGGCACCGTGGTTGCGATAATGAAAGAGTGAAATATTCCAGCGGCCCGCCAATTTGGTGAGAAATTGCAGCAGCGCACCCGGTCGCTCGGGAAATTCAAAGCGCATTAATAGTTCATCCGCTAAATCACCCGGCGCTCGTCCACCCACCATATGGCGAATATGTAACTTGGCCATTTCGTTATCGGACAGATCCGTGACTGCATAGCCCTGCTGGGTAAGCCGCGCAATTAAATCCTGCCGATCGCCGCGCTCAGGGGAAATTTGCAAACCGACAAAAATATGGGCATTTTCCTGGGCGCTTTGGAAGCGGTAATTAAATTCGGTGATGGCGCGTTTGCCCAGCAGGGTGCAAAACTCTAAATAACTGCCAGGCCGCTCAGGGATGGTGACCGCCAAAATAGCCTCGCGATTTTCACTGATTTCGGTGCGCTCAGAGATATAACGCAGGCGGTCAAAATTGGTATTTGCGCCCGAATCAACCGCGATAAAACTCTGCCCGCTCACACCTGTAGTGGCGATATATTTTTTTAACCCAGCTAAGGCGGCGGCGCCAGCAGGTTCGGTAATGGAGCGGTTGTCTTCAAAAATATCTTTAATCGCCGCACAGATTTCATCGGAGCTGACGGTGATGACGCCGTCGATCGATTCGCGCAGCACGCGAAAAGTCTCCTCACCAATTTGCGCCACCGCAATGCCATCGGCAAATAGCCCCACTTGCGACAGCACACTGCGCTCGCCGCTCGCCATGGCGGCAGCCAGGCAGGCGGAGTCTTCTGATTCAACCGCAAATACTTTTACGTCGTTGCGCAGATATTTAATGTACGCGGCCATGCCCGCACACAAGCCGCCGCCGCCGACGGGAATAAACACCGCATCCAGTGGGTGAGGGTGCTGGCGCAGAATCTCCATGGCAACAGTGCCCTGGCCTGCGATCACATCCGGATCGTCAAACGGGTGGATATACACCATGCCCTGTTGGGCTACCAGTTGTTTGGCAAAGGCCGCCGCTTCGTCGTAGCTGTCGCCTTGTAATTCCACGGTGGCGCCGCGCCGTTTAACAGCGTTGACCTTAATAGCGGGGGTGGTGCGCGGCATCACAATGGTGGCTTTGACACCCAGGTGGGCGGCGGCCAAGGCTAAGCCTTGTGCGTGGTTGCCCGCCGAGGCGGCCACTACACCTTTGTTCAATTGCTCGGGGGCTAATTGCAACAGTTTGTTGTAGGCGCCGCGAATTTTGAAGGAGAACACGGGCTGCAGGTCTTCGCGCTTCAGCCATACCTGGTTTTTGCAGCGCTCGGAAATGAGCGGTGCAAATTCCAGTGGGGTTTCCACGGCTAAATCGTAGATGCGGGCATTTAAAATACGCTTGATGTAGGACTGGGGCATAGTCAAACTGGCAAAAGCCGCCATGGTAACGCGATTAGCGGCCTAGGTGCTAAGCTCGCCGCGAAAAACCCCGTGCGTCAACTACCCTCAAGGCATAGCCGCAGCGTCGCGCTGCAATTGGCTACTGCTTGCATCCATCCCTTGGTCTTGGAGGTCCTATGGCCGTTTCTTCTGCACTTGTCAGTGTCGCCTGGCTTAGTGAACACCTTGATGCTGCCAACCTGGTGCTACTCGATGCCAGCATGGCACCGCCCGGTCAGGGCGTTTATGCGCCCGCCCAGATTATTCCCGGTGCGCGACGCTTCGATTTTGACCGGCAGATTTGCGCCCCCAACACATCCCTTCCGCACATGATGCCGAGTGAGGAGCTGTTCACCGCCGCTGTGCAAGCCTTGGGCGTTAACACGGATAGCCAGGTTGTGGTGTACGACCATCTGGGCCTATTTGCCAGCCCCCGCGCTTGGTGGATGTTTAAAAGTATGGGGTTTGATGCGGTGTATGTTTTGGACGGTGGCCTGCCTGCCTGGCAACAAGCCGGGCTGCCGACTCTTCAGCACTACAGCGAGGCTGCTAGTGCAGGCAATTTCATCGCGCGCCAGCACCTGAGCTATATCGTGGATAAAACCCAGGTGCTCGCCGCCTTGGCTAGCCCAGCTGTAGACATTTTCGATGCGCGCCCGAGCGGGCGCTTTGCCGGCACCCAGCCGGAACCGCGCCCTGGGCTGCGTGCAGGCCATATGCCGGGCGCGCACTCCCTGCCGTTTAGCGCCGTGCAGAGAGGTGGGCATCTGCTGCCGCCCGCTCAGTTGGCGGAGTTGCTCGGCGAGCCCAGGCCGATCATCTGCAGCTGTGGCTCCGGCGTTACCGCCTGTGTGCTGGCGTTAGCGGCGGAGGAGGCAGGTTTTACTGATGTGGCAGTGTACGATGGCAGCTGGAGCGAGTGGGGCGATCCGCACTTGCAGTTGCCGGTGGTCTCCGGCGCGCTCTAAAACCTCCCGCGTCAGTGGGTATGACTACAGGTAGGCGATTTGTTGGCGACCCTGTGTGGGCAGTATTGATTTAACGAGGAGGAACCTAGTGAAAAAATTTCACCTAGCCTTGGGGGTGGCGGATATAAACGCCAGCGTCGAAGACTATTCCGAGCGCTTACATGCGCAGCCAGCTGTAGTCGTGCCCGGCGAATATGCCCTCTGGCGCACGGCGCACCTAAATTTTTCGGTGCGCAAAGTTGCCGCTGAACAGGTGGGCCAGCTGCGCCATTTAGGCTGGGAAGACCCCCATGCGGAGGCCTTCAGTTGTAGTGAAGATTGCAACGGCATAGGTTGGGAGCACTTTAATTTGCAGCAACAACTGGATGAAATCGCCCTGGCCTGGCCCGGCTCCGTCAAGGGTTCAGGGCGTGTATAGGTCTTGTAATACCCGTGTTCATGGGGAGCTGCGCCGATGGTGTTGACTGAGCCGCGTGGCGGCCTAACACTGCGCGCCTTTTTAGGATGCCTGGTATGACCCTAATCCTCGGTATAGATCCAGGTTCACGCAAAACCGGCTATGGGCTGATACTGCAGCAGGGCCAGCGCCTTCATTATCGCGCCAGCGGCGTTATTCGCCCGCCGGAGGATGCCCCTTTGAGTGAGCGGCTGAAGGTTATTTTTGACGGCATAGCGCAGATTATTGCTGAGCACAGCCCCGCCCAGTTCGCCATCGAGCAAATTTTCATGGCCAAAAATGCCTCCAGCGCACTTAAGCTTGGGCAGGCGAGGGGCGTTGCCCTTTTGGCGGCCGCCTGCGCAGGCCTGGCCGTCCACGAGTACGAAGCGCGCAAGGTCAAACAAGCGGTGGTAGGCACTGGAGCGGCGGATAAAACTCAGGTGCAGCACATGGTGAAGAGTCTGTTAAAACTGGTTGCCTCCCCCCAGGAGGATGCGGCCGACGCACTGGCCGTGGCAATTTGCCACGCCAATAGTTTCCATTTAACCGCCCGCGTTGAACTCTCCGGGCGTTTTAGCCGAGGGCGTATGCGGTGATAGGTCGTTTAACCGGCCGGCTGCTAGAAAAACAGCCGCCTCATTTGTTGATAGATGTGCAAGGTGTGGGTTATGAACTGCTGGCCCCCATGACAACCTTTTATCAATTACCGGCTCTGGGTGAGACCCTGAGCCTGTATACCCACCTCTCAATTAGCGAAGCGGCCCATCAGTTATTCGGCTTTGCCAGCAGCGCTGACCGCAGTTTTTTTCGCCTGTTAATCAAGGTAACCGGCGTCGGCCCGAAGATGGCGCTGGCCATACTGTCGGCGATGGAGGCGCAGGAATGTGCCCAGTGCCTGCTGCAAAACAATTTGGTGGCGTTGGTGCGTATCCCCGGCGTCGGCAAAAAAACCGCCGAGCGCTTAGTGATTGAAATGCGCGACCGTCTCAAAGACTGGGGGCCGCAGGTCTCAGCCAGTGCGCACTCGGCTCACGACGTACCCGCATCGCAGGTTCTCAATGCCATGGTCGCCGAGGCGGAAAGCGCGCTGGTGGCACTGGGTTACAAGCCTACTGAAGCAGCTAAAGCAATCGTTGCGGCCATGAAGCAACAGGAACTGAGCCGCACCGAAGACGTGATTCGCGCGGTCTTGCGCGCCATGTCGCCCACCTAAACTTCTGCCAATCGAGCAAGGTCAAGCCAGTGATTGAACCCGATCGCCTCATTCAGGCCACCGCCTCCGCCAAAGAGGAACAATTCGACCGAGCCATTCGGCCTAAAACCCTGCAGGACTACATAGGGCAACCTATGGTGCGCGAGCAGATGGAGATTTTTATCGGCGCGGCGCGCAAGCGCGGCGAGCCGCTCGACCATACCTTGGTATTCGGCCCGCCTGGGCTTGGTAAAACAACGCTGGCCAATATCATCGCCGCAGAGATGGGCGTGGCTCTTAAATCCACTTCCGGCCCGGTGTTGGAAAAGGCGGGGGATCTGGCCGCCATCATGACCAACTTGGATCCGGGCGATGTGCTTTTCATCGATGAAATTCACCGCTTAAGCCCGGTGGTAGAGGAAATTCTCTACCCGGCCATGGAGGATTATCAGCTGGATATCATGATCGGCGAAGGCCCGGCTGCGCGCTCCATTAAATTGGATTTACCGCCGTTCACGCTCGTGGGTGCCACCACGCGGGCGGGTTTATTAACCTCACCCCTGCGTGATCGCTTCGGCATAGTCCAGCGTTTGGAGTTTTATTCGGTGGCCGACTTGGCCACCATCGTTGAGCGTTCTTCGCGTCTGCTCGGCGTGCCGGTGGATGCAGACGGTGCCTTGGAGATCGCCAAGCGTGCTAGGGGTACGCCGCGTATCGCCAACCGCCTCTTGCGCCGCGTGCGGGATTTTGCCGAGGTGCGCCACACGGGCAGTGTCACCGCCGATGTTGCCGACCGGGCCCTCAACATGCTGAATGTGGACGCCTGCGGATTTGACCATATGGACAGACGCCTGCTGTTAACCCTTATCGAAAAATTCTCCGGCGGGCCGGTGGGCGTTGATTCCCTGGCTGCAGCCATTAGCGAGGAGCGCGACACCATAGAGGATGTGCTGGAGCCGTACCTCATACAGCAGGGCTATTTAATGCGCACCCCCCGTGGCCGGCAGGCAACGGCACTGGCCTATGCCCACTTTGATTGCGTGATGCCCAAGCGCTTGCGCCAAGATGAGCTTTTTTAGCGCTCAGTCAGAGTCACAGCTTCTGAGGTTGTTTGTTTTTGTGGACGAAGTCCGCAAAACATAGTGCTTCGCAAAACATAGTGCTATGATGCCGCCGCTTTTTTGGGGCCCCTGCAGATAGGGCCTTAAGTGATGTTAACTTGGAATTCCCGCCGCATGCCCGAACAAGAACCCTTATCCATTCTGCATCTCATTTTTGGTGCAGGCCCTGTTGTATTGGCCGTCATGGGTATTTTATTTAGCGCATCCGTGATTTCTTGGATCGTGATCTTCCAGCGCGCCATCTATCAAAACAAGGCCTCGCGGGATTTTGCTGAATTCGAGCGGCAGTTTTGGTCGGGCATCGACCTTACTCAGCTGTACCGCCAGGGCAACAACAAGGCGGCCGACGGAACAGCCGAGGGAATCGAAAGCATATTTCGCTCGGGCTTTAAAGAATTCACCCGTCTTCGCCAGCAGGCGGGCGTTGATGCCGACGCGGTGATGGAGGGCGCCCAGCGAGCCATGCGCGTTGCCGCTGCCAAAGAGCAAGAAAAACTCGAAGCAGGCCTGCCTTTTCTCGCCAGCGTTGCTTCGGTGAGTCCCTATATAGGTCTATTCGGCACTGTCTGGGGAATTCTCAACTCCTTCCGAGGTCTCGCCACTCAAGGGCAGGCCACTATAGCCACTGTTGCACCGGGTATTTCCGAAGCGCTCGTAGCGACTGCTATAGGCCTCTTCGCCGCTATACCCGCCGTACTCGCCTATAACCGCTTTGCTGCCAAAGCAGAAACCATCAGCTCGAATTACGCCACCTTCGCGGAAGAATTATCCTCCATTCTTCACCGTCAGGCTCATGCCCGCTAAGGGGCTGGTATCGCTATGGCAGCAGTAGTAAAAGGCGGCAAACGCAAAAAGCCGATGGCTGAAATTAATGTGGTGCCCTACATCGACGTGATGTTGGTGCTCTTGGTGATATTCATGATTACCGCACCCATGCTCACTCAGGGTGTAAAGGTCGAATTACCCAAGGCTGCTGCTAAACCTGTTGACGCTAAAAAAGATGTGATCAATGTGGGTGTTAAAAAAGATGGTTCTTATTGGCTAGATGTAGGCAAGGAATCGGCGGAAGCGGGCGGCACACAAATGCCTTTAACTGACATTAAGCAAAAGGTTGCTATTTTACTGAACGCAGACCCTACCACCCCAGTATTGGTGCGGGGCGATCGGGCTGTTGAATACGGCGTAGTGGTTACCTTAATGGCGGAGTTGCAACAGGCGGGGGCAAAATCAGTGGGCTTAGTCACGGATCCCAATAGTCAATAAACTATGTCCGATGCTGTGCGCAAGAATGCAATTCCGACACTCGCAAGCTTAACGCTGCACCTTGGCTTGTTGGGGGCGCTGTATTACTGGGAAACCCACCGAGATCCGCCGCCTAAAGTTGTGGAAGTTCAAGTAATCGAAGCGAAATTGGTGGCACTAAAAACCAAAACCAAAGTGGCCCATCAAGAAGACACGCGCAAAATTAATAAGGTTGAGGTGTCTCAAGCGGTAGAAAAAGAACAGGACATAAAAAATCGTCAGGAAGACGATCGCAAGGCAGCAGCGGAAAAACTCGCCGAAGAAACGCAAAAAAAAGCCCAGCAAGAGTCGCAACGTAAAGAACAAGAGGCCAAAGTAGAAGAGGAATTGGCGCTAAAACGTAAAAAGGAAGAGGAGAAAGAAAAGGAAAAAGAAGCTAAAGAAAAAGCCGAGGCGGAGGCCAAAGCGGCGGAAGATAAGCGCAAAGCCGAAGAGTTAGCGGCCAAGGCCCAGGAAGAAAAACGCAAGTCACTGGAAGATAAAATTCGTAAAGAACAACAAGCTGAGAAAAAGAAACAGGAACTGTTGAAACTTAAACAGGCCCAAGAGCGGCAAATTCGCGCTGAGCAAGCAGAGGAGGCCGCCAATTCGTATCTGGCTATGATCAAGGATCGCATAGAGCGCAAATGGAATAGGCCGCCCTCAGCTCGCAATGGTATGGCCTGTGTTTTACACATCTCAATTGTGCCAACGGGGCGCATAGTGGATGTGGAAGTTGTTAAGAGCAGTGGTAGTGAAGAATTTGACCGCTCAGCCGAACAGGCTGTGCGCTCAGTAGAACAATTTAAAGAATTGCAAGGTATGGATCCTGATCTGTTTGAGCAGGATTTTCGTGAGTTGGAAATATTATTTAGACCCGAGGATTTAAGGCAGTGAGATTAATTATTGCTCTATTTTTAAGCTGGATAACGCTGTCGGCGCACGCGTTGTTAACAGTTGAAATTACCAAAGGCAGTGCTAAGCCTACGCCTATTGCCATAGTGCCTTTTGGTAATACCAACGGTCTGCCGGAAGATATTCAACAAATAGTCTCAGCTGATTTGGATCGCAGTGGCTTATTTCAAACCATTCCCAAAGGGGAAATGCTCTCGCAGCCAACCACTCAAAAAGAAGTATATTTCCGCGATTGGCAGCGTTTAAAAGTGTCCTATGTAGTGATTGGCGCTATGACCACTACGCCTGATGGGCGTTACGCGTTGCATTTTGAACTTTATGATGTGCTTTCCAGTCGGCAAGTATTTAGTGGTAATACCGTTGGGCAAGTCAGTCAATTGCGCGATATAGCCCATGCGGTGAGCGATGCCGTATTCGAAAAAATCACTGGTATTCCAGGTATTTTTTCCACCAAAATGGTGTACGTTGAAGACCTGGGATATGCCGGCCCTGGCCGATATAGACTGGTATTTGCCGATATAGACGGTGCTCGTGAACGTGTGCTGCAGGCGTCTAAAATGCCGATACTTTCACCCGTGTGGTCTCATCGTGGTGATAAAATTGCATATGTTTCATTTGAAACTACGCGTCCAGCCATTTATATTATGGACCTTGCGACTGGGCGCAAAACTCAAATGACCAATTTCCCTGGTTTAAATGGTGCACCTGCGTTTTCACCAGATGACACGCGTTTGGCCATGTGTTTATCTAAGGATGGCAACCCAGAAATTTATGTAATGAATATCGCAACTCGGCAGTTGCAAAGAATTACGGACCATTTCGGTATTGACCATGAACCGGCATTTTCGGCTGATGGTCGTTCGGTATTGTTTACATCAAGTCGCGGCGGAAGTCCGCAGATATATCAGGTGGATTTGGCCAGTGGCCGCCCTGAACGAGTGACATTTGACGGTGAATATAATGCACGCCCTCGCGTAACGCCCGATGGTAAAAGCATTGTGATGGTTCACCGTGATAAAGGCATCTTTCATATCGCCTCTCAAGATTTGAAGACGGGTGATATGCGGATATTGACGGAAACTTTGTTAGATGAATCGCCTAGCGTAGCTCCCAACGGCGCCATGTTGTTGTATGCTACGCAGCAGCAAGGTAAAGGAGTGCTCGGCGCAGTCTCTATGGACGCTGGCGTGAAATTTACAATGCCGTCAAGACAAGGTGATGTACGTGAACCTGCGTGGTCACCATTTTTGAAATGATGAGTTAAATTCAACTCGTAAAACCTGTTCACTTGGGAGTGATAAAATGTTAAACACTTTTAAAACCGTATTTGCCCTGATCGCTGTATTAGGTCTGTTAAGCGGCTGTTCTTCAAGCAAGAAAAAGCAAGAGGCTGCTCCTCCTGCTGCAACTACTGCTGAAGCTCCAGTTTCTGCAGGCACTAACCTGGACGCTCTTAAGGCCGCTGCTGATGCTGCTGGCAACGTGTTCTACTTCGAGTTCGACTCATTTGTGTTGACCGAACAAACTCGCGCTGCTTTGCTTGCTCACTCTGAGTACTTGAAAGCCGCTCCACGTTCTATCCGTTTAGAAGGTCACGCTGACGAGCGCGGCAGCCGTGAATACAACATGGCACTCGGTGAGAAACGTGCTGCTGCCGTTAAAGACTTCTTGGCTTCTCAAGGTGTTAGCTCTGCAGTTGAAGTTGTAAGCTTCGGCGAAGAGCAACCAGCTGAAAAAGGCCACTCAGAAACTTCTTGGTCTAAAAACCGTCGCGTAGAACTGAAGTAAGTTTTTAACTAGCATGTTGAAATCCTCCCTCGCTGCCATCCTTGTGATGGCAGTTAGCAGTACCGCTATCGCCAAGGTTGAAGTTATCGATTCAGAACCGGTTTCTTCACCTGGCGCGGTAACTGTTTATCCTGGTCCAGCTCCGAGCGCCGCGCCTTCAGTGTCGTCGCGCGTGGCTACTGGCTCGTCTGACTATTCTCAAATTCAAGCAATGCAGGAAGAAATTCAGCAGTTGCGAGGATTGGTTGAGCAGCAGGCCAACGATATCAAGCGACTTAAAACTCAGCGTGAAGAGGACTATATGGACCTTGATCGCAGAATAAGTGCTTTGAGTAAGGGAGGAGCATCAACTGCTGCACACGCGAATGATGATGTGCCGTTAAGTGATAAAAAATCATCTTTGACGGAAAAAAAAAGCCCCAAAAAAGACCCAGCCAGCAATCCAAGCCTCTCAAGCGAAATCCCTGAAGAAGCCTTAGCAGATACAGCTGCTGTTGCGTCTGCAGCGGCGAGTGTGCCAGTGAAAAAGGGCCGTGTAGAAGAAGACCCGAGCGATAACGCAGTGGGTACTAATTCTTCAACAGATGGTGGCGCCGATGAATTCACGGTGTATAGCTCGGCGTTAAATCTGATTGTAAAATCCAAAGATTATGATGGCGGCATTGCTGCTATGAATAAGTATTTGGCGCAATTTCCTAAAGGAAAATACGCGCCCAATGCGCTTTTTTGGGTAGGTAGTGCTTACCAAAGCCAAAACAAACCTGACAAAGCTATTGAATCTTATGAGCGCATGATTAAGCGCTATCCCAAAGAAGTAAAATCCGACGAGGCTCGCTTGCGGTTGGCAAGAGTATATTTCCAGCGCGGCGATAAAGAAGAGGCTCGTGTGGTACTGGATGAAATCGTCGAAGGTGGCGGCCCGCAAGCCAAAGCTGCGCAAGATATGCTGAGTAAAAACTTCTAATTGCATATTTCACTAAATAGTTAAAACGCTATTGTAGTCCTCGTATTTGCCGTCTAAGGTCTGCCCACTGGGTTTGTAAGTTAGGGTGGTCTCAACATGTCGAATTATTCAGGTAGTTCTCTGGTGCCTGATCGCCCTTTGGTTGTGTCAGTGGAATTAGCCTGTCAAATAGGCCTTGAAGAAGCAACCCTGCTGACTCTTCTGCATGATGCAGCTCGATATCTACCTTGCCAACAAAAGCTGGGTGGACAGTGGTTCACACTGGAAGAGCCATTAGTCTCCCAATTGATGCCTTTCTGGCAGAATTTGGATGTGCAACGGCTACTGAATAACCTAAAAGCCAAGGGAGTATTAGCCTTAGCATCGGCTCCTTATGGCCAGTCAAAGCAAATAACTTTTAGTTTCAGCTCGCGCAAAACCTTCTCGCAGGATTCTGCGAGTGCGGCTGATCATGCGGCGAAAGTAATTGCCTCCGTAAACTATATTGCACCGGGTTGGCAACCTGACAGCGACACCCTTAGTCGTATTCACCAGCTGAATATCCCCCAGGATTTTGCGCTCTCACAGGTGGGCGAATTTGTACTTTATTGGCGCGAGCGCAACGAACCTGCTCGAGCCTGGGGCAGCAAGTTTTTGAAACATGTTCTAGCGCGCTGGCGCGAGCAGGAAGCAAAACATGCGATAAAACAGCGCCAGAAGCCAATCCACTTTGACTGGCGCCCAAGCCCAGAAGTAATTCACGCTTTAGTGAATTCAGCAGGAATTGAAACAAAAAAAATCGAAGAATTAATCCCCAAGTTTGTACACTATTGGCTGATGCACGGCGGGGCACCTGAAAACTGGAACTTAGAGTTCCATAACTATGCCATGCGCAATACTGCTCGCGCGCAACTACCAATTTTTAAAGGCTGGCGGCCGAGCGAAGATACGTTGGACGTTATGGTAAGAGCAGGTACCAGCCGCGAATTTATTGAAGATGCCATACCAGAATTTGAATTATATTGGCGCGAGCAAAAAGTGGAATCGGACAACTGGAATCGCAAGTTTCGCGAGCATGTGCAGCGCCAATGGTTGAGCTATCAAAGTGCGTTGGAGCACGATACGATACCGCGCAGAATACCTGCCAACTGGCAGCCGTCTGATGATGTGTACGACGTATTGCGCCTTGCCAATATAGACCTGGCTTTTGCCAAAGCATTATTACCGGAATTTGTGATTTATTGGCGCGATAGCAACCAGGTTTATCATTCGTGGAATACACGATTTTTACAGTACGTAAAAAAGCGCTGGGCCAGTGGCGAAAAATCAGCAAGCGTACAACGATCAACGCGGGAGATATCACTTGTCGACGAACTCACCGACCGCAGCTGGGCCCAATAACTCGGGCCGCAATGGCGGGGCAAAAACAAGCCCGGAATTAATTGATGCAATTAATCAGGTCTTTGCCTTATTTCGCCGCAATTATTTAAACCAATATCACAAGGCTTTTGGTGACCTTGAGGAGCTCAATCATACGAAGCGGTTGTGGCTGGAAATATTGGGGCGCTTTTCACCACAGGCTATATTGCTGGGTGCTCGTGGAGTAATTGAAAACAGCGAATATCTACCTAGCCTGCATACTATGATTCATTATTGCGAGCAGGCCGATAGCACAACGGTATTCCCCGATGCGCATTCCGCCTACATAGAAGCCTGCCGGGCTCCTTCACCTAAAGCTGCTAACGCTTGGAGCCATCTCGCCGTATATCACGCAGGAAAAGCCTGCGATTGGTATTTTTTACAAACGCAGGCGGAAGCAGTGGCGTTTCCGGTTTTTAAAGAGAAATACCAGGAAATTTGCGCTAAGGTGAGGGCGGGTTTAACGCTTAATGCCCCAAAAGCTCCAGCAGTGGTTGCCATCGAGGCTGTGGCGACGACTAAAGCTGAAGCGGTGGAAAAGCTGGCGGTGTTACGCGCAAAGTTAGACCTATAAATTCTTGGCTTTTTATAAAGCCTAGTTCATTGATTGCCCCAGCTGCCAATCCTTTATGCTTTGCTCTATTACTTTAGTAAGTGCATGTGATAATAACTGCCTAGCAGGGGACTGCGTGCCCTTTAGCTGCTCAAGTGTGGTGTTGGGCAATGAGGTATTTTTATCTTTTTGAAAATCATCAGGATAATGGTAAGCATTCTGCCAATCGCCACGTGTTACAGTCAGCTCAAGCGCAGGAAAGATAGTATTGCTTTGGCCCATAGGCTCAACAAAACCTATTTTGGTCAGATTGAAGTGCGGCGTATGCTTTGACTGAAAAAAACCGCCAGATGTGTAAAGCGAAGGTGGAACTGTCTTTAACGAATCATTAAAAAAGGCGTCTATATTGAGCCCTTCTTTGAAGCCATATTTTTCAATATCTTTAGCAATGCCAACATCTATAGCTAGGCCAATGGCGATGCCCGAAGGACCCATCGCACCTATAAGCATAGGGCCTGAGGCGGCTCCTCGGCCAGTAAAGCTTATGGTTGGGTTTTGTGGTTTTGTAATGGTATAGAAGGGTAGTGGGCTTATAACTGAGCAGGATGTTAGGGTGAAAATTACGTAGCTAATAATAAAAGTAAAAAAGTATTTAGACATAAGTACGGGTTCAGTGGTGTGATTAAAACATCCAATTAATTGGTTGCGACAGATCGGCATCAGCAAAAAAATAGTGCGTTCGAGTTTGCTGCGAAATTATGCTGTAGTAAGCTGTCTAATCTATCTTTGTATGCGGTTTCAGCTGTGTATTATTCAACGAGAACAGATATATGTCCTATTTGGCATTGACCATTGGCAGGGTTTTTAACTGTGTAAATAATTACACGCTTGCCTGAGAGTGCAACTGCTAGCAGAGTGGATACATAGGTTTGATAATTGTCGTTTGACTTATTTACATAGGCCCAGCTAGGGCTGCCGCTGCCACACATGGCAGGGTTACCCCTGAAGCCAACGCGGAAGCCATAATTTTCCGCCGCAGTCACCTCGACGGAATTCAATACCCCTGTCTCCCAGCCGTCCCAGGCGCTTGCCGTCAGTGAGATGGAAAAAGCTAATAGAAATGTAATAACTGTTTTCATAAAGGTATCCAAAATGGGTGTTTTTTTAATATGCTATTCCGATACTATGCACCTGATTAGCGTTAAATCCCCAGTTGGTTGTAAAACACCCTGCCAACCACATTGATATGCCTTTATTTGACGCAAAAGCCGTTAGTGCCGCGCTATATTTGGCTTGAAACATTGGATCGCTGAACGAAATAAATGCGGTGTTACCACTATAAGTGTTTGCAGCGCCGCAATCTGTTAGGGGCCATCTTGGTTCTACATTTATAAAAACACCTTGACCTCCTTCGACTGAAATGTTTGTGATCTTAACCAGCCCGGATGAACCTGCTGCTGTTGCAGTGGTTGACAATAGTGCGACTATGGCTGCTATAAATAAAGACTGAAAATTTTTCATAAGAGATCCTTTTTGTTGAAAGCGTTATATATTGTTCTTCTCTCTGTATGGCTTGATGGCGAGAGTGAAAAGTTTAGTGTTCATTAATAGGGTGTATGTTGATTTGAATTATATTTTGTGGCCATCGTTTGCTGATTTAAAAGTTAATTCAAATAATGCTGAAAGGCAAAAACACGCCTAGACCAAATGTTTGATTGCGGGGCGGGCTATTTGTAACTCCAAATATGTCGAATGGACGGCAAGCCTTGAACGCATCCGTCCACTGCAAGCTGTACAGGTTTGTTGGCTAAATAGGAAGCTAAAAATAACGAGTAGGAATCCTTAAAGTGGGGGTAATCATCACGAAGTATATACCAGTCGGTCCGGCCACATTTATCTGGGTCGATCATTGTATTCAGGCGGATGAGTACTCCTGTATGTCCTTCGTAAAAATGAATTGCTGTTATCTGTTCATTTCCTGTTAGTGCACCAGCATACGCTGTTGAGATGAACGATAAGCTGATCAATGCGCTCAAAATAAATTTCATGTTGTGATTCCGTCAATGCTGTTAAAGGTTTTATCTTGCCAGGTATATGGTTTTATTAATAACTGAATTCTTTTGTGGTATATCCAGTTCTTAAACTGTATTAAATATTTGACTTATATAATGGCTTAATTCTCGATTTTCTGTATGGCTGGCAGATTTTCAATTTTTAAAATGTTTCAAATATGACTGCTTTTCAGTCATGCTGGTTAACGGGATTTGCAAATCTATCCAAACCGCTGCCTGTTCTGAGTGGTTCCTCAGGGGGTGCCTGGAGGGCTCATTTGTAAATAGTTAAGTTTTGCGGTATTGCCATGTATTGGGCAGCCTGGGATGTTGCTATTGGCACTCACCCAGCTGTTTGTAGCGTAGGCCATTAACACCAAGGATTTTATAAAATCATATCCAGGGTCTGCCGTGTTAAAGGCTAAGCGTTGTGGAATTGAGCAGGCACAATTGGTGGTTGCACTAAAATCGACAAAAATACTGCCATCATAATATTGGTGAATATTTACGATTTTGGCTTTTGCAACACCGCAATCTGCAAAGCTGATCGCACTTAGGCTCATTAGTGTAGTGCCAGCTAATAACTTTAAAATCTTCATAATATGCTCCATAAAAATAAAGTAAAATAAAAACCTAATATTGATCTTGGGGGCTACTTGGTTTAGAGGCCTGGTTTCATAACCAAATTTACCTTCTTTAAAAAATTCCGTTTAAATAAAACTAAAAGGCAAAACGCAAGACCTGACCCCGTTGTTGTTTGTGGTCCCATTGTTGTTGATTGCAGATTAATTTTGGGGATTTTTACCGCGCGCTGATGCGTAATGCGAATTAACTGAAGGAATTGTTCGCGCGTTTAATTCAAGCTTGAGTGCATACCAATAAGGTAAAAATATTCCCGCAGATGCGGAGGCGAAACCGCGCAGGTCAATCCAACCGCCTTACAAGGCTCAGTTCGCCATCTGCAAATCTTCTAGCCATTTAGCTGGTAGATTGGCGCCATTCACTCGGCAAAACGGATCGGTGCCCCAATCAACATAATTGGCTTTCAACTCTTTGCCTGACATATAAGCCGCCAATACCATCGCCTTTACCAAATCATGGTTGGCACGCTTTTCCCCGGTTTCGGCAAAGCCAATCTTTAGAAAATGGCTACTACCTTTTAATTTAAAACAGAAACCCTGATCTAAATAAGTGTCTGCATAATTGCCAAAGGTGTTGACATGCATAACCTCTACGCCCCCCGTAAACATCCCCCATGCAAATGCTTGGCTTGAAAGTGTGCAGAGTGCCATAGCAGTAGATTTCTTAAGCATACAATTATTCCTAAAATGCCAGGTTAGTTAGATTAAATGGTTTTAGGCATGGATCATGCCTCCAAATCAATTAAGTGGGCAGGGTTCTTAAGTGCCTATCGAACTCAGCAATCGCCTGTCCCCACCCCATTGTTTTTGGTTAATCTTTTGCGCTAAAGCTTCCTCAATTTTTTTAATAAATTTCTCGTGCCCGATAACCCACTCTTTGTTCGTGTGAAATCGAATCTCATCCAAAAATCCCGCCGAAAACTCCTGTGCGAATAAATTGCGATAGGCGATTAAGCGGGCAGAGGGGGTGCTGCCTAGTTGTTTATATGGTCCATGTTCGCTGATCAACTCAACATTGAGTCCCATGCCGTTGTGGCGGAAACTTGACCAGGGATAGTCACCTGGGTGTGCCACCATTTTTGCTCGGACGGGGTTTAGTTCAATATAACGGCTCACTGCAAGAAAATAATCATCCGATGCTACCAGCGACGATTTATAACGCCCCTCCCACAAAGTGCCTGTGCGTTTATAGGTGAGGTTGATGTAACGAACATAATTGCGTCCCAATGCCTGCATCATCCTCGCTACCCCTGTGGAGTCACTTGGGGTTGCTAACAAATGCACGTGGTTGGTCATTAATACAAAAGCATGCACCTGGACATTGTTTCTCTCCGCTGCATCCTTAAGTTTTTGGCAATAAAAAGCATAATCTGCGGTATCGAAAAAACACACGGAGCGATTATTGCCTCGTTGCACAATATGCTGAGCGCAGCCTTCTATGTATAACCTTGGCATCCTGGCCATAACTTCTCCTTTCTAAAAATTATTTGGCTTTAAACGTCGAAATTTCAAGGTATCTGCCCCCTTGATTTAGAGGATTTCTATATGCACCAATGCACATGAGGTTGAATCAAATGCCCCCCTCACCAGCTCCTCATATCCAACTAACACCGGGCTTTTTTGCGCCTTAGCCATGAGCAGCATACTCAATGCATTATTATCTTCAAGTTTAACGTAGAGAGAGCTGCAACCCCCAGATAGCGTCTGATTAACCTTAAAGATTGTATACTTGCGGGCATTAACAGTAGCCTGATCACTTGTGTAGTAACGTATAGACTCAATTAATAAATTACTTCTTTCTGCAGCCTGTGCTTGTGCGGAACAAAAACACAACCCAAATACCATTGAGATTAAGGAACCAATTTTCACAACGTCTCTCCATCTTATTAATTACAGATTAATTTTGGGAAGTTTGGCCAAGCGGTGATGCGTAGGGCGAGTTAACCGAAGGCGTAACCGGCGCGTTTAATCCGAATTCAAGTACAAGCCAAAAAAGTGAAATTAATTCCACATGCGCAGAGATGAAACCGCGCGGGTTACAACCCGCCCTACAAGGCTCCTTTTGGCTTTTTCTGTTAATTTTAATTGCTTCAATAGTATTAAGTCTGAGTTTCAAGGTCTCTGACCCCTTGATTTTGATTGCCTCGTTGCACAATATGCTGAGCGCAGCCTTCTATGTATAACCTTGGCATCCTGGCCATAAATTCTCCTTTTTTAAAATTCTTTGTCTTTAAACATTTAAATTTCAAGGTCTCTGACCCCTTGATCCGACTCCTTGATCCTAAAAGATGCACTGTACAACTCCAAATCCTATTTGACGATTTAATTCCCGGATATCAAATCTATCTCCAACTTTTACGTGATTCCGGAAGTGCTCCCAGCTAGGAAAAACAATATTAGCGTTAACCGACTCACCTGAATAATGTATTTCTTCATCGGCATATGTATGGAAACCACTAACTAAATAGTCTATACCCTTAAATTGGTGGTGCGGAGAATATCCACTTTTTACTCCTTTCGTGGGGAAGGGGACATCCTTAGAAAATGTGATTACGGCGGAAATATGGTAATTTTGCATGTTTAACCTAAAAAGCGTGGCTTATTGAACGGATTGCACCGTTAAACGCGTTGAGTGCTCCTTGCCCTTCAACTGTTACAACACCACTTCTAAAAATAAATGGATCTATCTGACCTTGTGAAACATTAAATTTACTTAAAGATTTTGTGGGTATGTCAACTCGAAGAATCGCAGCATAATCCGTTTGAAAATTTGAAAATTTCAATACTTCATCTAAAGAAAATCCAAATTGTTTCATCTCACTCCCGTTCGGAGGGAACAGAAATTTTCCTTCTTGCATAACGCTATGGAATTCATCTGGCCCAACAGCGCGGTAAAGCGAGGTCATTTTTTTTGCCCCCCCTTTTAAAAGAGTCTTCGCGATCCCCTTCGCGCCCCCCGCAATCCCCGCAATAGCCCCCGCTGTCGAACCACTTTGGTACGATGATGAGCAAGGGTCAATCAAACCTGCACTGGTTAATCCGCTTTTTAGGCTATAAGCCGCCATTGGAGCGCCGTCAAACACCCCGACCGAATCAGCAAAACCAAATGCAAAATCACCCACTTCTCCTGCACTCAACAAACCATAAGGATCAGTAAACATTAATGGGTTGGCGTTAGCATAGGCGTACGTATTTACCCCCCCTTCCAACCCAATCGGATCACTCTGTGTATAGCGCCCCGTACTCGCGTCAAAATAACGATTCCAGTTGTACCAGAGCCCCGTCTCAATGTCGTAATATTGGCCAGGGTAACCAATATTAAATCCGCCGATAAAATCTGCTGTTACCTCGCGATCAAAGGCTGCATTGTGCGCGCGCCACACTACCGCTTTGGAGCCGTCGGTGATTACTTCAGGTCTTCCGAGATGATCTGTATGTATGGCATAAATTTGGTTGTTGCGAATTAACCCAGCAATTTGGCCTTTAAAATAAATGTAGATGCTACCAATTGAGGTTGAGTTTTGAGCTGTTTCAGCTATTAGTTTTCCATTTGTATCGTACAGGTAACGATAGGTGCCTTTTGGGCCAGATTTATAAACCCGGAGGTTATTAAAATTGCTCGCATAATAGGTTTGATTGGCTTGTTGTAGGCGGTTGAGCGCATCATATGAATAAGTAAAGTTGCCGCCATACCCAGATTTATTTGTGATATTGCCTAGTAAATCGTATGTGAAATTCTTAGCTCTTCCGCCAATTACGTCACTAAACTTATTGCCAGTAGGCGCCGAGTACACATCTACCAGGCCGTCCCATGTATGAGTATTGCGATTCCCGTTGGGATCAAGCTGAAACTCCTGCTTGGAGAGTCTTGAGCTACCTGAAGCGGGTTTGTTGTCAGTAATGCTTTTTAGCGTGTTATCAAGGTTATATTTATAGTCAAGGCTTTGAACGCTTGAGGAGACTGACTTGATGCGTGAATCTAAATCAAACGTTAAAGTACTCTCGATGCCGTTGCCGAAGACCCAACGTTCATTATCTACGCCCTTAAATGCCTTCACTACGGGGCGCCATGCGCCCGATACATACGCTTGTATCTCTTTTACATTACTGTTGATGTCATAGATCGATTTAATTTTTATTCCATTGGGGTAGGTGGTTTCGTCTACTCGCCCGTATGCATCAAATGAATTACTAATTTTATATTCAACGCCCCAAACGGTTTGCTGGATGGTTTCCGGAAATCCCAATTGCGAGTAGGAATAGCGGGTGACGCCAGATGAGTCCGTTGCTTCGCACAATTTACCTATACCATTATTGCAGGGTAGGTTTGCTCCCTGGGCTGCAGAGTCGTAGCGGTATTTGATTGTTTGTGTGTCGGCAGTGCTAGTGCCTGTTACGGTCAGCGGCCTAGATAGACTATCGTACTCGGTTTTTACTTTTGTGTTGTCAGCCTTAGTTACCGTGTCTAACAGGCCGTCTGGCCTATAGGCATATTTGGTTAAGCCTGTATCGGGGCTGGAGAGTTCCTCGATTTGTCCGAAGCCATTGCGCTTATATTCTGTAATGCTGCCATTATGGTCGGTCACCTTAGACAAATAACCCATGGAGTCGTACGCGAGCGTTTTTTGTTCGTTTTCTCCATTAGTTACTGTATCTAATCGACCATCTTTATAGGTTAGGCTTGTTTTATTACCTAGAGCATCCGTTTCGCTTTTGATGCGACCATATTCATCGTATAAGCTACTGATGAATTGACCATTTTGGCCCTTGCTAATTCTTTTTCGGCCCATTGCATCATAAGAAATATCATATGATACGTTGCTTGAAATGGAGTTTACGGTGGTTTTTTTCGTCTCTACGTTATTGAGGTTATCGTAGGTAAATTCAGTGAGAATACCACTGGGAAAATCATCTCCTAATCGGTTTGTAGATTTTATTCGCCACGCGTCGTCTAACTGATTGGTAACTGAATCTCCGGTTGGATAACTAATAGATTCAATTTGGCCGTCTGGTTTATAGGTATAGCTTGTTATTTGTGCTGCGCCGTTAATGTAATACTTTTCTGATTTTAACCTACCCATCAGATCATATTGGTAAAAAGTATATAATCCATTTTGATCGACACTTTTACTAATCAATCCGTCTATTAAGTTGTCATAAAAATTTTCCTTAACGACTTTTCCACCAACAGATTCTTTAGATAGATCACCATAATAAGTATATTCCTGCACTGTGGTGTTATCACTGCCAGGTGCTGGTCCGTCCTCAGTCAACTTTTTGAGAATATTACTGGGGTAAAATTCGTAGGAAAAGGTGGTTACACGGGCAGGGCTATACACTGTGGAGTTGTTTAACAAAGCCTTTTCTGATTTCGATTTTAATCTGTTTTTATAGGCAGGCGAGAAAGTTGTATCGTAGTCATACTCAGTAACTTGAGCGGGCTCAGACCTCGGGGTTTTACATGGGTCCGCTTCTTTGCAAAGGGACGGATCTTTGGCGCCATCCCATACATTCAGTTTTGTCACTCTGCCGTAAGTGTCCCAAAAATATTCTCGCGTTATGCCGCCAGAATACTCGTATTGAATTTGATTTTTAAGGCCGGGTGATGAGTAATTATCTTCTCCATAATAAGTAAAAGACTTCCAGGACCCGTTAAACTGCTTTTCGTGTTTGATTAAATCTGAGCTGCCTACATATTCAATAGTTGAGGCTTGTGCGGGGCACACGTCGCTTTGAGGGGCATCCACGGAAACTAAGCGATGCTTGGCGTCGTATTTGTGGGTTTGCATGGCGCCTTTTGCATTGGTCACTTGAGTGTACCCTTCTCCTTTGGGGTCACCAAAATAGGCGAATTCACTTTTGTTCACGCCATTAGCTTGTCCACTAGAGAATACTGTATTGTATCCAGGAGATTTAACGCTCCTTTTTTTGAACTCTCCAGTGTAAGCGTACTCCGACCATGTTTTTCCGTCAATTACAAGGGATTTTACATATCCAGTGGTATCGTAATATGTGTATTCTTTCAACATGTCCACTTCAGGATAAGTCACTCTGTTCAATATGAAATTGCGAGTCCAGATTCCATCCTGGTTGTAATGGTAGAAAGATTTTCCATAATTAAAACTTATCTTAGAATTGTTGGGTAAAATAATTGAGTCTAAAGCAAAATATTTGAAAATCGCCGCGTACACCACGCCTGATTGTTCTGCCCAATTAAAAGTGATTTTTTTTCCTGATGAGTGGGTTACTGTATGCAGGAAAGGAGAGGTGGGATCCGGGTAGTTATAGGAGTAATTCCACGATAGGCCATTGATGTTCTCTATGCGTTGAATTAGCCCCTTTAGTGAAAAATAGAATTTAGTGCCGCGTGCATCCTTGTAAACCCATTGATCGCCTTTCTTTTCGACATATATACTCATATTGCGCAAGTAATATGCCTTCTCGTCTGGATTCGGAATAAAAATAGTTCCTGCTGGGTTAAATTTTATTCCGCTGTTATAATCTACTAGCTCGAGGCCAGTTACATTGTTTTCAGTAATGGAATTGCAGGCTTTGGTGCTGCCAGCGCCGTGATTGTCTGTGCTGCAGCGACCATTTGTCGTTATTATATCGAGTCTTAATTCAAAATTAGTTCGCCAAAGGTTTGAGATCATTCCAAGGGAGTGATCAATGCTTCCATAGCGTCTTTCAAAGTAAAGTGGCATCTCACCCGAGTCTTCGAAATCTCTTTCAAAAAATTGTTTTTCTCCCGTTGCAATATCGACAGGAAATGCGGTTTTATCGCATGGGGTGTTATTTGTGGTTTCCGAAGTCCGTCCTTGATCAACTATATATGTGTAGCCTTGAAATGAGTTCAAGATTGTCGGTATGGGTGGGAGGACTAGATTTTGAAATTCAAATCTTAGATCTATAGGGTAGGTTTCTCGAATGCCTTCTATTAGGTATTCTTGCGAATCCGTTGCAATAGCACTTTGGGAAAGCATGGCCAGTAGGTAGGTCAAAAAATACTTCTTCATGGGGTTGTGTGCCTGTTTAAATCTTTATTTGGTTAGTCTGCAAGAGAATAAGTGGTTTTTTCTTCAACAAGCTGCTTTGTTTTGTCGTATGAATACTCTTTTGTCATGCGAAGTGGGCGCAGCGAGCCCATTGGGGTGCCATTGATATCAGCTAAGTAAGCGCTGGCGCCAACCACAAAATCCTTTCTGCCATCACCATTAATATCTTGAGTTATGACCATGGTCGAGTTAATTGAGAAACTTATTGGATCAGATGGCGAATAAGTTTTAATAATTGAAGGTGTTTTATTATTTGATGCGTACTTTAAAAGCAGTGAAGTGCTTGATGCGGTCGAACCGCGCAGGAGCAACATTGGTTGATCACCGTTATTTTGCCAGGTTGTATATTCTTTATCGACTTGAGCTAGCCTAAGTGAGCCGTTATTTACTTTGGCTGCTATTTCAGCTGAAGAATAATGCGTGGCAGTTGGCTGGGAAAACCCTTGCGCGCTGCCGTAAACTGCAAAGTCTTCCGGATAAATATACAACGGCACTAAAATTTCGCTATAAAGAATTAAAAATTGTGACTTGCCGGACAGGTAATAATCCGGCCACCCATCGTTGTTTAGATCACCTATGTATATCCTTCGAGTTGAATCTGTTCCATTGAGCAGAGCTGGGTTGTATGTTGTAGTAGCCTGACATTGGGCCTTAGAGAAAATAGCTGATTCTTTTGGTGAGCTGTAGGCTGTTTCGAAGCCGTTTTGACTATATTTAGTGCTTACTCTGTATTGGTAATCGAATCCCGCTGGCTTATCTTTAGCTATGGCAATCGAGGTCACAGATGAATTTGCGCCTATTTCTGCCCAGGCGGACCAGTTAGTGGTACCTAAGGTTTTAGAGCGTTCTTCTATTCGGTAAAGTGAAATGCTATTTTGAATCCCTACATAGGACCAGTTTAAGAGCGTGTCTGTAGTGCAGGAAAGACTCGATGGAAGCATGCTCACGCTGGCAGGCGGTTTGGCTTGAGCACTAACTGTAATTTGTTTTGTAAAACTGTTTTCATCTGGGCCAGCAACTACCACTTCGCCACCGCAACCGCTGGGGCCGGAATTTGGGCAGGTGTAGATATTGTAGGTGTATTTAAATGTATAGGTGCCGCTGATTAAACTTACATTTACCTGATTTGTTAATATCGGCCCCTGAAGCTGCGGGCCGCGCCCGCCAAAATTGTCAACGGTTCTCCAGGTTGAATCTCCATTTCTTAAGTACCTTAATATGCCCCCCATGGCTGAGGTAACCGTGACGGTAAACTGTATGGATTCGGAATTGGATGTGGCAGGAAGAGAAAAATCATCTGCGATTGCAGCGAGAGGTGAATAAGCTAATCCGATCATCAACAGAACATGACGCATGGATGGAAGTCCCAATGTTTTGATAGTTTAAGTTGTGGGAAAATTACTACAGAATTTGATTTGTAGCTTGTATGGCGCAATTTGACTTTCGTCAAATAAAGAGACTTGAGGGGAACATACAGTAACAAAACGTCCCTATCTTTCCTTTATATAAGCTTATGGGGCAAGTAAGCTGCCCATTTTTGAATGGTGTTATTTTACCCAATCCTCAATACAATACAAATATTAAATTAATCATTTATGACGATGAGTTGAGTTTTTTGCGGGCGCCCCTTCATAAAGTCAACGTGAAAAGAAGGCCTTGGGTGGATTTAAATATTATTGGGGGCAAAGCAATATCAGCGCCAATGGGTCGTTATGTTTGTTTTGTGGCGGAGTCTCGCGATATATGCGGGCATTGTGGTGCTTAAAAGGGCCTGAGGTGCTGGAGGGAGCCATATTTGCACCAAAAAATATCTAGGGGGTGGTGGACTGATTTTTAAATATCACTACCTGGTCGCTTGATATTCGCAGATGAGCTTTAATGTAGTTATTAGCCCATTTGTACCGTTTCACTTAGCTTATCACCCCCGCTGCGCACCGCCCAAACCCCAAACTCATTCCCGCTTGGGTCAACAAAATGAAACCTCTGCCCGCCAGGAAAACTAAATATAGGTTTTATGATTTGCCCGCCCGCAGCTATGACATTGGCCTGGGCGGTTTCCAGTTGAGGAACCTGCAGTACTAATAAAACACCTGCTTGGGCTATTTTGTTTGAGCGGTAAAATGCGCAGGGCACACCTGCATTGGTGATGGTGCAGTATTCGTTATTGAGGTCTTTAAAAATCCAGCCAAAAGCATGTTTAAAAAATGTTTTGCTTGCATTGAGATTGCGGCTGGGGATTTCGATGTAGGTGATGGGGGAGGAATACATAAGGGTTACTTCCGGAAATTCACATTGCGTGCTAAGGCATTTTTACCGCTTAAATCCATTTAGGCGTGTATTGCTCTAAACCCCACCCCAATGTCATTAAGTTAAGCGCAGTTCCCTCACCCTAGCCCTCTCCCTGCGGGAGAGGGGACAGTGTGTACTAGCCCTGGAGACATTGCTTTTTAGCTCCCTCTCCCGCGGGGTGTGGGTTAGAAAAGGTGCGGGAAGCAGGTCACAATCCTTAACTTAGTGACATTGCACCCCACCCCGCGCATAAACCATATCCCTGTGGTTTACCCGTCGGCAGCTGCGCTTGGCAAATTGCTCCTGCAATTTGCACAAAGGGGAGGGAGCAGAATAGATAAAAAAATCCCGGCTATTGCCGGGATTTGAAGGTTTATTGCAGGCCGGTGGATTTGGCCATCTGCACTAATTGCATGAGCGTTTCTGGGTAGACACCTATATAAACAATTAATAGAGCAGAGCAGAGCACCATTAAACCGCTGGTATGTTGGTTCCAACCCGGTTGGGCTTCGAATTTGTGCATGCCGGGTTTGGTGAGGAATAAATTAATCATGCAGCGCAGGTAGAAATAAATACCTATAGCAGAGCCTGCTACTACGGCGGCTAATAAAATGTAGCCCCATACACCGCCGGTGATACTGGCGGTGATAACGTAGAATTTACCTATAAAACCGGCCGTTATGGGCACGCCGCCGAGGGATAACATGGCGATGGTCATGATGGCGGCGAGGTAGGGGCGGCGCCAGAAGAGGCCGCGTAAATCCGCCAGGTGGTCGGCGTCGCGGTCTTGGCCGGATTTGGACATAAGCGTTACTACACCAAAAGCAGCCAGGGCGGTTACTACATAAATGGCGAGGTAAGCGGCAAAACCTTCCAAACCTAATTTAATGCCGCCGGTTAATATCAGCACTAATAAATAGCCAAAGTGTGCAATGGATGAGTAGCCGAGTATGCGTTTGATGTTGTTCTGGCGCAGGGCCAGCAGGTTGCCCACCAGGATTGAAATTACGGCAATTACTGCGAGCAAGACAAAAATACTGGGGATGCGCAGGCTGTTGATGGCTTCAATCAATAAGAAGCGCACGACTACGGCAAAGACGGCCACCTTTGCGGTGGTGGCCAAGAACGCGCCGACAGGTGCCGGGGCGCCTTCGTATACATCAGGGGTCCAGACGTGGAAAGGAGCTAAAGAAAGTTTAAAGCCCAGGCCTATGACGATCATACCTATGGCGACCAGCACTATGGGGTGAGCATCGGCTGTCAGCTTGGGGCCTATGTCGGCAAAGGCCAGGCTGCCGAATTGCGAGTAGAGCAGGGCTATGCCGAACAGCATGATGGATGAGGCGGTGGCCGATAAGACTAGGTATTTAATAGCCGCCTCCAAAGAGCGCGGGCGGTGGAAGGAATAGGCCACTAGGCCGTAGAGCGACACGCTTAAGAGTTCAAGGCCGATAAACAATGCGGCGAAGTGGTGGGCACAGGCCAGCACTATGGCGCCTGCGGTGGCGACCACCATGAGCAGGTAAATTTCTTCCCGGTTGTATTTAAAACTGTCGATGTAGGTATTAATGAGGGTTGCGCTGCCGAGGCCGGATACCAAAATTAAGGCGGTAAAAAATATGGCGTAGCCGTCGACGATAAAAAGCGGTGTGACTGATATAGGGATGACCTTGGCGGCCCAGTAGGTGGCTGCTAGGGCGAGGTTAAGGCCACCCAGGCACACGAGGGTGTTAAAGGTGTGGTGGCGCTTCCAGGCGATGGCCAGCATAACCACCACACAGGTTAGGCAGGTAATGATGAGCGGCAGCAGGGCCTGCAGATGTTGAACAGTGAATGTCATGGCGACCTCAAGGAGCAAGTGTTAAGGGCAGTGCACTTTTCACTGCGGATGAAACACCGTGCATAACGGCGGAGGAGGTGTCTAACACGGGTTGAGGATAGAGGCCCAGGCCTAACAATAGGGCCATTAGGCTCAGCATCATGCTCAGTTCCCGCCAGGATAAATCCAGTACAGGGGCGTCGCTTTTGGGGGCGCCGTGGATGGAGCGCTGTACCATCATGAGGGTATACACAGCACCCAGTACCAGGCCGGAGGCGGCGAACATAGTAACCACCGCATTCACCTTATAAGCCCCCAAGAGTATTAAGAATTCGCCGACGAAATTGCCAAGGCCGGGTAGGCCCACACTGGCGGCGGCGAAGAACATGGCAATGGGCGGCAGGGTGCGCATACGGGCATAGAGCCCACCCATTTGGTTGAGATCGCGGGTATGCAGCCGCTCATATAGCTGGCCCGACATAATAAATAGGCCGGCAGCGGAGAGGCCGTGGGCGAGCATTTGCACAATGACACCCTGCAGCGCCAGGGCGTTGAACGAATAGATACCGATCAGCACAAAACCCATGTGGGAGATAGACGAGTAGGCGATCAAGCGCTTGATGTCGTCTTGGCGCAGGGCCACAAAGGCGCCATAGATGATGCCCACCACACCTAACCACATGGCCACCGGGGCGATTTCCACACTGGCGTTAGGGAAGAGTGGGATGGCAAAACGCATCATGCCGTAGGCGGCGGTTTTCAGCAGGATACCGGCTAAGTCCACGGAACCTGCGGTGGGGGCTTGCGAGTGGGTATCCGGCAGCCAACCGTGGAAGGGCACCACAGGGAACTTAACGGCGAAGGCGATGAAAAAGCCCAGCATCAAGGTCCACTCAAGGCCTTGCGAGAGTTCGGTTTTAAGCAGTGCGTGGTAATCAAAGGTGACTACACCGGTTTGGCTGTAGTGGGCAAACACCAGGCCGACTATGGCCAGCAGCATTAAAAGGCCAGACGCCTGGGTGTAGATAAAGAACTTAGTCGCCGCCTGCACGCGGCCTAAACCGCCCGGCACGTTATGCCCCCAGAGGCCCACGAGGAAGTACATGGGCACTAACATCATTTCCCAGAAGAAGAAAAACAGGAACAGGTCGATGGCGAGAAACACACCTACCACTGCGCCGATGATCCACATGAGGTTGAGGTGGAAGAACCCGACGAATTTGGTGATTTCAGTCCAGGAGCAGAGCACGGCCATCACGCCTAAAAAGCCGGTCAGCATGATCATCAGCAGGGAGAGGCCGTCGAGGGCTAGGTGCCAGCCTATGCCAAAGTGCGGAATCCACGGAGCGTGTTGTTCCAGCACCCACTTGGGTTCACCGTTGATGAGACCGGCCAGGCTAAAGTCGTGGCTGAGCCAGATATTCAGCGTGAAACCAAACAACAACAGCATGGTGCCCAGCGCAATCCAGCGCGGCAGAAGTGCCCCAAAACGGTCGGCTTGCCAGGACAAGAAGCCGCCTATAAAGGGAATTAAGATGAGCCAGGTGAGGATCATTCGACTGGTTCCTAAAAGTTATAAAAATACGAGGGTGGCCAACACGACCACGGCGCCGATCACTATGGTGCTGGCATACCAGCGCAATTTGCCGGTTTGCACGGCGCTTAAGCCCGCATGCGCAGCGCCGATCACGGCGGGGATAAGCCAGAAGGATTTATCCACCGGGTCGATGCGCAGCATGCGGCTGAGCAGGCAATAGGGTTTCACTAAAAACAGGTCGTAGAGGAAATCGAAGCCCCAGGCGTTGTACCAGAGTTTGCTCAGCAGTTTGCCTGGTGCGGAATTGGCCAGGGCACCTACCAGCTTGCGCTCGCCGATAAACAAGAACCAGGCTACGGCGACGCCGGTCAGGGCTATAGCGCCGGAGATTATTTCCACCATATGTTTGCTGTGTTCATCACCCTCGGGGCTGGCGGGTAATACACCGGCCAGCGGCGGGTGAATGAGGGCGCCAACGAAGGTGGAGAGCACTAACAGAATACCCAAGGGCAGCCAGTAGTCGGCGCCGTGGATGGCATGGGCGTGGGTGTTTTCTTTGCCGTGGAAGACGATAAAAATCAACCGGAAGGTGTAAATAGAGGTAAAGAAGGCGCCCAGGACACCGGCGTAAAACAGTTCTTTATGGTCGGTAGTGAAGGCTTGCCAGAGGATTTCATCCTTGGAGTAGAAGCCTGCGGTGGCAAAGGGCAGAGCCGCCAGGGCTGCGCCACCCACTAAAAAGCAGGCATACACGAAGGGGATCTTTTTGCGCAGGCCGCCCATTTTGAAAATGTTCTGCTCGTGGTGACAGGCGAGAATCACTGCGCCGGACGACAAAAAGAGCAGCGCCTTGAAGAAGGCGTGAATCATCAGGTGGAAGATGGCAGGCGCATAGGCTTTCACGCCAAGGGCCAAAAACATGTAGCCGATTTGGCTCATGGTGGAATAGGCGAGGATGCGTTTGATGTCGGTTTGCACCAGGGCGGCGAAACCGGCTAACACTAGGGTGACAGCACCGACCACACCCACCAGATACAACACGTCTGGCGTTAATTCAAACAGACCAAAGGTGCGGGCGATTAAATAGACCCCGGCGGTCACCATGGTGGCGGCGTGAATCAAGGCGGATACCGGCGTGGGGCCTGCCATGGCGTCGGCCAACCAGGTTTGCAGGGGCAGCTGGGCGGATTTACCGACAGCGCCACCTAATAACATCAGCGTGGCAAAGGCGAGAGTAGGGCTGCCGCTGGCGAAGTGTTTGGGGGCTTCTGCTAACAGCGTGGCTATATGCAATGTGCCTAATTCTTTGAATAACACACACAGGCCGATAGCCATAAATGCATCGCCCACGCGGGTGATGATGAAGGCTTTGCGAGCGGCCAGGCCATTGGCAGGGTCGCGGAAATAAAAACCGATCAGCAGATAGGAGCAAAGGCCCACACCTTCCCAGCCGAAGTACACAGCAACCAGGTTATCGCCCAATACCAGCACAATCATGCTGGCGACGAACAGGTTCATGTAGGAGAAAAAGCGTGCGTAACCGTCGGTTTCACCGCGCATATACCAGGAGGCAAACAGGTGAATTAAGAAGCCGACACCGGTAATAACACCCAGCATGGTCAGCGATAGGCCATCTAGGTGCAGATTAAACGTAGGCGCGAAGCCGTCGATGGACACCCAGGTCCACAGCGGTTGTACGAAGACGCCGGACTCAGGTGTGTGGGTGAGAAAATCGTAACCGGCAATAGCGGCCACCAGGGCCGACAAACCCAGCGCGCCGACACCTATAACAGCGGCGGCATTTTCGCTCCAGCGGTCGCGGCCAAACGCCAGCAGCAAGAACCCGATTAAGGGGAAAACAATAGTGAGGTATAGATGGTTCATCCGCGCATCTCGCTGGCTGCATCAACGTCCAGAGACTGGTAACGGCGATAGAGTTGAAGGACTAAGGCCAGGCCAATGGAGGCCTCGGCGGCGGCTAGGGTAAGCACCAGAATAAACATGACCTGGCCGTCCGGCTGTTGCCAGCGGCTGCCCGCCAGCACAAAGGCTAGGGCGGTGGCATTTAGCATGACTTCGATGCTCATTAACATAAACAGGATATTGCGGCGTACGAGCACACCCACCAGCCCGAGGCTAAAGAGGATGCCGGCAACCACAAGGCCGTGTTCCATGGGAAGGGTTTGCAACATGGTTTATTCCTTCTCGGTGTCACGGCCAAGGTGCCAAGCGGTCACCATGGCGGAGAGTAACAACATGGAGGCAAGCTCCACAGCCAATACATAGGGGCCAAACAGGCTGATGCCGACGGCTTTGGGACTAATTACGGTGGTATCGAGGGGGTGGTCGGTTTCCAGGCCGATACTGCGGCACAGCTCAACTAACAGCACCAAACACAACAGAGTGGGGCCGATCCAGGTTTTGGGCGTCAACCAGGCTTTCTCCTGGGCGACCACCACCGAACCTAGGTTCAGCATCATGACCACAAACACAAACAACACCATGATGGCGCCTGCATACACAATCATCTCCAGAGCCGCCGCGAAGGGGGCGCCCAGAGCAAAGAAAATCATTGCCACCGCCAGCAGGGATACCACTAGATAAAGCAGGGCATGGACTGGGTTGGTGGTGGTTATCACACGCACCGAGGCGATAATCGCGACGGCCGAGGCAAGGTAAAAGGCAAGGGCAGTTCCCACGGTAAATTCCTGAGCTGGCGAGTGTTTAAGGCAACAGACTTTTCACGTTCACAGGTTCCGCCTCGTTTTGTGCGGCGCCCTTGGGCTTGCCTGCGATGGCGAGGCCCGAAACGCGATAGAAGTTGTAGTCGTGGTATTTTCCAGTGCCCGAGATCAACAGGTGTTCTTTCTCGTACACCAGATCCTGGCGTTTAAATTCCGCCATTTCAAAATCCGGGGTGAGCTGAATGGCGGTGGTGGGGCAGGCCTCTTCGCACATACCGCAGAAAATGCAGCGGGAAAAATTGATGCGGAAAAACTCCGGGTACCAACGGCCATCATCGCGCTCGGCTTTTTGCAGCGAGATACAGCCCACTGGGCAGGCCACGGCGCAAAGGTTACAGGCCACACAGCGTTCTTCACCGTCCGGGTCGCGGGTCAGCACTATGCGGCCACGGTAGCGTGGCGGCACATTGGGCATCTGCTCGGGGTAACAAATGGTGTCGCGCTTGCGGAAGGCGTGACAGAACACCATCCACAGGCTGCGCAATTGCGAGAAAACATCTTTTAAAAACTGCAACATAGGGTTAAGTTCCGGCCATTAGGTGGGGGAGTGGAGCAGGAGCACCACCGCAGCGGTCGCCACCAGGTTTACCAAGGTAATAGGCAGGCAGATACGCCAGCCGAAATCCATAATTTGGTCGTAGCGGGGGCGCGGCAGGGCCGCACGGATCAGGATAAACAGCATGATAAAAAAGGCTGTTTTAGCCGCGAACCAGAACAACGGCGGAATCCAATCAAAGCCTGACCATTGGAAGGGCGGCAACCAACCGCCAAAGAACAACACGGTGGCAAGGGTGGATACCAGTACTACACCGACGTATTCACCGACGAAGAACATGCCCCACTTAAGGCCCGAATATTCCGTGTGAAAGCCCGCCGCCAGTTCTTGTTCGGCTTCGGGCAGGTCGAAGGGCGAGCGGTGGGCAACGGCTACACCTGCGATGGCAAAGGTAAAAAAGCCTAAAAACTGTGGGAACACAAACCAGCAGTCCTTTTGGGCGTTGACTATGTCAGTGAGGTTGAACGAGCCGGTGATGGTAACAATCCCCATCAAAGACAGGCCCATAAACACTTCATAACTGACCGTCTGGGCGGTGGAGCGGATACCGCCGAGCAGCGCGTATTTGTTGTTGGAAGACCAACCGGCAAACATCACCGCGTACACCGCAAGGCCCGCCATAGCGAAGAAAAACAACAGGCCGATGTTTAAATCGGCTGCCACCCAGTCGGGCACTATGGGGATAACGATAAACGCCAGCAACAGGCCGCTCATGGCGATAGCCGGGGCCAGCCAGAAGGTAAGTTTGTCTACGAACGGCGGCGTCCAGTCTTCTTTGAAGAACATCTTCACCATGTCGGCGGGCAGCTGCAGCAAGCCGAAGGGGCCTGCGCGGTTGGGGCCGTAGCGATCCTGCCACAGCGCCAATAAGCGGCGTTCTACGAAGCTTAAAAAGGCCGCGCAAATGACCACGCCGAATAAAATGATGAAGGCTTTAACGACGGCGAACAGCGCGTCGAGGCCAAAGTAACTCGTCTCTTCCACTTAGGCCCCCTTTAATTCAACGCTGATGCCAAAGCCCACAGGGGGAACGCTGGCGAGAACTGGTAAACCGACCACACCCTCAGCTTGATCTGGGCAGATCTGCAGGGGCGCTTGTATGGTGGGGCCTGCGCCGAGCAGATTGACCTGCTGGCCTTGTGAGAAACCCAGGCGATTAGCGTCGGCTCGGCTGATGCGCACATAAGGCGTGGCTAAGCGCTCTTGGACTTTTTCTGAACGGCTGGACTGTTCATCGCTGCCGTACAAATGGTACAGCGGCGCAAGCCTTAAGCCCGCTGGCGCTTGGCTGGGCGCTGGGTAATAGGCTGCGGCAGCGGCACCCTCAAATAGGCGCACACCGGAATCACCGGCGCGCAGATGGCCGCCGATTTCAGCTTGGAATTTGTTCCAGGCAGAAGGCGAGTTCCAGCCCGGCGCCCAGGCAAAAGGAATGAGGGCGGAGGAGTTGGTTGGCCCCGATACACCTTCCATAGAGAAGGCCATGGCGGAGTCAGCATCCTGGGGTTGGCGCGGTTCGTGGACGGATACCGCCGCGCGCATGGAAGTGCGGCCTGAGTAGCGGCGCGGCTCACGGGCTACTTTAGAACCGGCGATGCGCAGGTCGGCCTTGGGCGCCGCTTGGGTAATGGTGCTAAGGCTGGGCACGGCATCGGCCACGGCCTGGGTGGCGTCATCCAAGTGCAGCCAGCTGACAGCGGTTTTGCTGAGGGTGCTGTGTAGGGCGTGTAGCCAGCGCCAGCCCTCGCGGATAAGGATGCCGTCTTTGTAGTAACTTGGCTCGAAGACTTGGAAAAAGCGCTGGGCGCGGCCTTCCATATTCACCAGGGTGCCATCGCCTTCGGCAAAGCTCGCGGCGGGTAGCAGTAACTGGGCGGCTTGGGCGGTGGTGCTGCGCTGATGATCCAGCACTATGACGCGCTTGGCGGCGGTGAGGGCTTGATCGACCAGGGCTTTGGGGGCGCGCAGGTAAAGATCGTTTTCAACCACCACCAGGGTATCGGCGGCTCCGGAGGTGATGCGCTCTAGGGCCGCTTCCAGGCTCAGCTCACCGCTGTGCGCGCCTAATAAGGTGCAGCCGAGGCTGTTGGCTTCGCGCAGGCTCAACGACAAGCTGGGGTTTTTGCCGCGCGCTTTAAGGGCCAGTGCTACATTCACTGCCGCCTGTAACAGGCTTTCATCCAACAGCGCGGTGCCGCTGACCACTAAGGGTTTTTCGGCTGCCAGCAGCCCGTCGGCTATCTGTTTGGCTAGCTCAAGGCTGTGTGGGCTTAGGCCCGCAACCGCCGGGGCGGAGGCATCAATGGCATGGGCTACAGCAAAGCCCAATTGGGCCTGTTCGCTGGGGCTGGCGCGGTAGGTGGCGGCCGCTATGTCATCCAGGCGGGTAGCGCCGATGCTGGTAATAAAAACTGGGCTTAGGTCGCGCTGGGCGATGTTTTTTAGCGGTGCGGCGTTCCAGCTGGGCACTTTTTTCTGGGCGGCCAGCTGCAACATGCGCGTTTTAGCGGCTTGGCGCAGGGCCAGGGCCACACGCGGCGCGGTTTGGGTAACATCTTCGCCCAGCACCAAAACACCATCGGCGTCTTCGATTTCGCGCAGGCTGGGGTTGTGGGCCAGGCCCTGTTGCAGGGTGCGGGCGACGAATTGGTTGAGTGTTAACTCCTGAGCGCCAAGGCCAAAACTCACCTTATCTTTGCCGACCAATTGGGCGAGGGCAAAGTTGGTTTCCAAGGAGGCGCGCGGTGAGCCTATGCCCACCACCGACTTGGCGGCGTGCAGGTACTCAGCTGCCAGATCCAGGGCGGCATCAATGCCGAAGGCCTGGTTGCTGTCTTTCACTTCAGGCGCCACAGGGCGGTCAGTGCGGTTGACGAAGCCATAACCAAAGCGGCCCCGGTCGCACAAAAAGTAGTGGTTAACCGAGCCGTTGTAGCGGTTCTCCACCCGGCGGATTTCGCCGTAGCGCTCGCCGGGACTAGTGTTGCAGCCCACCGAGCAGAGCTGGCAGACGCTGGGGGCAAATTGCATATCCCATTTGCGGGTGTAGTGATCGGCGTGGGTTTTATCGGTAAACACACCGGTGGGGCAGACTTCAGTGAGGTTGCCGGAGAATTCACTCTCCAGGTCGCCGTCGGCCACGCGGCCAAAGTAGACGTTATCGTGGGCACCGAACACACCTAAATCTGTGCCGCCCGCGTAGTCGTTGTAGTAGCGCACGCAGCGGTAACAGGCGATGCAACGGTTCATCTCATGGTTAACAAACGGCCCCAAGTCCTGGTTGATGTGGGTGCGTTTGCTGAAGCGGTAGCGGCGGCTGTTGTGGCCGGTCATCACCGTCATATCCTGCAGGTGGCAGTGGCCGCCCTCCGCACAGACCGGGCAGTCGTGGGGGTGGTTGGTCATCAACCATTCCACCACGCTTTTGCGAAAGCTCTTGGCTTCGGCTTCATCGATAGCGATAAAGGTTTTATCTGCAGGGGGGGTCATACAGGACATAACCAGACGACCGCGCGTGTCGTTTTCGTCGTTGTACTGTTTCACCGCGCACTGGCGGCAGGCACCCACGGAGCCGAGTGCCGGGTGCCAGCAGAAGTAGGGAATATCAAGGCCGAGGTTTAAGCAGGCTTCCAAAAGATTTTGGCTGCCGTCTACCTCGTACTGTTTGCCGTCTACATGAATGGTAGCCATTCTTGCGTTTTCACCTATGTTGTACCGGCGGGCCGGTTTGAACTTTTAAATTCTGTGCGAACCGGCTGTGCCGGTTGATGCGGTGCGTTCAAGTGCCCAGGGCTTAGGCCTCGGCGCGGATACCCTGTTTAAAGGCATCCGGGAAATACTTCAGGGCGCTTTGCAGCGGCTCCATGGCGCCAGGGGCGTGGGCGCAGAAGGTTTTGCCCGGCCCTAAAAAGCGCGTTAATTGCTGCAAGGTGTCTATATCGTCAGGCTCACCTTCACCTTTTTCGATGGCTTGCAGAATTTTCACCGTCCAGGGCAGGCCGTCCCGGCAGGGGGTGCACCAGCCGCAGGATTCGCGGGCGAAGAACTGCTCTAGGTTGCGCACGACGGAGACTATGTTCTGTTTGTTGTCCACCACCATAATGAGCGCGGTACCCATACGGCTACCGGCCTTCATGATGGTGTCGTAATCCATGGGTAGGTCTAAATGCTCAGGCATTAAGAAGTCGGTGGAGGCACCGCCGGGCAGCCAGCAGGCCAGCTCCAAGCCATCCGCCATGCCGCCGCCGTGGGTATATAACAGCTCCCGGCAACTGGTACCTATGGGCAATTCCCACAGGCCGGTAATTTTGGCGCGGCCGGAAATACCGTACATCTTGGTGCCCGCATCCGGGCTTTTGCCTTGTGATAAACCCTTAAACCACTCAGCACCGCGCAGCAGAATCGGCGGGATGTTCATGAGCGTTTCCACATTATTGACGATGGTGGGCTTACCCCAGGCACCGGCTAACTGTGGGAAGGGCGGCTTGGTGCGCGGGTTGGCGCGGCGGCCTTCTAAGGAGTTGATCAGCGCTGTTTCTTCGCCACAGATGTAGCGGCCAGCGCCCGTGTGCACAAACAGCTCGAAGTTAAAACCGCTGCCTTGGATGTTTTCGCCCAAGTAACCAGCGGCTTTGGCTTGATCAATCGCGGCGTTTAAACGCTCGGCGGCCAGAATGTATTCACCGCGCAGGAAGATAAAACCTTTGCTCGCGCCAATGGCATAGGCAGCTAGCGCCATGGCTTCCACCAACTGGTGGGGCAGTTCTTCCATCAGCATGCGGTCTTTAAACGTGCCTGGCTCCATTTCGTCGGCATTGCACACTAGGTACTTCTGCCCGACATCTGGCCCCATGGGAATTAGCGACCATTTAACGCCGGTGGGGAAGCCTGCGCCGCCGCGACCGCGCAGGTTGGAGGCTTTCACCTCCGCCTGCACATCGGTTTGCGCCATAGCCAAGGCTTTTTTCAGGGCACTGTAGCCCTCTAAGGCTTCGTATTCTTGAATGTCCAGCACGGCCTTGCCTGCGCGGGTGTAGCGCCAGGTGAGCGGGTGTGTCTCAGGGCCTACGTTGGTTAGGCCGACATTTACGTTGGAACTCATATGTATTGCTCCAAGACCTGGTTAAGGTTGCTGGGGCTGACATTAAAGTGGGTGTCATCGTTAATCATTAACACCGGGCCGCGATCACAGGCGCCTAAGCAACACACTGGCAGCAGAGTAAAGCGGTCGTCCGCAGTGGTCTGGCCGGGTTGAATGCCCAGTGTGCTTTGCAGTGCGGCATACAGCTCGTCGAAACCAGTTAAAAAACAGCCGATACTGTCGCAGACAATAATCACGTGGCGGCCAACCGGCTGGCGGTAGATGCGGTTGTAAAAGGTGGCTACACCTTCAACGTCAGCGGCGGAAATGCTCAGCAGCTCAGCGATGAGCGCTATGGCGCCATCGGGCACCCAGCGGCGGTGTTTCTGCACGATTTTCAGGGCGTCGATGGAGGCGGCACGCGGGTCTTCATAGTGATGAATAGCGTGTTCGATCTCGTGGCGCTCAGACTCAGTCAGCACAAACGGCGCACCGTTTTCGGTGGCTATGAGGGCGGAGTAAGGCGTGCTGGATTGGGAAGAATTAGCGGTCGACATCGGCCATCACAAAGTCAATTGAGCCTAGGTAGGCGATTAAATCCGGGATCATGGAGCCACGGATTACCGAAGGAATTTGTTGCAAGTGGGGGAAGCTCGGCGTGCGGATGCGCGTGCGGTAGCTCATGGTGCTGTTGTCGGAGGTGAGGTAATAGCTGTTGATGCCTTTGGTGGCTTCAATCATTTGGCTGCTCTCACCAGCGGGCATAATCGGCCCCCAGGACACGGACAAAAAGTGCGTAATCAGCGTCTCGATGTGCTGCAGGGTGCGCTCTTTAGGGGGCGGACAGGTGAGCGGGTGATCGGCCTTGTAGGCACCGGCTGGCATATTCTCTAAACACTGCTTAATGATGCGCACGCTTTGGTGCATTTCCTCTAAGCGCAGCAGGCAGCGGTCATAGGCATCACCATTGTTGGCCAGCGGCACTTCGAACTCGTAGTTTTCATACCCGGAGTAGGGGCGTGCTTTACGCAGGTCGAAGTTCACGCCAGTGGCGCGCAGGCCAGGGCCGGTGACACCCCAGGCGAGGGCTTCGCCTTTGTTGTACTGGGCTACACCCACCGAGCGGGTGCGCACAATGGAGTTCTTCACGGCGGCTTTTTCGTACTCTTTTAAGCGCGGTGGCAGCCACTCGATGAATTCGCGTACCAGCCTGTCCCAGCCTTTGGGCAAGTCGTGGGCTACACCGCCGATGCGGTACCAGGCCGGGTGCATACGAAAACCGGTAATGGCTTCAATCACGTCGTAGGCTTTCATACGGTCGGTGAACATAAAGAACACCGGCGACATGCCGCCTACGTCTTGGATATAGGTGCCGAGGTATAACAGGTGCGAGGTGATGCGGAAGAATTCCGCCAGCATCACGCGGATAGTTTTTACCCGCTCGGGCACTTCGATACCGGCGAGTTTTTCCACCGCCAACACGTAGGGCAGGTTGTTCATCACCCCGCCTAAATAGTCTATGCGGTCGGTGTAGGGAATAAAGCTGTGCCAGGTTTGGCGCTCGGCCATTTTCTCGGCGCCGCGATGGTGGTAGCCGATGTCCGGCACACAGTCGAGAATCTCTTCGCCGTCCAGCTGCAACACAATACGGAAGGCACCGTGAGCGGAGGGGTGGTTGGGGCCGAGGTTTAAGAACATAAAGTCCTCGTTCTCGGTGCCCTTTTTCATGCCCCATTCTTCAGGCTTAAATAACAGCGCCTCTTGCTCCAAGTCCTGCTTGGCGGCGTTGAGCCTGAAGGGATCGAATTCGGTCGCGCGGGCAGGGTAGTCCTTGCGCAGCGGATGGCCTTCCCAATAATTGGGCAGCAGTATGCGGCACAGATGAGGGTGGCCTTGGAAGACTATGCCAAACAGATCCCAAACTTCGCGCTCGTACCAGTTGGCGTTGGGCCAAATGCCCACCACGGAGGGCAGGTTTAGATCGCTGCTGCCAAGGGCCACCTTGATGCGCACATCGCTATTACGCTCGATGGAGATCAGGTGGTAAAACACCGTGAAATCGATGATCGGCAAGCCGTGTTTGTACTGACGCAGGCGCTCGTCGGTGGCGGACAAGTCGTACAACATAACGTAGGGCTTGGGCAGGCCGCGCAGAAAACGCAGCACATCCACTACTAGGTCGCGTGGCACCCAGAGGGTAGGGGTGTTATCCAGGGTGGACTGGAAGGTAAAGGCTTCGCTGCCAAATTGGCCGTAGAGTTCGGCCACCACGGCGTGTTGTGCGCCGGGTGCAAGCGGTGTCTGGGTGACGGTGTCAGTCATTCGATCAAGTCGCCAAGGAATCGTTAAATGGAGTCGGGGCTGCGCAGTTCAGTTACGGCTATGCGCTCAGCTTGTTTGCGATCTCGCTCTGCTTGCATGTCGGCCCGGTAAACGCCCTGCTCACCCACTACCCAGGAGAGTGGACGACGCTCTTTGCCGATGGAGTCTTGCAGCAGCGTCAGCGCTTGTAAAAAAGCTTCCGGGCGAGGCGGGCAGCCGGGGATATACACATCCACCGGCAAAAACTTATCAACGCCCTGCACGACGGAATAGATGTCATACATGCCGCCGGAATTGGCGCAGGCGCCCATGGAGATCACCCATTTGGGTTCCAGCATTTGCTCGTACAGGCGCTGGACAACGGGGGCCATTTTGATAAAACAGGTGCCCGCTACCACCATCAGGTCGGCCTGGCGGGGCGAGGCGCGAATCACTTCCGCACCGAAACGGGCGAGGTCGTGCGGCGCAGTGAAGGCGGTGGCCATCTCCACGTAGCAGCAGGAAAGACCAAAGTTGTAGGGCCAGAGCGAATTGGAGCGACCCCAATTCACCACGCCGTGCAACATATCCTCAAGCTTGCCCATAAAAACACTTTTATGGACTTCATCGGTCAGCGGGTCAGCTACGGTTTGCTGATCCTGCATGGGGTACTGCTGGCCGGGCGTATTAAGATTTGGGCGAGTAAGTGTGTACTTCATAACTAGGCTCTACTTGGATTCTTGTGCGCGCAGCTGCTCTTGCTGCAGTCGTCGTCGGCGCAATTGCTCGGGTGCCCAATCCAGCGCGCCTATACGCACCAGGTACACAAGCCCAGCTAACAAAATAACGATGAAGGTGACCGCCTCGACAAAACCCACCCAGCCGGACTCGCGCACGGAGACTGACCAGGCAAATAAATACAGGGCTTCAACGTCGAAAATAACGAAAAACATGGCCACCAAGTAGAACTTGGCGGAGAGCCGCAAACGCGCGCCGCCTTGAGATACCACGCCGGATTCAAAGGGGTCGTTTTTGGCGCGACCGGTGGCGCGGCCACCAAGTAACCAGGGGATGCCGAGCATAAAGGCCAGGAGAAAAACCACACCGCCTAAGTAGGCGGCGATGGTGAGGTATTCATGAAACTGTGCAGGGGTAAGCGACACGCAAGTGGCTCCGACAATGACATTTCAAACCAAAAAAAAGCCCTCCGGCAGATGCCAGACGCACTTCTTTAGGGCCTAGATAGCCGAAAAGTATACCAAGGCACAAAAGTAACAACAACACGTTCTAATTTGGCGCGGAACTTTTGTCGATCGGCCTGTGCGGCGGTGGGCGAGAGCGGACAGCAAAAACCGTGCAAGCGAGCGGCTAGTCTGCAGAATGCTTTCGATAACAGCCCCTTGGTAGTCCGGGTAATCAGTCGAACACCAAAAGGGTTAGCTCGCCTCGCCCAGGTTGTTTGCTGCATCAGCTAGGTAAGGCGGTGAAAAAGGTACCTGGGCAGATTCCCTTAATCGCAGGTTTGATTAGCATCGGCCAGATTAAAGGTTGGCGCTCTGACTGATGCGGATAAATTCCTCCATATAGGCTATATCCCTATCGCTCTGGCGCAACACCAGGTATAGGGTCTTTTGCACGCCATGCTCGCCAAGGCCAATCGTTTTGATGGCGTACTGCTGTTGTAGTTTTGCTGCGAGCCAGTCCGGCAATGTACACACACCGCGCCCCTGCGCTACTAATAAGAGCATTACCTCCAGCGCTTCGAGGGTTTTGTGTGCCTGGGGTTTAATGCCAGCGGGCAGCAAAAATTGTGTGAATACATCTAAACGCTGAATATCCACCGGAAAGGTCAGCAGGGTTTGTTCTGTTAAATCCTGCGGGCTGATCCAAGGGCGTTTGGCGAGTGCGTGGTGTTCGCCAGTAATTAATAGCAGCGCATAAGTAAATACCGGGATATTCGTCAAATGAGTTGCTTGAATCGGGTCGCTGGTAATTAACAGGTCAATTGCATGCTGCTCAAGCGCCTCTCGACCGTTAAAGCGAAAGCGCTGAATTACATCCAGCTCCACACCCGGCCAGCGCGGTAAAAATACCTTTAACTGATTGAGTAGCCATTCATAGCACGGGTGGCACTCCATGCCTATGCGCAATTGTCCCTCTCGCCCGCTGGCGAGAGCTTTTAAATGCTGATCCGCCGCTTCTAAACGCGGCAGCACATCCTCACTGGCAGCCAGTAAATAACGCCCCGCAGCGGTTAATTGCAGCTTGCGGCCCTGTTTTTCCCACAGAGTTACACCGGTTATTTGTTCGAGTTTGCGGATGCTGTGCGTTAACGCAGACTGAGTTAAATGCAGTTTTTCGGCTGCCGCCGCCAGGCTGCCGGTGTGCGCTAAGTTGTGCAAAAGCGCAAGATGGTGCCGCTCAATCATGAATTTGGCTCATGTTAGTTTGAATTTATATCAGTTTTAATCATGCGTTTACCCAAGTAAAGTTTTTTCACAGCGCAATGATTGGGCTGCTCTCACATCGAGAGTCAATTTTGCCAACAACACACGCTGCGAAAATTAATTAAGGCGACTACACATGGTTACAACACATAATTTGGGTTTTCCCCGCATCGGCGCGCAGCGCGAATTAAAATGGGCCAGCGAATCCTATTGGCGCGCAGAGCTAACAGAGGCCGATTATTGGCAGAAAATAGCGGCTATTCATGAATTAAATCTTAATCAACAAGCTGCCAGTGGATTGGATTATTTGCCGCTGGGGGATTTTTCCTTATACGATCATGTTTTGGATACGAGTTTTTGGCTCGGTAATTTACCGGCGCGCAGCGGTCAAGGGGCAACAATTGACAATTATTTTCGCGCTGCGCGCGGCCGTGCAGCCTGTGGAGCCGGTTGTAGCGCAGGGGAAATGACCAAATGGTTTGATACCAATTACCACTATATAGTGCCGGAATTTACCGCCGACACGCAGTTCTGCCTAGAGTTGAATTTTTGGCAGCGACATTTTCATACGGCTAAGGCTTTTGCTAAAACGAGCAAACCCGTTATTTTAGGGCCGCTTAGTTATCTATGGCTGGGTAAAAGTAAGGATGGTAGTGACAAATTGCAGCTGTTGGAGCGGTTGATTCCCGTTTATCGCGATTTATTAGGCGAATTTGCCGCGCAGGGTTTTACCTGGGTGCAAATAGACGAGCCTATTTTAGCCTTGGATTTACCGGATGAGTGGCTCAGTGCCTTTGAGCAGGCTTATCATCGCTTGCAAACGGCGGGGATTAAAAGTCTTTTGACGGTATATTTTGGCGCGCTACGCAGTAATCTACGCACCGCAATGACTCTGCCTGTGGCGGGATTGCATTTAGATGTGCTGCGCGGCAAAGATGATTTAACCGCTGCGTTGGATTTATTGCCCGGCCATAAAATTCTCTCTTTAGGTGTTATTGATGGGCGCAATATTTGGCGCAGCGATTTAACGCAGTTGTTGAATTGGTTAGAGCCAATTGCTGCGCGTTTACAGGAACGGCTGTGGCTTGCGCCTAGTTGTTCATTGCTCCATGTGCCTGTGGATCTTGACTGTGAACAGGAGTTGGCGGGCGAGATTAAAACCTGGTTGAGTTTTGCTAAACAAAAATTGGCTGAATTACAGATTATTAAAGTTGCCCTTAATCAGGGACGCGAGGCAGTGGCTTCGGCACTTGATGAGAATAAACAGGCGCTGCAGCGGCGCCAGCAATCTGCCGCAGTACACAAGCCGCACATAAAAGACGCGCTCAGTGTTGTTGTGCAACAGGGGGTGGAAAGAGCGGCTCCCTTTGCTGAGCGCGCTGTGTTACAGCGCAAAAAGTTTGCATTGCCTTTATTTCCAACTACCAGCATAGGTTCCTTTCCTCAAACCCAAGAAATTCGTGCAGCACGCAAAGCATTTAAAACGGGGAAGATAAGTGCCGAGCAATACGATATGTGTATGGCCGAGCACATTGAACGAGCCGTTCAAATACAAGAGGAGCTCGACATAGATGTGCTCGTGCACGGCGAGGCAGAGCGCAATGATATGGTGGAATATTTTGCGCAATTTCTTGAAGGTATTTGTTTTAGTGAATACGGTTGGGTGCAAAGTTATGGCAGCCGCTGTGTAAAGCCGCCGATTATTTACGGCGATATAGAACGGCAAACGCCCATGACTGTGCAGTGGACTCGGTTTGCCGCGAGTAAAACACAAAAACCTATGAAAGGTATGTTAACCGGGCCAATTACATTATTGCAGTGGTCTTTTGTGCGCGACGACCAACCGCGTGCGCAAACAGCCTTGCAATTAGCGCTGGCGCTGCGCGCAGAGGTGGACGATTTAGAGCGTGCGGGTATCAATATTATTCAAGTAGACGAACCTGCTTTGCGCGAGGGCTTGCCCTTGCGACAGGATCAATGGAGTGATTATTTACAATGGGCGGTACAGGCTTTTAAGCTAAGCGTGAGCGGAGTTCAAAATTCCACACAAATTCACACGCATATGTGTTATGCCGAATTTAACGATATTTTAACGGCTATAGTTGCGTTGGATGCTGATGTAATTACCATCGAAACCTCCCGTTCGGATATGGAATTATTAACGGCGTTTACCGACTTTGCTTACCCCTATGCTATAGGGCCGGGCGTTTATGATATTCACAGCCCTAACCTGCCCAGCCAGACCCATATGGAAACATTATTGCGCAAAGCCTTAGAAACTATTCCGCCAGAGCGCTTATGGGTAAACCCTGACTGCGGCCTTAAAACCCGCGCTTGGCCGGAAACGATTGCGGCGCTACAGACTATGGTGGCGGCAGCGAAAACGTTGCGGGCTGAATACGCATCCGCTGCCGGATATTAACCTGCTGGCAAAATATGATTTATTTTCCCTTCGCCGCATTTATTAACCCGGCACTAAAAGCCGCCGGTTTAATAGTTCTGGCGGCGTTCATTACAAGGTCATCAAATTAAGGGAAACTGTAGATACAAGGGGCGCCTCTTGTAGTCGCCCAATGTTGGCCCTCAAAAAATATAAGTATCCGCCGAGGTTTGGGTGCCCACTAGGGGCGCTTAGTCAAATTTGCCTTGCCAGATCGTCGCCGCCAGCGCATGTCAACACGCTGCTAAGTCGAATAAATTTGTCCTGTTGGATTTTTTATTATCGCCATCGTGATAGGTAGAATTTTGCATTACACTGCGCGCCCCAGGCGCGGCCCCTCGCGTCGATTTACCTTACTCATCGTACCAGGAGCTTTTATGCAACGATTGAAATATGCCTTTTTTGGGGCGTTTTTAGTGGCCCTATATGGCTGTGGCGGAGGCTCGGGCAAACCGCCGCAGTCGTCTTCGAGCAGCTCAACTTCCTCAGGCAAAACTTCCTCATCAAGCAGTAGCTCTTCATCTAGTAGTTCCTCCTCTTCGAGCAGTTCATCCTCAAGCAGTAGTTCGTCTACAAGCTCCGGCGCCATGGTATTTAATTGCGCGCAATCCAGCTGCGATATTTTTACCGATCAAATGGTGCCGGGCCGGGGTGTGTTGGCGGCATTTGAGTGGCTCGCCACCAATACCGGTGGTTATCAATACGAGAGCTCAGCAAATTCCCATGTGCAGTGGAGTAAGGTGAGCCTGCCGGATGCCGCCCACAAAGATGTTATTCAAGTAACGTTTAATGCCAATGACCCCAATGAATTAGCCAATGATAATGGTTGGTTTGGCGTGGCGGCGAGCATCACCGAATCAGCCACTGTAGATTTAAGCGAATTTGCTACCGGCTCCATCAGTTTTGATCTGCGCATTATCCAAAACGGCCAAATTGCCGATAATTTGGATTTTAAAATGGAGTGTGGATATCCCTGTACCTCGCAAGAATTTTGGGTGCCTGACCCTGCTGCACTTAACGAGTGGAAAACCTATACGCTGCCTATCGCACGTATGATTGAAACCGGGCTGGATATTAAGCGTGTCAATAATTTATTTATATTAAAACCCTGGTGGGGCAATCAGCGCGGTCAATATGTTGTGCAGTTGGATAATATTCGGTTGAATAAACAGTTTACACCTGTGCCGTTTGTGCCACCTGCAGCGCCTGTAAACAGCATTAGTCGCAGCTATTACCAAAATGGTTTGAGTGCGGATAGCTATTTTACAGTTGCTAACTCTGCCGATGGCTTGTCGGCTCGATACAGTGAAGTAATCGACGGCACAAATAAAGTAATGGATGTGACCACCCTGGTGGAAAACTTTCCTATTTATTTAGTTACCTATTTGAACAGTGGTGCGCAATATAATTTAGCAGACTACTACTATGGCGATGTCGTATTTGATTTGAAAGTTGTTGATTATGCAGGTGCAACCGGCGATTTTGAATTTGTCGCCAGTTGCGGTGGCCGTTGCCGCCATGTGCCGAATTATAATCTAGGCCACCCAGCGGAAGGTATTTGGCATACCCTGCGCGTGCCGGTCAAGAATCTTGTGGCGAATGGTTTGGAATTATCACGTATTCACAGCTCCTTTAATTTGCAGTTATTTGGCCAGAGTAAAGCTGGTTTGCATGTACAGGTAAATAATGTGCGCTGGGAATACAACGCTAGCAGCGGCAGCAGCTCAAGCAGTTCAAGCTCATCGGGCGGGCAGAGTGCCGCGTTTAATTGTTCCGCCGATGTGTGCGATCTATTTAGGGATCAGCCTTTATTAGGCCGAGGCCTATTGGCTGATTTTGAATGGAAGGCCAATGGCACGGGCGGTTATCATTTCCAAAGTGCCCCAGATGCGCATGTGCAGTGGCGCCTGGTGGATACATTTGACTCCGTACATAACACTGCTATCGAAGTGACATTTAATGCGAATGACCCCAGTGATTCTGTTGACGACAATGGCTGGTTCGGCATAGCAGTGGGCAATATGGAAAATACCACTACTGATTTAAGTGATTATGCAAATGGCGCCATCAGTTTTGATATGCGCGTGGTTAGAAATGGCCAGATTACTGATAACTTTGATGTGAAAATGGAATGCGTCTACCCCTGTACGTCTGAAGAATTTTGGGTGCCTGATGGGGCAAATATCGGGCAGTGGCAAACTCATACACTGTCAATTAAGCGTATGATCGAAACCGGCTTGGATATTAAAAAAGTCAATAATTTATTTATTGTCAAGCCGGGCTGGGGTAACCAGCGGGGTCAGTATGTGGTGGAGTTGGATAATATTCGCTTGCTAAAAAACTATGTGGCGCCAAGCGTGGCTGTGCCTGCAAAGCCTCTTGAAAATAAAACGCTATATTTTTATCAAAATGGTGTATCCGCCGGTAACCGAATTTATATTGCCAACACGGCCGACGGCTTGGGGGCGAGTTTTAGTCAGATAATCGATGGCAGCTCAACGGTGATCGACCTGGTAACCAATATCAATAACATGGGGCTCTATCTTTTTGCCAGTGATGAGTTTTATCAGCGCCAAAATCTTTGGGACTTTTACCATGGCAATGTTGTATTTGATCTGCGTGTGCTTAATTATGCAGGCAATACTAATGCACTAAACTTCACCGTTAACTGCGGCGGCCGTTGTCGCAATGTGCCCAGTTCTACCATCGGTCATCCTGAGGTGGGCAGTTGGTTTACCTATAGAATTCCGGTGAAAACACTGGTGGAAAATGGCGTGGATTTAACTCGGGTAACGAACAGCTTTATGCTCACTCTGGCGGGCACTAGTCAGTCGGGTGTGCATGTGCAGGTGAATAATATTCGCTGGGAATCGCTCTCGCCTTAAAGAAATTTTGTATATCCCCGCATCATAAAAAAGCCGAGCAATTGCTCGGCTTTTTTATGGGCTAGGGCGACGCTTCAATAAGATGTTTTATGGGCGCGCTTGCGAGTAAACCAAAACCAAGCTGCGCAGACACCTATGAGATCCAATAACCCTATAGCGCCTGCTGTTGTGGGTGTAGTAGGTTCTACGGTTGGTGAAGTAGGAGTCGTCGGTGGTGTGACCACTGGTGGTTCTATTAAGGGAGGCGTAACTACTGGCGGAGTTACAACCGGCGGTTCAATAACCGGGGGCGTAACGACGGGAAGCTCAGGTGTAACCTCTAGGGCTTTGGCAAAGGTTGCGTCGGCTTTTTCCTGTTGTGTGCTGGGCACTGCTATATAGAGTTTAAAATCCCGGTGCATTAAATATTGGTCGGGCACATTGTAGCTTTCATAGGAGGCCCAATTGCCATCTGCCAAGCCGTTGCGCTGGTAAAAAGTGGCATCGGCTTTAAAAGTGGCGGAATTATCATTGGGTTGTAAATAGGTTTGATAGTTGTAGTGGCGCAAATACCGCTCAGGGAAATTCACCGATTGCAGGGAAATACCTTTGGGGTCGGCAAGGCCGGGCACTACCTTCCAGCGCGAATCCTGCGCGTTGATGAAACCGTCGTCAATTGAGCAGACAAAATCTGCATGGCCTAAATAATAATTGCGAAAGCTATAGGATTCCAAACGGGTGTAATCGCCGGTAAAGGGCGTACTTTCTTTTAACACAGTTAAATGGCGGACAAAACCGGAGAGGCGCGGCAATTCAGTTTTTGCGCTCCAGGTTTTTAAATCACTGCTATCGCTGTAGTAATATTTTTGCGGGTTGCAGGCGTAGCAGTCAAATAAAATGCGCCATTTATTATTATCCAGCTGCAGCAGCGATGGCCCCTCATTGCCGCTGCCCCAGCCCGCCCAATTGCCCGTGCCTTTAAAACTATAGGGGCCGCTAAGTGAGGTTGCCGTGGCGTATTCAATATATTTGCTGGTTTCGTTTTTCACCATGGCGTGGTAAGTATCGCCAATTTTAGTAATAAAGGTGTCGATGTAATTAGGCGATAAACCCCGCAGGGCGACGGGCGCTGACCAAGCAGTAAATTGATTATTTTGCGCTTTAATTAGACTGGGCGTGAAGTTGCCGCCATCGGTGGATTTACGCAGGGAGACAATAATATTGATCGAGCCGTCGGAATCCACAAACCATTCGGGCGCCCAGCTTTCCGTTAAATTCGCCACGGGGATGGTGTAGGTATGAGAGAACTGCCAATTCTCTCGGTCGGTACTAACGGCAAAACCAATGGTATTAGCGGACCAATTGGTGGTGTAGGTCACCCAATATTTGCCGTCTTTAGCGCGCATAATACTCGGGTCGCGAATTAAACCGCTGGGCGGCGTAAAGGCGGGGCCTTTAATTAAACTGTAGTCGGTGCCGTTATCCGATTCGTACACATACATATTGGATTCACTTTTATTGGTGAATGCCGTCATGGTGTAGGTGCTGGCAAAACTGGCTGGGGCCAAGCATAAAGTGACTAAGCATAAAGTGGCCAAGCAGAACGAAGCTAAGCATAATGTGGCCAAGCCTAATAAGCGGTGTGCCAGCCATCGACAAGCGGCAATCGGGCTGTGGTGATGCGTAGGCAATGGGCGAACTCGGCTGCGGGTGGGCATAACAAGATTCCACGGAGGTGAATGAATAAATTAATCTTATTATTCACCTTCCCAGCTTTAAATCTGCCTACGAGGCCGCAGAAGCAGCAGATGAATGAGCGACTGGGTAGGCATTCCCACGCAGAGCGTGGGAACGAGTTTATCCGAACATTTCCTTACCTCTCGTTCCCAGGCTCTGCGTGGGAATGCCTATCTCCGTATCGATGTCGTTAACTTAAGGGAATTTGTAGGGGCGACCCTTGTGGTCGCCTAATTTTGGTCGCCAAAAAATCAGTTGCCGCAGAGGTTTGGGCGCCCACAAGGGGCGCCCCTACGGAAGACTTCTATTCAGAAAATTATCTCGTTCCCATGCTCTGCGTGGGAATGCCCATCGTCCCCGCATTAGGCTGCGCTGTCTCCGGGTTACCTGTGCGCTAAAAAAATTTAAGCAAACTCCTTCACCACCGCTAAAAAATCATCGCCATATTTTTTTAATTTATTATCGCCCACCCCGCTAATTAACCCCAATTGGCGTAAATTCTGCGGTTTTTTGCGCATGACTTCTTTTAACGTACTATCGTGGAATACCACATAAGGCGGCACACCAGCGCTATCGGCCAAGCGTTTGCGGCAGGCGCGCAGGGCGTACCAAAAGGGTAATAAATGGCTGGGTACCTCCTCGCCCTTGGTTTTACCCGTAGCGGTTTTCTCCTGTTTAGCGCTGGGTAATTCCTGGCGCAGTAATAAAGTGCTTTCGCCGCGCAAAATAGGCCTGCAGCTGTCATTTAAGCGCAGGCTGCCAAAACCTTCGGTATCTACATCGATAAAACCCCGCGCGGTTAATTGCCGCAGCACCGAGCGCCATTGAGTTTCAGTCAGGTTTTTACCTATACCAAAAGTGGATAATTCATGGTGCTGGTATTGTTTAATTTTTTCCGTGGCCTCGCCGCGCACAATATCAATTATATGTTGGGAGCCAAACCGCTGGCCGCTGCGGTAAATGGTGGACAGCACTTTTTGTGCAGGCTCAGTGGCATCCCAGCTTAAAGGCGGCGCTAAACAATTGTCGCAATTGCCGCAGGGCTCTTTTAATTCATCGCCAAAATAACCTAAAAGTGCTTGGCGGCGGCAGCTGGCCATTTCACACAGCGCGAGCATTGCGTATAAACGCTGTTGCTCCTGGCGGCGAAATTGTTCGTTACCTTCGGATTTTTCCGCCATTTGGCGCAATTTAATAACGTCTTCAAAACCGTATAACAATAAAGCTGTAGCCGCTTCGCCATCGCGCCCGGCACGGCCAGTTTCTTGATAATAGGCCTCGATACTTTTGGGCATATCCAAATGCGCAACAAAACGCACATCCGGTTTATCTATGCCCATACCAAAGGCGATGGTGGCCACCATAATGACTGCGTCGTCACGCAAAAAACGCCGTTGATTTTCTTCGCGTACGTTCAGCGGTAAACCGGCATGGTAGGGCAGGGCGTGGTAGTTTTGCTCTCTTAACCACTCCGCCGTTTTATCCACTTTATCGCGGGATAAACAGTAGACAATACCGCTATTGCCCTGCTGCTCTTTTTTCAAAAAATTTAATAATTGTACGCGCGGCCGATCTTTTAATTCGATGCGGTATTGAATATTCGGGCGGTCAAAGCCGCCGATAAATTGCTGGGCTTGGCTTAGATGTAAACGGTCGATTATTTCCTGTTGGGTGCGCGGGTCTGCTGTGGCGGTGAGCGCAATGCGCGGCACCTGGGGAAATAAACTGGCCAGCATATCGAGTTTTAAATAATCCGCACGGAAATCATGGCCCCACTGGGCCACACAGTGGGCTTCATCTATTGCAAATAAGGATAAATGGCAGTGGGCAAGTAAATCCAACGTGCGCTGTTGCACCAATCGCTCCGGCGCCACATAGAGGATTTTAATAGCGCCAGCTAACAGCGCATTTTCCATTTCAAAAAAAGCCTGGGCGCTTAAAGTGGAATTAATAAAGCCCGCATTAACGCCCAGGGCGCGCAGGGCTAATACCTGGTCTTGCATTAGGGCGATTAAGGGCGATACCACCACCGCGACGCCAGGGCGCGCCAGGGCGGGTATTTGATAGCAGAGGGATTTACCGCCGCCGGTGGGCATCACCACCAGGGCATCTTCGCCCGCCAGCAGCGCTTGAATAATATCGGCCTGTTGGCCGCGAAAGGCGCTGTAGCCAAAGGTGTGCTGCAAGATATAGTGGGCTGTATCCATGGTGCTTAAATTTTAAACAAAGGCGATGCAATTGGCGGCCGATTGTACGGGGATAACGCTAGCCAAGCCAGGCAATAACAATTCCCTTGTTTACTTAAGGGGAATTGGCGAAGGCCGAAAACCTATAGAAGCGTGAACCTGTGCCGCAGGCTTTTTCACAGCCCGTCTATTTAAGCGCCCAATAACCCACCTGGGCGCTTGGTTTTAATAACAATTTCAGCTAGTGTTCAGCAACACTTTTACGGGCGCAGCGCAGATGAATACACCTTTATTTATTCTGGGAATTGATGTGGGCTCCACCACGGTCAAATTGGTGGCTATTGCGGGGCAGAGTTTAGAGATCGCCTGGAGTTGTTACCAACGCCATGAAACCCGTCAGGCGGAAAAAGTTTTGGAATTACTTGAGCGCGTAAGCCTAGAAGTGCCGGGCCTGGTGCTGACGCAAACACCTATTTTTATCACCGGCTCTGGCGCAGGCCCCATTGCGCCGCATATCAACGCCAAATTTATTCAAGAAGTGAATGCGGTCACCATGGCCGTAGAACATTTACACCCAGATGTAGGTAGCGTAATTGAGTTGGGTGGCCAGGATGCCAAAATAATTATGTTTAAAACCCAAGAGGACACCGGCGAAAAACGCGCAACCACCTCTATGAATGACAAATGTGCCTCAGGCACTGGCGCTACTATTGATAAGTGTTTTATTAAAGTAGGCATGCCACAAGATGAAGTGGCCAAATTAGTTTTTAACCCGCATAAATTACACCACGTGGCCGCCAAGTGCGGTGTATTTGCCGAAACCGATATAGTTAATTTAGTAAAAAGTGGCATCCCCGCTGCCGAAATTATGTGCTCCCTGGCCGATGCTATTGTGGGGCAAAACCTCTCAGTATTAACGCGCGGCAATACCTTAAAACCGAAGGTTTTATTGTTGGGTGGCCCGAATACTTATTTGCCCTTTTTACAAGCCTGTTGGCGCTACCGCATCCCGCAAACCTGGGAGGAGCGCGGCTTTAATTATCCTCGCGATGTTTCCATTGAAGAATTAATTTTTGCGCCCAGTAATGCCGAATATTATGCCGCCTTCGGCGCCGTTTTATTCGGTCGCCACGAAGAGTCGATCACCCCTTGCACTGGCTTGGAGGCATTAGCATTTTTTATTAAAGAAGGCCGCAAGGCCCATTTAGGTGAGCAAGCGGGGCCTGCGTTAGTTAAGTCTAATACTGAAGCTGAAGACTTTTACCGCGCTTACACCCTGCCCAATTTTGAGCCGATTAATCTGTGCGATTTAATCACCACCAATGGCCAGGCTGTTATAGAAGGCTACATAGGTTTAGACGGCGGCTCCACATCCAGTAAATGTGTATTGGTCGATGACGACGGCGAAATTCTGCAAAAAGTCTATCAGCTCTCCAAGGGCAACCCTTTGGAAGATATGAAACAAATGTTTTTGCAGCTAAAAACCTGGGCCGAGCAGCAGGGCTGTGTATTAAAGGTTAAGGGTTTTGGCGTGACCGGTTATGCGGGCGATGTAATGGAAGCGGCATTAAAAGCTGATGCCAATGTGGTGGAAACCGTTGCTCATATGAAAAGCGCCCAGCAGTATTTCCCTGATGTAGACGTCATTTGCGACGTGGGCGGGCAGGATATTAAAGTCCTGTTTATGCAAAACAAGGTGATTAAAAATTTCCGCCTCAGTAATTCCTGTAGTGCCGGTAATGGCATGTTATTACAAGCCATGGCCGATCAATTTGGCGTGCCCGTCACCGAATATGCCGACCGCGCTTTTAAGGCGGATTTATCGCCCAAATTCAGTTACGGTTGCGCGGTATTTTTAGACTCTGACCGCGTCAATTTTCAAAAAGAAGGCTACAACGGCGAGGAATTATTAGCAGGCCTTGCCTTGGTATTGCCGAAAAATATTTGGCAATACGTAGTGCAAATTCCGCGCATGGCAGAATTGGGCCGGGTATTTGTACTGCAAGGCGGCACACAAAAAAATATGGCAGCGGTAAAAGCCCAGGTGGATTACATCAAAGAGCGGGTGCCCAATGCCGAAGTGTATGTGCACCCGCACACTGGTGAGGCAGGTGCATTAGGTGCTGCATTTGAAGCCATTCGCGTGGTAAAACGCCAGGGCCGCAGCCGTTTTATTGGTTTAGATGAAGCCATTAATTTGCGCTACACCACGCGCAATGATGAAACCACTCAATGCCATTTTTGCGCCAACGACTGCTCGCGCACCTTTATTGATGCGCATATTAGCGAGACGGAAACCGCCCGTTATATCTCCGGTTTTAGCTGTGAAAAAGGCACAGTGGAAGACCACGACGCACTGAAAAAACTTAATAAACAGCGCCGCGAGCGCATGGTGGCCTATCCGAATTTAGTGGATTACGAGGCCAGCTGGTGTTTTAAACGCTTATATAAAACTCAGCCGCTGCCAGAGGCGGGCAGCCCTGTGCAGGATGTGCAGATTAAAAAAACCTTTTTAGGTGGCGTTAAACATGTGCCGGTTGAGCGCGGCTTTGTGCGCTCCGATAGTGCCGTGCAGAGCGCACGCGAGCAGATGCGCATCGGTATGCCCAAAGCCCTAAATATGTGGAGCACAGGGCCATTTTGGCGCGCTTATTTTGAAGCCCTCGGTATTAAGCCGCGTAATATTGTATTTTCCGACGATACCAGCGAAGAAATGTGGCAGGCTGGTGGTAAATACGGCTCCATAGACCCCTGTTATCCTGCCAAGGTCGCCCAGGCTCATATCCACAATTTATTATTTGTTCACCACGAAGAAAAACCCCTCAATTTTATATTTTTTCCCTCGCTTACCCATATTCCTACTTTTGTTGAGAGCGTGATGGATACCGCCTGCTGCCCCATTGTGGCAGGCACGCCTAAGGTGATGCAGGCGGCTTTTACTAAAGAGCAGGATTATTTTGCCGCCCGCAATATTATTTACCTAGACCCAGCCTTAAGCCTCAATGAGCCGCTGCTACTGAAACATAAAATGTGGCAAACCTTTGCTGAACATTTAAATATTACCGAAGATGAAAATAACTTCGCTGTGGATGAAGCCTTTAATGCCTGGCATTATTTTGACCAGCATATGCAGGCTAAAGGCCGTTTGATTTTAGATGCGGTGGCCGAACAAAACCGCATTGCATTATTAATGATTGGCCGCCCCTACCATAACGACCCAGGCTTAAACCACAGTGTGTTAGAAGAATATCAGGCCATGGGGTACCCTATTTTATCCATGCGCTCTATCCCGAAGGATAAAGACTATTTAGCCCCCTATTTTGCTGAAGACTTAAAACTTGGCCATGTAACATCGCCACTGGATATTAGCGACGTATGGCCGGAAAACTACAGCGTAAATTCCGTGCAAAAAGTTTGGGCGGCAAAATTTGCTGCGCGCCACCCTAATGTGGCAGTGCTGGATTTATCCAGCTTTAAATGCGGCCATGATGCCCCTACCTATGGCTTAATTGATCGCATCATAGGTGCCAATAATTCTCCTTATTCCGCCCTGCATGATATAGACGCCAATAAACCTTCCGGCTCTATTAAAATCCGTGTGAAAACCTACGGCTATACGCTAAAGCTGAATGAAGAAAAATTAGAAGACGATGCCAAACTAAAAAAACAGGCCCATTTGGAGCAGGTGAAACAGCGTATGTTCGCCTTGCAACAAGCGCCGGAAAAAATCCGCAATGATCCCCTCATTATTGCTGAGCTGGAAAAATGCCGTCAGGAACTTGCCCAGGCAAAAGCCCAATACGCCGCCAACGATCAAAGTGCACCGGTTAAATCCATGGTCGAAGTGGTTACCCCTCAATTAATTGCCGCCGTTGAAATTGACTAGGAGCTTGTTATGAACGCACCCCTAAAAGATCCTGCCCACGAACCCAGCGCCGCTGAATTCTTACAACAATTAGACGCCCAAATAACGCCTGCAGCCCAGGCGGCGCCTAAACATTGGTTTGATGAGGTGCCTTCAACTTTTACCGGCGCCCAGCGCGCCCACACCACTATTTTGCATGCCGGGCTTACCATGGCCCACGATTTATTTATTCAATCGGCTTTTCGCGGCTTGGGTTATAAGGTGCAGGCGATGGAGGTGCCGGATAACGATGCTCTGCAATACGGGCGCGAATTTGGTAATCGCGGCCAGTGCAACCCAACCTATTTTACGGTGGGTAATTTAGTGAAACATTTAAAAGCCCTACAGGAGGGCGGCATGTCCAAGGAGGACATAATTAACAATTATATTTTTGCCACCGCAGGCTCCTGCGGCCCCTGTCGTTTTGGCACCTATGTCACCGAATATAGAAAAGCCCTGCGCGATGCCGGTTTTGAAGGCTTCCGGGTCATTTTATTCCAGCAAGCAGGTGGCATTAAACAAGCCACCGGGCAGGAAATGGGCCTTAAAATCGACGCACAGTTTTTCTTAACCATGGTGCGGGCTATTTTATTAGGCGATGTGTTAAACGCCCTGATGTACCGCATTCGCCCCTATGAATTAGAGCCTGGCCGCACCGATGCGGTAATTCATAACGCCAAACAACGTCTTGCCCGCGCCTTTGAAACCCGCAGCGGATTTATTAAAGCCCTCTGGCAAACTCGTAAAGAAATCGCTGCGATTCCAGTGGATTATTTGCGAGTAAAACCCAAGGTAGCCATTATCGGTGAATTTTGGGCTATGACCACCGAGGGCGATGGCAACTATAAAATGCACCGCTTTTTAGAGCAGGAAGGCGCCGAGGTTGATATTCAGCTGGTGGTTAACTGGGGCCTGTATTTACTCTGGGGCGCCCAATACGATTTAGCCGAACGCGCCAAATTAAAAGGTGTGGATAAGGGCATTAATAAAGGTGCTGCAGAAAGCGGCGGCAGTAAATTTGCGCTTGAAGGCGTTAATGTGGCGAAAAAACGCTGGATGCTCAAAGGCGCCGAATATTTTATGCGCGGGGTATTTTATACCTACGCCAAAATATTAGGCCTTAAGGATTACCACCTGCCGGATATGAACTTTATCGCGCAAATAAGCCATGCTTTTTACGATAACAACCTGCGTGGCGGCGAAGGTCATATGGAAGTGGGTAAATTGATTCATAACGTGGTGGATCAAAAAGTAAATATGACGCTGAGTATTAAACCCTTCGGTTGTATGCCCTCAAGCAGTGTTTCCGATGGTGTGCAATCCTTAATTACCGAGTTGTATCCAGCGGCGATATTTTTACCCATAGAAACCAATGGCGATGGCGCGGTGAATGTGTATAGCCGCGTACAAATGCAATTATTCAAAGCCAAACAAATGGCCCAGCGCCAGCAGGAAGAAACCCTGGAGCAATTAGGTATTACGCCTGAAACACTTAAAACCTGGGTAGCCCAACACCCAGAAGTCACTCGCGCCTCCCACCGCAGCCCCCACGTAGGCGCCTGCAATGCCTTGGATACCTTGCATTATTTAGCTAATTGCCAACAAAAATCCTGGCTGGCCCGCACCAGCGAAGCCTTAACAACTAGCTGGGGCAAAGCCGCCCGCCACAAAGCCCACGCCATTGCCGCCGTAGAGCGCGCCGCGCAGGATTTTAAAAACCGCAAACACACCGCCGCCTCGGCAGTTAAATTTGTGGAGGTGAGTTAGTTTTGCTGCGCCGCTTTTATTTGTACTCTACTTTGGGCTGTCATTTATGTGAGGAGGCGGAAGCTCTATTGCTGCCGCTTCTAAATGAGGCCCAGATGTTCGGCGTGCCGATTGAAATTGAAGTGATTGATATAGCGGAGGAGGGCTTAATTGATACTTACGGAGTGCGTATTCCGGTGTTGCGCTGTGATGCATCGGGGGTGGAATTGGATTGGCCGTTTGATGTGGGGCAGGTAAGGGGTTTATTGTTGGGGTAGGTTGTGCTGGTATGCCCAACATCCGAGTGCAAAAGTTCAAGCCAATTTAAACGTATAGATTGCTGGGCATTACTGCCCAGCCTACGTGCTCAAAATAAATGTTAGCGGATGAAAGCATATGGATGAAGTCTATGAGCTGGAGTGGATTTTTGCGCCCACCGATTACTTCGAGGATGTGTTCGACTTGGCGTGCGAACACGGCTCCTTCAATATGAGTAGCGGGAAAATTAAGCTGTGTATCTCACCAGAAAAATACCCTTCCGACCATCGTCTTCGGATACAGCTTCACGAAGAGCTTAATGCGCGCTTTCTTGCCGCACAGGTGCTTGCACACAAACCGTACACGCTTGGAAAGCCGAATGTATCAAGACTTTATCCGGATGGGCGAAGGGATGTTTGGGCTTTTCCTGAGGGGATCTCTCTAACCATATCTTGCGGAAGTGGCGACTTTGTCGTTGCGGACAGCGAGGGGAATGTTATTCGTGACACCAAGCAAGAACGAATCAACCATAGAATTCGTTTTTCGCAACTCGCTGCTTTGTACATATCTGATCCTGTTGCGAACTCTTTGCTACGTAGCTATTCAGCTGCAGTCAATGACCCCTTGAACGAGTTGATCCATCTATATGAGATCCGAGACGCCCTTTCGCGGCATTTCAACGGTGAATTGGCGGCGATAACTGCTATTGGCATTACGAGTTCTCAATGGTCACGGGTTGGCCAACTGGCTAATTCCGAGCCCCTTTCTCAAGGTCGTCACCGGGGTAAGCAGCTCGGTGTCCTCCGAGAGGCGACACATGAGGAATTATCAGGAGCCCGACAGATTGCACGTTTGATGATCGAGGGATATCTGCTATATCTTGAGGTTAAGTCGCAGTGAAAAACAACTTCATAACCTTATAGGGCGGGTTAATAACCCGCGCTGATGATGCCTTCGCTCACGATGATTTTTGTAAGTGCGTCAGTTTTTTGTCCCGTGCGTTTTGATTTGTTATTGGCTGTTGATGCGCTGCACGGGTTACGCCTTCGGCTAACCCGCACTACACGTTTTATTGAATTTATATCTATCCACATTTCTAATTGCGGCCAGTGGTATTGCAGAGCGCGTGAAGATCTGATGGGCAATTCATAAGTGTGTGATGTTGGAAAGCAGGTTTTGGTGTTTGTTGTTCTTATGGCTTAATAGGGGAGGTTAATTATGTGTGCTGAAAAATGTACTGGAAGAGAGAAATCCACCATCGCCGGATTGCCGAAAATTCCCAGCTACAAAGGTGATTTCCCATCACCCTTACAAGTTATGTGGTATGCGCCAGAAACGCGCGAGATCTTTAAGCTTAAAATTAGTGATACGGAAATTCGCCGCTGGATAAAAAGTGCGGCGGTATATCACGGAGTGCCACACGTATTGTTAGCAATAATTTTGCAACAGGAAAATGGCCCCAATGGGACGACGTTTCAAAAAGTTGGCCAATTTGCTGAGCGCAGTATCACCACCTTCGGTGCAATAGTTGATAAACATTTGTGGGGTATTTTCCCTGATGCAATTGCCAGCGGGTCGTCCGGTTTTGCCAATATGTCTCGCGCCGCACTGGTGGATGCAGCAGAATACACCGAGCGTCAATATGGCAAGAATCCTTTGTCAAACGAAGCGCGTTATAGGGCGTTTGGCTGGGATCAGGATACGCGGGTTTCAGGTGACGATTTTAGAGCTGATTTATATTATTGTGCGGCACATTTACGGCAATTAATTGATAGGGTGACTGGTTCGCCCTGCCATAACGGGCCTATTACCATGTCTCAGTTGCGAGCTGTAATTAAGGCCTATAATGGCAGTGGTCCCATGGCAGAAAAATATGCAGATGATGCAATGAAGCTCTTGCAAGGGGCGATTAGCGGTAGTGCTAAGTTATATTTTTATGAAGAATAAAATAATAATCCCCTGCCTATCCATTGCGAGTGCACTGCTGACCTACCTGCTATTGGTGACCCCGGCAGGTGCTAATGCGTGGTATTTGTTGGTGGGGGCTGGTTTTGTCATCCCAGAAGAAGCCTCCATATTCACCTTCGAAGTAACTAAAATGAACGAAGGGTCTGGAGAGTGGTGGTTATACGGCCAGGATCGGAAATTTTATTATCATTTTATCGGTGAAAACGGACGCGACTATATCAAGATTGCTAGAGCTAACAGCTGTAAAGATTTTGATCCGCTCGATAGCAATACTTGGTGTGCCCAGTAGATTTTATTGTGAGGCTGCCAAAGGGTGGATTGTTGCATCGCTCCGAATCCACTCTAAAAATTTATCTGAAGTAAGAATTAATTAATATTGATGAATAAAGGATCGCTAGATTTTTGCAGCTTAATTTCGCCTATGGAGAAAAATAAATGATTAAGGTTTTCGCTATAGGCAATTATCGCTCCCTTAAAAACATAGTTACCCCCATGAGCGGCCTTAACCTTGTCACTGGCGCAAACGGTAGCGGCAAATCGAATTTATACAAAGCTTTGCGCCTTTTATCGGATGTGGCCAAAGGCAATTTAATTGCCTCTTTAGCCAGTGAAGGCGGTTTGGCGCATACCTTTTGGGCTGGCCCCGATTCGTTTAGTAAAGATATGAGAACAGGTAACGCGCCTGTTCAGGGAAATGCGCGCAAAGCCAATTCGCGCTTGCATTTTGGTTTTGTGGCAGAAGGGTTCGGTTATGCAATCTCCTTAGGATTGCCGCCTCCGCCAGATTCAGATGACCCAGATCCATCCATGTTTTATTTAGACCCAGAAATTAAACGCGAGTCTATTTGGGCGGGGGATTATTACCGGCCGGCTGCGTGTCTTGTGGATCGAATAGGCGCGATGGTGAGGGTGCGGGTGGGTAATAAATGGCAGGGGTATACCCAGCATTTAAATACCTACGACAGTATGCTCAGCGAAATTGGCGACCCGATTGCCACGCCGGAGATTCATAAAATAAGGCATATTATTCGCAGCTGGCGCTTTTACGATCAATTTCGTACCGATGCACATTCCATTATTAAAATCCCACAGATCGGCACACGCACCCCCGTATTGGATCACGACGGCCACAACCTGGTGGCGGCGCTGCGCACCATCTATGAAATTGGCGATAGGGAGGCTTTGTTTGAATCCATAGCGGATGCCTTTCCCGGTGGCAGTATTGGTTTTAGCGCGGACAGTGAAAATCGCTTTACGCTGGAATTTTATCAGCAGGGTTTGTTGCGCCCGCTTAAACAAGCTGAATTATCTGACGGCACTCTCAGGTATTTATTATTAATTGCCGCCCTGTTAACCCCTAGGCCGCCGTCACTATTGGTGTTAAATGAACCTGAAACCAGCCTGCACCCGGATTTATTACCCGCGCTGGGGCGGTTGATTGGCAAAGTGGCCCAACAAACTCAGGTGTGGGTGGTCTCCCACGCTTCGCGCTTAGTTGCCAGTTTAGAAGACATTCAAGATTGTAATTCCATTCATATTTATAAGGAGCTGGGTGAAACCCATATCAGTGGCCAGGGATTATTAGACGCACCGCCCTGGCATTGGCCGGGTTAATTCGATAGTGTGTACCAGGGCGGGATATACCCTGGGCAGTTCACAGTATCCTATTGTATTTCGCTTATCGCCTTTAATTGGGGTGGCCTATTGCTTGCCGTAATTCTAGTGTAATGCAATATAAAATGCTCGATTCTTGGTAGGGTACAGATAGAAAGTTTTCAATTTCGTGCGAGCGTGATTCTATGGATTTTTTCGCAGATTTTAGGTTGTCTTGGGAGTGCAGTTTTACCGCTTAAAATAGTCTAATTGGTGGCCAGTTACAGCGGTTAGCCTCTGGCGCCACTGCCAATTGCTTCATTATCAATATGTTTAAATAGGAATGAATAGGATGCAAAATAATATACCGGGCGACGCAAACGCGGCTACACCTTCTGTTGATTCTTTGGCAACGTATATTCCAATAGAGGAGTTTGCACGTGCCAAAGAGACAACTGTAGTAAAAATCATTCAAAAAATTCGGGACGGAGCCTGTGTGGGGTTATATGAGAATAATGCCTGGTACGTAAGCCGCGATGAGCTTCGGGAATTTAAGGTGGAGGGAAGTCTTCCTCAATGGGATGCTAGTCCGGCTGAGATAGCAGGTTCAACTCATTCGGAGAGGCGCCCAAACCAAGGAGGTACTATTCTAACAGCCTTGCCCAATGGGGAGCTTGGCGTGCCGACCACGTTTTGGATATTTGCGGTATTGGGCAATTTTATTTTTGTCATCCTCATGTTTGTGCTTGTTCAGATTAGTGAGGATTTGACGCTGTTTTTGGTATCGGCCTTTGCAGCGTACCAGTATTGGGTCCTTATAGGTTTAATTCGATCCAGTAGGCTGCAGAAAGGCTCAAGTGGGTGGGCTCTTTTAGCGGTTATTATCCACTTGGCGTTTGTCGCCGTAACTTCATTTGCTTGGCTGTTCACTTTTTCGGTTTATATGAACGGGTATGCCAGCCATTGACGACTGGCTGCGGTTAGGCATAAATCGATTTTTAATTCTGCAGGTTTGCACCGCGTAGTAATTGCCTTTATAAATCATTCTGCGTTGTGCGTAATCATTTTGTGTGGTAATTGTGCCTAAATAGTTTTTAGGGATGTCGCCATGCCTTAGTGCGTCGCCACTTTATTTTGAGGTTGTCCCAGTGTTAGCCTTGTTTACCGTTTCTCGTTACCCAGATGGTTTCGAATGGAATTCGGTTGGGCGTGGCAGATTTTGCTTTGGTATGCAACAAAATTGATCGGATTAATAATGAGTTTTTATTCGGAGGGAGTTAATGAGGCGTAATTATTTGTCGCTCATTTGTTTGGTTGGAGTGTCAGCTCAAGGGCTTGCAGCGGAAGTTGACTGTGCAAAATTGGACGAGGTAGCTAAGGCGTATAGCCACAGGCCCTATTTGGGAAAGGTGGTTGGCAAAGGGCGGTTGCAATTTTACTCGGCGCCAGATGCAAAATGTCCCATTCAGGGTAAATTTATAATCCAGCATGATGATGTGTTTATCTACGGTGAGTACAACGAATTTTCTCAGATTATGTATCCAAAGGGGGCGGAAGAGGATTCGGGTGTGTGGGTCTACTCGCGAAGAATAAATATAATTTCCAAGCCGGATGAGTCGCCTAAATATATAATGAATAAATATTAAGGCTGGCTGACCCAAATAATTTTTTGCTTATGGTGCATTGGCCATTGACTGATAAAAAGCAAATAATGAGAAGAGATGTGAAAATATTTACGCCTTACGATAAACAATGTGTCGAAGATTTTCGCCTAATTACTGGGCATCCACTGCTTGAGCTAGACCGCTATCTAACGGGAGAATGGGATTGGCCCCAGCTGTGGGACTATAATTTTGACAGAGTTGACACATCTCACCTTAAGTGCAGATGCACGTTTGAAGGCCTTAGAGCCTCTGGCAGGCGCAAAGGTTACCCCCTTAGCATTCGCGATTTGGAAGCGTTAGGCTGTCATTTTGTGCTGATTGGCGAGCGCGAAAGTTGGTACTCGGATGCCTATTACCTATGCGCCTGTGGCCAAAAGTGGCAGGAAGAGTTCGTCGAGGCAATGCAATACAATGGCAATCATGCATATCCCATAGGGGATTTTAAATCAGATGCCTAGGATCTCTCTCAAAACAATTTGAGTGTTTTTAATTAACGGCGTTGATTCAGATCGTCTATTGAATGTTCGCCAGATCAGAATTGTTTTAATTTCTACACAACCATTTATAGAGTCAGGACTTTAATATGTATTTATTTCGATTGGGATTAACTCTGTTGTTTGCGCTATTGATAACGGGGTGCGCGCGCCTAGGTCAGCCGCCGCACAATACTAACCCTGCACTCGTTTCAGTGGTCGATGGCAATGAGGTGTATACGGTTAAATCTGCCATAAATGGGCAGGATTATCGAATTAGGGTGCGCACCCCTGCCAGTTACGCAACCAACCCCAATAAACGCTATCCTGTAGTGATTAAAATCGATGGGCAGTGGGATTTTGGCTTGCTCACGGGCGCTTATAACTGTTTGTATTTTGACGGCCAAATGCCGGAAACCATTTTTGTGGGGATTGATTGGAATGTGACTGACGATAAGGTGCAAGCCTTGCGGGCGCGGGATTTATTGCCTGTGGCTCTGCCCAGCTTGGCCAATAGCGGCCATGCAGAACAATTTGTACAGGCAATTGCTACTGAGATTCTTCCTGCTGTGAATAAACGCTACCGCACCACTGGCCAAGAGTTTTTGGTGGGCGGTTCTTGGGGTGGTTTGTTTGTAACCTACGCACTAATGGCGCGCCCCGATGTGTTTGAAGGTGCAATTGCTATTGGCAGCTCCTACGGCGGCGCCGAGACGAACCTGCAATCTCAGTTAAATGCACTTGCCAGTGGGCAAGCATTAGCCGGTAATCGATTCTACTTGGGCGTGGGAAAATTTGATCCAGCGGCGCCACAGGGGCTTGATTATTATGAGGCGTTAAAAAAAGCGGGCATAAAAGGCCTGCAACACCGGATGGATTTTTTAGACGGTTTTGGTCATTCGGGTATGAATATTCCTGGTTACGCTGCGGGCCTACAATACTTATTTGCCCGGCCCAATTTAAAATTGTCTAAGCACGCTTTGCAAAAGTTGGCGGGCGTTTATGCGCCAGTGGGCGGCAAGGGGGAAGGATTTAAATTGCTAGTGGGTGAGAATAATCTGCAGGCAAGTATTCGCGATGAAGTCATTGATTTGCTGGCGCAAGCGGATAACCAGTTTTATCGGCAAGGCGTTTTCTTAAATTTAACTTTTGAAGGCGATGTGCTGGTGGTGGATACCTTTTTTGGCACATCGCGATATACCCGAGTAACGCATTCGCCGCAATAAAATTAACCAACTGCAGGGTGCCGCCCTGCGCGTTTAATTTCTTTTGGGGTGTGCCAATTTTTAGATGGCATTTATTCCGGGGTGGATTGTATGCCGGGTAAAATTACGGCAAATAAGGCCAACCTTGGGAATCCCACCCCAGTGTCGCTATTTTAAGTACGGCTGCACCCTTATTGTTGGCGTCATAAACATGGTAGGCCATTATGTCTGCGCCATTAAATGTGTGAATATCTTGTCCGCCGGGGCCGATCCAGCGCCCGTCATTGCCTTTAACTAAGCTCGCGCCGCCTTGCAGCATGTTAACGCCATTTTTATCTAAATAAGGCCCGGTAATATTTTGCGAGCGGCCGACCATAATACGGTAGGTGCTGTCGGTGCCAGCGCAACAAGTACCGATGGAAACAAATAAATAATAATAACCGCCGCGATAGGTGAGCGTGGGCGCTTCAATGCCGCCATCACGGCGGGCGAGGGAATAGAGTTGGCCGGTGGGTTTTAAGGTGCTGGAATTAAGGCGAGTTAATTTTATGCCGCTGTTCCAGGAGCCAAATGCAAGCCAGGGGTTGCCTTGGGGGTCAATAAATAAATTGGGGTCTATGGCGTTGTAATCATTAGCGCTGGTGGTATTAATTACCATGCCTTCGTCTCGCCAATCGCCCGCAAGAATACTGCTTGCCGAGGCTAAACCAATGGCCGATTGGCGGGAGCCAAAAGTGGATAGGGAATAAAACAGCCAAGCGCGGCCATTAAAATGATGAATATCCGGCGCCCATAAATCGCGGCCCTCTTGATTGGGCACATAATTGGCCCACCAATTAAATTTAGTGGCAAATAACGAGGGCAGGGGCTCCCATTGGCGGCCGTCTTGCGAGCGCTTGCCATAAATGCCCGGCCCGGTTTGAAACTCCCACCAGGTGCCGTTTTCTTCAATAATAGCGGGATCATGGGCGCCTAGATTACCCGTCAAGTTCCATTGAGACGGCGTTTCTATAGGTATTCCCGAGGATGAGCTTGAGCTACTGGATGAGCTGGAACTGCTGGACGAGCTTGAGCTGCTGCTGGATGAACTTGAACTACTTGAGGATGAGCTTGAACTGCTACTTGAGGAGGACGCACTTGTAGTAGAAGAAGCGCCAGCACCGCTTGTGCTTTCGGTGCCGCTGCAGCCGCATAAAAGTAATAACCATCCTGCAAGCACAAGTCTGTTCATAAGTGTTCCGGCAATAAAAATAGGGTTTTCGTGCAGCGAGTGTAGAGGATCCTTAAGGTTGGTTTGGGTTAGTAATTCACACTTCCCGGCTCTTTGATCAGGTACCAGTCGTTGGGATTGGCCACCTGTTGGCGCATGTGCAGGCTTGCTGCCGCAAACTCTGCTCTCCCGCCCTGCCCAGATATGCCATCCACCGAGCAGGAGGCCACAGAGTGGCTGTGCACTGATTCGCGCTCTTGCAAAAAGGCGGAGGTAGCGCCCAAAGACAAATAGGAACTTAATTGACAATAGTTATCATTTAGAATAACCTGAATGTATAGTCAATGAGGTGAGCTTATGTACGTGTGTCTTTGCCAAGGGGTTACGGATCGCCAAATTCGCCAGTCTATTGAAGAGGGAGCGGATACTTTGCGCGCTTTGCGCCAGCAGTTGGGTGTTATGGCCCAGTGTGGCAAGTGCGGTTGCACGACTAAAGAGCTGTTGTTGCAAGCTCTGGATGAGCGCCAAAGCTCGACCTTTTATCAGGTCGCCTAAACACCGGCCCTGTGGCCACCCACCTCTTCGGCAGGGCTAAGCCCTGCAATCATTTATTGACACTGCTACCTGCCCCCTCCACACTTTCGCCCTCGTGCCCCTGCCCGCATGGGGCAACCGCCAAGTGGAGGACAATTTATGAAAGGCGACCCCAAAGTTATCGCTCACCTGAACACCATTCTGGGCAATGAGCTCATCGCTATTAACCAGTATTTTTTGCACGCCAAAATGTACAAAAACTGGGGTTTAAAAGCCTTAGCTAAACATGAATATCACGAATCCATCGATGAAATGAAACACGCAGATGTGTTGGTTGATCGCATTTTATTTTTAGATGGTATCCCTAATTTGCAAGACCTCGGCAAATTGTGGGTGGGTGAAAATACCGAAGAAATGCTCAGCTGCGATTTAAAGCTAGAAAACAAAGCTATCCCCGATTTAAAAGAAGCCATCGCCTACTGTGAGTCCGTGCGTGATTACGGCACTCGCGACCTGTTGCAGCGTATTTTAGAGTCTGAAGAGGAGCACGTGGATTGGTTAGAAACTCAGTTGAGTTTAATCAACCAAGTGGGTTTGCAAAATTACCTGCAAACACAAATGGAAGCTGCCTCTTAGGGCTTAATTATATTCGCCCGATATCAAAGGCGCGATGCAGTTATGGCTGTTATCGCGCTTGATTTTTTATAGGCTGAGCGTTTTTTTGCTTGGCACCCCAATCGTTTAATGCCCGCTTTTTTTTAGGTACATACCGTGATTTCCACCGCCAATATCACCATGCAATTTGGTGCTAAACCTCTGTTTGAAAACGTTTCCGTCAAATTTAATAACTCCAACCGCTATGGTCTAATTGGTGCAAATGGCTGCGGCAAATCCACCTTTATGAAAATTTTGGGCGGCGATTTGGTGCCTACTGGCGGGCAGGTTATGTTAGAGCCCAATGTGCGCCTGGGTAAATTAAAACAGGATCAGTTTGCCTACGAAGAATTTACCGTGCTGGATGCGGTGATTATGGGCCACACCGAATTATGGGCGGTGAAAGCTGAGCGCGATCGCATTTATAGTTTGCCGGAAATGAGCGAAGAAGACGGCATGAAAGTGGCTGAGTTGGAAGTGGCCTTTGCGGAGATGGATGGCTACACCGCAGAAGCCCGCGCCGGGGAATTATTGTTGGGCTTGGATATTCCTATTGAACAACACACGGGTTTAATGAGTGCGGTGGCGCCAGGTTGGAAATTGCGGGTGTTATTGGCCCAGGCGTTGTTTTCCGACCCGGAAGTATTATTGTTAGACGAGCCTACCAACAACTTGGATATTAATACCATCCGCTGGCTGGAAGGTATTTTACGCCAGCGCAATAGCACCATTATTATTATTTCCCACGACCGCCACTTCTTAAATGCTGTCTGTACCCATATGGCGGATTTAGACTACGGCGAAATTCGTATTTACCCCGGTAATTACGACGATTATATGCTCGCCTCCACGCAGGTGCGCGAGCGTTTATTAAGTGAAAATGCCAAAAAGAAAGCGCAGATTTCCGAGCTGCAAGCCTTTGTAAGCCGTTTTTCGGCCAACGCTTCCAAAGCCAAACAGGCTACCTCACGCGCTAAACAAATCGATAAAATTCAGCTGGATGATGTAAAACCTTCCAGCCGGGTAAGCCCTTATATTCGTTTTACCCAGAACAAAAAATTACACCGCCAAGCGGTGGTGCTGGAGAATATAACCAAGGGCTTTGATCGAGTGTTGTTTAAGGATTTAAGTATGCAGGTGGAAGCTGGTGAGCGCATCGCCATTATCGGCCCAAATGGCGCCGGTAAAACTACATTGCTGCGTTGTATGTACGGCGATTTAACGCCCGATAGCGGCACCATTAAATGGGCCGAGCAGGCGGAAATTGGTTATTACGCGCAGGATCACAGCGCTGATTTTAGCGAGGATACAACTTTATTTGATTGGATGAAGCAGTGGACCAAGGGTGATGAGCAATTGGTGCGCGGCGCGCTGGGGCGCATGTTGTTTTCCAACGACGAAGTGAAAAAGAAGGTAAAGGTTATCTCCGGTGGTGAAAAAGGCCGCATGTTGTTCGGTAAATTCAGCCTGATTAATCCCAATGTATTGCTGCTTGATGAGCCCACCAACCACTTGGATATGGAATCCATTGAGGCCTTAAACCTGGCGCTGGAAAACTACCCCGGCACAATTATTTTTGTCAGCCACGACCGCGAGTTTGTGTCGTCCTTAGCGACACGTATTATCGATTTACAGCCCAAGGGCATTGTGGATTTTCACGGTAATTACGACGATTACCTGCGCAGTCAGGGGCTTTACACGGATTGATGCTCGTGTTTTTTGGTATGCGGTTGAGCGTACAATCTGCGCTCAACTTGTTGAGGTGTGATCATTGGCGCTTTAGCGCCATGTAATTCAGTCTGCAGGCAACCTGCTTTCTGCCTCAATTGCCGTTGCTCGTGTTCAGCGGCATGGTTCGGGCAATAAAAATTGAATATTTAGCCATGCATGGCTTTTTTGTTTAACTCGCAACGGCAATAACGGTGGATCAATTTAGCGTGTGTTTGAAGCCTGTTGTTCCCGTACATGATAAACCTTCTGTATTTTTGAGACCCTTCTGTTCGTGGTAAGCGCGTCGAGCCGCTTAGGCTAACTGACCTGCCCTGGTAGCCTATTCCCCGGCCTCTAAGCGCAATTACTTTAATCCTGACGTATAACCCGATGCGCGCATGTGATTGCAAGAGGTGTTGAATATGGTGTCCGTTCGGCAGCAACTGGTAGGTTTGATGTTGTGGCTCGGGGTTGTTTTTGTGGCGGCCGCGCTGGGTGCCTTGGCGTCTGTTCAGGCGGGTAGCTTTTACGCCGCTCTGCAGCGACCTAGCTGGGCGCCGCCGGGTTGGTTATTTGGGCCTGTTTGGACGCTCTTATATACCATGATGGGGTTTGCTGCATGGTTGGTGTGGCGCAGGCTAGGGCTGCGAGCCGGGCGCTTGGTGCTTGCGGTGTTTTTGCTGCAGCTGTTTTTTAATGGCCTTTGGAGTTGGTTATTTTTTGCTTGGTCGTTAGGTGTTTGGGCGTTTGTTGATATTGTGTTGCTGCTCGGATTCATCATCGCCAACCTGGTTCTATTTTGGCGCGTGAGCGTTTGGGCAGGCGCTTTGTTGCTTCCCTATTTGCTGTGGGTGCTGTTTGCCGCTGCTTTGAACTTTTCAGTCTGGCAGCTAAACCCGCAGCTCTTGGGGTGATAGCAGCTGCTGGCTGCATGGCTTAGTGCATATTTCTGACTGCATGGGCTGCGCTGAACAGAGCTTGAGCCTGACGCTAAAGGCGCAAGATAGGAGCGTCCGAGGGCGCCGCCGGGATAAGCGTCTTTTTTAAGACGGGCGTAAAAGCCAAGTGGACAAAATCCCCACCCTTACCCTAAAATGCCCCCCCAGTTCGGGCCGAGTGCCCCCTTGGTGTTTGCCCTGCGTGGCAGCGCTGAGAAATTCATTACAGCGAGGTGGAGCGCACAGTTGCACCTCGCTTTTTTACAACCCGACATTTCATATAACCGGCGCTTCAGTTCTACTGCGGCTTCGGTTTTGCGCGCACCTTACATTTAGTGGAACTGCCCGTAGGGGCAGAACTCGTAAAGCAATACCTGTAATCGCGTGGGCTTTTTGAAGCCTTGCGCTTGGCTGGAGGAAAAGATTTTGACAACTGGGCTCAATAAACCCGCAATTTTGGTGTTGGAAGATGGCAGTGTGTTCCGAGGTATATCCATCGGTGCACCTGGTGTATCCGTGGGTGAGGTGGTATTTAACACCGCCATGACCGGCTATCAGGAAATCCTCACCGATCCTTCTTACGCCGAGCAGATTGTGACGCTCACCTACCCGCATATAGGCAATGTGGGCGCCAATAGTGAAGATGAAGAATGCGCGCGCATTTGGGCCAAGGGCTTGGTGATTCGCGACTTATCCATGCTGCCAAGCAACTTTAGAAGCGCTTTGAGCCTGGATGCCTATCTGAAAAAACACAATATCCTCGGTATTGCCGATATAGATACTCGCCGCCTAACCCGTATTCTGCGTGATAAAGGCGCGCAGAACGGCTGCATTATGGCGGGCGAGGTGGATGAGGCTGCGGCGCTGAAACAGGCGCGCGAGTTTGCCGGTTTGAACGGCTTGGATTTGGCTCAAGTGGTCACCACCGAGAAAAGCCTGCGCTGGGACGCGGGTTCCTGGCAGCTGGGGGCAGGGTTTAGTTCGCTGCCCGCTGGCGAGCGCTTTAAAGTGGTGGCCTACGACTTTGGTGCCAAGCGCAATATTTTGCGCATGCTGGTGGATCGCGGCTGCGAGCTGACCGTAGTGCCAGCCAAAACCCCCGCCAGTGAAGTGCTCGCCCTCAACCCCGATGGTGTGTTCCTCTCCAACGGCCCCGGCGACCCAGCACCCTGCGATTACGCTATCAGCGCTATTAAAGCGATCTTAGAGGCTAATGTACCGGTGTTTGGTATTTGTCTGGGGCACCAGTTATTGGCTTTGGCCTCAGGGGCTAAAACCCTCAAGATGAAATTCGGCCACCACGGTGGCAACCATCCAGTGCAGGATTTAAAAACCCGCAAGGTGTTAATTACCAGCCAAAACCACGGCTTTGCGGTGGATGAGGCGAGCCTGCCCGCCAACCTGGTGGCCACGCATAAATCCCTTTTTGATGGCTCTTTGCAGGGGATTGAGCGCACGGATAAACCCGCCTTTAGTTTTCAAGGCCACCCCGAAGCGAGCCCCGGCCCGCAGGACGCCGCCGGTTTATTCGACCACTTTATCGATTTAATGCGCGCGCGCCGCTAATGCGCGCTGCCTTTTTTTGCCCCGACTTTTGCCGCTAATTAGCTAGACGACTGACATGCCAAAACGTACCGATATTAAAAGCATCTTGATCATAGGCGCAGGCCCGATTGTGATTGGCCAGGCCTGTGAATTTGACTATTCAGGTGCCCAGGCCTGTAAGGCCCTGCGTGAAGAGGGCTACCGCGTCATACTGGTGAACTCCAACCCCGCCACCATCATGACTGACCCCGCCATGGCGGACGCCACCTACATCGAGCCTATTACCTGGCAATCGGTGGAGCAGATCATCATCAAAGAGCGCCCGGATGCCATTTTGCCCACCATGGGTGGCCAAACGGCGCTTAACTGCGCTCTGGCGCTGCACGATAACGGCGTGCTGGCCAAATACAATGTGGAGCTGATCGGCGCCAAACAGGAGGCTATTCACAAGGCGGAAGACCGCAACCTGTTTGACAAAGCTATGAAAGCTATCGGCCTTGAATGCGCCCGCGCCCGTATTGTGCACAGCCTGGCCGAAGCCTTAGAAGTGCCGAAAGAATTTGGCTTCCCCGTGATTATCCGCCCTTCATTTACCATGGGTGGCTCCGGTGGCGGTATTGCCTACAACTGGGAAGAATTTGAAGAAATCTGCCTACGCGGCTTGGATTTATCGCCCACCCACGAGCTGTTAATCGACGAATCCCTGCTCGGCTGGAAAGAGTACGAGATGGAAGTGGTGCGGGATAAAAACGACAACTGCATCATTGTCTGCTCCATCGAAAACTTCGACCCCATGGGTGTACACACGGGCGACTCCATTACGGTTGCGCCTGCGCAAACCCTCACGGACAAGGAATACCAAATCATGCGCAACGCCTCCATTGCGGTGCTGCGTGAGATAGGCGTGGAAACCGGCGGCTCCAATGTGCAGTTTGCTGTGCACCCGGAGACCGGCCGTTTGGTGGTAATTGAAATGAACCCGCGCGTGTCGCGCTCCTCGGCCTTGGCTTCTAAAGCGACGGGTTTCCCGATTGCCAAGGTGGCGGCGAAATTGGCCGTGGGTTATACCCTCGATGAGCTGCAAAACGACATTACCGGCGGCGCCACACCGGCCTCCTTTGAGCCGTCCATCGACTATGTGGTCACCAAAATCCCGCGTTTTACCTTTGAAAAATTTGGCGATGCCGATGCCCGCTTGACCACCCAGATGAAATCCGTGGGCGAGGTAATGGCGATTGGCCGCAACTTCCAAGAATCCCTACAAAAAGCCCTGCGCGGTTTGGAAGTGGGTTCCTCTGGGTTTGAAAGCAAAATCGATTGGGAAGACCCCGCCAATGCGGTCACCATCCGCCACAACCTCACCACTCCTGGCGCTGACCGTTTGTGGTATGTGGGCGATGCCTTCCGCTCGGGTATGAGCTTGGAGGAAGTGTTTGCGGCCTCCAAAATCGACCCTTGGTTCCTGGTACAAATTGAAGACCTCATTAAAGAAGAAAAAACCCTTATAGGTGCAGGCTTAGCCGCCTTAACCCACGAGCGTTTGTACGGTTTAAAACGCAAAGGGTTTTCCGACAAACGCTTAGGCTTGTTGCTGGGCGTGGGTGAAAAAGCCGTGCGCCATCACCGGCAGAATTTGGGTATTCGCCCCGTGTATAAGCGAGTGGATACCTGTGCGGCGGAATTTTCCACTGACACGGCCTATATGTATTCCACCTATGACGAAGAGTGCGAAGCGGCGCCGTCTGGGCGGGATAAAATTATGGTGCTCGGCGGCGGCCCCAACCGCATCGGCCAGGGCATTGAGTTTGACTACTGCTGTGTACACGCCGCACTCGCCGCTCGCGAAGATGGTTATGAAACCATCATGGTGAACTGCAACCCAGAGACCGTTTCCACTGACTACGACACCTCAGATCGCCTCTATTTTGAGCCGGTTACACTTGAGGACGTGTTGGAAATTGTGCACAAAGAAAAACCCAAAGGGGTAATCGTGCAGTTTGGTGGCCAGACGCCATTGAAACTGGCTCGCGCCCTAGAGGCTGAAGGCGTGCCCATCATAGGCACCAGCCCTGAGTCCATCGACCGCGCGGAAGATCGCGAGCGCTTCCAGCAGATGATTGAAAAACTCGGCTTAAAACAACCGGCCAACGCCATAGTGCGCTCCCTGGAAGAGGCGGTGAATGTAGCCGACTCCGTCGGCTACCCGCTGGTAGTACGCCCATCGTATGTGTTGGGTGGCCGCGCCATGGAGATTGTGTACACCGAAAAAGAACTGCGCACCTATATGCGCGATGCTGTGCAGGCCTCGGATGATGCGCCGGTACTGCTTGATCACTTCCTCAATAACGCCATTGAAGTGGATATTGATGCGGTCTCGGACGGCAAAGACGTAGTGATCGGCGGCATCATGCAGCATATCGAGCAGTGCGGTGTGCACTCCGGTGACTCGGCCTGTTCGCTGCCGCCTTATTCTTTACCTGAGGATGTGCAAAACGAAATGCGCGCCCAGGTGAAAAAAATGGCCTTAGAGCTTGAGGTGGTGGGCCTGATGAACGCCCAGCTGGCCTATCAAGACGGCGAGGTGTACATCATCGAAGTCAACCCGCGCGGCTCGCGCACTGTGCCGTTTGTTAGCAAGTGTATCGGTGTGTCTCTAGCGAAAATTGCCGCCCGCTGCCAAGCCGGAAAAACCCTCGCCGAGCAGGGTTTTACAAAAGAAATTATTCCGAAATATTACAGCGTGAAAGAAGCGGTATTCCCGTTTAACAAATTCCCCGCTGTGGACCCGATTTTAGGGCCGGAGATGAAATCCACCGGTGAGGTGATGGGCGTGGGCGATACCTTTGCCGAGGCCTTTGCCAAAGCGCAAACCGGCGCAGGCTCGCGTATTCCCACCGCAGGCACGGTATTTATCAGCGTGCGGGATTTTGATAAAGAACACGCGGTTATTGTCGGCAAAGAATTGGCTGATTTAGGCTTTAAATTGGTGGCCACGCGCGGCACGGCCAGCCGTTTAGAAGCGGCGGGTTTGAGTGTTTCGGTGGTGAATAAAATGGGCGAGGGCAGGCCTAACGTGGTGGACATGATTAAAAATCGCGAAATTGATTTGGTGATTAACACCACCGAAGGCAAACAGGCGATTAAAGATTCCGCCAGTATTCGCCGCAGTGCGGAGAATTCTCGCACCTACTACACCACCACTATCGCGGCGGCCAACGCACTGTGTATGGCCTTGCGTTTTGGGCAGTCTCAACAGGTGCGCCGTTTACAAGAATTACATGAGGGTATTGTGTAATGTCATTTCAAAAATTCCCAATGACTGTGCAGGGCGAACAAAAACTGCGCGATGAATTAGACAATCTGAAAAAAGTCGAGCGGCCGCGCATAGTGCAAGCGATTGCCGAAGCGCGCGAGCACGGCGATTTAAAAGAAAATGCCGAATACCATGCCGCCCGTGAACAGCAGAGTTTTTGCGAAGGCCGCATCCAGGAAATTGAAGGCAAGCTTTCTAACGCTCAGGTAATTGATGTGGCGTCTCTGCCGCAAAATGGCAAAGTAGTATTTGGTGTGACTGTATCCCTGTTAAATGTGGATACGGAAAAACATGTGGTGTACCAGATTGTCGGCGAGGATGAGGCGGATATTAAAGCCAATAAAATTTCCGTCGGCTCGCCTATTGCCCGCGCCCTGATTGGCAAAGAAGAGGGCGAAAGCGTGGTGGTGAAAACGCCCGGCGGCGATGTGGAGTATGAAATTGAAGAGGTTCGTTATATTTAATTGCGGGCTTTTTTGCCACTTCCGAACTTGTTGATCCTTTAAGGCCATGCGAATGGCCTTTTTTATGTGTATTGAACACTATGCAAAATGATGTGCAACGGCCATTTTATTTGGTTTCTCTAAGTAAACTGGCTATTTTGTTTTTTGCCACTCAAGGCGCCTTTGCTTTGGTGTGGTTTTTCTTGCATTGGCAGGCGCAAAATACTACCCAAGCTAAAAAAGTGCTGTCGGCACCGCGCGCTATTTTTAGTGTGTTTTTTGTTGGCGACCTATGTAAGCGCTTGCGGCAGGAGCAGCTTAAGCAGGGCGTAGATTATATCTGGTCGCCCCTGCGGCTGAGTTTTGTGTTTGTATCGGCGTATACAGCGGAATTTGCCATTGCCTTGGGGATTCACGAGCAGATGTTAAGCACTGGCTGGCAGTATCTGGCGCTGGTATTAAATCTGCTGGAATTTTATGTGTTGTATCAATTCCAGTTGGTAGCCAATCGCGTCATGGGTGACCCTTTTGGTAAGGCCAATTCTATTATCACACCCATTAATATTTTATGGATTGGTTTTGGCTTGGTTATGTGGATTAATTTATTGCGGGTTTGGCTCGGTGATACGCCAAGCCCCTAAACACCGAGCGCGGCCTATGTTGATGAGATTAAAAAGCTTAATGGCCTTAGGCTGGGCGCTGGTGTTTGCTAGCCAAGCCTGTTGCGCGGCCACCTCTTTATGGCAGGTGAGTAAAAATAACCGGGTATTTTATTTGGGCGCGAGTATCAGCGCGTTGCAAAATAAATATTACCCGCTGCCTGCCGAATTTGATGAAGCTTTTAAAAAAGCGGCAATATTGTATGTGGAGCGGGATATAGCCGCAGTCAGTGCACAGGATTTTAGTGCGCAGGTGATGCAGCGCATGATGTATACCGATGGTGGCAATTTGAAAAAGGCGCTGCGCCCTGAGGTGTATCAACAGTTGGACGCCTACAGTGCGAGCTTAAATGTGCCTATGTTTGGCTTGGCCATGTTTAAACCTGCGTTTTCGATGGTGAGTTTGGCGGCGGCGCAATCGGCTAAAGGCGATTATGTGTACGGTGTGGATAGCAATTATTTTTACCTGGCGCAGGAAACCAAAAAACCCTGGCGTGCGTTGGAAACTACCGCTGAGCAACTGGCCCTTTTGGAACAGATTAATCAAGAAGAGCCCAATCAAGCGGTGTTATTTATGCTCGATGAGCTGAAGAATATGCCCGCGACTTTAGCGAAGCTGGTGCCTGCCTGGCGCAGCGGTAACCTTGCTGCGGTGGATAGCCTAAGTGCGGGCAAAATGCGTAAACTCACGCCGCAGGTGTACAAGGCTTTGGTGTTCACTCGCCATCAAAATTGGTTGCCGCACTTTAATGCCATGGCGCAAACTGCCGACGAGGAGTTAGTGCTGCTGGATATAGTGCATTTTACCGGGCCAGACAGTGTATTAACCCTGTTAAAAAAGAATGGTTTTACCCTTACTCCCTACCGCAATTCTCATTAGGCGCATTTTATGATTACCTACTTTTTTTGGTTTACCCTGCTGTCTGTGGTGATTACCATCGGCGTAATTACCTATAAAACGCGTTTTTGGAAAACCGGTGCTCTGGTGGCAGCGGTGGTGTTTTTTTCATCCTGGGCTATGTATTACTTTAAATGGGAGCAGCACTGGGTGAAAAACCTGGGCGGCACTATGACCATCAGTGTGCCCAAAGGCTTAATTCACTTAGGCACCACCTGGAAAGATGAAAATATGTGGATCGAAAATTACGATCCTAAAACCAACACCTGTTATTTCACCGAATACGCTAAAGGGCATTTATTAGAGGGCCGCGTGGTGATTAAACACTGTAACCCGGCCCTGCCTTCAGCCAATCCTGAACCCGCTGAAGAGCCTATGACGAGTGAAGAAGCGGCGAAGGACGTAGCGCCCCAATAAGCACCAGCTGGAGCAGCCAGGCGCTGTGGCTGCTCCATTTTTTCCATTGTTAATAGCTGCGTGCGTCAGCCAGCGTTTTGATTTTAGAGAGATGTTTGGCGCGCGTATCACCAGCGATATTTATGGCTTGCCCCCACATTCGCGTAAGGACTTTTTGCTATGACGGGACTTGCGTTACTTTTTATCGGCTATTCCCTTCTGTGCGCCTGCGGCCTAGCCATCACCCATTTTCGCCCCAGCCACTATGCCGATGCGGCCCTGGCGCGTGTTATGGGGTTGGTAGTGCTGGCTGCTTTGTGTCTCCTGCAACTTATCCATTTCATCTGGTTGTACCAAAACCTGCCCTGGGTTGATAGCGCGCTGTACCGGCTCGCTTTGTACGCCGTTGCACCAGCGTTTTATGTATTTAGCCAAGCTCTGTTAGTGGGGCAGATGGTGAGGCCCAGGCTGCTGTGGCATGGGTTGCCGTTGCTTCTATGTTTACTGCTGCCCAGCCCCTGGGCTACGCCGGGGGCTTTTTTATTGGGGGCTGGATACTTGTTGTTGCTGGGGCGCAGTTTGCTGAGCCTGCGCGGCGAGCGGGTGTACTTTCGCGCCGAGATGCTGTTGTTGGGGCTGGTGTTGGTAGTGGCTATAGGTGTGTCAGTTTTGGGGGCTTTGCAGAGCTTATTGCCGGACAAACTGTTTTTTAGCCTCTATGCCTGCGCCATAGGGCTGGCGCTATTTTGTGTGCAGCTTACCCTGGGCCTGCGACCTAGCTTGGCGGCGGATGTCAGCCAGACCCTGCGCGCCAGTTACACCGCCTCCAGCTTAAATAATGTTGATTGCGATGCAGCTTTGGCGCGTTTAAACCAGTTGATGCAGCATGAGCGTATGTTCACCGATAACAACCTGAGCCTTGCCAGCCTCGCCGAGCGGCTCGGTCTCAGCAGCCATCAAACCTCCGAGCTGCTCAATAGCCGCATCGGCAAGAGCTTTTCCCGTTATGTGCGCGAGGCGAGGGTGGCGGCGGCCAAAGCCATGTTGGTCGATGAACCCAGTGCGTCGGTGCTGTCGGTGGGCCTAAGCCAGGGTTTTAGCTCGCAGTCCACCTTTTATGATGCCTTTCGCGAAATTGAAGGCATGACGCCGGGGCAGTGGCGCAAGCTGGCTGGCCGGGCGGTGCGTTCGTAGCTATTGGCCTACTCAGTCTTTACGGGCGTCAGGCCATAAGTCGCTGCAGCGGCGTTGGATTTTCTGAATAGAAATCTTCCGTAGGGGCGCGCCTACAGTCGCACTTAACTTAATGACATTGCCCACCACCCGGATTGCGCATGGCCCCATGCGGCCTACTCGCTTGCCCAGTATTTCCTCTCTGTCTTTATCTGCACCGCGCCTAGTGTTTACCCAAAAGCAATCTGGGCGGCTTGGCCCTGTTTTTCAGCGCCTAAAAACTTCGATCTTATCCGTGCGGAGTGGTTTTTTGCTCCGATCTGATCGTTGCGGAAGTATTTCGACGTATTGAGCGCAACACTGAGCTAAGACTTAACAGCACAGAGGCCATACAGATGGATGCTCATCAACGCTTTAGTAAGCGCCCCACACACGGGGTACGGAGGGCGGCGCGATGCGAATATTGCTGACCGGCGCCAGCGGGTTTATTGGCAGTGCGCTTAAGAGCGCGCTTGAGCGTCAGGGCCACCAAGTGGTGCCGGTGGCGCGCCGCCTGGGGATGGATTTTAACCGCATGCAATGCGCGGCCGATTGGTTGCCGCTCTTGGTGGGGATCGAGGCGGTGATCAATGCAGTGGGCATTATTGCCGAGGGCCGGGGCCAGCGCTTTGATGTGATCCATCACCACGCACCGCAGGCGCTATTTAACGCCTGCCAGCAGGCTGGGGTGCGCAGGGTGGTGCAGATTTCTGCCCTCGGCGCCGATGAGCGCGCCGTTACCGCTTACCACCTGAGCAAACGCGCCGCCGATGATTGCCTGCGCCGCCTACCGCTGGATTGGTTTGTCCTGCGCCCCTCCCTGGTATACGGCAAAGGCGGCGCCAGTAGCGGCCTGTTTATGCAGCTGGCCCGTTTGCCCCTGGTGCCCTTGGTGGGCAGCGGCGAGCAGCCGGTGCAACCGCTGCATGTGAGTGACGTGGTCGCCACTGTGTTGCGCTGCTTAGCGGTCGATGGGGGCCAGCGCAGCCTGGATCTGGTCGGGCCGCAGGTGTTCAGTTTTGCCCAGTGGCTGCAGCAGATGCGCAGCAGCCAGGGCCTGGGGGCTGCCCGTTTTGTGCATATCCCTGTGCCGCTTGCGCTGGCGGCCTGCCAGCTGGGGCGGTTTATCAGCCCGCTGTTGCAACCGGACAACCTGCGTATGCTGCAAATGGGCAGCACGGCTGCGGTTGAGCCGCTGCGGGACTTTTTAGGGCGCAGCCCCAGCGCCGTAGCGCCGCCCTTATTTTTAAGCAATGAAGGAGCAGGCCATGAGTTATGAACTGGTGAAAACCCTGCACATTCTCAGCATGGTGCTGTTGTTTGGCACCGGCCTTGGCAGTGCGTTTTATAAGTGGATGGCCGATCGCAGCGGCCACGTGGGCCATATAGCCATCACCAACCGGCATGTGGTGCTGGCCGATTGGTTATTCACTACGCCTACGGTGATCTTCCAACCCTTAAGCGGCCTGTGGATGGTGCTGCAGGTGGGCCTGCCCATCACCACCCCCTGGGTCATGCTCAGCCTCGGCCTTTATGCGCTGGCGGGGGCCTGTTGGTTGCCGGTCGTCTGGCTGCAAATTCGTATGCGCAGCCTGGCCAACCAGGCGGCCGCCGCCGAGCAGGCCCTGCCCGCCGAATATTGGCGCATGGCGCGCTGTTGGTTTTGGCTGGGGGTGCCAGCGTTTATCGCCATGGTGGCGGTGGTGGTTTTGATGGTTTTTAAACACATACCGGGAGTTAATGTATGAGCAGTCTAATGAAACGCGCCCTGGGCGCGCAGTTTGAGCAATTGCCGGTGACCTTGCAGGGCCACTACAAGGAGGGTGCCAGCCTAGAGCGGGGCCATTTGGATATTGAATACCCGCGTTGGATGCAACCTTTTTTAACCTTTTTGCGTCTGCTCGGCGCCCTGGTCAATCGCCGAGGCCCCAGGGTGCCCACCCAGGTGGAGAAGTGGGACAGCCCGGAGGGCCAGCGCTGGCGGCGCACGATTAGCTTCCCCGATGGCAAAGTGGTGTATTTCAACAGCCGCTGGGTGGCCGGGCCTGGCAACCACTTGATTGAGTTTGTGAACCCCTTGTTGGGGCTGGAGATGGCGGTGCATGTGGCCAATGGCAAGCTGTATTACGAAGGGGTGCGTTTTATTGTGAAGCTCGGTGGCTTGCAGATACCCATCCCGGAGTGGTTGTTGCTGGGTCATACGACCATTGAGGAGCAGGGGGTAGATGAGTGCCATTTCGCCATGGACTTTCGCTTAACGCACCCGCTGTTTGGGCAGATTTTTCGCTACGCGGGCACCTTTGCCCTGACGCCTGAGCCAGCGGCGAACCGGCTAGAATAAGCGCTTTGGCGGGGCTGTTCTGGCCCTGCCGCTACAGAAGCCTTGTTATGTCCTACACCTTCACCCCCATTGGCGTGATTCACAGCTGTTTTACGCAGAAATTCGGCATACCCCGCCAGCCGGGATTGGCGCCGGATGCCATAGGCGAGCTCAGGCTTTTGCCTCCCTACAACAGCCCTGAGGCGGTGGCGGGCCTGGAGGGGGTGAGCCATCTGTGGATTGAGTTTGTGTTCCATGAGGGCTATAGCGGCTGGAAGCCACGGGTGAAAATGCCGCGTTTAGGTGGCAATAAAACCCTCGGTGTATTCGCCACCCGCTCCCCCAACCGCCCCAACAACCTAGGGCTTTCCGTGGTGCGCCTGCTGAAGGTTGAGCTGGTGCCGCAGGTAGTGCTCACCCTAGGGGGGGTGGACATGCTCGATGGCACGCCCGTGTTGGATATCAAACCCTATTTACCCTATGCCGATGTGATTGAGCAGGCCCGCAACGACTGGGCGGCAGCGCCACCGGCGTTAATTGCCGTGCAGTTTGCCGCCGAGGCGCAGGCGCAAGTACAGGCATTTAGCAGCCTCTACCCCAACCTGGGCGCACTGGCCACGCAGGTGCTAAGCCAAGACCCTAGGCCCTCCTACCAGGACTACACTTCACAGCGGGTATATGTACTGCGCCTGTGGGATGTGGATATTCATTGGCGCTGTGTGGCGGCGTCGGCGGGTTTTGTTATTGAGGTGTTATGTTGCCGCCGCGTGGCGGAGCTCTAAACTGGGTTTAATTCGCCGGATGAATAAGTGAGGAAGGTAAAAAACAAGTGCTGAATATTACTTTTATCTTTTTATTAATGAGGAGAAAGGCATGTTTAAAAGTTTAGCGGCTGATGTGTTGGGTTTAAGCGATATTGGCAAAATCCTCGATAAAAAGGATTTTGATAAAGCCGATGTAGATGACTATGTGTTTGCAGAAGACGATGAACGCATTTATGTGGTGATTAAATCCAAATCCGACGAATACTGTTTTACCAACCTCGCCATGATCCATTTGGATGGCAACGCGGCGGTGAGTCGGAAACGCACTCTGCATCGTTACCCCTACAAACACCATCCTCTTAGCCATGTGCGCATCGAAACAGCGGGCACGGTGGATTTGGATGTGGAATTAAAATTTAAATTGGCGGATAAGGAATATTCCATTGATATAGATAAGAACCAAATTGAGCGCGTGAAAAATATTTATAAAGCGCTGACGGTGATCGCAGAAAAATGCCGAGAAATCCACCGCCAAATGGAAACCCTGCGCCACACCTGCGCGGCGGTAAATGGCATGTTTGTACTGCGCGAACTGCCTGAGCAGGTGGTATTGAGCCTGCCGGATATTATTAATCAAACTGTGTTGCAGGTAGAGGCGCAATTTAACGAGCGCCGCCGCGAAATCCAGAATTATGATTTTGGCGAGGTGTTTGCGCGTTATATCAAGTGGTGATCAGTGGTAGCCCGGATGCAGCGCAAGTGTAATCCGGGGGTGGTGCCTTGCTGCCCAATGTCATTCAGGTAAGGGTTTGACCTGTTTCCCGCGCCTAAGCTTACCCTCACCCCAACCCTCTCCCAAAGGGAGAGGGAGCTAAAAGCCAGCGCTCCAGGGTTAGTACTCAGTCCCCTCTCCCTTGGGACGACTACACGGATGCAAGGCGGTAGCGTCACGCCAGGAGCGGTTGCCTATAGGGTGAGGCAGCCGCGCTTAAAATGGGATCGAGGCGGGCAATTGCCCGATATAAAAAACCCCGCACAGGCGGGGTTGAAGCGGCTGGGCCGCATAAGGCGGCCTAAGCCGCAAAGAGGTTTAACAATACCGCAAAGAGGTTTAACAATACCGCAAAGAGGTTTCACAATAGCCGCGAAGAGGTTAAACAAGAGCCGCGAAGACGTTAAACAAACAAGCGGTTATGGCACGAGCACTATTCTATTTTGCGGCCCCGGTGCCACCTGTATACCGGGTTTGCTGGCGTCGCTGTCGGCGGCGGGGTTGTTAAACCAGGCTTCCAGCGCGTCTATATCCTGCGCACCGCCCAAGCGGTCTTTACCCTTGGGCAACACATAAAACTTATCGCCACCGTCGGCCAAAAAGTTATTCACCGTAATGCGATACCAGCTCTCTGGCAGCACAGGCTGGCCGTTGATGCTGATGGAGGCGGCATCCACCTTTTGGCACACCGGCGCGGTGGGGTTCCAGCGGTAGCTAAAGCCTGCGGAGACTTGCAGTACACGGTCAAACGACTGGCCTGTATCACCAGCTGGGTAGTTGAAGCTCGCTGGCGCGGTGGCGGCGTTGCAGCCGGTAAATTGTTGTTCGAGCAGAATGCGCAGCTGCTCACCGGTCACGCTGAGCGTCACCAAGGTGTTGCCGAAAGGCTGCACGCTAAAGGCTTCACCGTAGGTCACCTTGCCGTCGCCTTCATTGGCGGCTGAGCTGGCAAAGGTCAAACCCGGTGAGCGGATGCCGCCTGGGTTCATAAAGGCCACCAGGGCGCCGCCGTTTTGCACCGCTTGAGTGGCCGCCAATTGGGCGTCCGCCAACACATCGCCGAGGGCAATTTCGCCTGCGGCGTTGGCGCTGTTGTGGGCCATGGCGGCGGTAATTTCTCCGATCACCCGGTTGGCAATGGGCGTGGCGAGGTTTTTATAGCTGGCGACGAGGCTTTGCAAAGTGTTATTGGGTACAAGATCCGTGCGGCTGCGATCCACCACTAGGTTCTGCGCGTTCACCGCAACCACTTCACCTGTGTTATCCACCTGCAGGTTGATGTCGGTTAACACCCGGCCCTGGGAATTAGCGCTGGTTACCGCAATAGAGCGGCCCGCGCGATTGGGCAGCCTACAGTTATAGGCCTGGTGAGTATGGCCGGTGATGACCAAATCCACTGCGTCATCCAGGCCGCTCACTATGGCGGGGATAGGCGTGCCCGCCAGGTTGCCTGAGCAGCTGTTAATGGTGTCCGCCGCCTGAGCGACCGGAATGGTGCCGCCCTGGTGCAGCAACACCACTATGGCGTTGACGCCCCGCGCGCGCAGCTGCGGCACTAGGGCGTTCACCGTGGCGGCTTCATCTTTGAACGCCAGGCCCGCAACGCCACTGGGGGTAACAATACTGGGGGTGTCTTTTAGTGTCATGCCGATCAGAGCGAGGCGCACATTGCCCCACTGCTTGATGGCATAGGGTGGGAAGAGGGTTTTGCCGCTGCTGCTGTCCTGCACATTGGCGGCGAGGAATTTAAATTTAGCGCCTTCAAACGGCACGGGGGTGCCGACTTGAGCGCCTTTACAGGAGTTGGCGTCGGTGGGGTGGCAGCCGCCCTGTTGCATGCGCAGCAGTTCATCCTTGCCCTCGTCGAACTCGTGGTTGCCCACGGCGTTAAAATCCAGGCCTAAGCGGTTCATGGCTTCGATGGTCGGTTCGTCGTGGAACAGTGCCGACACCAAAGGCGTGGCGCCGATGATGTCGCCTGCCGACACCACCAGAGTGCGCGGGTTTTGCGCTTTGAGCTCAGCTACATAAGCGGCCATCCAGTCCACGCCGCCTACAGGCAGGCTGGGTGTGGCGCTGGCGGCGTTGGTGCGCAGGCTGCCAGGGGATTCCAACTGGCCGTGGAAATCGTTAAAAGCTACCAACTTAACCCAGCTGCCCGCAGGTTCAACGGCTTGGCAGGTTAACGCGGGTGTGAGGCCCGCCATCAGTGCTAAAGAGGCAGCGGCGCGGCGCCGACGCAACCAGGCCAATACCCATAAAACAAGGCTGCCACCTAACAGGCCAGCGCTGGGGGGCAGGGGAACATCCGTGAGGCGAAAGGCGCCCACCGAGGCGTTCAGCGCTTGCCCCTCGAAGGTGGCGCTGGTGTGCAGGCCGCCGGTCAAAAAGTGCAGGCCCGCTGGCACTAGCCAAGTGCCCTTACTGAAGCTTGGGTCCGCTAAGGCGGCGGTAAAATCCAAGCCTTGGTAGGCGCCCATATCGGCAGCCGGGCCAGTTATTACGCTTACGCCATCTAAATTCAGCCAATAACGATCCCCGCTCACACCGCCGTCCACCAGGGTTAAATACTGCGGTTTGGTGGTGGCTATTAAATACTGCAGGGGCGAGCCATCACCGCTTAAGCCTGCCTCCGGGTTGAAGGTGGCATCAATCCACTGGCTGCTGCCATCCAGCGCGAGGGTTGCATCCACATCGAACAGATTCCACTGGCCCGTGGTATCGGCCACCAGGGTTGTCGCCATGCTCTGGGTACTGAGTAGGGATAAAGCTAATAGACTCAAACAGGGTTTTAACAATGCCGCCAACCTAACCATAGATCACCTCGTGTAGGGGTTTTTGTTGGTAGGCAGTTAACCAGCGGCATATGACTGGGCGTTGAAGGTTTTTTGGCAGTTTGAGGATGAATTTGTTGCCAATATGACCTGGGGTGTTTGGGTTAAGCGCTGTCTATTGGTTGGGGCCTAATTCAACTGCAGGCACGCAGCGCTGCGGTTGAATTAGGCCTGGGCAGTTTTGGATAGGAGAGGGCAAACACAGAGGCGCGGGGTTGGCAGCGAGTGGCTCGGATGGGGAAATGTCGTTAAGTTAAGGCAAGCTTTAGCGGCGACCCTTGTGGTCGCCCAAATTTTTCCGCCGATAAGTCTGAGTATCCGCACGGGTTTGCGCGCCCACAAGGGGCGCCCCTACAGGCGTTTTCTAGTTAGAAAATCCTTAAGCTTAAAGACAGCGCCCTGCTTTGCTGCCCTAAGCTTTTGCCTTTTTGTTGCTGCGGCGGCGCAGGCCGTAGAAAAGCCCTAAGCCTGCAACAAACAGCGGCAGTGACGCGGGGGCGGGCACGGCGGAGGTCATCAGGTTATCCACCACAAAACCATCGCCCGTAATGCGCAGCGCGAAGATATCGCTAGTGGGGCGGCTAAAGCCGTAAAACGCCGAGCGGTTGTAGCCTGCTGGATCGGCCAGGTTGATGGCCACCTGGGTGGATTCCAGCACCGCGCCGTTCAGGCCCAGCGCTTCGAGCAGCAGGCTGCTAGAGGTGATGCCATCGGCGTAGTGGTTAAAGTCCGCCCCTATGTTGGCTAAGCCTGCAAACGAGGTGAAGGTCAAACTGTCTGTGGCGCTGGCGCTGGGGCTGGTGGAATAGGTGTAGTAATCACCTATGCCCACATAACCATCCAGCCCCCAAACGCCGTTAGTGCCTAGGTCAACCGGTAGGCTGTCGTAGGTGGCCAGCACATTGGAGGTGGCGATCAGCTGCCCGCCTGCCAGCGTGATAGGGCCGCTGGAGACAAAGCCCAAGCCTTCAAAGTCTTCCAGCAACAGTGGGTTGGCAAAGCTGCCCACTACGGCGGCCTGTGCCGTGCTGCCGATCATGAGGCCTAAACCGAGTAATAGGGCGGAAATGTTCTTAATCATGGCTGTACTCCTAAAGTGAAATGATGAGCGCGCTCGTTAAGGTGATGCGCAGAGGCAAGCGCGAGGGCGATCAAAGCCCTTGCGCTTGCCTGCCGCCGCTTAGGCCCCGATCACACCGCCGTCGGTGCGGGCGATGACCAGTACAGACGAGCGCGGCCGAATGGCGGCACCCACTGGGGCGGCGACCTTTTGGTTGGGGTTGTTGGCGGCGGGCACCAAAGCCAGCGGCTCGCCTGCACTGTTGGTGGCGAACTGGGACTGCGGCCAGGTGCTGTTTTGCAGCGGGTTGGCGACCGGCGCGTCCTCACCTGGGTGCTGGATGCCCACGAACAGGGTTTTGCCGTCCGGGGTGGTCATAACACCGGTAACTTCACAGTTGGATGGGCTGGTTAAAAAGCGGCGAATCTCCCCGCTGTTGGGGTCGGCACAGGACATGGAGTTGGCGCCAATGTTATTAAAGTCGCCGCCCCCATCACCCTGTTGATCCGTTTGAATCCACAGGCGGCCAAACGGGTCGAACCACAAGCCATCCGGCGCGCCTAGGTCGGCGGAGCCATTGGGGCTATCCATAATATTGCCCTGGTAAAAGGCGCCAGTGCCGGCAATACCGTCCACTAAATTGGCGTTTTGGTAGTTGCTGGCGAGGGTTTTACTGGTGGCTGTGTCGCCGCAGAGCACAAAAATATCCCACTCAAAACCCGTCGAACTGACGCGGTTGTCGTCTTCACGCCAGCGGATGATGTGGCCGAAATCGTTATCCGGGCGTGGGTTGGCCAGGTCCACCGGTGGGCGGGCGGAGGCTGCGGCGGTAGTGCCGTTAGGATCATTCACCGATAGGGCGCCACCACCGCCTCGGCGGTTGTTGTTGGTGAGCGTCAGGTACAGCTCCAGCGGATACTGGGCGCTGTAGCCGAGGCCTGTGCCGTTGGCGGCATAACCCCAGCCGTTGCCATAGGTGCGCAGGGCAGTCCACTCCGGGCGGTCCATCATGGTGGCGCCCAGCGCATCGGCGGCTTGGCGGGTTTTAATCAGAATCAGCGCCTGCACTTCGGCGTCATTGTTATTGGCTACACCATTGCTCGGCGCACCGAACTGGGTCAGCTCCCGCAGGCTGTAAAAGCCGCCATTGGGGTTGGCGATCACTGACACCGCATCCGGCACCAGCGCCAGCCACTCGCCGCGATAGGTTTTAGCGCTTTTGCCCACCGTGCTGGTGAAGCGAGCCACGTATAAAACGCCGCTGTCGAGCAGATCGCGGTTGGCAGCCCGGTTATTGGGGGTGTAGGTGCCTGCCGCCACAAACTTATAGACGTATTCGTTGCGCTCATCATCTCCCATGTAATAGGCCACCCGCAGGTTGTTCTGACTGTCGCGGCTGATGGCCAGCTGGGCACTTTCGTGTTTAAAGCGGCCCATGGCGGTGCGCTTGATGGGCTGGCTGCTAGGGTCTTGCGGGTCGATTTCCACCACCCAACCGTACAGGTGCGGCTCAAGCGGATTGGTGCGAGCGTTAAAACGCGGGTCGGTCAGGTGCCAGTTGTAACCGGCGCCTGCGCCGCTCAGGCCGTAGCGCACCTGGCCATTGGCCGTGGCAGGCTCCGTGACGGCAGGATCGGCACTGTTCCAACCAAAATTGCCGTTCCAATTTTCCTCACAGGTGAGATAAGTCCCCCAGGGGGTATAGCCGTTCGAGCAATTGTTATGGGTGCCAAACGCGGTAAAGCCGTCATTGAACATGCCCGTGTCGATGGAGCCGGTGGGGGTTATATCAAAGCGCTTGGACTTTAACAGTGGGTGGCCCGCAGCGGGGCCGGAGATGCGCATGGGCGTGTTGGCGGTAATGCGGCGGCCGTACACCGAATTGCGCACCACACCCCAGGCGCCCTGGGTATTTTTAGCCACTTCCAGAATAGAAACCCCGTGCGCCGCCTGGGATTTGCGGGTTTTGGCGACGGATACAGTCGCGGGTTTGCTGGTGTCTTGCGGGCCGTCGGCGTGCAACTGCACCTCGTCGGTGTATTCGTTATTAACACACAAAATGCCCCGCTCACTGGAGGGGCCGCGCCGGGTGGCGAAGGGGAAAAAGTGCATGCCGTCATTGTGCATACCAAACTGCTTCTCCTGCTCCGCCGCCCCCTGCAGGCCTACATCCGGGTTCCAATCCTGGCCGCCGGGCATAATCGGCTGTCCCCAGCTAGCTAACACCGCAACGGTGTAACCCGCTGGCACCTCAACGCTATTGGCAACCGGCGCCCGCTTGGCGGGGATACTCTCAAACCCCATGCCGCCAAAACCCAAACTGGCAGGCAGCGGCGCCGCCTGTGCGCTTGGCAGATAACCCCCGGAGTAAACACCCGCGATACCCGCAGCTACGGATGCTTTACCCGTGGTGGCAATAAAACGCCTGCGCGAGGCATCAACACCGTCGATGACATCCAAAATCGACGGGTTATTGGAGGGGTTAAGCGTGCGGTCATTCTTAGGGTGTTTAGGGCCTTTCATGCAATCGATCTCCAAGGGTCAAAACGGGATGCTTCATGGCCGGTGGCTGGCACCAGCGAAGGCGCAGAAACCTGCGCCCGCAGCCTGAAGCAGACTGCCGCTAATATTTCGCCTAATTGTTACCAATGCGTGACGGTGGCAGATACTCGGCTGAGTGAGCGGTTATGTGAATGCACCATTGGGCAATGTTTAAACCCCTAAAATACTTAGGAGTTGTAAACCACCTATAAATTTTAAAAATTAGCAGTATTAATTATTTGTTGGGTGGCTATTACTACCTAGCTGAAAGTAAAGAATACACAGCATTTCAGACACGCCGTGAATACGTCCTAAGTAGGCTCGGCAAAAAGGCCCCTCTTTTTGACAGTCTGAAATACTGCGTATTCATTACTTCCGTACCGCTAGTACATGTGTGTGACATTAGATTTTATGGCGACCCATGATGTGCTTGGTGTAAGAGTGCCCGGAGAATAATCGGCCTGTTTTAATGGTTAATTAATTCGGTCATTTATAATGTGCCTGTAAATTCTGGGGTGGGAATGGATGCTAGTCCATTCGGAGCGTTGAATATCTAGGGAACCCCTGATTAAGTCTAAATTTTCTCGTTGATATTCGCTGAGTGATTTTCAATTACAATTACAGCGCAAAAAGGCGTGATTTTCCATTATGCCCTCTTTGTTTTGCCTTAAATCTGGCCGGCGGCCGGATTTAAGGCGCACTGACCCTAGGTCAGCAGAAATTTCTTGCAGGTAAGTAGATGCGCAAAACCCGCCAGAACGTAAAGTCGGTTGGTATTTATGGTTAGCCCTCTGTAACGCACTTTGCTATAACCAAATTGCTGTTTGATTATTAAAAATATACGCTCCGCTTTTGCTCGCACTTGGGCTTTAGCTTTTTCTACTCGGGCGGCAATACCTTTTAATGTCTTTCGTACACCAGGACTCTGGCAAAGTAACCAATCCACTTCTGCAGCCCGTAGCCCGGATCTTTTTCCCGCCCCGCGATAACCGGTATCGCCCCAAACTGTATTCTCTACTCTGTGCAGTAGGTCAGATAGTTGAGCTGTATCGTGTGCATTGGCAGGTGTTGTTGTAATGCTATGAATGACGCCCAATGTTTTAGTAACAAAGTGGTAACAAATCATCAGTAAGATAGGGTGATTAATGATTACTACCTCGTTGAAAGTAAAGAATGCGCAGCATTTCAGACACTCCGTGAATACATCCTAAGTAGGCTCGTCAAAAAGGTCCCTATTTTTGACGGTCTGAAATGCTGTGTATTCTTTACTCCCGTACCGCTAGTACGCTCCAAGTTTGGTTGTTGGTGTTGCTCGAATGCTTTAGAAATGCAGCCTAAAACATGACCTGACTAATTGGTGATAGGGATTTTTGATAGGTGTTTAGTGGTGGAGCTATGGGTTATTTGTAATGCTTAGGTTGCGTGTATATTTTTACAAATACTTATTCAGATAGATGCTTACATGTGGTGGCGTATTTGAGCTTGAAAAAAAATGCATTTAGGCTCATTACTGGCACAGGGGTTCAAGTATTTAGTCAGTTGATCACGATAGTAGTGCTCTCGAGGCTGCTCTCGCCCAGTGAATTTGGGGCGGTGTCTGCTTCAATTATTGTTGTGCAACTACTGCAAATATTTGCAGAATTTGGAGTTTCGCCCTATTTGGTTCAGTTGAGGGTTTTAGATAATTTAACTCTGGGCTGTGCAGTTTGGGTTGCTCAGGTTGCTGCAATTTTGTGGGCGGCTATTCTGATTTTAATTGCTACCCCTGCAAGCACATTATTAAATATGCAAGAAGTCGGCCATATTTTGCCGGTTTATTCTTTATTGTATTTGTCACTTGGCCTGTGTTCTGTTCAAGATGCATTGCATCAGCGGAACCTAAATTATCTATTAATTAGTAGGGCTGATTCTATAAGCTACTTGGTTGGTTATGCAGGTATCTCTATACTATGCGCCGCACTCAATTTTTCATATTGGTCTATCGTAATAGGGCACGTGAGCCAGTCATTTATACGCTGTCTAATTATTCGGTGGGGAATAAGAATACCCGCTGGCGCAATGCCAAAATATAAGGATATACATCATTTATTAAATTTTGGCTTCTGGCAGTCCATGTCGCGGCTGGCAAGTTATTCGGCAAGCCAAATCGATTCTTTTATTGTGGCCCAGAGGCTAGGCTCCGAGATTATGGGTGTGTATGGAAGATCCAATCAGTTGGCCACTATGCCTGTTTTACAGCTTGGTCAGGTCCTTGATCGGTTGATCTTTCCATATACAGCAAAAAACAATCGAGAGAATACTGGTGGTAATAATAGTTATATAAGAATGTATTCGATCGTATGTTATTTAAGCTTCCCATTGGCGATAATCTTATCTTTATGTGCGAAATACTTCGTCCCTTTGATTTTGGGTAATCAGTGGACAGGAGCTATAGAGCCTGTCGAGATATTACTTTTGGCAATGCCTTTTCGATTAATCCATAAAATATCTGACCCTACGGCTAGGGCATACGGCACTACATTTGATCGCGCGTGGCGGCAATGGATCGTAGCATTTTTTTTGGGCTCGGCTGCATTGCTCGCCGTGAAATTTGAATGTGGTATGGCTGGCATTGCTTATTGCGTGGTTATGGCATCAGTTTTAGATGCCACTCTAATGACCATGTTGTGTTTGAAAGTTAGTAAAATATCTTGGGGAAATATACTTGCGCCTATTGGGGGTGGTTTAGCTCTTATGCTGGCTATTTATATTCTTGTTGCGTTGATTGTGCAGTCCGCCAATTAAATTAAAGCATAAAATACTGTATGACGCATAGACGGGAGCTGGGCAAATTTATAATAGGGGTATCAATGCTTACGCGAGGGATTCGCGGTAATTCGGCTTATGCCGGGCCTAATGAAAATATATTTGAAGTTGATATATCTAAATATACCCATGCCATTTTGCCGCGAGAGCATGGGCAGCTATTAGAGTTAAATAAACTATCCGTCCCCCTTAGTCGACGCTATCCATCTAGAGAGCATTGTATGCAGATGGTGGCCTTTACTAATAGTCGTGAGGCTATTCTCATTATTGCAAATGATGAAACGGCTGCAATATCAGACTGGACGCTATACCCTCAAAAGAAATTTACATTGAGGTATTTTGGTGCGCGAAAGGAGCCGCTCATATTTAATGTTGCGCCGAATATAAATTCAATAGCGGATGTATATCGCGGTTGGGCTGATCGACAGTTCTGGATGGCTGAGCCAAAGAGAAAAAATGACAAAATCGATTTTTTTTCCGTAGCCTCGATGAGCGATTTTAGGTTGGAGAAGGATCATTTCAAGCAGGTCAGAAGTAAAATAAACGGTAAAATTGCAGTTTGGTTCACCCAGTGGCGGCGCTATCCATTTGACGTAATGTATCCGGATTATATCCCGAAAGATAAGGCGGGCTTTATGTCCCTGATTAAATATCTGGAGGGTAATAATTCTGTAGCTATGCCATATATAAATTCTTTGCTCTTTGATAGTGGCAACAAGGGGTTTTCAAGCCTTGCAAATAAAATTCAGTTAAAAGATATGGCGGGGCGTGGGAGTCATTACAATCAACAATTAAATAATCTGCAATACGCCTGTCCCGGTAGTGATGTGTGGGATCAGTTAGTTGTAACTGTGTGTGAGAATAGTTGTCAGGGGATTGATATGTCTAAACACGGGGTTTACTTAGACATGTTAGCGGCAGCAAGCCCGCAGTTTTGTTGGTCGTCAGATCATGGTCATGCACCGGGTGATCCCCATGCTTGGCAAGACGGACTGCTAAAGATTTTAAGGGCTGTAAAAGGTGTTGTGATGGTTGAGGGGTGTGCAGAGATTTATCTTAACTCTGTGGATTATTGTCTGGCGCATCTATACACCGACAAAGCTGATAGTGTTCCATTGTGGCGTTATGTATATGGTGACATGGGAAAAATGGTTGGCTGGAAGCTAAGTGATTCAGTGACAAAATCTGCATTTAATGCAGATAACCAGCGCATGAGTAATTTCGGTTTAAAAAGCCTTTATGGTTCGCCATGGATGGCTGGTGTTCCCGAGTCTACTTTGTTTAAAAGGCTATTAGATTAATCGCGGATATCAAAGTTGTGTTTAATGCAAATTCTGAAAATTTTGTTCGCGCTCAAGTTCCTGCAGAGTTAGGTGTCCAGGCCGATTGGCGCTGGTTCAAATTGCCTTTGGTGGGTATGGCATTAATGGCTTATGCCTATATATATTCTGCTGATGTTGCATATATCTTCATACTTAACTCTTTGCTGTTGATGATGGCGGCACTTGTATTTTGTTTGTATCACAAGAGTGCTGAAGTGTTGAGCCCGGCCAAAATTTTCACTGTATTGTACTGTGCAAGTTTTGCTCTGCTGCCATTTTGGCTGGTAAGCGTCGGTGGGTATAACTTCCGTTACATAAAAGCCATGATCCCAGAGTTGATGGATAAAGGGTCTGCGATGGCGCTAATGGGGTACCTATTCTTTTTGGTGGGATACTTTATATTTCTTAATTTATTTTCGATAAAGGTATCTAAATTAAATTCATTTGATTGGTCGAAAACATATATATCTTTTTGTTATCTGGCTCTACTCTCTTTTGGGGTTGTATGTTTTCTTATGATTTTCTTCACGTTGGGTGGTGTCCAACATTTTACCGCCTTCAAACAGGGGCGAGCAGATCTGCTGGTTGGTGTATATGGGGGATATTTTTGGGGTATGCATCTTCTGATTTCTGGTTATTGTATTTTTTGCGTTAGGCATATAAACCGCTCTCCTGTTATTTGCCTGGCTTTGGCGGTTATGGTTGCTGGGTTGTTTAGTGTTTTGCAAGGAAGAGATATGGTTGTTGCGCCATTTTTTTGCTGGCTGGTATTGTTCGATGGGTTCAGGCGGTCTATATCATTTAAAGTGATTCTATTGTCTTTGTTTGCGCTAATGATTTTAAGTTCGTTGATTGGTGCTGTTCGCAGCGGTGAGATAAGTGGCTCTCTTGGAGAGTTTGCAACGGTTTTCTTTGATAATGCTCTTTTGCATTTTGCCAAACTGCTTGCCGCCAATATAGAGCAATTTGATACTGCTATGGCGGCAATTAAGCACGCTGATATTGATGGGCGAGTGGGAATTATGGTGCTTATGTCCTGGTTTGAACCTATTGATCGTGCGGTGTTTGGGAATAGCGTAAACAGCATAAACTCTGGGGTATTGATCGATTTATTGTTAATGCCAGAGCATAAGGGTTGGAATACGGCTGCTAGCCCCTCTATTGTTGGTGAGTTATACCTGGCTTTTAAGTGGTTGGGGGTGGCGTTCGGAATGTTAATTATAGGTGCTTTTTTTGCTCTATTATCGACTTGGTATGATCGTAGGAAAAAGAATAGTCTGCTGTTCGCTGCCTATCCATTTGTGCTCTATGTGGCCACAAAAATGATTGTGGATGGTTTTCAGCACGGTTTTAGGGGGATAGTAATTTTTGTCTCCATTGCTATTTTCAACCTCTTTAAGATTGAATCGAAGCGCTTCAATGAATAGTAAAAACGTTAAAAAAGTTATTTTTGTTCCTAATCACTCGGTTTTCCGGCGGGGTGATGAGCTAGTCTTGGAGTCTGCAGAGTTAGATATTGTTAAAGCGATTAAGCTTGACGGCTGGAATGTTAAGATATGCTCTTTTTTAGATGAGGCTAAGAATTCTAGCTTGAGCGGCGCAATTTCGTTTTCAGAGGTTTCATTTGGGCGTTTAAATATATTTTCAACGGCCGCATTCATTCCGTTTAGAGTTTTAAACTATATCTATTCGTTGTTTTCTGCTCCATTCTATCTTGCAGGATGCAGATTTGCCTATATTTTTTGCCCTGGTCATAATTCCTACATCCTAGCTCTTTGGTGCATAATTTTAAGAATCCCATATGGATTTTATGTGCGCGGCGTTTGGGCAAAGGATGTTGAGCGTTCATCGCTATGGAATTTTTTGTTTAAAAAAGCACGATTTATGATCGTAACTGGGAAGTTTTTCCAGCGATTATTGTCTGTCTATTGCCGTCGCGTAGAAAATGAAGTCCCATTGACGTCGCTCAGGCCTAGTTCCGCTGGTGTTGATGCTGGCGTGGCGAGACACGCAATGGATATTCTTTTTGTGGGCCGTTTGCATGAATCAAAGGGAATATTGGATCTAATCCGGGCTATCGGTTTAATTGTTAGTAAAGGAATAGATGTGCGTTTGAGAATAGCTGGGGGAGGATTACAGTCAGAAGTGGATGACATAAACCAACTTGTCGGCTCGCTTGGTTTGTCTGAGCGGATAACACTATTGGGGCATCTGTCTCAGAATCAACTATTGCAAGTCTATAAACAAAGTGGAATTTTTGCATTCCCATCCTACTATGCCGAAGGTTTTCCTCGGGTTATTTACGAGGCGATGATGTTGGGTGCTTCTATTGTTACCTGTGAGATGCCGGGCACTAAAGAATTTATTGTGGATCATCGAAATTGTTTGATTGTTCCTCCTAGAAACCCTGTTGCCCTTTCTGATGCTATATTTCAATTAATATCAGATCAAAAATTGGCTTGTATGCTTAGGTCTCAGGCTGCAGAAGATGTAGCAAATTTATTCTTTGAATTTCCTGATGATTCTCATGCGGCACAATTGGTAAGATTGATTTCTGCGGATCTGTGTAATCACGCGTAAGCAATCAACCATCCCCATCTATTGTCTATTTTTTAGTCGCCACTTCCTAAAGAGGAAGCGTTATGTTTAATTCCCAACGGGCAATATGCGTTGTGCAAATAAATCGAGATTGGTGCTGCTATTTTTTATTGCTTAATTCAAGGAGTTAAATATACGGATTGTGTGTGGGATGTCCATGCGGGGATCAATAATAGATTCTCTTGGTGCGCTAGTAAAAGTTTTTAGGGGGCTGACAGGATATTTAGCTTGATCAATTGAGTTGCAAAAGTTATTGCAATTTAAGCTTGAAGCCGTGAGAGATAATGGATAGTAAGCCCAGAATCATATTCACAAGCTGTTAGATGAGCTGCCATACCGCAAGACGGATGGCAGCTTAGTAGATTTAACCCATTGGACTAGTGACGTTTTTATTGGGTTTGTTTCCCCTCAATTCAGACAGTGCCTTTAGGCTTTGCGCGATAAACGTCTAAGCGCGCTAAAGATACTGAGTCCTGATAAAAACATCCAGACTGATGCGGGAAGAGGGACAGGGGTTGGTGTGAGCAAATATAATGCTTCGCCTTTACCATTTTCAAAACCCTGAGCGACGATAAAATCAAAATCATTAATAGCCAATGCTTGTGTAATCTTGACTCCCCTTGCTGCATCCTGCTTTAAAAGACGGCCAGTCAAGTTAGTCATGACACCATCTTCTATCATAAATGCAGCAAAATTTCTATATTCAGTACACCCAGGTTCATAATGGCCGTCGCAACCATAAGGTGGATTATACGATGTACCGACGATTGTTCCGTTTCCATTTATATCGCTAGCCGAAGCGAAATAACGGTTTTCGAGAGTTCCAAACGTTGTAATGGTCCCATTATCGATAAGAAGGGCACTTCTGGCTTCTAAAGATCCAACAGCTTTGTTGTCATCATTAATAGCCCTAATATCCATCCATTCTCCACTCGACGGTTTGTTAATGATCTGTTTTACGCCGTTTATATAGGTAAATACTTGTCCGTTCTCATCGTTTCCCGCGGCATTATTGGCTGAATTAACGGCGGTAACTCCCTTAGGTAATTCCAACGTAGATACAGTGCCGTTAAGATAACTCATGATCTGAGAACCTTGTTTACCTATTATCTGGCCGTTATTATTAATGTCGATAGGCAAAATGGTGCCTATGTCCTGAAGGTATCCATCTTCATAGAAGAAGCCATTTCTATTGTAACCAAATATGCCAGCTACTTGGTCTTTATCGTTAATATAAATCTTTTGAATAAAATCATGCTCATCACTTATCCGCGTTGAAACTCCATTTTTATAAATGTAGCCACCACCATAATAACTGACAGCCGCCACCACGGTGCCATTATTGTTAATGTCTGCCTGTGCAAATTGATATGAATCTAAATCTGTTTTTTCAATTCGAATTGCTTGATAGTAATTATAGGGTAGGGCAATTATATGTGGTGCATAAAGCGATGCAGCGGATAAAATTGTAATAGCGAATTGCCTTGATCGTTTAGTTAGCTTTGACATTGTATGGCTCCATTGGTTGTTTAAAATGCGATAGTGTGCTGAGATTTTGTTGTTAAAGTTTTGGGTGGATTGCTCGGTCATGAATTCACTTTTCTATTTACACGTCGACAAAATAGATCATCCTGATTTATTTTGTCTTCGCCCAGCTAAAGCGGGCGCAGATACGTGGATTTGCTCGTTTTAACTGGGCTCGCGGCGGCTTAAGCCGCCAGAGTGGCATCCATGCTGCAGATATTAACCCGACACTAAGTGTCGCCGGGTTAATAAGTGGTGTGAGCGCTTTCCTAATTTAAGGTTTATAAATCTGGCTAAACGCTTTCTAAAATTTATTCATTTATTTACCAAGTCGCCTTTAAAGCCGATTATTGAATTGCTTATCGTGACTATTGCAATGGCTAATGCTAATATTATTGAGTCTTTTTTGCTCAGTTTTGACGTTTTCTGTTTCGATGTGTTGCTAACGCGCCAATGCGATAAAAAAGGTTTCTTTGGTGATGGTTTTATTGAGGGTGATAATTCTGTACACCGCTTTTGGCTTATCCTTAAAGTCGAACCAAAATAGACATTGCGTCAAATCATCTATTGCAAACACTTGCCTTAATTCGGCGATTAAATATGTGCTTAGTTTTTCTATAACCGTGGGAACGGATCTGATCCGACTTGCTTTGAGTCGGCTAATATTGATGTTTTGGTAGTCTGCGCAGGCCCGCCTGATTAGAATGGATCACTACTCATAGTTTAATATTAATTTTGGTGACGAGTAGGCACCCTCTGCTGAATCTCTTATGCCAAATTCATGGCTGCCTGTTGTCATTAAATTAATCCCAATAAGGCAAATAGAGCTATTGGATCCTGCCCAGGTTGGTTGTTGCATCAGTTCGCGTATGATGGTTGTTGTATCAATGTCGATCCATGATCCAACTGGGTTTAACTCAGGGCTGGGGAATTCTAGAAGTGTAGACGCCGTTGTGTATTCAACACCGTTACGATAGGGTCTATTGGTGTTTGAGAATGCGGTGCAATTGGTATTTTTGTAGGCTTTGATCGCAACCTTAGGTGTTCCGGTGGCTGATACGTTATTGCGCAGTAATATTAGGGATGCGGAATATAGGTTGCTGGATTTCTTGGCTGAAAGAGGAACATGAAAGCGCAGTGCAGCGCCATAATGGCTATAGCTTGCCCATGTCCCAAAATAGTTCCCGCCTGCGTCGCTAAAGATTTGGCTACCATTTGGTCTATAAATTTGACCGTCATCCTCAAACTCCCAGCCATCATCCTCGTTTTCGATTATAGAAAGCTGCACCGAGTATGCGACAATAGAATTTTGCATCCTGGTTAATAAACTCAATAGGGAAATTCTATCTTTAGAGAAAACCTCAGTGGCCAATGATTTTGAGCCAGCCCATGATTTATATTTTTGCAATAGTGTATCAAGCTCGGCTTTAAATGAATTGGCTGCAGTCTGATTTTTTACCGAAAGGCGTTGATAAAATTGATCAAATAGCTGCAACATTCTATGGTCATCAATGCCCTCCCGCACGGACTCCCATTGGATCGTGTCGATACCACCTTCTACAGACGGATAGACGAGGTTTAGCGAACGCTCGCCATTGGATCGCACCACAAAGTCATTAAATGTATTATCTCGTATTTTTTGATATATGTAGGGTGCAATGCCTGCCAAGCGTGATAGGTGCATAAAGTAGCCGGCAAAATATCGATTTACCCTTGGCGCCTCCCGTGCCGCTTGCCAATAGATAAGCTCCTGTCTATCGGGGATTTTAGCGCCCGTTATTAGGCTGCTGAAGTACGCACTTGATGTTGTGTCATTAGTTGGCGGTTCTGCATTTAAAATTGGAAAATCGAGTTTGCCTAATGTAAACGGGATGCTAGTGTTGGCCCACGGGAATTTTAGTGGGTTGTTTAATTGATCCGCATATTCTTTATTGATAGTTGATGCGACTTCACCACCTGCAGTGTGTATTTTGTTAGCATCTAAAACTTGCCAGGTTAGGGCTTGTGAAACATCGCTTCTTAGGTGAGGCTCGTCCTGACCTAGAAATAAGGCGCGCATATTTGTTTCAGTAAACCAAGCTTTCGTTGCGGCTATGTTTTCTAGGGATTTGAACATAGTAAAAGAACTTAGACCCGTCTCAACTGCCAAATCAAGATATTCTTTTTCCTTACCTGTCAATATAATTACACCATTAAATCCATGATCTCTAATATTATTCAGCTGATTTTTGAATTTTGACCTCAATTCGCTATTGTTATTAAGCGCCCCGGAGAATTCATTGTAAATCGTTGCATATTTATTAAACGCTGGCAGTCTTATGTCATGAATATTGATATAAATGGGAATTGAATATATAGAGCCATTATTCAATTTAACAGAAATGCTCCCCTGGTAAGTGCCGGGAGTCCGGTTGTTATCAGGTTTAAGGGTGATGGCAAATTGTTTCGATGTATTTGCCTGAATGCTGGCAAAAGTTGTGCTAGATCCGGTAGAACCACACACATCAGAGTCACTGGGAGTTTGGATTGTTGCGTTACTTGGGGTGGTTGGAACGCTTGCCTCGTTATAAAGCAGTAGCTCAGGTATAAAAGCAGGAATCGCTTCTTTGTCAACACTTGAGGCTCCAGATCCCGCCTGCCACCAATATTTCACTGTTCTAATTATCACGTCTTGGCAACTGATTTGTTCGCTAGCAGTAGCATTTGTGTGCACCAAATTTGAGAGTGCGACTTCTGCGATGCCTTGTACGTCTGCCCCAAAATATACATTAAAAAATGTTGTTTCAAATTCATTGCGCGCCGCTACCAGGTCAATGCGCTCTGCAATTTCATTTGGGTTGGGAATTTGGCCGGGGAAAACAGGCAGATAGTCGGCCGTTTTATAGAAAACAAGCGGACTGCCTCCAGTATTGAACGGCTGAGGCGCATCTAATGTCTGGTCGAATGTTTCGTGTGGATCCCACACGCCATTGTTCTTTTTCCAGTGTATAAAATCGTCAACTGGGTTTTCTTTATTGAAAAATTAATCAGAATATATTTTGAAGTTACCAATTATTCCCTGTGCAGGGTTGCCACCTTGATGATCAGCACCCAGATACATAGAGGGCTGATAAAATCCATCGGAATTGATGCTGGATGATTTTGTTTCTACGATTGCGTATTTGCCATCAATATAAATGCCCATGGAGGAGTTGCCCTCTGCGGGGGTGCGAAAGTTCCAGCTGACAGTTATCTGATGTTTTTCTGCAGGTTTCCAGCCCATTACTATTTTTGAATCCCCAGTTTCGTATCGGCTTGTCGATACGCTGCGCTGGCAGGCAGAACCCGTACAATTATTGGTAGCATCGTGCCTAAATACTAGATAGGATTTGACGCCATCGTTATAAATAATTACCTGAAACTGCTGGGCTGTATCACCCCATTTGAACAGGGTTTTTATTCTTGCTTGATTATTCAGTGGTTTCCCCCAATCACTTTGCTCTGTGCTTAGTGTGGTGTAATCAAATGATAGCGTGCCCTTGTTTTGATTGATGGATTGACTACCTGACATTGAAGTGGTTGCAATTTTTACCCGTGGAGGGTTAAGGGCTGGAAATTTTATACCTATTGGATTTGTAGTGCTAAAGTTGCCAGCCTGACACGCGGAGCCTTGGTATTGAACACAGCTACCGTTGGCTGCGTTTATTTGATCTACATTCTGGCCTGGCAAGTTAAGTAGGAGTGAGGTTTCTTGAACCGCAAAGACGCTGTGGGTAAGCATAATTGACAGCAAAACCCACGTAACACAGATGTTTGTTAGTCTGGCCATAGATATCTTCCATTATGTATGAGTGTACTTGTTTTGAGTTTTTTCGAGAGACTTGCGATAGTCAGGGTACGCAGTTCGACGTAAATGACCTGAGCTAATTATTAATGTGAACTATGATTCTTGCACTCTTATGACCGATAAAATTATCCGTTCTCGATTATGGTCTGGACCAAAATTGGCGCTGGTCTTATTTTTATGGTGCTCGAAATTGCATTGATGTAAATCTATTTCCGTGAATATATTTAATTAATTGTGTGTGGTTTTAATTTTTATTGTATGGGATGTAAAATTGTTTTGCGGTTCCTTTTGTTTTTTCAGTTCTGGATGAGCTTCTAATAATGTCCAACGTCTTTGCGATGTATTCCTTCGGACGTGTAAGCCTGTCTAGAAGGTATTTTCCATTTGTGGCCATTTTATTTAGTTCTGATGGTTGCGATATTATATTTCTTATTTTTTTGGCTGATTCTGTGGGATCTAAAGGTTCAATATAGAATGCACTTTCTCCGCAGATATAGCGAGCAAAGTCTCTGTCGCTGCAGATTTGGGCTAGGCCCGCTTTCCATGCTTCCATATAATTATTGCTGAAGCTCTCAAGTTCGCTAAGGTTCATCAATATGTCAGTTGTGTCATAGATTGACTGGAGTTGATCCGGTGGAATCTTCCCTAAACAATTTATATTGTGTAAATACTTGGCTTTAGGTGCGACAGATTCTAATTGTTCTTTTGTTAGGCTAATATTAAATTGAATATTGTCATGTTGTAGGATGCAACATATGTCAATTAAGTATTCAATATTTTTGTGTTGCTCATTGCCAGTTAATAGTGTTATTTGAATTTTTCCGGAGAGCTCGTAGTGCTTGGCTGGTCTATCAATTAGGAATATGGTGGGGGAGGGGTTTATGGCGCAGGTTTTATCTAATGGTATGTTTAAGTGTTTTACGCTGCGCTGGCGCATTAATTCAGTTTCAAATACCCAGTAATCGGCTAGTTTTAATCTGCTTTGCCTGAGGTGAGTGTACAGCTTTCGTTTTAGATAATTTATGCCTTTCAACTTTTTCCAGTATGGGCTGTCTGGGTAACAGGTTGTCGCATTTGCGGTACTAACAATTGACAGTGTGCTCACTGGGTGGGGCAGGCCAAAGCCAAAGACGGAGTAGATTCCTTTAATATTACGTGTCTTCATCCATAGCGGTAGTTGTAGATATTCAAAAAATATGCGTGCTAGCCAATTGTCTGGACTATAGAGTAATCCAATGCGGGCATCTAACTTTAAGCTGCTCAGCGGCCCTGTAGAGGGTAATAAGACCGTTAATTGGTAGCCCTTATTTAATAGTGCTTCTATTAACAGGGGGAGCCTGTTGAGTGCAATTTGCACACCACCACCTGTTTTGATGGCGCCTGCATCTATAAGCCAGTGCATCATTTTATGCCAGGTGAGTTAAGAGAATTTCTGCAATCCGTTGCGCCGCACTGCCGTCCCAATATTTCGGTCTTTTTTCGCTAAAGTCTTTAGTTAAAGCGCTGTTAAAAGCCTTAACTATGGCGTTCGGATTATTGCCCACCAGTGTATTGGTGCCTTCACTTATAGTTATTGGCCGTTCGGTATTTTCCCGCAAGGTTAGGCAGGGTACACCTAATACGGTGGCTTCTTCTTGGATGCCGCCGCTGTCAGATAAAATCAATTTGGCGTTGCTGAGTAGGCAGATAAAATCTAAATAACCTTGCGGTTCAATTAACAAAAAATTTCCGCTTTCAATTAGATGCATCAGGTTGAATTTTTCGATATTCGCTTTGGTGCGCGGATGTATGGGCATGACTAGGGGCAGGTCTTTGGAGAGTTCGGCCAGGCAGCTTAATAATTCTTTTAAGGGCTCAACTTTGTCTACATTGCTTGGGCGGTGCAGGGTGACCAGGCCATAGGCTTGTGTGTTGTGGTTGCCATCAATGAGATTGAGTTGCTTGAGTATGGGGCGGCTTTTGGCGGCGTCTTTGTGTTTTAACAGTGTGTCGATCATGGTGTTGCCGACAAAAAATATTTTGCCGCCGTCTATGCCTTCGCCGACTAAATTCATGCGGGCGCTTTCTTCGGTGGTGAATAAATAATCTGAGATGGCATCGGTGAGAATTCGGTTGATCTCCTCAGGCATTTCGCGGTCGAAACTACGCAAGCCCGCTTCAATGTGGGCGACAGGTATATTCATTTTTTTGGCATCTAGTGCGCAGGCGATGGTGGAATTTACATCGCCTACTACTACCACTAAATCCGGTTGTTCTTTTAATAATACTTGCTCAAAGGCTTCCATTATGCGGCCGGTTTGTTGGCCGTGGCCGCCGGAGCCGACGTCTAAATTGTAATCGGGGGTGGGTAGGCCCAATTGTTCAAACATGAGGGAGGACATTTCCGGCGTGTAATGTTGGCCGGTGTGTACCAGTATTTGCGTTACGCTACGGCCCTTGCGCGCGGCAGAAGCATTAATGGCTTCGATCACCGGGGCAATTTTCATAAAGTTAGGGCGCGCGCCGACGACGTGAATAATTTTGCTCATGCTGGTTGCCTGATCTTAATAAGCGGATGGCAGGCATTGTGGTGTCGCTCGGTGACAGTCCCGTGGCAGTCTGTTGACAAAAATGTGACAGTTGCGCGGTGGCGTTTTTATCTTTCAATCAGGCGACAAAAAAGATCGCCTTGTATCTATTTTCTACGGCTCACTTAAACGGGCGCAGATACGTGAATCTACTTGTTTTAGCGGGGCTCGCGGCGGCTTAAGCCGCCGGTGCGGCATCCATGCCGCATTTATTAACCCGACACTCAATGTCGCGGGGTTAATAAATTTGTCACAAAAAGTTCATGTTGGTAGCGCGCCTGGTGCTTTTGCGTTTCGTCACCCAGTTGTCATAAAGCGCAGTGACAATCTGCGCCCGCTTAGCTCTGTTCAACTCAATTGCGTTGGCTTGAGCCTGTTGTCCCAAGTGTTTAGCTGTGGAAGCGCGTTTGGCCATGCGCCATAGACGCGGTCTTGAATTGTTGATCGACCTTGGTTCCTGTTACACAGCCTGTTGTGCCTTGTTAATTTCAGCGGTTGACCATGACCCTTATTAAAAAAAGCCTTGTTATTTCTGCTCTGTGTTTTGTTTCTCCTGTGTGGGCCGATAATGCGGCGCCTGAGCAAAAAACGCGGCCTAAACTTACGATTTATGAATATCAAATTACCGGCAATACATTGTTAGACCCGCGTGACATAGAGCGGGCGCTGGAGCCTTTTTTGGGCCCAAACCAAGAGGTGAGTGCGGTGGAAAAAGCCGCCAAGAAAATTGAGCGGTTGTATAAAGACAAGGGGTTCCCCACGGTGTATGTGAATATTCCTGAGCAGGATATTCGCCCTGGCATTATCAAAATGGGGATTGTGGAGGGTAAGGTGCAGCGGCTGCGTATTACAGGTGCGAATTATTATACCCTCAGTGGTATTCGCAATGAATTACCGGCCATTAAGGAAGGGCAGACGCCGTATTTCCCTGCCGTGCAGCAGCAGCTGAGCAAAATTAATGCACGCAGCCAGCATTTAAAAGTAACCCCCGTTTTAAAGCCGGGCAAGTTCCCCGGCAGTGTGGATATTGAATTAAAGGTAAAGGATGAATTGCCCTGGGTGAACCAGTTGGCGCTGAGCAATTATAATTCTGCCAATACCACTCGGCCGCGTTTGGAATTTAATACCGCCTACAACAATTTATGGCAGAAGGATCATGGCCTCTCCTTGCAGTATCAAACCAGCCCGGAAAAAACCGCAGAGGTGAGTATTTGGGGTTTCACCTATTTAATGCCGGTATTAAAAGAGCACCGCGCGGCTGTTTATATGGTGAAAAGCGATAGCCAAGTGGCGAGCCTGGGTGGGCAAACCGCTTTTACCGCCTTAGGTAAAGGGGATATTTACGGCTTGCGCTATATTATTCCGCTGCAATCGCATAGCGATTTTTTACATTCGCTGACGCTTAATTTTGACTATAAAGATTTTGCCGATACCTTAGAAATTGCTGGCAATAAAGCCAAAGGCCAGGCGGATTTACGGCAGGATTTAGCGCCCATCGCCTATGGTTTGTTTGGGTTTGATTACGATATGACGTTTATGCGGGACAAGGGCTCTGATCGTTTTTCGCTGGGTGGCCGCTGGGGGATGCGCGGTTTAAATGACGATCAGGAATTTGACGCTAAACGCCGCCAGGCCGAGCCGAATTTTTCCTACGCTACCATGGGGGCGCGTATTACGCGCGATCTATTTAAATCCTGGCAGCTGCGCCTTAATACTAAAACGCAATTAACCGATAGTTTATTAATTGGCAATGAGCAGTTTTCTATCGGTGGCAATGAGACCGTGCGCGGTTATTTTCAATCGGAAACTCTTGGCGATACGGGAATTTACGGCCAGCTGGAGCTGCGCACGCCGGTGTTGGTTAAGTCGGTGAGCTGGCTAAAAGAGTGGCGTTTATTGGCCTTTGTGGATGCCGGTGAGGTTAAGGTTAAGTCGCCGCTGCCGGGGCAAATTGCTCGCAATACACTAGCCTCAGCCGGTGTGGGCACGCGCTTAAAAATCACCTCGGATCTGAGTTTCTCGGTGGATGCGGCTAACACACTTAATGAAGGCGCTAAAACTGCGCAGGATACTTGGCGTATTGATGCACAAGTGCGCTGGCAATTTTAGGCTGCCTGGTTTGGTTTTGTATCTATTCAGTAGGTGTTGTCATTCTCGCGCATGCGGATATGACGAGTAAACGAGCTAAATAGTTATTTTATTTTTTATTAATAGACCTCTGCGCGCACTGAATTGAAATGTCATGGCTGTTTTTACGCTGATGACACAACACATTTTTATGCACTGCGCGCACAGGCATCATTTTTATTGATCCATAACACCCGTGAACTGCTCCTGGGTGTTGTCTCGGCGAGATACCTTCATGATTGCGAAGCTGCCATCTGCACCTGTAAAACGTTCTGGTTTTAAGCCTAAATCTCTATTGGGTTTAAGTATTTCGCTGTTAATGTGGCAGCCGCCGGGCTGGGCGGATACGCTGGCTTCAGCGCTGCCGCAGTTAAATGAAGAATCTATGCCTAAGGTGGGTTTTGATACTCAGGTGGACGGCACTAAGCTTACCGTCAATCAATCCGCCGATAAGGTCATTTTAAATTGGGATAGTTTTAATATCGGTGAGCAAAATGCGGTGCATTTTCAGCAGCTGGCCAATGGAATTGCGCTCAACCGCATTTTGGATCAAGCGCCCAGCCAAATTTTCGGCAGTTTAACCGCCACTGGGTCTATTTATTTATTAAACCCTAATGGGGTTTTATTTGGGCAAAATTCCCAGGTGCATGTGGGCAATTTATTGGTGTCTACCCAACAGGTGGATACAGATACCTTTTTAAAATCCAACATTAATAATGCAATTAAAAACGGTAAGCCTGCATTAACGGCGCCGGGGCAGGCGCAGGGTTCCATTGATATTGAAAAGGGCGCGCATATCAGTACAGAAACTGGTGGCTCGGTGTTGGTATTTGCGCCGAGCATTACCAATGCAGGCAGCATCCGCACACCGGACGGGCAGACGGTGCTGGCGGCCAGTAGCGATAAGGTTTATCTCACCAGTTCCGATCAGGACCCGGATTTGCGCGGCGTGTTTGTGGAGGTGGGCACCGGTGGGGATGTGACTAACCTGGGGGAGATTGTGGCCGAGCGCGGCAATGTGACCCTACTGGGCCTGGCGCTGAACCAAGAGGGCAGGGTGCGGGCCACCAGTTCGGTGGATGTGAACGGCACGATTCGTTTGTTGGCGCGGGATGGGGCGGCTGAACCGAGAACAGCCCTTACTGCGGATAAGGTCCTGCAATACGGTGTGGATTCAGTGGCCGAGGCCCCTAAGGGGAACGCCGCTTTATCTACCCATACCGGCGATTTAAACCTCGGTGCGGGCAGCCTTACCCAGGTCAGCCTGGAGCAACCGCCCCAGGCGGTATTGGTGGATGAGGCCAGCTTAAGTGCTGCGGCGCTTAGCCAGCTTAAAAGCCTGGCCGGTAGCAAAGCCGTGGAGATTAAAGACGCCGCTGGGCAGGCCTTTAAGGGCTTGGCGGTGACGCCTGAGGCCTATGCCCAATGGCAGCAAGGCCAAGCAGATAGCCCCCGGCGCGTGCGGGTGTTAAGTGCTGAGGGCTACATAGATCAGTTGGCGGCGGATCGCATTCAGGGCGCTACCGCCGTGGATGCCAGCGCGCAAAATCCCGGCAAAATTGAGCTGTATGGCCAGCGTATTGAGCTGGGGGAAGCGGCGCGGGTAGCGGCCAAAGGGGGCGCAATCAAGGTTATTGCCACTGACGGTAAAGAGCCTATGAAAGCCACACCCTCTGAAGTCTCGGTGCATTCTGAGGCCTCGGTGCACCTGGCCAAAGGAGCACAACTGGATGTCTCCGGCGCTGAAGTAAGCCTGGGCATGGAGCGCAACTCCTTAGAAATAGAGGTGCGCGGCAACGAAGTGCGCGACCAACCCCTGCAGCGCGACGGTGTGTTGCGCGGGCAAAAGGTGCGGGTGGATGCGCGCCTGGGCACCAGTATGCTGGACACCAAAGGCAGCCTGGAAAAACAGGCGAAAAGTGTGGCCGAGCGCTCTGCGGCTGGCGGTTCGGTGCAGTTGCTCTCTGAGGGCAGTGTGGATCTCGACGCTGAGGCTCAGATTAATATCAAAGGCGGCAAGGTCAACTACGCTGGCGGGCAGCTGGTTACTACGGGTTTGGTTAAGGACGGCAAGGTGGTGGACATCAGCGCAGCGGACCCCAATCAGGTGTATGAGGGCATGCAAACCCTCAGCCGATTTGAGGAAGGGTACAGCGATGTACAGGATGCGGGCCGGTTGGAGATTCAAGCGCGCAATCTGCAGCTGGAAGCCAATGTGCTGGCGGGGCAGGCGCCTGGGCAGCGGCAGTTGGATCTCAAAACCCAGCCCAGCCAGGGCGTGCTCACACTTAATCTCAATCACTTCACGAAAACCCCTGGCCAGTCCGTATGGCTGAGCCCTTTGCGGCCCGACGGGATGGATCTGGAGCGGGAAACCTGGTTAAACCCGCAGCTGATCAACGCCGCTGGTTTATCGCAATTCGACGTATTTTTGCGCGGCGATTTCACCCAGGAGCGCGGCGGCGATATTCAGCTGGCGGCGGGGGGGAAATTTACCGCTTACGGCCAGGAGATTTTATTGGCTGGGCGCATTGATGCGGCGGGCGGCGTGATTGATATCAGCAGCCGGGCAAGGCTTGCCGACGAGAATATCGACAAGGATATAGAGCTGCAAAAGCCAGAAGCCTGGGGGCAGCACAGTGTGCATCTGCTGGCGGGGGCGCATCTGGATACGTCCGGCAACTGGGTCAACCGCTCTGCCACGGCGAATGAAGGCCAGCAGCTTGTCTCGGCCAGCGACGGCGGTTCTATTAGCCTGCGCGCGCGGGGCGATTTGCTGCTGGACGCAGGTGCCCGTATTGAGGCCAATGCAGGTGCTCGTGTCAGCGCCACTAACACTTTGACCGCTGGCAAAGGTGGGGCGATTCAACTGCGCGCTGCCTACCCAGGGGAGGCGGTGACGGCGGCGCTGAATGCTGATTTACAGGCGCAGGGCTTCAGCCAAAACGGCAGCTTGGCAATTGATGTGCCTCAGTTGCAAATCGGGCGCGGTGAGCCTAGTCAAAAACTCACCGCCGCGACTGTATTGGACTACGACTTTTTCGCGCGCGGCGGCTTCAGCCAGTACAGCGTTACCACCAACCTAGGCGGCGCCGATATTCTGCCCCAACAAGGCGAGAGTTTTGCCTGGCAGCAGCGCAATTGGCAAATGAGTGACGCCGGTTTCCTGGCTACGGCCTCCGCGCGTTCGGTGACGCCCCTGGTGAACACGCAACGCCTGCCGGATTACCTGCGCAAACCGGTGAGCCTGAGTATCAAGCAGCAAGCAGCGGCCGATGCTGCTGGCACGCCGGTGCCCCTGGAGGGCTATGTGCATCTGGCCGATGGCGTCGATTGGGTATTTGACCCTGCTGCGGCTGTGAGCCTGTCGAGCATTCATAAACTCTACCTGGGTGGCGCCATCACGGCCCTGGGGGGCAACCTCAGTTTTACCCTGCAAAAGCCTAAAGATACGCTGTTTTACGCTGCTGACTCGGCCCTCTGGTTGGGTGATTCCGCTTGGCTCTCGGTAGCCGGTACCAGCCTTGAGCAACCGGCTGAGCCGGGGTTACGCTTGGGCAAAATTGTGGATGCAGGGCGCATCAGCTTTAACTTGGGCACCGGCCGACTAGTGAGCGAAGAGGGCTCGGGGGTGGATCTCTCCGCTGCCAGGGCCGATTTTGATGTGCTCACCGCTGGCGGTTATCAGCGCCAACCGCGCGCGGGCAATGCAGGCACCTTAGAGCTGACGCTCAGCCAGGGGCTTATTTGGCAAAGTCACATAAAGGCCCTGAGCTATCGAAGCCTCGGCGGCAAGGGGGCGGGTGTCAGTATCAATATGCAGTCAGAGCTGAACTTGGGCTTTTCCCCGCGCAATGATGAAAAATTCCCCCTGCTGGCGCGCGGGATAGACCTGTACGCAGCGCGCAGGCAAAACCTGCTGGATGGCCTGGCGTTTGGCGACGACCTGCCCACCCATGTGATGCTGGTGGATGGCGAACAGGCGCAACTGTTTGGGCGCGCTGCGCTCTTTGCCGAGGACATCAACCAATGGAATTTGGATGATCTCGCGCTCAACACTACAGCGAGCTTTATCGACGCCAATAACCAACAGAGAAACGCCTTCGCATACCTGAGTTTTCAGGAGTCCATGGGGCTTAATTTGGCTAATCGGTTAAATCTCGACAGCCAAGACCTGCGCATTCTCAACGGCTCCGACGTGACGCTCGCGGCCGCCTGGTTGGCCTTAGGCGAATCCTTTGGCAATGCGCCGCACAACCTGGATAAGCCGCCCGTCGGCGAGGGCAGCCTGACCCTGGCAGGCCGCGAGCTGGAATTGGCAGGCAACCTGCGTATCACTGGTGCTGCCCAAACGAGCCTGTTTAGCCAAGGCAGCTTCTTAGCCCATGGCGCCCTGCCGGTGGAAAATTCAACCCCCGCTGAGAAGCCCGCAACCCTCAGCAGTAATGGCGATATCAGCCTGATCAGCAGCATCCTCTACCCTGGCACCCGCTCCAACATCACCATCGAAAGCACCGCCCCGGCGGGCACGGTGGAAATTGCCAGCAACGGCCAAGCCGCGCCCAAGGTGCTCAGCGCAGGCGGCAGCTTGAGTGTTAAGGCTCACCAGATTGAAATCAGCGGTGTCATCAGCGCGCCGTTTGGCACGGTTAATTTAGAGGGCACGGATGTGCACCTGGCGGCCAGCGCGCAAGTGAATGTCTCTGGCGACAACCAGCTGATCCCCTTCGGCTCCATCATAGGTAACGACCTCGACTGGCTCTATAGCCTCAACCCGAACAACACCAGCGCGGCCACCAGCCTGATTACCAACACCCCGGCTAAACAGGTGAGCATCAAGGCCGAGCGTATTGTGATGGACGAAGGCAGCCGCATTAACCTCGCCGGCGGCGGCGACCTGTTGGGCTATCAATTCGCCCCCGGCCCCACCGGCAGCCAAGATGTACTGGCCACCAGCAGCCTTACCGAAGGCTTTGCCCTGCTGCCTGCGGGCAACTTTGTCGCCTACGACAGCGCCCTGCAGGGGCAGGATGCTATCCCGACCGGCAGCCGCATCACCCTCAGTAACAACCCACTGCTGCCCGCTGGCGACTACTACCTCTTGCCCTCGCGCTACGCCCTATTACCCGGCGCCTATTGGGTGAAACCCACCGGCAAGCTGGCCGCCCCCGGTAGCAGTTTTGTGTTGCCTGATGGCGGCGTCACCCTGACCGGCCAGCTGGGCCAGGCTCATACCGCTATTCACAGCAATGATTGGCAGGGCTTTACCTTCTATAAAAGCCGCACCGATGGCAAAAGCGCCGAAGTCCTGGCCCCCAACGGCATGGCCAACTACAAGCTGCGCGTGAGTGACAGCTTCTTTAGCGCACGTGAGGCGGTAGCCAACCTGCCCCACGCGGCGGATGCGGGCAGCCTGGTGCTAGATGCCCAGAAAGCTCTGCGCCTCACCTCCGGTATTAACGGCCAGGTAAGTGCAGGCCAGCTGGGCGCGCGGGTGGATATTCTCGGCGACGACATTCACTTAGTGGCGCAGGTAAACCCCAGCGATAAGGGCCTTAGCCTACTGGCGGAGGATCTTTCCAAACTGCAGGTGGGCTCGACGCTGATTGGCGGGCGGCGCGACGACGCCAAACCCGGCCAGATTCAGGTGAGCGCTAAAACCCTCAGCGTGGAGGAGAACGCCAAGGTGAGCATGCCTGCGGTGGTGTTGGTGGCTGAACAAGAAGTGCGGGTAAAAACCGGCGCCGAGCTGACGGCTACGGCCGCACCAAGCGCATCAGCTGCCGCCGCTATAACACTTGATAAGCCCGCCGCCTTGCTGCGCCTGGCGGGGGAACAGGCCTCTGTGCAGGCGCCCGCAGGCCTCGACGCCAGTAAACTGAACCTCGCGCAGGGCGCGCGGCTAAAGGGCAATGCGCTCTTGGCCAGCGCGGGCGCCACCGAGCTTAACAGCACCCTAGCGCTCAACGCAGGCGGCGCGCTGAGTATGCAGGGCGCCAATATTCAGCTGGGCGGCGCCAAGCCCGCCGCATCGGGCAGTGCAGCTGCGAACAGCAACGGAGGCGCGGCCAACTGGCTGTACTTCGCCGACGACTTTTTCAGCGGCCTCAATCTTAAAGATGTCGCCCTCGCCGCCAGAGAGCAGATGCGCTTGGCCGACGGCTTCAACCTCAGCGCGAGCAACCTGAGCCTGAGTGCGCAGAGCCTTCAGCGTACCGCAGGCGAAAATAGCCTTCAGCGTGCCGAAGGCGAAAATAGCCTTGAGCGTGCCGAAGGCCAGAATAGCCTTCAGCCTGCAGAAGGCACTAACAGCCTTGCGCAGGCCGCCGGTAAAAATGCCGCCAGTGTCAACCTCAAGGCCGACAACCTCAGCCTGACGGGCACAACAACAGCCGCGCCCCTAGGCTTGCCCAGTGCAGCAACGGATACAGCTGTGCTGAATATCGAAGCCCAGCACATCAGCCTCGGCACAGCGGCAGACCCTAAGGCCAGCAGCAACCCCGCGCGCAGCCTGGCCATTAATGGTTTTAGCCAGGTGAATATCACCGGCAGTGCGGGTATCAGCGGCCAGGGCGCCAGCGAGCTTAGGGTAGAGGGCGATTTGAACCTCACCGGCAGCCTCGCCACCCTCAAGCAGGGCGATTTAAGCATCCATGCCAGCGGCCTACTGGCCACCGCGCAAAGCAGCCAGCCGCATGCGAGCAGCGCGGCGGCGGGCCTCGGCGGGCGTTTGCGCTTGAATGCGGATGAACTAAGCATCGCCAGCCAACTGCAGGCCGCCTCCGGCCAGGTGCAGCTTGAAAGCCTGGGCGCTATTCACCTGCAGGCGGGCGCGCGTTTGGATGTGGCGGGCGTTAGCCGCGCGTTTGGCGAGCGCACCCTGTACACCCCCGGCGGCAGCCTCAGCCTCACCAGCCGCAGCGGCTCCATCGCTATGGCCGAATCGGCTCAGCTGTTATTCGGCGCCCAAGCGGGCAAAGAGCAGGGCGGCGGTGCGGGCAGCCTACTCATATCAGCGGCAGACGGTGCGCTTAGCCTCAAGGGCACGCTCAATGGCCGCGCACCCGGCACAGACGGCGCTGGCCAGTTACAGCTGGATGCTAAAGATCTCGGCCCTATGGGCGAGCTTGCCGCGCTGCTGGCCAGCAGCTTTAACCCCAGCAATAACCAAAGCCAACTAAGCCTGCGCCAGCGCCAGGGGGATATATCAATTGCCGCCGGGGCAACCTTTAACGCAGGGGCTATAGACCTTACCGCCGACCAAGGGGCTATTAACCTCGCGGGCAAGCTGCTCACTGAGGCTGGCCCCGTTGGCCTCTGGGCCAAGGGCGATATCAACCTCGCCGCCAGTAGCAGTATCGGCGCCCAGCAGATCAACCTCAGCAGCCAAAGCGGTGTAGTGACTGCCGCCAGCGGCAGCCAACTGAGCAAAGGCGCAGGCGCTAAACTCGGCCAACTCACCCTCACCGCCAGCGAGCAGGGCCTATTGGGCTCGCGCCTAGAGGCAAGCACCGAGGGCTGGAACCTCAATGCCGAACTCTGGCTGCGCGAGGAAGTGGCGGATGGCTTTGTGAACCTCGCCCAGTTGCAGGCTATGAATCAAACTGCGGAAGCCTTTTTAGCCGCTAACCCCGATCTGTATGCCGCCCTTACCCCCGGCCAAACAACCCAGGGCGGCCTCAGCCTGCACGCCGAGTTGTACAGCAGCGGCGATATACATCTGGCCGAACACCTGGATTTAAGCACCTGGCGCCTGGGGAAAACCCCAGCGCCCGTGAACACCGCAGCGCAGAGTGCAGCAGGTGAGGGCGCGGCAGTTGCCGAAGGCCTTGCCCCAGATGTGGCTAACACCGCTGCCAACCCAGGCCGCGCCGGGCGCCTGAGCCTGCGCGCAGGCGGCGATCTCTACCTCGACTACTCCCTCAGCGACGGCTTTACAGCCGACACCAGCAATTGGGGCAGCCAGTTCCTCAATGCCGATGGCCTGCCCTTAGACGCGCTGATGAGTGAAGACTCCAGCCATATCAGCCTGATCAGCGGTGCTGACCTCACCAGTAGCAATAGCCTTAATACCCTGGCCAAGCAGGGCGATGCGGGCGGCCTGCACCTAGCCGATGGCGTCACCCTGCGCACCGGCACGGGTGATATCAACATAGCCACCCAGGGTGATTTAAAAATGGCCCAGACCGGCACCGCCACTATTTACACCGCAGGCAAAACCCAGATGCGCCAGTATGCGGGCAGCGACGAGGCCCTGCCGGATTACGGCACGGTGCATCCTTACGCTGTGAATGAGAACGTATTGGCCGATTCGCCCATACCGACTTCATTGCTCATCAATAAGGTGTATTACCCGGAAGCCGGTGGCGCCATCAACGTTCGCACCGGCGGCAATATTCAGGGTTCTAAAAGCCATCAGTTGGTCAATGAATGGCTGCACCGAGCGGCGGGCACCTTTTTGTTGGCGCAGGACCCAGTCAGCGACCCCAGTGACTTAAGTTCTGCAGTGACACGCAAAATTACCACCTGGGGAATCGGCTTTCAGGATTTCAGCCAGGGTATCGCCAGCCTGGGCGGCGGCAACCTCAACATCCACAGCGGCGGCAGTATCAATGACCTCGCTGTTTCTTCCGCCAATACCGGCAAAGCCGTGGGCGAGGGGCTGAATAACCAGGTGCAGCAAAGCCAAAGCGGCGCGGTATCCATCCAGGCAGTAGGCGATATCAACTCCGGCCGCTGGTATGGCGCCAACAATAGTTTTGAAGTGACTAGCCTTGGCACTATGGGAAAAACGGCGGGCGAGTTAGCTGCGGTAATTGGCCTTGGCGATGCGCCGGTAAAGCTTACGGCTACCGGGGACTTGGCGGTGGAAGCGGTGTTTAACCCGACATTGGTACGCATGGGATATCAGCAGCTTGGCAGCAACCCGGAGTCTGCTCGAAGTTTGGCGGCAAATTATTTTAGTGTGCAAAATCTTTTCTCCAGTTTTGGAGACAACAGCGCCATTAGTTTTGCGAGTTTAACGGGTGATGTATCACTGCTTAACAGTCAGGAGATTAAAAATAATTCGTATCTCTCTGAAATGAAAAACATGCAGATTATAACGGAGACCAGCCTAGAGCCCGGCATTAATTTGTTCCCCGGAACTGCTAATGTTGTCAGCTTCAGCGCTAATATTAATTTGGGCACTGGCCTACAGTTGGCACCGCAGAAAAATGGGCAATTTCAGTTGGTGGCCAACGGGAGTTTACTTGCCAGTAAAGACTCACAGGTTGAAATTAACCAGATTGATTTGCTGCCGGAACAATATGGCACGATTGCCAACCCGTTGGAAAAAGAGCTTTTTATTAGTGCGTTGAGTGATTTGTGGAGCGCAGGTAGCGACTTCTCCTTGATGGGCACAAAAAACCATAGCGCCCAATCAGTTTATCGCGCCGATTCAATGAATAACTGGATTTATACTGCTACGGGCGACATCACAAAATCGGGCGTATCAGCCTCTAAATTTGTAATCGCCAGCGCAAAAGGTTTGGATGTTTATGCTGGGCGTGATCTTGCAGACACCTCCTTGATTTTTCATCATCAAGATGCCTCACAACATTCCAGCATCACCACCGGTGGTGATCTAGTGTTTCGTGAAAGTCGAGATATTAGTAACAGACTGAAAGAGGATAAAGGCAGTGGAGTTCTTGTATTAGGAGCTGGGAGCTTGCGAATTCAGGCGGGTAAAAATATTTCGCTTGGTACGTCCGATGGAATTTCATCCCTCGGACAAGGAGAAACAGATACAAACGGTGCGTTAACACAGTTAAACCCTTATCTTCCCGACAAAGCCGCCGACCTGTTTATCTCCGCTGGTGTAAATAAAAACCCCAGCTACAGCAGCGTAATTACCCAATACCTGGGCAAACCTGTAGCGCAAGGAAAAACTTTTATTGAGCTTATAAGTGATGCCAGCCCCGAACGCTTAATAAGCGAACTTAATTTGGTAATAACACAACCGGTTAAAACCCTTGAAGAAGCCCGCAACCAGCTGAGCAAATTACCCCTCTGGCAACAGCAACAAGTAGCCTTAGGGGCAACTCGTTTAACCAATACCGCCGCAACACCCAATTACAGCCGAGAGCTCGTGGCCTATGTGACCAGCGCAAGCTTTGATGCGCGGGCCCTGCAAAATGCGCTAAACGCAGAATTAGGCCTTGCACTGAATGACGCACATACAGTGCAAAATGCATTGGCGGCCCTGCCGATTGAGCGACAACACAGCATAGCGCTCAAAGCGCTGGGCGATGGCAGCAGCACGCTGGCGCGCAACTTCCTCGATACACTGGTGCTGAGCGAAATCCGCCAGGGCGGTGAGGCGGCAATTCGCCAAGGCTTAAAACGCGCCGACCCAGAAGGGTATGAGCGCGGCTACGCCGCCTTAGCCACTCTCTATCCAGGTATCGCCAAGGACAATAACCCCTGGATCGGCAGCCTCGCCATGGATAACACCAAAATCCGCACCAGCGCTGAGGCAGACGTGAATATCCTATTGCCCGGCGGCAATTTTGAAGTGGGCCTGGAAACGCCCACACTTGAAGCTGCGGATCGATCTATCGGCTTGGTTTTAGGCAGCTACGGCGACATCAACGTCGCCGCCGCAGGCTCCATCAACGTCAACAAATCCCGCATCTTTAACCTCGGCGGCGGCGATGTCATGCTCTGGTCCTCCTATGGCGACGTAGACGCCGGTAAAGGCGCCAAAACCGCCCTCAGCGTGCCGCCTCCCAAGGTGCAAATCGACCCCAATACCGGCGCCAGCCGCTTAGTCTTCCCGCCTGCGGTAGCCGGTAGCGGCATCCAAGCCACCAACCCCGCCCCTAGCAACGACCCGCGCGCGGCTATAAGCGACGGCGCCGACGTGTTGCTCTTTGCCCCGGCGGGCATAGTGGATGCTGGCGATGCGGGCATTAGCTCCACCGGCAATATCCTGGTGGGCGCCCTGGAATTTGTCGGCCGCGATAACGTGGCGGGCAACGTCACCATCTCGGTAGCCTCCGACACCTCGGTTGCTCTTCCTGCGGGTGCGGGCAGCGTCGGCAACGACGCTGCCCAATCCGCCGAAAAAGCCGCCGACAACGCCACGGGCAGCCAAAAAGAAGAGAAAAAACTCGCCTATTTGACCATCGAATTATTGGGCACAGGCAACGACGATGAAGAAGACGAAGAGGAAAAACGCAAAAAACGCACGAATTAAATACCCGTCTTACAACGCACAATGGGTATTCCTAAGAGTCTTGAATGGTGATTATCTTTAATCGGGGATTTGTACATCCCCAGGGGCGCCCCCTACGCAATGTCATTACGTTAAGCGTTTTGGTGTTGCTACCTCAATTAAATTGACTCGTAGCCCGGATTAAGCGCAGCCTAATCCGGGGTATTTCGATGAAAACCCGGACTGCGTTTCACTTCATCCGGGCTACGCCAGAGGGCAAAAATCCTTAACTTAATGACACTGCGACCCATAAAAAAGGCCAGCATTATGCTGGCCTTTTCTATTAACTTACCGATGCACTTTTATTTGGTTTTGTGATCAAGCGGTGCACTTCCAGTTACGGGTACGTATTTATAAGTATCCAAATTAATACGCCCTTTGGCTTTGTAATACACATCGTGTACGCCCTTAAGGCCGGATAATTTCACTGCTTGGGTGGTGAATTTGGTTAAATCACCGGTGGCTTTAACTGGAATAACCGCCGCAGGTGCATTTTTAACATCATCTAAAATCACCTCAATTTTGCCATCGGCAGCGGCCGCTACGCGCAGTTCTATACCTTCTGCACCCGCGCCAAAATCAACCTTGGCCACTTTAATCCAGCTATTATCCGTAAAGGCAACGGCCAAAGCCTCACTAAAACGCTCCACCTCAATGCCGCCGGATTCTTTTTCCAAGGTTTCCGCTTGCACTAAAGTGTACGGATTAAAGTTTTTAAGTTGTGGCACACCTTCGCGGCTTGGATTTGCACTCATGCTGCCATCGGCGCCGAAACTTAATAAATCGACGTTAACTGAGCGTTGGTAATCACTTTTACCGCGTTCGTTGGAAATGGCGCGGTTGTGGTAAAAAATGTACCACTGGTTGCCCCATTGAACAATGGATTGGTGATTATTGTTGCCATTATCCTCCCAAGGGTTAGGAATCACCGTACCCCTATGTTTAAAGCCGGAAGTGGGCTTATCACTCGTCATATAATCGATGCGAATTTTGCTATCGGGGTCGGTTGAGTAGGAGTAATAATAAATTCCGTTGCGCTTAATCACATAGGGCGCTTCAAAAAAGTACGGTGGTTCAATGGTAATAGCTGAGCCTTTTACACTTTTAAAATCACTGCTCACTTCAATAACGCGTCCATTACCTGGCCCGCCACCGCCACCGAAATATACATAGGCGCGGCCGTCGTCATCAATAAATACACCTGGGTCAAACAGCCATTTCACATCGGCATTCGGTGTTTTGCGGTCAATTAAAGGTTTGCCTAAATAATCCTTATAAGGGCCTTCGGGTTTATCGGCTACAGCCACACCAATGGCATCAGCGCCATCAGGGAAAAACAAAAAATATTTATTATCTTTTAATACCCAATCTGGCGCGTAGGCTAATTTGGCCCACTTAGTATCTTTGCGCACATTAAACACAATGCCGTGGTCCTGCCAGTTCACCATATCGTCACTGGAAATCAGGTTGTAATCCACCAGGCTGCTGTAATCGGTAGCGTTATCTTGGTCGTGGCTGGTAATGACATACATGCGGCCATTAAATACCCGCGCTGCTGGGTCAGCTGTATAGGTGTGGGAAATAATTGGGTTACCAGCGTGGCTTAGGGTGGTAATTCCTAGTGCAGAAATACAACCCATCAATACCTGACTGATTTTAGTGCGGAGGGAATGTGCACGCTGAAAGCGTAAACGCGGGGAAATATTCATCGTATTCTCGACCGTTTTTTATCGTGGATTTTGGGGGTGTAACTACGCACTACACCCGGCGCCCAATTGCACCTTAGGTGGTTATTATCACTTGCCTGCCACCTAAAGCGAGGTGACTGAGTCTACAGCTAGAGTGATTAAAATTTGACCTAATTCGCAGATAGGTCAGACAATATAACAGACGGTTAGATATAAGCCAAAAATCCACCTTTCTTTCGCCATTAGGATCTAAGAGCTAATTTTCAGTAAACGCTGTTGATCCACGTAATTGCGAACGAATGGTCGAGCTTAAAGCGATTTTGACATTATCCTTGGGGCTAAGATGCCGAGGGTTTGAGTCTATCTAATCCCTAAAATCACGCGCGCGAAGGTAGCTTATAAATTGATTGTTGCTGTCAGCAAAAACTGATGACGGGCTGCACAATAATTAATATTCGTACATCTTACTGTGCCGAAGGCCGAGCAGTTTTTACCTCCTAATAAAATGCAGTTGTCAGAATTTTTATTGTGTACCGGTGCTGCTCATTTTTGGATGCAGAATTTTAATGCCATTAATTGCTCGCAGTGAAAACGAGCTAATGGCTAACCCTGTTTTTAATATTCATTTATTAACCCGGCCAGTTTTGGTGCCGGGTTAATCGCACGCTTGCCTGTGTGCAGTTGCCCCAGCACATGCCTCATAGTTTTTATCGCCGTTGAGTAAACGCTTTTCAAGCCATTAGTGATTAGCCAAATAGTTTGCATGAGTGTATTTTTTAAAAATTGACGATTCTCGGTAAAAAGCTGCTGATTAGTTTTGTAAATAAACAGTCAGAAGTAAAACATTCTTGCCTGCGCGAGAGAAATTTACAGGCTGAGTGGTTTGCTTCTTTGCAGAATTTTAAGGTTGCGCCTGTATAGGCATGCCTATGCTGGTTGAACACACGCAGGGCCATAGGCTTAAGACTGCCACCTGCGCCGACCAAACAAGCCGCTGGGTTTGTGCGCTGCAATACACCGGCATCGGCGGGTTTTACGCGCATGGAAGCCTTTTGCCATCAAGGTTAAATACCATTTGACCAACCTAGGCGTGGACTGCTTATACTGCAGTGCAAAATGCTCACATTGTTGTTATGAGGCCGCCTATGTCTATTCAGCCCCGCGTCGTCTCCAAGCTGTTGGTTGCCAACCGCAGTGAAATTGCTATCCGCGCTATGCGTGCGGCGGCGGAAATGGGCATCACCACGGTGGCCATTTACTCCCAAGAAGACCGCTTCGCCCTGCACCGCTTTAAATCCGACGAAAGTTATTTGGTGGGGCAGGGCAAAAAACCCATCGCCGCCTATTTAGACATAGACGACATCATCCGCGTGGCGGTGGATGCCGGGGTAGATGCCATTCACCCCGGCTATGGGTTCCTGTCGGAAAACCCAGATTTTGCTGATGCCTGCGCCCGTGCAGGCATTATTTTTATCGGCCCCAGCCCCGATGTAATGCGCACCCTCGGCAACAAGGTGGCCGCCCGCAAAGCCGCCGAGGCCGCTGGTGTGCCAGTGATGCCCGCCTCAGGGCCGCTACCTGCGGATATTGAACAGTGCAAACAGATCGCGAACAGCATCGGCTACCCCTTTATGCTCAAAGCCAGCTGGGGCGGCGGCGGACGCGGTATGCGGGTGCTGGAAAACGAGGCGGATTTAATCGCCCTGGTGGATGTGGCCCGCCGCGAAGCGCAAGCGGCCTTCGGCAACGACGAAGTTTATTTAGAAAAACTCGTGCGCAACGCCCGCCATGTTGAGGTGCAAATCATCGGCGACCTGGCGGGCAATGTGGTGCACCTGTTCGAGCGCGATTGCAGCATGCAGCGGCGCAACCAAAAAGTGGTGGAGCGAGCGCCAGCGCCTTATTTGGATGCGGCCACCCGCCAGCACCTGTGTGATTGCGCTCTGCGGCTTGCCCGCCAGGTGGGTTATTCCTGCGCCGGTACGGTGGAATTTTTATTAGATGCCGATACCAACCAGGCTTATTTTATCGAGGTAAACCCGCGTATTCAGGTGGAGCATACGGTCACCGAAGAGGTCACCGGGGTGGATTTAATTAAGGCGCAAATTCGCCTCGCGCAGGGTTATTTAATTGGCACTGCTGAGAGCGGCGTGCCCGCGCAAGCGGATATTCAGCTTTCCGGTTTTGCCGTGCAGTGCCGGGTGACCACCGAAGATCCGGAAAACGGCTTCACGCCGGATTACGGCCGCATAGAGGCCTACCGCAGCGCGGCCGGGTTTGGCATTCGCCTGGACGCAGGCACCGCTTACCCAGGTGCGGTGATCACGCCCTATTACGATTCCCTGCTGGTAAAAGTCACCGCCTGGAGCCGCGAATACCACGACTCGATTGCCAAGATGGATCGCGCCCTGCGGGAATTTCGCGTGCGCGGGGTGACCACCAATTTAAATTTCCTCGTCAATTTAATTAACCACCCAAGCTTTGCTGAAGGCACTTACTCCACCCGTTTCATCGACCAAACCCCCGAGCTGTATAAGTTCGCCAAAAAACGCGACCGCGCCAGCCGCCTATTGCGGTATGTGGCGGAGGTGAGTGTGAACGGCCACCCGGATGCGATTGGCCGCCCCGGCCCCGCCAGCCGAGCCCCGGCCCCGCTGCCCTCCGTTGCGCCGGGGGTGATTTTGCCCGGCAGCAAAGACCGCTTAAACGAACTAGGCCCCGCCGCCCTCGGCCAGTGGATGCGCACTCAGCAACAGGTGTTGATCACCGATACCACCATGCGCGACGCCCATCAGAGCCTGCTCGCCACCCGCATGCGCACCCATGACATGGTTAGTATCGCGCCCTATTACGCCAGCCTCTTGCCGGAACTCTTCAGTTTGGAGTGCTGGGGCGGCGCCACCTTTGATGTGGCCATGCGTTTTTTGCAGGAAGACCCCTTCGGCCGCCTGCACCGCTTGCGCAAAGCCGTGCCGAATATTCTCCTGCAAATGCTCCTGCGCGGCGCCAATGGAGTGGGTTACACCAGTTACCCGGATAACGTAGTGAAGTTTTTTGTCCGCCAGGCCGCTGAGTGCGGGGTGGACGTGTTCCGCGTCTTCGACAGCCTCAACTGGGTGGAAAATATGCGGGTGGCCATGGATGCGGTGATTGATACGGGTAAATTCTGCCAGGCCACCCTCTGTTACACCGGCAACATGCTGGCCGGTGGCGCCAACAAATACGACCTCAACTATTACCTGCAGATGGCCAAGGAGCTGGAAAAAGCCGGTGCCCACGGCCTGGCGATTAAGGATATGGCCGGTGTGGCCCGCCCCGCCGCCATCAAACAACTGGTGACGGCCCTGCGCCAGGAGGTGGGCCTGCCGATTGCCTTTCACACCCACGACACCTCCGGCATAGGCGCCGCCTCCATACTCGCCGCCATTGAAGCCGGGGTGGATAGCGTGGATGCCGCCATGGACGCCTTCAGCGGCCTCACCTCCCAGCCCAACCTAGGCTCCATCAACCAGGCCCTGCGCGATACCGACCGCGCCACCGGCCTTGCCGTGGAGCCGGTGCAGGCCATCAGCGATTATTGGGAGGGCGTGCGCAAGTATTACACCGGTTATGAAAGTGAAATCCGTGCAGGCACCGCCGATGTCTACCGCCACGCCATGCCCGGTGGCCAATACACCAATCTGCGCGAGCAGGCCAGAAGCCTCGGCATAGAGCACCGCTGGGACGAAGTGGCCGAAGCCTATGCCCAGGTCAATCAGTTATTCGGCGACATAGTAAAAGTAACCCCCACCTCCAAGGTGGTAGGCGATATGGCGCTGATGATGGTGACCCAAGGCTTAAGCCCCGACGATGTACAAAACCCGACGCGGGAAATTAATTTCCCGGAATCCGTGGTGCAATTATTTCGCGGCGATTTAGGCCAACCGCCCGGCGGCTTCCCGCCCGATTTAAGCAAAAAAGTCCTGCAGGGCGAAACGCCGCGCAGCTTGCGCCCCGGCGCAGAATTGCCGGATGCCGACCTCGCCGCTGTACGCAGCGATGCCGCCGCTAAAGTGGGCTTTGAACTGAACGACTGGGCGCTGGCTACCTATTTAATGTATCCCAAGGTATTTACCGATTTTGCCAAACAATTAGATTTATACGGCGATGTATCCGTGCTTTCTACACCGGTATTTTTCTACGGCATGGATCTGCGGGAAGAATTTTCCGTCAGCATCGAAAAAGGCAAATCCCTTATGGTGCGTTTATTGGCCATCAGCGAGCCGGACCACGAGGGATTTAGAAAAGTATTTTTTGAATTAAACGGCCAGCAGCGCATAGTCAAAGTATTGCAAAAAGGCCTGGAAAGCCAAGCCCAATCCCACCCCAAAGCCGAAGAGGGCAACCCTCACCATGTGGCGGCGCCTATGCCGGGGTTAATTATTAGTGTGTCGGCTATGGCAGGCCAAAAAGTCGAGCGCGGCGATGCCTTAGTGTCTATTGAAGCGATGAAAATGGAATCTATTATTCGCGCCGAGCGCGCCGGTGTGATTAAAAATGTGCTGGTAAAAATGGGCACAGTGGTGGATGCCAAGGATTTATTGGTGGAATTTGCTTAACACGCAATAAAAGTGAGAGTGAAGTAGGGCGCACCTAGGTGCGCCTTTTTTATGCCTGTATATTTTTAAGGGCATCTCTGGGGATTCAATTTTCGTGATGATCGCAAGGCATTTTCGCACGGACGACTGCATGGATGCAGGAGGTAGGGCGACGCAGGATGCCAAAGCCGAAGAAGGGATTTTATGCGGTATAAATGACCGGCTGAGCACGAAAAAACGTAAGCGAGGGCGCGAAAAGTGGATTTCCGGAGGTGCCCTTAAAAGTCTGTCAAATGCCCGCCAGCTATTAAACCTGTCAGCTATTAGCTGCGCACAGTCCGCAACTTGGAGTTGACTTTAATCACACAACGAGTGAAATACGTAAATTTACGTATAGCCACGCTTTTGCCGTAAATATTAGTCTCCTGCGCAACCTACCCTTAACTACAACTATAAGAGTTCGCCATGAGCATAAGCATCCCAAGCCCAGCGCTAAACAGCGCCGCTAAACTATCTAGCCTGCTATGGATAGCATTCGCCTGCGGTTGTATGGACGCCAATATACATTTTGATGCCGGTACACAAGGTAACATCAGCGTGCAGGAAAATACCCGCGCCAGCGTGTGGCATGCCACCGCTCGGGTGGGGGATTCACGTTTGGGTATTAGCTATAAACTTGCCGGTACGGATGGCCAACTATTTAGCATTGATCAGGCCACGGGGGATGTGTATTTCAAAACGGCCCCTGATTTTGAGCAGCCGTTGGATGCGGATAAAAATAATGAATATCGTATTGAGGTTGAGGCCAGCCACAATGGGCAGGTGGCCGTGCAAACCGTTTTTATTACCGTTTATAACGTCACCAATCCGCAAATTGAATTGGTCTCACCTAAGTTGTACGAAAATATTGGCGCTGGCACCGATAAACAGGTTGCCATTCAGGTGCAATTTATCGATGCCGAGTCACGCGCCGTGTTAGACGGCGATTCTGTGGTTGTAAATGCAACCCGACTGCAACGGGATGCAAATAACCCACAATTATGGAATGGCACACTCACAGTGCCAGAAGGTGGTATAGAGCTTAAAATGTATGGCACTTTTGAAGGCGATATTGCAATTAGGTCCACTGGAGAATTGTTAAATAAAGCCAATGCCATCAGCCTTACCAATTTAGCAGTGAATCCTTCCACCTATCTGCTGACCTACGATGAGCAGCAGGGGGCAGTGGGTAAATTAAATCTGTCTAATCTTGCGTGGCAGACTTATGTGGTAAGTTCTGTTTTAAAAAATAGCCCAGGTGTTTTTGATTTTAATTCGGCTCAACAGCATTTCTACGCTGCGGTTGAAAAAAATGTATACGCAGTTGATATAAAAGGTTCAGTTCCACAAGGGTTTTTGGCCGGTTGTTTCACCGATCCTACATTTCACCCGCTCAGTCTGGTGTATGACTTGCGGCAAAAACGTATTCTGCTTTTAACTCAACAAGTAATAAATGGTGCTGCACAGCTGCGCGTTATTTCCATGGCGACCGATGATAATAAAGGCTTGGTGGACGCGCGCGATCGAATCGAGGTCTGTTTTGCCCCTACCTATACCAACCTGTGGGATCTACCCAGTGCGACGCTTCCCGGCACCTTTAAACAATTTGCCCTACACCGTGAAAGCCGAACCCTAATTTTTGCCGATGAACGCATGCTCAATAATCAACCCATAACAGTTGTGCAGGGCTTTAGCGAAACAGGCGAAAAACGCTTTGAAGCGCAAGTAGGCCCGGATATTTCCAACCTGGCAGTCAATCAATCGGAGGGCGTTATTTACCTCGCCGAACGCCACAGCAGCGCAGCCGGTAAATTAAAAACCATTAATGTAAGCACAGGTGCGGTGGGTGATTTGCTCGTGAATTACACAACCAATCACATTGGTGCGTACACGGATCTGCGTATGGATAACCCAAATAAAATTGTCTACATAGCGGACGATGTCAGCGATAGCCTGTTTAAAATTGATTTGGGGACAAAAATTTTAAGCCCTATCGAGTACACGCAGCCTAATTTAGGAATCGAGTCCGAGTAGTCGATGCGGCATAAAATGCCGCAAGTCCCGCTAAAACAAGCAGATCCGCATATCCTCGCTCGTTTTAGTGGGACTAAGACACAATAGATCAGGACGATCAATTGTTTCGCCAGCTTAATGGCACGCCTTCCACCGATGAATTAAACCGCAGCCTACTAGGTAGAGCACCCCGCGCAAGATGGCTGGTGTGCGCAGCGCTTGAAATTTACCCCACAAGCCGCCAACCTAACGCCCCTAAGATTTTGAGGCTGTGTAATGCTCGGTTTTTTGCTCACCCGCCATTGGCGCGACACCCCCAGCGGCGTTTGCTTGGAATTTTGGTGGGCCACAGAGCAGGGGCCTGTGCTGACCGAAATACCCAACCAGGAAGTGGTATTTTTTGTGCCGCGTGATCAGATGCAGGCGATTGAAGAAACCCTTGCGCCCGTGGCCCAGTGGCGTATGGCACAGGTTCCCCTCAGCACGTTTACGCATCGGGCTATTAACGCCCTATATTTTAAGCAACACAAACAGGCGCGCCGCGCCCTAGGCCTGTTAACCGACGCCGCAATTGCCCATTGGGAGGCAGATATTCGCCCGCCGGAGCGCTTTTTAATGGAGCGCTTTATCACTGCCACCGCTTTAATTGAACCCAACAGCGATGGCCGCGTTCGCCTGCAGCACACAGCTGATCTCCATTACCGCCCGCACATGCGCTGTATTTCGTTAGATATCGAAACCAGCTTCGATGCGAAACAGCTGTATTCCATTGCGGTCTGGGGCGAGGATATACAGCGGGTATGGATGGTGACGCCGCCTGATGTCATTACCAATATTAAACATTCAGCTGATGTATCAATTATTTCACTGCATGATACTCGGCAACTCTTGACGGAGTTTTTGCAGTGGTTACAGGCGTACGACCCGGATATTGTAATCGGTTGGAACCTGGTGCAATTTGATTTATGGGTATTAGAGCAAATTGCCAAGCGCGAGCAGGTGCCCTGGCTGCTCGGTCGCAATAAACACGCTTGCCAGTGGCGGCAAGAAGAGGGCGAGGCGGGGCGGCGTTTTGTGGTTATTCCCGGCCGCCAGGCGTTAGATGGCATCGAATTATTAAAAGCGGCCAACTACAGTTTTAGCCGTTTTAATTTGCACACAGTTGCAAACGCGCTATTGGGCGAAGGTAAATTGGTACACAGCCAGCAACAGGCGCAGGATATTACCGATCTTTACTTAACTGACCAGCAGCAATTTGCTGCCTACAATTTAAAAGATTGCCAACTGGTGTGGGATATTTTTAACAAGCAGCAGTTGTTGGCTTTTGCCATGGAGCGCAGTGAGCTTACTGGTCTTTTGCTGGATCGCATCGGTGGCTCGGTGGCCGCGTTTGAATACAGTTATTTGCCGCGTTTACACCGGCAGGGTTTTGTGGCGCCTAATTTGGGGGAATTGCATTCGGATGTCATCAGCCCCGGCGGTTGGGTTATGGCCTCCAAGCCTGGCCTTTATCACAATGTGTTGGTATTGGATTTTAAAAGCCTATATCCGAGCATTATTCGCAGTTTTTTAATCGACCCCTGCGCCTTTTGGTTGGCGCAAAAAAATCAACCGGCTGATGCTGTGCCCGGCTTTAACGGCGCGTATTTTGCGCGCGAAGCGGCCATTTTACCGCAGATGATTGCAACCCTCTCCGCCGCCCGCGACGAGGCTAAACGCCATAAAAATGCGCCCTTGTCGCACGCCATTAAAATTATTATGAATTCTTTTTACGGCGTTTTAGGCTCTACGGGGTGCAGGTTTTTTGATCCGCGTGTGTGTAGCTCCATTACTCTGCGCGGCCATGAAATTATTCAAAAAAGTAAACACTGGATCGAGCAGCAGGGCCAGGCAGTAATTTATGGTGATACTGATTCGTTATTTGTTTGGTTGGAACAAAACGGCGGCCCACTGCAAACCCCCGAGCAGTGCCAGCAGATTGGGACAGAACTTGCGCGTGGGCTTAATCAGTGGTGGGCCGAGCAGTTGATGACACAGTGGAATCTAACCAGTGCGTTAGAAATTCAATTTGAAACTCATTTTAGCCGTTTTTTAATGCCCACTCTGCGCGGCGCTGATGTGGGTACTAAAAAACGCTACGCCGGTTTAATTAAGGATGCCAACGGCAGCCGTTTATTATTTAAGGGCTTAGAGTCGGTGCGGGCGGACTGGACACAATTGGCGAAAGATTTTCAAAACCAGTTGTACGAAAAAATTTTTACCGAGCAGGATTACGAGCAGTATATCCACGCCCTACTGCAGCAGGTAATGAAAGGTGAGCAGGATACCGCTTTAATATTTCGCAAACGCTTGCGCAGGCCCTTGGCGGGCTATCAAAAAACCACCCCGCCCCATGTACAAGCGGCGCGCAAGTTCCAAGCCTGGACGGGGCAAGAATTAAAACAGGGCGATTGGATTGATTATGTCATTACCGTCAACGGCCCAGAACCCTTGGGTGCCGATGAAGATTTTGCGCTGTTAAAAAGCCCTATCGATTATGAGTTTTACATCAACAAACAATTAAAGCCTATTGCCGATAGTATTTTGTATTTTCTCGGCACCAAAATGCAGGCCGGGCCTGCGCAGTTAACGCTTTTTTAGTGCGGTGGGTTTATTACCTCGGCATAAAAGCCCGCTGGACTAATAAATGCTGTAGCCAAGCCCACACTCGCTAAAAAGGTGTGCCGCGAATGTGGGTTTAGTTGTAAGCAAATAATTAGCGGCTAGCCAATTCCTCTTTCGCCTGCGCAATCGCAAACCGCACCTGATTGGGCGCTGTACCGCCGATGTGATCCCGCGCCGCCACTGAGCCTTCCAGCGTTAATACAGCAAACACATCGTCTTGTATTTCGCTAGAAAATACCTGCAATTCCGCCAGCGTCATTTCCGCTAAATCTTTTTGCGTTTGTACACCGAAGCCCACCGCTTTACCGACAATTTCATGCGCATCGCGAAAGGCTATGCCTTTGCGCACTAAATAATCGGCTAAATCGGTGGCAGTGGCAAAACCGCGTTGCGCCGCTTCGCGCATGACGGCTTTGCGCGGTTCAATAGCGGGGATCATGTCGGCGAAGGCGCGCAGGCAGTCGCGCACTGTATCCACCGTATCAAAAATTGGTTCTTTATCTTCTTGGTTATCTTTGTTGTAGGCCAAGGGCTGGCTTTTCATCAGAGTGAGTAGGGCAATTAAATGGCCGTTGACGCGGCCGGTTTTGCCGCGTACCAGTTCGGGCACGTCGGGGTTTTTCTTTTGCGGCATGATGGAGGAGCCGGTGCAAAAGCGGTCGGGCAAATTAATAAAATTAAATTGCGCTGAGGTCCAGAGAATTAATTCTTCGCTGGCGCGCGACAGGTGCGTCATCAGGATAGAGGCAAAACTGGTGAATTCGATGGCAAAATCCCGGTCGCTGACGGAATCTAAGGAGTTGCGGGTGGGGTGGTTAAAGCCCAATAACTCGGCGGTGTAATGGCGGTTAATCGGGTAGGTGGTGCCCGCCAGCGCGGCGGCGCCCAATGGGCTTTGGTTTAAGCGTTTGCGGCAGCCCATTAAACGGCCGTAGTCGCGGCTGAGCATTTCGTACCAAGCCATTAAATGGTGGCCGAAGGTAACGGGCTGCGCCGTTTGCAAATGGGTAAAGCCCGGCATGATGGTGTCGGTATTGGCCTCGGCCAGTTGCACTATACCCTGTTGTAAACGGGTAATTTCTTGGGCAATTACATCAATTTCATCGCGCAGATACAGGCGGATGTCGGTGGCCACTTGGTCGTTGCGGGAGCGGCCGGTGTGCAGTTTTTTACCGGTAATACCGATGCGGGCGGTGAGCACCGATTCGATATTCATATGCACATCTTCAAGCTCAACGGACCAGTTAAATGTACCGGCTTCAATTTCACTTTGAATGTCGGTTAAGCCCTGAATAATCGCGTCGCGCTCAGCGTCGCTTAATACACCCACGGAGGCCAGCATACGGGCGTGGGCTATAGAGCCTTGAATGTCCTGGCGGTACATGCGTTTGTCGAAGGTGACTGAAGCGGTAAAGCGCTGCACAAAGGCATCGGTGGCTTCGCTAAAACGGCCACCCCAAAGGGTGCTAGTGGATTGTGATGAGTCGCTCATAGGGCTCCTGAGGTCGGCGGTGGGCGCAAAAAGCGGCTATTATCCGCTACTTTGCCGCTAAACCCCAGTCCGCAGCGCAGCGCGCAACGGCATTGGCGTTGTGTGCGGTTTGATGAACCTGTTGAGGAGTAGATCTGTGTCTGCAGTTACCCGCTCGCCGCTGCACGCTAGCGTACAGGGCGATTTTTTGCCGAACCTGTGTACGCTCGAAGCGGTATTTCGCCTGGTGATTCTCGGTGAGTTATTGGCTTTAGCCCTAGTGCTGGCGGATTTAGGAGTGAAAGATTTTGATCTGGCGGTGTTTGGCATGCTGAGCCTGATGGTGCAGTGGGTGGTGCTGGTCAGTGCCGCCGGGCTCTGCCGCCTGGCGCCTTGGTTTCGCAAGTTAAAACCCTGGCAGTCAACCCTGCTCGCCTATGTGTGGATTTTAAGCGCCTCCACTGCCATTGGTTTTACCGCGCTGTATCTGCAGGCGGAGAGTTTAAAACTGCTGTGGCCGAGCCTGGCTACCCAAATTCTAATTACGCTGGTGATTGCCGGGGTCGCCCTGCGCTATTTCTATGTACAGCAGCAATTACAAGAGCAGACCAAAGCGGAGCTGCGGGCGCGGATACAGTCCCTGCAGTCGCGCATTCGCCCGCACTTTCTATTTAATAGTATGAACTCTATCGCCAGCCTGATTGCTATAGACCCAGAGCGAGCGGAGGCGATGGTGGAGGATCTATCCGATCTATTTCGGGCCAGCTTAAGTGAACCGGGTTTAATCCCGCTGGCGAAGGAATTGGATATTTGTCACCGCTTTGTGCGCATCGAACAAACCCGCATCGGCGAGCGCTTAAAAATGGTGTGGGAGATAGACCCGGCGGCCTTGGAGGTGAAAATTCCCAGCCTGCTCCTGCAACCCTTGATCGAAAATGCCATCTACCACGGCATAGGCCCACTGCCCGAAGGGGGCGAGGTAAAGGTGAGTGCGCGGATAGAAGGGGATCAATGTTGGCTGGAAGTCAGCAACCCCCTGCCGGACCCGAACACCCTCAACACCAAGGGCAATGGCTTAGCCCTGGAAAACATCCACCGCCGTTTAAGTGCCTATTTCGCAGGTAAAACGGGCTGGCAGACACAAATTGACCAGGGGCGCTATGTTTTGTGCGTGCAGTTTCCGGCCAAAATCACGGAAAGCGCCTAAACTCTAGAAGTCCGTGCGGTTACCTCAGTAGCCTTAACCTGTGCCTTAAGAACAGCGTGAGTGATTTAATCTATGCATGTGTTGGTTGTCGATGATGAGCTGTTAGCCCGCCAACGGGCGATGCGTATGATTGAATCCCTCGATGATTACGAGGTGGTCGGCGAAGCGGGCAACGGCCAGGCCGCCCTGGCTGCGATTGCCGATTTAGACCCGGACATAGTCTTGCTTGATATACGTATGCCCGGCGAGGACGGACTGGAAGCCGCACGTAAAATCGCTGAAATGGATGAACCGCCCGCGATTATCTTTTGCACCGCCTACGATGAATACGCCCTTGAGGCGTTCGGCACCCTAGCGGTGGGTTACTTGCTCAAACCCTTGCAAAAAGATGCACTTAAAAATGCACTGGAAAAGGCCCGCAGGCTCAATAAGCTGCAGCGCTTGGAGCTGCCGGAAGCGGAGACTGCCCCACGCGAAGCTGCACGCAAGCACATTGCTGCTAAGACACGGCGCGGCGTGGAGCTGATTTTGATCGACGATATCAGCAGTTTCGTCGCCGATCAGAAATACGTCACAGTGCGCCACAAGGGCGCCGAGACCCTGATCGACGATACCCTCAAAGACTTGGAGCGGGAGTTTGCTGGCCGCTTCATTCGTATTCACCGCAATTGCTTGGTGGCGATTCATCTAATTGAAAAGCTTGAGCGTATCCCCGGTGGCCAGTATGAGTTGCACTTAAAAGATACCCCTTATCGCCCTGTGGTTAGCCGCAGGCATGTGGCGGGTGTCAAAGAGTTGCTCTCTAGTCTCTAGTGCATGTGCATATTCTCGCGGGAGCGGTTTAAGCCCGCTGGGGGAAGACCTTTGCCTTGGGTTAATGAACCTCACCCTGATAGGCACGTCTACTTAAACTTGGCAGAGTAAACCTGGCACAGATGAAATGCGGTCGCGGTGCCTGTATGGCTCTGTCCGTATCCGAGGCTGGTAAGGCTTGCGCTTGGATAGGCTATTGGCAGGGGGATTTCTTAAGGAGACCTTAAGGGCAGGTGGGCAGTATGCTTCGGTGCCGTCTTAACCCCTGACATGAATGTGTGCACTGAGCGGGCCTGAGGCTAGAGCGTCAGCCGCTTGACGGCCGAGTAGGCTGAAAGCCGGTGTTAAGCATCGGCCTGAGAGATTAATAAGTTTATTAGTTCACAAAATAAATAACGCAGCACAAATGTTCTAAAAAAAATGCATTTTTGGGTGGCGCACAAATCATTCTTTGGTTAATATGTGAACAGTAGTCAGATGGTAGCGATGAAGTGCTCCTGTAGCCCGGTTTTCACCGAGGTTCCATGGTCTTTAAGACCCTGACCATGGAATTTGCTGGAAACCCCTATTTATCAATCCCGAAGATGTAACCGCTATGATGAATACTACTGTTGAAGAACTTCCAATCCTGCTCCAAAAAGCCCGCGAGTATGCGGTTAACACCATGCGCAATACCCTCGCCACCCACGATTTGACCGAGCAACAATGGCGAGTCATTCGCTCCACCTTTGAAAGCGGTGAGTTAAATGCACAGGAGCTTGCCCGCAAGAGCGCAATTTTAGGCCCCAGCCTGTCACGGATTCTCAACCGGTTAGAAGAAGACGGCATACTCAATCGCAAAGTGTCCGCCGCCGATCAGCGAGAGTTAAACATTTCGCTCACGGCCAAGGGCAAGCGCTTGCACAACAAGGTATTGCCTACTTTGAACACACAATATGATGAGATTGGCAAACAGATCGGCAACGCCAAACTCGAACAGCTTGCAGGCCTGCTCAACTACGTTATCTCTCTGCAGTAATAGGTTTGGTGCTTCTGTTAAAAAGCCCGGCTTGCCGGGCTTTTTTTTGTCCTCAAAACCTCAGTTGAACGCTTAGATGCTGTTGCTAAGGATGGGGGGGCAATGTCATTAAGTTAAGGGAAACTGTAGAGCCGCCCCTTGTGGCCGCCCAATGTTGGCCCTCAAAAAATATCAGTATCCGCAGAGGTTTGGGCGCCCACAAGAGGCCCCCCTAGGGGAGAATTCTATTCAGAACATTCTTAACTTAATGCCATTGGGTGTGGGGCAGCTGAGGTTTTGAGGGTGCTGCCCGCCGCATCGTTTTTAGCATGCTTATCAACTAGGCCCCCGGTGCCTGCTAATTAGCTGGCTGGAGCAAACTTAAGTACACTTACGCGCTTCATATTTCTGGGGGTTTTATGGCCGGTACAAGCCTGTTGGTGTTAATTGATGATATAGCTGCGGTGTTAGACGATGTGGCGGTGATGACTAAGGTTGCCGCCAAAAAAACCGCCGGTGTACTGGGGGATGACCTGGCCTTAAATGCCGAGCAGGTTTCAGGTATCAGAGCTGAGCGGGAGCTGCCGGTGGTCTGGGCGGTAGCTAAGGGCTCATTGGTGAACAAGGCCATTCTGGTGCCGGCAGCTTTACTGATCAGCGCGTTTGCCAATTTTTTAATCGGCCCTTTGCTGATGCTCGGCGGGGCTTATTTGTGTTTTGAGGGCGTGGAAAAGCTCGCCCACAAATGGCTGCACCCAGTCCAAGACGACCATATAAGTAAATTAGAAGCCGCCTTAGATAATCCCCAAGTGGATATGGTGGCGTTTGAGGCGCAGAAAATTAAGGGCGCCGTGCGCACTGACTTTGTACTCTCGGCAGAAATTATCGTCATTACCCTCGGCACTGTGGCCCTGAGCCCCTTTTCTCAGCAGCTGGTGGTGGTGACCTTAATTGCTCTTTTGATGACGGTCGGGGTGTATGGGTTTGTTGCTCTAATTGTTAAGCTCGACGACATTGGGTTGCACTTGATGCGCAAAAGCCCAAGCCAAACCAGTCCGTCTTATCGCCTGGGCGGGCTGCTGCTAAACGCGGCGCCCAAACTCATGAAGTTCCTTTCCATCGCTGGCACTGTGGCCATGTTTTTAGTCGGTGGCGGTATTCTCAGCCACAACCTCGCGCCGATTCACCATCTTATTGAAAGCATGCAACTGGCGCTGGCAACTCTTCCCTTCGCGGGGCTTTGGCAGCTGTTAGCGGGCAGCGCGGCTGATTGCGTTACAGGGGTGTTGGTCGGCGTGATTGCACTTTTAGGTGTAAACGCCTTGGCTAAAATACGCGGTCGCCGATAGGCTCGGTTATTTTGGAATCACAACCACCCGCGAGTGCGTCATGGCATCGTGCCAGGTATTGCCCTCGCGGTTAAACCAGCCATACCAATAACCCGCGCCTAGGGCGAGCATACTGATGGAGCCAAATAGGCAGCGGGCCAGGGCTTGTTGAATATTCAGGGCCTTATGAGTGGGGTCTTGAGGAACCACTTGAATGCGCCAAGCGCGCATGCCAATGGTCTGTCCGGAGCGGCACCAGCTGTAGATAAAAAATCCCACCAACACCACAAGCCAGCCGAGGAAATAAAAAGGGCTGTGTAACATGGGTTGATAGTCTTGGCCGGGCGTGCCCAGGGCCACTTTGACACTGGTAATTAACGCACCATACCCCATACTTAAAGCCATCAGGATGAGGCTGTCGTAACCTAATGCAGCAAAGCGCCGCCACAATGGGGCGCTGCGAGGTGGCGAGGATTGGTTTGCAGGTGTGAGCATAAATCTGTCGAAAAGGCGCCAGTCTAACCGGTTGGCAATGCCCTGACATCCTTGGTGTTTACTTCTTTAAATAAGCCAATTTAAGAGTTAAAAATTATTTGTATTTTTTTCTCGTTTAGGCATACTCGCGCGAACTTGAGGTGCACCTGAGCCTGTGGGAGCAAGTGGTGCGACTTTTTTATTAATATCGCTACAGGAGCTTATTTTATGGGTCTTGACGTTCTTGATCATGCCACAGAGGTGAGTGGTCAGGGTTATGAAGAAGTGAATGTTGATAAAGATACGCCCAAGGTGGATACGGATTCTCGCCGACGGCTTGAGGATAAGTTAGAGGAAATGCGTCTGCGCAAAGAGCTGCGTGAATACGATTTCGATATTTAATAAATCCCCTCTCTAAATTAAAGGCTGTGTTACACAGCCTTTTTTGTTTCCGCTCGCTGTTGATCCCTTTCTAAAAAAACCGCGCACCGCTCGGTGCTGAACGCAATCAAAGATTAGGACAAGGTATCGGCTGGTTGTAGGTGCGTTCTCTAGTAGCGGGTTGTGAGCAGTTAATTTTTGTGCAGGGCAGGGGGTGGACGGCGTCCTGCCGTCGCGAGGAATTAAAGCGTTTGGTTTTTGGTGCGCAGGCGCAGTACGCCCATGCTGAACACACCCAGGCTCAGCAGGAACAGGCCGTTGGGTTCGGGAACCTGAAAGCGTGGTTTGCTGGGGCGGGTGATCGGGCCGCGATCCAGCGCCAGGTCGGGCAGAGTCAGTTGAATCGGGGAAAACTCATTCCCAACTAATAAGTCCAGCACAGGGGCATTGGGTGGTTCGGGCAGGATGAGTTCCTGGGTGGCCGGAACCACGCGCAAGCTGTCGAGAACAGGGGCGGCTTGGCTGGCGGAGGCAAACAGGCTGCTAGCAAGTAGAACGGGGGCAATCAAAGTTGAGTAGCGCATGGGTGATAAATCCTTAAGATGGCTTTGGGTGGCGTCATCTTAGCAGTATCCAGTCCATATTAAAAAATCTATTTAAAAACAATTCATTGAGACTTGTTTTCGGCCTTCGTATGCTGAGCGTGTTAGATTTCTCGACACTTAACCTGCGCATAAAAATTCATTAAGGGCCATCTGTTTGGGGAGCCTTTTTTCTCGGCCGACTACGCCCGGTTGCCTAACCTGCTAGATGTTCCGCCGCTTCAATATCCCGCCGTGTGGGCACGCCAATCTGGGCATTGGCAAGCCTTAAGTGGCGGCAGCAGCCCGATCAGCTTGTGCGATGCAGCGAAAAATTCCGACACTCCAGCCTAAGACTAAGGTGTGGGTTTTTGGCCTAAAAAATGCTCCTGCGGTATGAGTTCAATAATTTAAGCCAAAACGACAGAAATTTGTCGCGGCTGGAGTGCTTATGGTCGACCGAGTAGACATCAACCGCTTGCTGTTAGAAATGCGCACCCTCAAAAGCCAGACCCAGGCCTTCGGTGGGGTGTCTCCGCTGGAGGGTAAAACGGCCCCGACGGGCACCTCAGGCGTTGCCTTTGGCGATGTGATGAGCCAGGCGGTGAACAAGGTTAACGAGGTGCAACAGGCTTCAAGCGCTCTGTCGGAGTCTTATATTCGCGGCGACCGCAGTGTGGATATTTCCGATGTGATGATCGCATCCCAGAAGGCGTCGGTGGCGTTCAGCGCTATGACTCAGGTGCGCAACAAGTTGGTGGATGCGTACAAAGACATCATGAATATGCCGGTTTAAGGCGGGGTGAGTTGTGGCTGCTAGCGAAACTGCCGCCGGATCGGAACCGCGCTCCGGCAATTATCTAATCCAAGGCTTTAACAACCTCAACCTACTGCGCCAGGCTGGCCTGATGGTGGGGTTGGCGGCGTCTGTGGCCATAGGGTTTGCCGTGGTGCTCTGGACTCAGGGCGATGACTATCGCCCTTTGTATGGCTCCCTAGAGCATCTGGATTCCAAAGAGGTAACGCAGATTCTTGAGGCCAATGAAATTCGTTTTAAGGTGGACGAAAACTCCGGCGCGTTGCTGGTGGGCGCTAAGGATGTGCATAAGGCGCGCTTGAAACTCGCCGAGGCGGGTGTCCCCAATAACAACAATTCCGTCGGTTTTGAGCTGCTGGATAAAGAGCAGCCGCTGGGCACCAGCCAATTTATGGAGGGTGCGCGTTACCGCCGCAGTTTGGAAGGGGAGCTGGCGCGCACGATTGCCAGTGTCACCTCAGTGAAGTCCGCCCGCGTGCATCTGGCCATCCCCAAAGCCTCGGTATTTGTGCGCGATAACCATGTGCCCTCCGCTTCGGTGTTTGTGGAGTTGTTTCCGGGGCGCGGCATAGACCCGAACCAGGTGCGCGGTATCGCCAATTTAGTGGCTTCGAGTGTGCCGGAGCTAAAACCGGAAAACGTCACGGTGGTGGATCAGAAGGGCGCCCTGCTGTCGGTGGGGGTTGAGGACGCCAAGTTGACGGTGGCCTCGCAGCATTTGGATTACACCCGCAAGGTAGAAAACGACATGGTGTTGCGGGTGCGCCGTTTGTTAAGCCCGATCCTCGGCGACGACAATTTTAAAACCGAGGTGAGCGCGGATTTAGATTTCAGCGAAATCGAGCAGGCCCAGGAGTCCTTCAACCCGGATTTACCCGCCCTGCGCAGTGAGCAGACCAGTGAGGAAATTAAAAAAGGCCCCGCTGCTGACGGCGGCATTCCCGGCGCCCTTACCAATCAACCGCCCGCCTCGGCCGCTGCCCCTGAGGTAGCTAAGGCGCCGGATGGCAAAACCCAAACCACTGCCAGCGAGCAATCCAACTCCCGCAGCCAGGCGACGCGCAATTTTGAATTGGACCGCACGGTGAGCTTCACCAAACACGAGAAGGGCAAGCTCAAGCGCATTAGCCTGGCAGTCGTGGTGAACGACAAGTTAGTGACCGACCCCGCCACCGGCCAAAAAGCCAAGATGCGCTGGAGCGATGCGGAGCTGGAGCGTTTGGCGGCGCTAGTGCGCGATGCGGTGGGTTATTCGGCGGCGCGCGGCGATAGCGTCAACGTAATGAACGAAGCCTTTATCGACGCCGACGGCACCGAGACCTTTGCCCAGCCCTGGTGGCAAACCGATTGGTTTAAATCTATCGCAAAACAAGGCGCGGGCATCTTTATCATCCTAGTATTAATTGTGGGACTGCTGCGCCCTGTGCTGAAAAGCCTCGCTTCTTCCGGTTTGCAATCGCGGGCGGAGGAGGAGGCCAAAGAGATGGAGGCGCTCAGAGCTGCCGGAGTGGATGGGTTTGATTCCCTCTCCGATGAAACCGTGACCCTAACCGGCGGCGATTCCCTCGCCCTGCCAAGCCCAGAGCAGAGCTATGAGCAGCAGCTCAATGCCGTGAAAGCGCTGGTGGCAGAAGATCCGGGCCGCGTGGCCCAAGTGATTAAACGCTGGATTAACGAAAATGAGTAAGAACGCACCCGCACCCGCTGACGGCGCCGAAGGCAGGCCACCGAGCAAACTTAGCCGCACCGAACAAGCGGCCATTTTATTGATGTCGGTAGGCGAGGTGACGGCGGCGGAAATTCTCAAACACATGGGGCCAAAAGAGGTGCAGCGCCTGGGCACGGCTATGACGCAGCTGAAGGATGTGCAGCAGTACGAGGTGGAAGTGGTGCTCTCCAACTTTATGGCTGAGGTGCGCACGCAAACGGGCTTAGGTCTCGGCTCCGACAGTTACATCCGCAACATGCTGGTGACCGCCCTGGGCGAGGACAAGGCCAACGGCTTGATCGACCGCATTTTATTGGGCGGCAATACCACCGGTTTGGATACCCTCAAATGGATGGAGGCGCGCTCGGTGGCAGACATTATTCGCAACGAACACCCGCAAATTCAGGCCATTGTGCTGGCTTATTTAGAGGCCGATCAGTCGGCGGAGATTCTTACCTACTTTCCTGAAAAGGTGCGCCTGGATGTGATGATGCGGGTGGCGGCCCTGGATTCGGTGCAGCCGAGCGCGCTGCAGGAACTCAATAATATTCTGGAAAAACAATTCTCCGGCGCGGCGGGCTCGCAAACCAAGCAGATGGGCGGCTACAAAACAGCGGCGGAGATTATGAACAACCTGGACAGCTCCATCGAAGGCGAGCTGATGAACGCCATCAAGGAAATCGACGAAGACCTGGGCACCCAGATTGCCGATCTGATGTTTGTCTTCGACAACCTCAAGGATGTGGACGACCGGGGCATTCAGTCCCTGCTGCGAGAGGTGTCCTCGGAGGTGTTGATCCTCGCCCTCAAGGGCGCCGACGAAGACCTGCGGGAGAAGATCTTCAAAAACATGTCCAAACGCGCGGCCGAACTTATGCGCGACGATTTGGAGACCAAGGGGCCGGTCAAAATTTCCGAGGTGGAAGGGGCGCAGAAAGAAATTCTCACCATCGCGCGCCGTATGGCCGACGCAGGCGAGATCAACCTGGGTGGCTCCGGCGAGACTATGGTGTAGCCATGGCGCCTGTCTGTGTGTTGTTTTGTTTGCGAATAGAGGCTGCTGCCCCGGTGTTCATATATGTCTAAGCTGCCTGGCCGCATCCCCTTTGAGGATGTCGAAAAGTTTCGCAATTGGGCCGTGCCCAAGGTGAGCGGCCAGGTATTGGCCAGCGCCGAGCGGGAGGCAAAAAAGGCGCAGATGGCCAACCTGCCCAAGCAAGATCACGAGACAGTGGAAGAAATCGCCGCCGAGCAGGTGAGCTTTGGCCCTATGACCGCTGAGCAGTTAGCGCAGATTACCGAAGAGGCCAGCCGCGAGGGATTTAACCAGGGTTATGAAGAGGGCTTGGAAAAGGGCCTGGCCACCGGCGAGCGCCAGGGTCAGGAGCAGGGTAAAACCCAGGCCTTGGCCGAGTGGAGCGGGCGCTTAAAAGAGCAGGTGGAGCAGTTGGCGACTACCTGTGAGGCTTTGCTAGATCCCCTCGGTCAGCAGCACCAGCGCCTTACCGAAGAAATGCTGAATTTAAGCGTGCTGCTGGCGGAGCAATTACTGCAGCGCGAGCTGAGCCAAAATCCCGCCGCCTATTGGGGCTGGTTGCAAGAAGCCCTGGCCCAGCTGCCAGCGGGTCGCAAAGACGCCAGCCTGTTTTTGCCCACTGAGGTGATCGACCTGCTGCGCACCCATCAACCGCCTCAGTTGCAGCAGTTGACCTTGGTGGTGGATGACAGCCTGCCGCTGGGGGCTTATCGCATCGAGGCTGGGCCGTCTCAGGTGGTATTTAATGCCGCCGAGCGCCTGCGCCAGTGGCTCAACGAGGTTCAGCCCAAGGCTGAGCTGGCCCCTGAATTAAAAACCTATGAACCGCCGCAAACAACCTCGGCGCCCACTTCTGTGCAAGCGGATTCGAGCGAGCTGCCTGTTACAGCTGAGCAGCTAGGTATAACCGCTGAGCCAGCAACGGCTGAGCAGGCGGATGGCCAACTAGAACCCCAATCCAGCGCTGAGCCAAGCGCGCAAGATCCAGCGCCGCAGGCGATACCCCATGACAGCCCTGACCCTTAAGCCTTATTTTCACGCCGAGGCGCTGGCCACGCCGCCGGTGGCCATGGGCACGCTCACGCGCCTGGTGGGCCTGACGCTAGAAGCGCTGGGCCTAAACGTCAGCGTGGGCAGCCACTGTCAGGTGCTGCTGCCCAAGGGCCGCCTGTTGGATGCCGAAGTGGTGGGCTTTGCCGAGGACAAAACCTACCTCATGCCGGTGCAAAAAGTGGAAGGCCTGCAGCCGGGTTTGAAGGTGCGCCCCAGCGGCACGGCGGCGGCCATTCCCATGGGCCGAAGCTGTTTGGGCCGCATCATCAACGGCATAGGTCAACCGATTGACGGCAAAGGGCCGCTGCTGGCGGAAGATCAACTGAGCCTGCACGCCGCCGCTATCAACCCATTGCACCGCGAGCCGATCAGCGAACCCCTAGACGTAGGCATTCGCGCCATCAACGCCCTGTTAACCGTTGGGCGCGGCCAGCGCATTGGCCTGTTTGCCGGTTCCGGCGTGGGTAAAAGCGTGCTGATGGGCATGATGACTAAATTCACCGAGGCCGATGTAGTGGTGGTGGGTTTAATCGGCGAGCGTGGCCGGGAAGTGAAAGAATTTATCGACCATATACTCGGCGAGGAGGGCATGGCCCGCGCGGTGGTAGTGGCGTCCCCGGCCGATGATGCGCCGCTGATGCGCCTGCGGGCGGCGGAACTGTCCACCCGCGTGGCCGAGTATTTTCGCGACCAGGGCATGAATGTGTTGCTGCTGATGGATTCCCTCACCCGTTATGCCCAGGCCCAGCGGGAAATTGCCCTGGCCATAGGTGAGCCGCCCGCCACCAAAGGCTATCCGCCCTCGGTGTTCGCCAAAATCCCCGACCTGGTGGAGCGCGCGGGCAACGGCCTGGCCGGTTCCGGCTCGGTCACGGCCTTTTACACAGTGCTCACCGAAGGCGACGACCTGCAAGACCCCATTGCCGATTCCGCCCGCGCCATCCTCGATGGCCACATAGTGCTGTCGCGTGCTTTGGCGGAGGAGGGCATTTACCCGGCCATCGACATTGAAGCCTCCATCAGCCGGGTGATGCCCAATATAGTGCCGCCCACTTACCTGCGCCGGGTGCAAGAGTGCAAGCAACTGCTGGCCCGTTACCGCACCAACAAAGACCTCATCACCATAGGCGCCTATGTGCCCGGCAGCGACCCGCAGATCGACCGCGCCATCGAGCGCCAGCCGCATTTGTTGGAATTTGTCAGCCAGGCCATCACCCAAGCGGCGCCCCTGGCGCAAAGCCAAAATATGCTGCAGCACCTGTTAGATACTCCTGCGCCGAATCGCAAATAGCGAGCACTGATGTATGGGACGCGCCGAACGCTTACAGCCGGTATTACAACTGGCCGATAAACACTTAAAAGACGCGGCCGATCAGCTGGACGCGGTGCGCAAACATATTCAACAGGAAGAAAAAAAATTGGCGGATTTAGAGCAGTACATGCTCGATTACACCGAGAACTTTAATCAGCACCCCGCCCGCACCGCACAGGATTTAGTCCGCCAGCGCAGCTTTTTGCAGCAGCTCTCCCAAGCGCGCAGCCAACAGCAACAGGTGATCAGCAAATACCGCCATATAGTGCAGCAAAAGCAAAAACTCTGGCAAAAAGCCTATTTAAAACAGCAGGCTATTTTTCAGTTAATCGAGCGATTGAAAAAAGACGAATATTTGGCGCTGAGCAAAAAAGAAGAAAAACGCTTGGATGAATGGAGTGCTCAGGCGCATAACCGGCGGTTATCCTGACGCATTGCCTGTTTTTAAGTATGTGTGGGTTTTCCTGGCCGCGACGGTTTTGAAAATCCCCCTTAATCAGAGCTTTCTTAGGTTAATAATTACATAAATTTCTACAGCGCTCGGTTGTTTATTAACTTTTGTTGAGCGCGACAAAATTCCACAGCCGACAGCCAATGCAGACTTTTAATCTAGAGCTATCCTTACACTGAATAACCCCGGCGGGTTTAACCGCTCTTAATGGGTTTAAATCCTGTGAGGATGGAACATGGCGCAAGCATTGGATTTTGAATTACCGGAACAGCTTACCGTCGGCTACGTACAAGCCATTCACGAACAGCTAGAAGCCCTGGTAGACGATAAAAAAAATGACCACATTATTTTGCACGCAGGCGGTGTTACACGCGCCGACACAGCGGGCATTCAATTGTTATACGCGCTGGTGCTGGCCGCGCGCGAGCGGCAAATTGCCCTTACCTGGCAAAACCCTTCGGAAAAGTTGCGTACCGCTGCCCAGATACTGGGTATGACTTCGCACCTCGGTATTCATTAATTAATCAGGAGATAGTTCATGGCTAAAATTCTTGCCGTCGATGATTCAGCATCCATGCGCCAAATGGTGGCTTTTACCCTTAAAGGCGCCGGCCATGATGTGACCGAAGCCTGTGACGGAGCGGAAGCGCTAAAGGTAGCCAAAAACCAACATAAATTTGATTTGGTGATCTCGGATATCAATATGCCGAATATGGACGGCATTGCGTTGATAAAAGAATTGCGCTCCCTGCCGGAATTTAAATTCACGCCGATATTAATGTTAACCACAGAATCGGGCGCGGATAAAAAATCCGAAGGCAAAGCGGCAGGTGCCACCGGTTGGATTGTAAAACCCTTTAATCCCGATCAGCTCCTCGCCACTATAGGTAAGGTGTTGTAAACCCAGGCATGCGGTATTTGCACCTAAGCCGCGTTACTCGGTTGTGAGCAGCCACTCTGAATAAAAGGGATTTTGATGCCAACACTACACAAATATTGCTGTAATTCTCTTGTCCTTGAGCAAGATGGAATAAACAGGAGGCCCTATGGCAATTGATTTAAACCAATTTCGCCAGGTGTTTATCGAGGAGAGTTTTGAGGGCCTGGACACCATGGAAGAAGCCTTAATGGCATTAAATATTAATGCCATTGATAGTGAAACCATTAATGCCATTTTCCGCGCGGCGCACTCCATAAAAGGCGGCGGGGCAACCTTTGGTTACAGCGCCATTGCAGGTTTTACCCATGTGCTGGAAACCCTGCTCGATCAGGTACGCAGTGGGCAGCGCGGCCTGGATGCCAACAGTGTTAATTTATTATTGAAATCCGTAGACGCCATGCGCGATATGCTGGCGTTATTACAGACTGAACAAAATTGTTATACCGATGCTGCCTTAGCCTTAAAAGCTGAATTTGAAACCCTCTTGCTCAATCCCACCCAAACGAACCCGCCTGCTAAAAATGCTGCGGCTTCTATTGCCGAGCAGGCTACAGCATCAACTGAGCTTGCCCTTGCCGGTTGGAAAATAGATTTTTTGCCCGCACGCAGTTTGTTTTCCACAGGTAATTGCCCGCTTAATATTCTGCGCGAGTTGGCGCGCCTCGGCGTCATTATTGTCCAGCCGAATGTAACTGCCATCCCCGACATTAACAGTATCAACCCTGAAGAATGTTATCTCGCCTGGCAGATTTCCCTGGCTTCCGCCTGTGATGCTGCATCTATAGAAGCGGTATTTAGCTGGGTTGAGGAGCAGGCAGATATACGTATTGAACCGGTTTATGACACAGCCGTCGCACCAATCGAGCATCTAAAGCGCTACGGCGGCTGGCATATAGATTTCAAACCCAAAGCAGAACTTTTACATACGGGTAATGACCCGCTGCGATTATTTCGCGCCCTGCAGGAATTGGGTTTTTGTGAAATAACCTTAGTAGAAGACACAACGCTGCCCGATTTTCACTGCTACGACAGCCAATTACTTTATTTGCACTGGCAGATTAACTGTTACGGCGATTTTGGTTATGAATCCATCGCCAGTGTTTTTGATTGGGTGATGGGTGATTGTGATCTAACGATTACCCCTATTAAACCCATTGTAGATGTCGAGGCTGAACAGGCTGTGTTAGCTACACGCATTGAGGTACCAACACAGTGTGAAACAGCACCGCTTGAGCCTGCTGTGAATAATGTGCTGCCTTTTATTGCGCCTTCAACACCCGTTATGCAGGCGCAGGCAGTGGCTGAAACCAGCAAAAAAAATACCTCAGCGGAAACCTCCTCCATTCGTGTCGGCATAGATAAAATCGACAGCCTGATTAATATGGTGGGTGAGTTGGTAATTACCCAATCTATGTTGGGGCAGCTCGGCAGCGAATTAGATTTAGCATCTGCGCCTAAATTAATGGAGGGCTTAAGCCAGTTGGCGCAAAATACTCGCGAGTTGCAAGAGAGTGTCATGCGTATTCGCATGTTGCCGATTAGTTTTGCTTTTAGCCGTTTCCCACGTATGGTGCGGGATTTAAGCCAGAGTTTAGGCAAAAAAATTCATATTGAATTAAATGGTGAAAATACCGAATTAGATAAAACCGTAATGGAAAAAATCGGCGACCCACTGGTGCATTTGGTGCGCAATGCCGTGGATCACGGTATCGAATTACCCGAGGTGCGCCTGGCCAACGGCAAGCCCGCCGAAGGGCATATTATGCTTAACGCCTACCACCAAAGCGGCAATGTAATTATTGAAATTACCGATGATGGCAAGGGCTTGGATCGCGAGGCGATTACCCGCAAAGCGCTGGAAAAAAATATTATCACGCCGCAAGAAGCCAGTAATTTAACGGATGAGCAGGTGTACGATTTAATTTTTCAGCCGGGGTTTTCCACCGCTCAAACGGTCAGTGATGTATCCGGGCGCGGCGTGGGCATGGATGTGGTGAAACGCAATATTCAAGCGCTCAATGGTGTGGTAGAAGTTTCATCAGCCCCCAATAAAGGCAGCAAAATTCGTATTCGTTTACCACTGACGCTTGCCATTCTGGACGGCCAGTTAGTGCGTGTAAATAACCATATTTATATTTTTCCTCTGGTGGCTATTGTGGAATCGGTGCAACACCGGGTGGAGCACATGCGCCATATTGCCGGTGGCTGCAGTGTATTTAAATTGCGCGAGGATTATGTGCCGGTATTACATCTTAAAGATGTATTTAATATAGAAGGCAGCCGAGAGCGAGACGAACCGCAACTGATGGTGGTGGTAGAGTCTGAAGGCGAAAAAGTGGGCATAGTGGTAGATGAATTACTCGCCCAGCAACAAGTGGTAATTAAAAGTTTGGAGCAAAATTACAAAAAGGTTGAGGGTGTCTCCGGTGCAACCATTTTAGGTGATGGCACTGTGGCGCTGATTTTAGATATTCAAGGCATAGTGCATCTGGCCGGTGCGCGGCAGTTGCATCAGCACAGTGCTTAGGAATGCTTTGAGTAGGCTTGAAAATAACTACTTTTTATATTTGCTTATAAAACATTGGCGCACGGAGTTTGTTGTCTGTGCATTTAAGACGCAATTATACAGAACGCTTATAGCGAGGAAGCCCTATGCAGACACCTTCATTTGATCTGCGCCAGCCCCATGGGGAACACACTGCCGCCAGTGCTGCGAGCCAATATTTAACCTTTATTATGAATAAAGAAGAATACGGCGTTGATATATTGTGTGTGCAGGAAATTCGCGGCTGGGAAACGGCAACACCTCTGCCGAATGCGCCGAAACATATAAAAGGCGTCATTAATTTGCGCGGTACGATTGTGCCGATTATTGATCTGCGGCAATGTTTTGGTTTACCCGCCATTGACTATACGCCGATTACGGTTGTAATTGTATTGAAGGTGCAGCAGGCAAGCACATCAAGAATTATCGGTATTGTTGTGGATGCGGTATCGGATGTTTATTCCTTGTCTGCTGCAGACCTACGCCAAGCACCGGATCTTGGCCATGCAGTGGATATGCATTTTGTGAAAGGCCTGGTCAGTATAGAGAATAAAATGGTTATTTTGCTCAATATTGATCAGCTACTTAATATAGATGAAATGCCTAATTTATCAGGCTTACACGAAAAACTTATTGGTATAGGTTAATTTTAGGAGAAAGCTATGTTTAATATGTTTAAAAATGACAAAAATAGGGATAACCGTTGCCATGAGCATGCCCAGATAGTCTCTGCACTCTACCAAACCCAAGCGGTTATAGAGTTTGACCCGAATGGGTTTGTGCTGAATGCCAATGAGTTATTTTTATCCCTGGTCGGTTATTCATTGCATGACATTCAAGGCCAACACCACCGTATGTTTGTCGATGCTGGCGAGCAAGCTTCAGCTGAATACGGGCGTTTTTGGGCCCGTTTAAGCGCAGGAGAGTGTCAGCAATCGGTGTTTAAACGGATGGGTAAACAGGGTAAAGAAATATGGCTGCAGGCAAGTTACAACCCTCTGCGCGATGAGCAAGGCAGAGTGTATAAAGTAATTAAGTTTGCACAAGACATTACCAAAACACGCAGTCAGGCTAATTTAGCTTCAGCCCTAAAAGCCTGCCAGGCAAATGTGATGCTGGCAGATGCTAATTTATCTATTGTCTATATGAACGATACCGTCACGCAGATGTTAAAGGAGCGTGAAGTGCAGTTAAAAACTGCACTGCCTAATTTTGCGGTGGCGAATTTAGTGGGTACTAATGTCGATGTATTTCATGCCCATCCGCAGCATCAGCGGGGGCTTTTAGCCAAGTTAAAAGAAACCTATACAACGCACATTAAAATTGCCGGGCTTACATTCCGTTTGATTGCAACTCCCTGGTTGGATGATTCTGGTACGCGGCTGGGTACTTTGGTTGAATGGGAGGATCAAACGGATCAGCTGGCTAAACAGGAAACCGAGCGCAAGGTGGCGGATGAAAATTTCCGTATTCGTCAGGCATTAGATGTGTGTGATGCCGCCGTTATGATGGCCGATGCTGAGCACAATATTGCCTACATGAATGAATCGGTTAAAACAATGATGGAGCGTAATGAGCCTGTATTAAAGCAGTCGCTTCCTCAGTTCAACGCTGCCAAAATAATGGGTGGCTCTATTGATCAATTCCATAAAAATCCTAGTCATCAGCGTAGATTGTTGGAGACTATGCAGGGTGAATATCGCTCGGATATCACTGTTGGCTCGCTCATTTTTGGTTTAATCGCCACACCCATTTTTGATGCTACTGGCAAACGCCTGGGCACAGTGGTTGAGTGGGATGATAAAACTGAACGGCTGGCCCGTGAGGCAGAAGCAAAACGATTGGCGGATGAAAATGCCCGTGTGCGACAAGCGCTGGATAATGTCACCACTAATGTCATGATTGCGGATAACGACGCCAATATTATTTATATGAATACAGCCGTCGGCAGCATGATGAAAAAAGCCGAGACAGACCTTAGGCGTGTCCTGCCAAATTTTGATGCCTCGCGTTTAATGGGCGCGAATATGGATATTTTTCATAAAAATCCCCAGCACCAAAGGGACCTTACTAAAAACCTGCGCGGTACTTATCACGGTAAAGCCGAGGTGGGCGGGCGCACCTTTACGGTTATTGCCAACCCGATTGTGCAAGCGGGTCAGCGCATTGGTACTGTGGTGGAGTGGGCAGATAGAACTGCTGAGGTAGCCATGGAGCGGGAAATTGATGCCATGATACAGGCTGCATCAATGGGTGATTTTACCAAGCAAATTGCTTTGGACGGCAAAGACGGATTTTTTGCCAATGCCAGTAAAGGGCTAAATACCCTGGTGAGCACGGTAGAAATTGCCCTCAATGATGTTTTGCGTATGTTAGGCGCTATGGCAAAGGGTAATTTATCCGAGCGCATCACACGAGAATATTCCGGTGTATTTGGCCAGTTGCGCCAAGACGCTAATTTTACCGCAGATAAATTAACCGAAATCATCAGCAAAATTCGCCAAGCGGCAGGTTCGATTCATTCTGCGGCCAATGAAATTGCCCAGGGCAATGCCGATTTAAGCCAGCGCACTGAAGAGCAGGCCAGCTCGTTGGAAGAAACCGCATCCAGCATGGAGGAAATGACAAGCACCGTGCGGCAAAGCGCGGACAATGCGCAAAAAGCCAATGAATTAGCCGGGCAGGCGCAAAATAAAGCACAAACCGGCGGGCAGGTAGTGAGCCGCGCCGTACAGGCAATGGAAGATATTAATGCAGCTAGTAAAAAAATTGCCGACATTATTGGTGTCATTGATGAAATTGCTTTCCAAACCAATTTATTAGCCTTAAATGCCGCAGTGGAAGCTGCCCGTGCCGGGGAGCAAGGGCGCGGTTTTGCTGTGGTGGCAGGCGAGGTGCGTAACCTCGCGCAGCGCTCGGCCGGTGCAGCCAAAGAAATAAAAGATTTAATTCGCGATAGCGTAACCAAGGTGCAAGATGGCCGCGAGCTGGTAAATGAATCGGGTAAAACCCTCGGTGAAATAGTCTCGGCGGTGGAGGTGGTGTGCCAGATGATGCGCGATATTGCCAGCGCCGCGCGAGAGCAAACTGCCGGTATTGAACAGGTTAATACTGCCATTTCGCAAATGGATGAAATGACGCAACAAAATGCTGCGCTGGTTGAAGAGGCGACCGCCGCCAGCCAATCCATGGTGGATCAGGCTAATGATATGGGGCAGTTGGTGAGTTTTTTTAATGTCGGCCAGTTAGGCGCGGGTGTGTCTGCGGTGCCCACACAGGGCGTTGGGCGCGTGGCACCGGTGAAAATGGTTGGCAAAAAAACTAAGGCATTAAAACCTGTTAAATCTCTGCATTCATCGTCGTCGGATGAATGGGAAGACTTTTAAATATCGCTCAGGTGTTGCTGGATTTTTGATGTTTTGAGTTGCATACGTATCGAGTGATTTTAAAAATATCAGGCGAATTTTGGGTGAACACAAAAGAGCTGCGCTGAGAATTTTTTGGCTTAGGGAATCGCTGATACGCAGCGCATGCATAGGGGCGGCCCTTGTGGCCGCCCCATGTGTGCACGCGGTTAAGGCACCCACAAGGGGTGCCCCTATAGGCATGTTAATGCCGGGTTAATACGTACACTGAAACCGTGGAAAACGGATTATGGTAGAACTGTCCTCAGCCTTGCCACGCGAGCGGGAATTTCCTATGTCGCAGGCGAACTTTAATGTGATTAAAGCGCTGGCCTATGAGTGGACGGGAATTAAGTTGTCGGATCTTAAAGAAAATATGATCTATGGCCGTTTGGCCCGCAGAGTGCGCGCGTTAAATTTACACAACTTTGATCAATACTGCGCCCTGCTGCAGGCTGAGGATGAACAAGAGCGACGGGAATTTATTAATTCCATCACGACGAATTTAACTTCGTTTTTCCGCGAACCTCATCATTTTGAATTTCTCAAACAACAATTGTTGCCCGCTTTGGTCACGCGCAATCAGGCCAGCCGTAAAATTCGCATCTGGTCGGCAGGCTGCAGTACCGGTGAGGAACCCCATTCGATTGCTATGGTAGTAGCCTCGATGGCTGAACTAAAACATTGGGATGTGAAAATTCTCGCCACCGATCTGGACTCTAACGTGTTGGAGCGCGCCGCTGGCGGCATTTACAGTGTGGAGCGTTTTGATGCTTTTCCTAGCGCTTATAAACAATTTATTAAAAAATCGGCCGATGGCGAGCAGGTGAAAATTGTTGATGCGGTGCGGGGGCTTATACGTTTTAACCAATTAAATCTGTTGCAGCCCTGGCCCATGAAAGGGCCGTTCGATATTATTTTTTGTCGCAATGTGGTGATCTATTTTGATTTGGAAACCCAGCGTAAGCTGTTTGACCGCTACGCGGATAAAATGGTGCATAAAGGCCATTTGTTTATCGGTCACTCGGAGAATCTGCATAAAATATCCGACCGTTTTTTGGGGCTGGGGCGCACGATTTACGAGAAAATTAAATAAGGCATGGCGTGGTTAAGCAATCGCCCTTGTGGTATGCGTGCCGCGCTAGTGTGTCGCCAAGTTATTAATCAGAGGTTTTTAAGCCACCTACATCGGTGTCAGGAGTCAATACAAAAATCATGGCTACAGTGGCCTTACCTAAGCCTTTGGCGGGTTTTGAACATGTCTACCGCAACTGGGATGCCCACTGGCAGTGCCCGTCTGCAAAAATTTTGCCCGGCGAGTGTTATGTGAGTACGCAAGATGAGGTGATTCATACAGTGCTTGGCTCCTGTATTTCGGTGTGTATTCGCGACCGCAAATTAGGTGTCGGCGGTATGAACCATTTTATGCTGCCGGTGCAGGAGGGCGAGCGGGGTATTACACGGCAAAATTCCATTAACCCGGCTTTATGTTACGGCAACTGGGCGATGGAGTTTTTAATTAATGCAATTTTGAAACAAGGCGGGCGCCGGGAGTTTTTTGAAATTAAAATGTTTGGTGGCGGGCGGGTGTTAACCGGTATGACCAATATAGACATAGGGGCGCGCAATATTGAATTTGCCCGCGATTATTTGCGGCAGGAAAAATTCACCCTGGCGGCGGAGGACGTAGGTGATATTTGCCCGCGCAAAATTGTCTATTTCCCTAAAACGGGCGCTGTGAAGCTGCGCCGCTTGGTCCATACGGCGAATGATTCCATTGAGCGGCGCGAGCGGGATTATTTGTTGTCTATGAATAAAAAACCTGCCACTACAGACGTGGAGTTGTTTTGATATGCAAAAAGCCATTAAGGTGCTGATTGTTGATGACTCGGCGCTGATCCGCGCCATACTGCGCGAAATGATTAATTCCGATCAGCGTTTTAGCGTAGTGGCCGAAGCAAAAGACCCCTACGAGGCGCGCGAGTTAATAAAACTGCACACCCCGGATGTGCTCACCCTGGATGTAGAAATGCCGCGCATGAACGGCATTACCTTTTTAAGCAATTTAATGCGTTTGCGCCCTATGCCGGTGGTGATGATTTCCACCCTGACACAAGAGGGAGCGCCTGCTACCTTAGAGGCGTTGGAGTTGGGGGCGGTGGACTTTTTACCCAAGCCACAATCTGGCGGTGATAGTGCACTGGAATTGTATCGCGAATTAATTTTAGAAAAACTCTATTGGGCGTCCAAGGCTAATGTATTTGCAGATGCCATGGCCGCCCCGGTTATTAAAAATGACTTAACGGCCCTAACACACCATCGCCATTTAAAGGCTGGTTTTATTTGCGCTATTGGCGCTTCAACCGGTGGCACTGAAGCCATTAAACAGGTTTTAGAAGCGCTGCCAGAATATTCCCCACCTATTGTTATTACTCAGCATATACCCGCCGCCTTTAGCACTTCCTTTGCGCGCAGGCTCGATAATGTGTGCCAGATAAAAGTGTATGAGGCGGAACATAATCAGCCTATTGAGCCAGGTGCTGCTTATTTAGCGCCGGGCCATAGCCATTTGCGTTTATTTAAAACACCCAAGGGTTATGTGTGTCGTTTAGATCAGGGTGAGCCCGTTAATCGCCATCGCCCGTCGGTGGAGGTGTTATTTGATTCGGTGGCGCAGCAGGCCGCGCATTCCAGTATCGGCGTTATGCTTACCGGGATGGGCGCTGATGGTGCCGATGCGCTATTGCGTATGCGCCAAGCAGGCGCCGTTACCGTTGCGCAGGATGAAGCCAGTTCGGTTGTTTGGGGTATGCCAGGGGCGGCGGTTAAACGCGGTGCAGTGGAGAAAATTCTGCCGTTGGATAAAATTGCGCGTTATATAGTGCAAACGGCATTTAATCTTAAAAACGTCGGTTAAGAGGTGTTTTGGGTTGGCGATTAGATTTGACTGCGGTTGGGAGAAATTCGCGCGTCCCAATAGTGATGTGCGTGTGCGCCGAATTTTTTAATTAAAACAGTTTGCGAAGAATTCTGATTCAGTTGGCAATGCGCTGTTTTTAAACGCGCACGAATGAATTCCTGTTAACCCGGCGACCTTTTACCCCAGCGACACAATAGGTCAGCTAATCTGTTGTGTCGCCGGGTTAACAGGATGATTGTTAGGTTAAATCAAACCGATCCAAATTCATCACCTTAGTCCAAGCCGCCACAAAATCCCGCACGAATTTTTCGCCGTTGTCGTTTTGTGCATACACTTCGGCAATGGCCCGCAGTTGGGAATTAGAACCAAAAATTAAATCAACCACACTTGCTGTCCAAGTCACTGCACCCGTGCGGCGGTTTTTGCCTTCTAGATGATGGGCGCCGGGCACTTTGCTCCAGTGGGTATTCATATCCAGCAAATGGACAAAAAAGTCGTTGCTGAGGGTTTGCGGGCGCTGGGTAAACACGCCTTGGGGGTTGTTGCCGGTGTTGGCATCTAACACCCGCAGGCCGCCTACCAACACGGTCATTTCTGGCGCGCTTAAATTCAGTAATTGCGCCTTATCAATTAATAATTCCGCCGCCACGTCTTCCAATCCCGGCGCCACATAATTGCGGAACCCATCGGCCTTGGGTTCAAGCACCTGGAAGGATTCCACATCGGTTTGGTCTTGGCTTGCGTCCATGCGGCCGGGTGCGAAGGGCACCTCAATCCTTACGCCTGCCTGCCCGGCGGCGGCTTCTATAGCGGCGTTGCCGCCGAGCACAATTAAATCCGCCAGGGAAATACGTTTGGCTCCGTTTTGCGCGCGGTTAAATTCATCCTGTATAGCGGCAAGCTGGTCTAGCACGGGCATCAGTTGTTGAGGGTTATTGACGGCCCAGCTGTTTTGCGGGCTTAAGCGAATGCGCGCGCCGTTGGCGCCGCCGCGTTTGTCGCTGCCGCGAAAGCTCGCCGCTGAGGCCCAGGCGGTATTCACCAGCGAGGCGATGGAAAGGCCGCTTGCGAGCAGGCGGGCTTTGAGGGTTTGAATATCCTGCTCATTCACCAAGGGGTGATCCACCGCTGGGATGGGGTCCTGCCAGAGCAGGGGTTGGGCAGGTACCAGTTTGCCCAGGTAACGGCTGCGGGGGCCTAAGTCGCGGTGGGTGAGTTTGAACCAGGCGCGGGCGAAGGCATCGGCAAATTCCGCCGGGTTTTGATGGAAGCGGCGGGCAATTTTTTCGTAGGCCAGGTCAAAACGCAGGGAGAGATCCGCCGTGGTCATCATGGGGGGGAAGCGTTTGGACGGGTCGTGGGCGTCGGGGATCATGTGTTCGGGTTTGCAGTTGATGGGCGTCCATTGGTGGGCACCGGCTGGGCTTTTGGTGAGTTGCCATTCGTAGCCGAACAACATGTCAAAGTAGCCGTTATCCCACTGGGTGGGGTTGGGTTTCCAGGCGCCTTCGATGCCGCTGGTGGTGGTGTGCACGCCCTTGCCCGTGCCAAAGCTATTGCGCCAGCCTAAGCCCTGCTCCTCGATACCGGCGCCTTCAGGCTCAGGGCCTACTAAGGATGGGTCCCCGGCGCCGTGTGCTTTACCAAAGGTGTGGCCACCGGCCACCAGGGCGACGGTTTCTTCATCGTTCATGGCCATGCGGGCGAAGGTTTCGCGCACGTCGCGGCCGGAGGCGACTGGGTCTGGGTTGCCGTTGGGGCCTTCGGGGTTGACGTAGATAAGCCCCATTTGCACGGCGGCCAGGGGGTTTTCTAACTGCCGGTCGCCGCTGTAGCGCTTATCGCCCAGCCAGGTATTTTCCGAGCCCCAGTAGATGTCTTCTTCCGGCGCCCAAATATCTTCGCGGCCACCGGCAAAGCCGAGGGTTTTAAAGCCCATGGATTCCAGGGCCACATTGCCCGCCAGGATCATTAAATCCGCCCAGGAGAGTTGGTTGCCGTATTTTTGTTTGATGGGCCAGAGCAGCCTGCGGGCCTTGTCTAAATTGCCGTTATCCGGCCAGCTGTTTAAGGGCGCAAAGCGCTGGTTGCCGGTGCCTGCGCCGCCTCGGCCATCGCTGGTGCGGTAGGTGCCCGCCGAGTGCCAGGCCATGCGAATCATCAAGCCGCCATAGTGGCCCCAGTCGGCGGGCCACCAGTCTTGGGAGTCGGTCATGAGTGTGTGCAGGTCTTGTACTACGGCGTCTAAATCTAATGCTTTAAAGGCGGCGGCGTAGTCAAAATCCGCCCCTAGGGGGTTCGCCTTGGGCGAGTGTTGGTGAAGGATGCTGAGTTTTAATTGTTTGGGCCACCAGTCGGCGTTGGACGGAGCACTGGCCGTAGTGTGTCGCCCGTGGGCGAAGGGGCATTTGGGTTCGTTCGACATGGCACTATCCTCAAGGGGTTTTGTAGGGTGTTGGCAAAACTTTAGTGGGCCAAGAGGGGGATGCCCAATTGATAAAGCCAATGCGCCCAATAGTGATGGCTAATACGCTGATCAGAGCGTTTGGATTATGGACCTAATTTATGTGAGGCAAGGGTGGTTTTTTTACGTTTGCGATTTTTGTTTAACCCGTTTTAGGGTGGCCGAGCGTGCATTAGCAGTGTAGTTGCTAAGCGGGCAAATTATAAAAAACCTCGGAGCCGGTAGCCTGGATGTAGCGCAGCGAAATCCAGGGTTAGCTATGGGGGCCAATGTCATTTAGTTAAGGCAATTTGTAGGGGCGACCCTTGTGGTCGCCCAATTTGGGCCCTCAAAAAAATATCAGTACCCGCAGAGGTTTGGGCGCCCACAAGGGGCGCCCCTTGTATCTCTCAGCAAGGCGGATTAACGTCCGTCAACCCAAAGCTGGGATGAGCATGAGGGCGCCCTAAAGCTACAAGCTTGTTCTGTAGATTACGCCTCCCAGCTTTTCTT